>Ga0070738_10005669_pt1 | contig 13694 bp, 13 predicted proteins | sample Coa_R2_2_FD_66446 | JGI IMG/M metagenome (GOLD analysis project Ga0070738, IMG submission 66446) | Surface soil microbial communities from Centralia Pennsylvania, which are recovering from an underground coalmine fire - Coalmine... | ecosystem: Environmental > Terrestrial > Soil > Unclassified ... | reverse complement strand
AACGCATCATAAATCACCACATCCGCGCACTCTAGCAGCGTTTTGCCTTTCAGGGTCATTAGCCCCGGATCACCCGGGCCAGCGCCAACTAGATAAACTTTGCCTGAGTGCTGCATAGTGAAAGGAAAAGGGGGAGGAGTGAGGAAAACGGAACAAGGAACGGAGAGAACAGGGGGCGCAGCAGGGATGGGCATCGAGGGAACGAAAGCCACCGGCGAGGATTTCGGTCTGGATAGTCAAAGTAGGGGCTGCTGCTTTCTGCTGCTGCTGTTGACTCTCTGGCTTCCCTGGTCGTTCTACCCCTTAATCCTGCGCCAAATCAACGAGTAGATCTGTTAGCTCTGAACTTGCCGAGAGCGGCGGGGCTAAATGTAGCTGAAGCGTCGGGAACTGTTGCGAAAGTGCAGCGACGGTTTGCGCGATCGCGTCGGTGGTCGCACCTGGAAAGAGAAAATAGGGCAAAATGCCAACGCTGCGAATGCCAAGTGGTATCAACTCTTGCAAGCGTGACTCTAGATTAGGCGGCACAGACCAGTAGGCGGCGATTGCTCCCAACCGTTCTGCCATCGCGTCCATTGGTTGGTTTGCGCCCGGACGACGGCTGCCATGAGACAGCAGAATCCAGGCTTCGACGGGCTGGGCGGCCATACACTCCGTCACCAGTCGGGACAGCTTTGGGTGGGAGCCGATCGCCGGACGGGTTTCGATCGCGACGGTTGATCCAAGCGCTGCCTGGGCGAGGGCAATCTGCTGGGGAATGTCTTCCATCACATGCACACCAGACAGCAAAAACAGCGGCAGCACCACCAGCTTGTGAGCGGCACCCGTCGCCGAAGGTGCCATCTGCCACGATCGGCTAAACTGCTCGATCTGCGTGTGCAGCGGTTGATCCCTACATTCCAGGCATGCAGTACCGACCCATTGCGCGCGCGCCACGGATTGATTCTGGGGCAAGCGATCGACTGACATAGCGGCGGGCGGCTGGACGATCGCGTTCAAGGGGGACGGAGCCGCGATCGCTTGACTCGCATTGGTACTACCCCAATCCTGCCAGTTAGCATGGCGCATCTTTTGGGCAAAGCGTTCAGCCAGACGATCGATTACCGCCTGGGGCCGCGGATCGTGGCTGCCGTGGGAGACTAACAGGTAAGCAGATGGATAGAACAAAATGAAGTAAAACTGCGCCGAAGCTGGGGGACGTTTTACATTCTATCGTTCCGATCGCTACACCGGTTTTATCGGCATCCATCGGCCTGCGATCGAGCGCCATCGGCCTTCAACTGCGGCACGGAAGACTGAAGATTAAGTCATATCGTTAACTGTAGCCCTCACAACCCCTGACCCATTCTCCAGGTTTAGGCGCAGGGAAGCTGAAGTTGAGGGCCCGCTCCCCGCATTCGGCGCGGGCTGAGGTGAGGACGATGAGCGCGCGCGCAAGATCCGATTGGATTTAATCCACGATCCGCAACGACTAAGCTCAAGCTACAAATTTGATGGCATTCTCTGCAGGTGGCCGTCAATTGTTAGTGCCTTGAACATACGCCAGCGTGAGACTGTCGTGAGCTAAAAAGTGCGCGAGGTGGAATGCTCGGTCTTCAGTTTCTAGCAGCATCTGTTCATACAGGTAGCGTGTGGCCCGATCGCCCAAACTTTCGGCCTGTCCTGCCTGACGACGCAGCAAGGTGATGATTGCCTGCTCAGCCGCCAGATCGTGCTCTACCAACTGGCGTGCCGAAAATACTCCATCCGGTTCGGGGGGAAAAACAGTTAATTCAGCCAGCTTTGTGAAACTAGCGACGGGCGTCCCACCCAGACCGTTGAGGCGCTCACCAATTTTATGTACATACTCTTGCACCTGTTCGTAACTGTCTGAAAAGAATTCATGCAGGGAGTAAAATTCCGCACCTTCTACCACGAAATGATGCTTTTGGTATTGCAAATACAATGCTTGAAAACTGGCCAAAGCAATATTAAATCCCTCAACAATTGGCGTCGTGACGGAGTGATCCAACAGGATTGGATTGTCATAAACCTGATCAAACGATTTCAGCATGCCCTGAGTTTCAGCCATTGTATTCTCCTTGCTCAACGTGGCACTTTGCTTGTACCTCAATTTAACACGGTCATTTTTATAGTCAAATTACAAAAACAACCGTGCCGAGAATGATTCGCAATATAAATCTTGAATCTGTAATAAATTGAGTGATTAAATGATAGCTTTGGTCAGCAAGCTCAGGACAGGGGCGATCGCTGGATTGCCGATTCTGGTTGGGTTTGCTGGCTTGTCGCTATCCTGAATATGGCTGCGACCATAACTTAATTAATTAACTGTACGCGACGACACTATACAGAAATTTGCAATCAGTAAACGTGAAATTCGACACTGATCGCTAGTCTGATACGGCCCGTGAGCCCGTGAGCGCTTCACCGAGACACGGTGCTTTAAACGTACTGAAACTAAATTCCGCCAGTTTTCGCTCTGACGGCTGAACACGGTTAATACCGATGGCAATTGCGGTGGTTATATTGGTGTCAAAACGAGACGGTTTTGCCAGCAGTTAAGTATCACTACGGTCAGCCAGCGCGGTTTTTAGTGCTTTCACCCGTGTCTTAAACTCTGCTTCCGAAATGCGCTGAACGTTCTGGCCCGGTTCAAAACAGTAGGCAAGATATTGCAAATCGCGTTCGAGCCTGCCAGTGTCGAGGTTGGCAATCAGTAGATCGAGGCTACCGTTGGCCGTGGCGGTGACCTTGACGGGGCGATCGTTGATGATGAAGTACCAGGGAAATCCCGAATCTTGGCTCATACCTTGTGCAAGTCCCTTATACGCCACTGCTCGACCTCTATTTTGCACCAGGTCAGACAGCAATTCCAGTGGAGGGCTGCGCATCCTTGCAGCAGGGCTTTAACCTCTAGCAATGGGGTGTTGGAGTGACGGGTTTGTGTGATTCAAGACAGCATTCAGACTCCTGATTCGCTAAACTATCCTCGAAAAATGAAGGACAGCGGCATACTGGGATTGGTAGCTCATTCTAGTTACCATTCTTAATGTCGGAGCCTTGCAGCGCTACGGTGAACGGATCGGAGCGACACGCACGTCGGCGCACGTCGGCATTCGTTTGGTCTCCTTCTGGGAGGAACGGTGTTGGCTAACGATCGGCAAAGCGCTGCTCCATCATTGACTCCACGTTTGGCTGAATGAACATTCTGTCAAGCGGCGGCATCGGGTTTCGCATGGTGGGCCTGGATCGGCCAGCGCCGGTGGGTAAGGGGTAGGATCGTCAGCTTCTTAGAATGGTTGTCAGTCACCACCGTTGTGGCATCACCTGGATCGAAACGCAGGAATTGGTTGGGCACTATTAAGCAATGAAGATGCCGGATCTGAGAAAAAAGCTGTTTGTCATTGCCGCAGGGCTGGGATTGCTGGCGGCGGGATCAGCCGTCGGCTACTGGCAGTACCGCCAACATGAATGGTGTGTTCAATTCACCTCTAGCGGCGGTCAGGAAGTGACCTATAGCCGGGGCTGTCTCAATCGACAGCGGTATAAGAAGTGGACATTGACAGCGCTGCGGACTGAGAGCTAGACAATGGGCCTAGCTTGATCCCACCATGACCACTGCTCCAGCAAACGCCGATCGGCGTTCAGCCGTTTCATCCCCGCCATTAATTCACCAGATCGGGAAAGACTTCCTGTACAACCGGGTGGATCAAGTGGTTGTTTTGGATATTCAAACCGCGTGCCAGAGCTGCATCGCGATCGAGCGCTGCGAGTCCATAGTCGGCCAGTTTTAGCACGTAGGGAAATGTGCTGTTGTTCAAAGCTTGCGTTGCAGTCCAGGGAACAGCGCCGGGCATGTTGGGAACGCCATAATGGACAACTCCCGCTTCAATGTAAGTTGGGTGTGAATGAGAGGTTGGCCGGACGGTTTCAATACAGCCTCCCTGATCGACTGCTACATCAACGATGACGGCACCAGGGCGCATTTGCTCAACCAGCGGGCGCTTTACGAGTACAGGTGCTTTCTGTGCCGGTACAAGAACGGCCCCAATCAGCAAGTCAGCCTCAGGCACTACCGTCTCGACTTGACTGGTACTGCTGTATAACAGCTCTACCCGTGAGCCAAACAGCGTTTCCAGGTAAGACAGGCGATCGACATTGACATCGAGAATCTGCACCTGGGCACCCATCCCGACGGCAATTCTGGCCGCTTCCGTGCCGACCACGCCGCCGCCCAAAATCACCACTTTGCCCGCTCGGACACCGGGAACACCGCTTAAGAGGACACCCCGTCCCCCCTGTTGGCGTTCCAGAAAATGTGCCCCAAACTGCACCGACAGTCGCCCTGCAATAATGCTCATAGGAGCCAGCAGCGGCAGTCGTTGATTGGGTAGTTCAACCGTCTCGTAGGCGATCGCGGTTGTGCCAGCATCCAGCAAATGCTCTGTCAGGCTGCGGCTGGCGGCGAGATGAAGATAGGTAAAAAGGATTTGTCCTTTCTGCAAGTAGGCATATTCGGCAGGCAGCGGTTCTTTTACCTTGATCACCAGGTCGCGGTTCCAGGCGTCGATCGCGCGGGATACCGTCTGTGCCCCTGCTTGCTGATAGTCTGTGTCGGAAAATCCTGATCCCCCGCCTGCGTTAGCTTCCACAAACACCTGGTGACCGCGATCCACCAGGCCTCGTACGCTATTGGGGCTTAACCCCACCCGGTATTCCTGATCTTTCGTTTCTTTGGGAACGCCGATTTCCATCTGTGCCTCGTCTAGTTGCCTATATCTCTAGCTTAAGCCGGTCGGCTGAAAGCTGCTGTAGCAGTCGTCGTCCAGGAATAAATAATCGGGACAGATCGGATCCACAACGCCGCTGGGTTCACTCGTGCGTTGCCAACCGTAGTTAGTCGCGACTCCAGGATGAACCATTTCGAGCTGATTGAGCATTTCGCAAAGCAGTGCGGCGATCGCGACCGCCCCAGCCGATTCGTCCTCCAGGCGGGAATGTTGGAGGTAGGTTAACAAGGTCATCGCACCGTTTAACGTTAATTGTTCGAGTGCAAGCATGATTATCACCACTTAAAGAACCCGCGCGCTGATTGGATAACGCGCTTAACAAGAAATTCTCCACATCAATGGGCAATTCCCCATAGTTCTGCGAAGATTCCCCGGACGGGTACTCCATTAGCCGCCACCCACAATGGTGACAATTTCCAGGCGATCGTTCGGCTGCATTTCAGTTTGCTCCCAGAATTGACGGTGCAAAATTTCGCCGTTATATTCCACTGCAACCAAACGCGGATTTAAGCCGAGCTGCGTCAAAAACGTGGGAAGAGAGGTATGGGCGTTGCAAGTACGCGGCTCACCGTTGACCTGAAGTGTAATCTGAGGAGACATGAGTGTCGATGAAAAGGTTTCTAACGATGTAATGTTGCCATCGCAACAACCCGTTGAGTGTACTTTGAGTGTATCTTCCTCACGGTGAGGCAACAAAGTTTACGTGCCAACTGACTGTGTCTACGCTCTGATGCACAATCGACCCAGCCCTCTGCCGCAACAGATCTCTGCCCTTTCCCGACTCCCCACATCCCACTCCCCACTCCCCACGTCCTTCCCATGCCCCCTTTACCAGAATTTACCCTGCGTCCTGCTGAGGAGGGCGACTTGCCGCAAATCGTCAATCTCGATCGCCTATCCTTTGCACCCCTGAGCACCAACGCTGAGATTGAGCGTGAGTGGTACGGGCGGGGATTAGATTTGCCCAATCGATCGCTCTTTGTTGCCATCCATAACGCGACCGGGCTTGCCGTCAGCAGCTATGCACAGCTCAGTTTGAACCTGTGCTTTGAAGGCAAGATCATGCCAGCGATGGGGCTTTCGGCTGTAGCAGTTGCGCCTCACGCTCGCGGACAAAAGCTGGCGCGGTTAATGGTCGAACATGCGCTGAAAGACAGTCAGGCACAACAGCTTCCGCTCACGATGCTGTATCCTTTTCAGCACGGATTTTACCGCAAGCTGGGTTGGGCCTGGGTGGGACGATCGCACCAGTATCGCGTTGCCGCACGCCACTTACCCCGATATGCCGAGCGATTGCACATCGTTCCCTACGATCCGTTTCAGCATGAGCCGATGCTAGAGGCGATTTACCAGAGAGAAGCGCTGAAGCATAACGGTTGGCTGAAACGGTGGGACTGGCAGTGGCAGTCTCGCGTTAAGCCGGTCACGGGGCGCGAAGTTTACTGCTATACAGACGCGGGAGAAGTAAAGGGGCATGTGATTGTGCAATTTGCCCGACTGGAGCCACCACAGAATGTGCTGGCCGCGATCGTGCAGGAATGGGTCGCGCCTACGCCTGCTGTTTATCGAGGCATTCTGGGCTTTTTGGCCTCGTTGCGCGATCAGGTTTCGACGATCGTCTGGAATACCCATACCGATGATCCGTTTCCCCACCTGTTGCAAGAGCAGCAGCGCGATCCCAGTCTTACCATCATCCCTTCTGAGTTCGGCTGGTCAAAGCATTTGGGGACAATCAATGCGGGCTTTATGTGGCGCTTGGTGGATGTAGAAGCCGCGTTTCGCCTCCGCCCGATCGCCGTACAGCCGTCCTTTGCACTCACCTTTCAAATCACCGATCCGGTGTTGGGCGATCGCACGATCACGACCGAATTTATTGACGGGATTATGCAACCGACAGCCCAAGCCGCTTCAACTGTCATCAGCATCTCGATTGAGCATTTGACTGAGTTGTTTGCTGGCTTCCGTCGATCGCGCGATCTGGCCTGGATTGGTGCGATCACCGTTGAAGGCGATGCCGAGCTACTGTCGGCCCTCGATCGTGCCTGGGCAATCTCTCCCCCGTTTTGCTGGGACTTCTTCTAACGCGTGGCCGCAGCCGTCCTTAGGGGCAATGACATCAACGCCGTGGATCGGCAATTCCCATTGACGGCCTGCTCTGACTGGTCGCGCTGGTCTGCCTGACTGTAAATTCTGGATGCTGTTCTGACCCATAAGCCATCGCGATCAGCGGGTTAAATCGCGCTTTGTGACGCGTACCGCTTGCAATTGCCTATGATGAGAGTGAAGGCATTCGTTTGGTTTCATGCAATTTATTGATCAGGCAGACGTTCAGGTACAGGCGGGCAACGGCGGCGATGGACTGGTTGCCTTTCGGCGCGAGAAATACGTCCCGGCGGGCGGGCCATCGGGAGGCAATGGTGGACGGGGTGGATCGGTGATCCTGCGTGCGGTCGAAAACCTGCAAACGCTGCTGGATTTTCGCTACAACCATTTATTCAAAGCGGAGGATGGACAACGCGGTGGCCCCAATAACCGCACAGGTGCATCAGGGCGCGATCGCATCATCGATGTTCCCTGTGGCACGGTGGTCTACGATGCCGAAACGGACGAGCTGTTGTTTGATTTGCTCACCCCCAATCAGACCGTTTGTGTCGCGGCAGGAGGCAAGGGTGGTCTGGGCAACCAGCACTTTCTCAGCAATCGCAATCGTGCCCCTGAACGTGCGCTGCCCGGACTACCCGGCGAAGGCCGCTTTCTTCGACTGGAGCTGAAACTGCTGGCAGAAGTGGGCATCATTGGACTGCCCAATGCGGGAAAGTCTACCCTGATTGCCGCCCTGTCCTCGGCGCGTCCTAAAATCGCCGATTATCCATTTACCACGCTGGTACCCAACCTGGGAGTGGTGCGGAAGCCCACAGGCGATGGAACGGTATTTGCCGATATCCCAGGGTTGATTGAAGGTGCACACATGGGGACTGGCCTGGGACATGACTTTCTGCGCCATGTGGAACGGACGCGTTTACTGCTCCATCTGGTTGATGTCACCAGTCCCGATCCGATCGCTGATTACCATACCATTCAGCAGGAACTCGAAGCATACGGTCGTGGTCTGCCCGAACGGCCACAGATCCTGGCGCTCAGTAAGCTGGATGCGGTGAGTCAAGACACAACAGCCGTCAACCAACTAGCGGCCCAACTGCATGAACTGAGCCATGCTCCTGTGTTCCAGATTTCTGCCGTCGCTCAGATTGGGCTAGAGCCGTTACTGAATGAGGTCTGGCAATCTCTAGAGACAATGCAGGCCGAAGCCGCCTTGGCCGCCAGCGCGATCGAATCGATCAGCCTGCCGATTGGCTAGAACGGTCTGGATAGCGGGCTAATATAACGCTCAACGGTCTAACGTTCCGTTCTCAGTGCCGATTCGCCGCTAAATCCGCTGGGTCTTGCCCAATTGTCCGGAGATGGTTGCCATATTCGCGCGACCTGAACCAGACGGCCTCCTTCCCGGCGCGAATGTCCCTAAATCGTGTGGATAAAGTCGAGTAGCTGATGGGCCATGTGCAGTTTGCTACAAGGCGCGATCGACTGCTGACGCCCCCGGTAATCGAGCAATATCGCCTGATTCGAATCGCTGCCAAACCCACTCTCCGGTTGATCGATCGGGTTAGCCGCGATCGCGTCCAATTTTTTTTGCTTCAGCTTCTCCAGGGCTGGCGTCACAATATCGCCGCTTTGAGCCGCAAAGCCAATCAACCGCTGGTGGGGCTGCTTCAGCATTGCCAACTCAGCCACGAGATCGGGCACAGGGTCTAACGGCAGCGATGCTGGCAGCGATCGCTTCGGTACTTTCGTGGCGCTATAGCTGGCGGGTCTGACATCCGCAACCGCCGCCGCCATAATCGTCCAGTCCGCATCGGGAAAGCACTCCAACAATGCCTGCTGCATGTCGCTGGCGCTGACAACGGGCACTGACCGCACCGAGGGAAGCGTTGCCAATAAGGAAGGGTCGAGAGGGCCATGAACGAGCGTAACGCGGGCACCCCGATGCGCCGCTGCCAGCGCCAGCGCTATGCCCATTTTGCCGGTAGCCGGATTGCCAATAAAGCGGACTGGATCGAGATATTCGCGGGTGCCGCCCGCACTGATCAACACTGACTTTCCGGCCAAATCGCGCGTACCACCAGTGTGCAGCAGCGAGTAGATGTGAGGGAGAATGCTGGCTGGCTCTGCCATGCGACCCATCCCCACCCGATCGCACGCCAGCACCCCTGCCCCTGGCCCAACCGTGTGGTAGCGTCGTTCCGCCTGAATCTGCTGCCAGTTCCGCTGAACAGACGGCTGTTCCCACATGTCGGTGTTCATGGCAGGGGCCAGCAGCACCGGGCAGGTGGACGCCAGAACGGTGTTAGTCAGCAGGTTGTCGGCCATGCCATACACCAGCTTGGCCAGTGTGTTGGCCGTCAGCGGTGCAATGACAAAGACATCGGCCCACTCGCCCAGCTCAATATGCAGCGGGCGATCATGGGTTGCCTGCCAAAACGACGCATCCGTGTAGGCCGGGTGGCGACAGAGCGTGGCAATGGTTAGCGGGGTGATAAATTCCTCAGCCGATCGCGTCAGTATGGCACGCACTTCGACACCGGCTTTTGCTAGCGCCGAGATAACCTCACAAACTTTGTAGGCTGCAATCCCGCCACCCAAGCCAACTAAAACGCGCTTGCCTTGCATAGAGCATCAGAATGCACGGTTGAACTGCCGACTCTTCAATCCCGCCTGTTTAACCGCACGATCGCTACGGTCAGGCTTCGTCGTAGGCTTCCATGTCCAGCAGATAGAGATAGGGTTCAACCAGATCGGGCCGCTGAAACGCGATCGTCCGTAACAGGTGCCAGTCACTCAGACCCTCAAACGCATTCATGTAGTCGTCTTTCTCAAGACGGATAGCGAGTTCTGCAATGTCCGTAGTGGTTAACTTTGACACATCCAGATGTTCAACGCTTAGAGTTGCCATGACTACCACCTACTTCTAAAAATGCCTGAGTCGCCGATCTCTCAGGTCATGAGCCCACACTAAATTCTACCGTACTAAATTGCATTGGATTTAAGCTTTAGCACTTCCCTCATCATTACGAGATAATTCTTCAACAAAACTTTGGATCAGCGCCAGCACAACGGGCTGAATCTCATGCCCCATATCGAATTCTTGATAACGAACATCAATTCCCAAACATTGCAGACTGTAAAGTGCTCGCTGCGCTGCGGCCAGTGGTACAACCGTATCCTGTCTGCCGTGTACCATCAGGGTTGGGGGAAAAGCGACGGCTTGCTGCTCGATCGCGGCGTGTAGATAGCCACTGAGTACCATCAAACCTTTCAGCGGCAGCCCCAGTCCCACATCCAGCGTCATCGCGCCCCCTTGCGAAAAGCCTCCCAGGATGGTGCGCGACAGGGGAATTCCGGTTGTCGCCGTGAGCGATTTGAGCAACTCGGTCAGCAGTTGGCGACTGGTTGAGAGGTCGGGGCGATCGCGAAACCCCAGCGTGTTCTGGAAGTTGAAATTACTGGGAAAGTCGTACCACATCCTGCCGCCTGCGGCGTAGGGGTGCGGAAAGGGCGCATCGGGAAACACCATCTGGTAGTTGGGTAGATTGATGAACGAGGCGAGTGACAGGACATCTTGCGCGCTGGCTCCCCAACCGTGCAGAATCACAATTAAGCCCTGGGGAGGCTGGCCGTTGGCGGGTGGAAGCGTGATGGCTTGCAGGGTCACGGTGAGGTTCCTCAATGAGTCGATCAAAATCGTCTCATTTCAATCAAATATTTCATAGATCCCAATGGCAATCAGCAGTAGTCCGGCCAGCTTTGGTGCCAGTGCCCCCAGGTGTTTACTCAGGTAGGTGCCTGCGATCGCCTGTCCAATGGCGATCGTGAGGTAGCTAAATACGCCAACGGCAATGGATGTAATCACTGGATTGTGGCCCGACAGACTTGCGCCCAGGCCTCCTGCCATCGCGTTTAACGCCAGCGACAGTCCCAGAATCAACGTTTCTTTGCACCCAATTGGCTGAAGCGAGGCCGGGGGGGAGCCTTGTCGCGATCGTCGCTGTGCCGTGCTGGCCGTTGGTGGCGGGGACGCTGGCAATGTCCGCGATCGCGGTTTTTGGTGCAACCGCTCGCGTAGCCAGACGTAGAATCGTCGCCCCAATCGACGGAACGGCGCTTCCCAATAGATCCAGACCCCCACCAGCGCAATCACGATCGCGCCGACCCAGTTTGCCACCCAGGCCGGCAGGATCATCACCAGAACTCTGCCAAAGGCCATCGCCGCATACGTAAGACCAACGGCCATCAAAGCAATAAGCAAATTTGACCCGTTGGCAATCCGACGCTGGGTGATGCCATAGGCGGTGCCAATGCCCAGATTGTCCAGATTGGCCGCCAGCGCGATCGCCAGCAAAATCATCAGCTTGTAAATTGGCACCGACAGCCCCATAAATTAAGCCCAAAGCGGCAGTTAGCGAATAGCGAAACAGCGGTAATGGATGACTGGGAGGCCGATTGAACTGCTCCAGTTGATCAGTTCAATGCCCTTATCCAGAATGTCTTATACCGCTGAAAATGTCACATCAGTGCCGCATCCACTCCATAGAGGTGTGGTGATGGACAGAGTACGCTCTGTTAAGACATTGAAATGAGGTGTGGTGTGAGTAGTCTAGACAAAATAAACCAGCCCGTCGATCGCGCAAAGACACGTCAGACCCGGAAAATAGGCAAACGCAGATTCATTCGACAGCTATCTTTTTGGGTTCTGCTGGTGCTGGTGTCTGGTACGTCGGGTGCAGCTCTGGCACTGTTAGCCGCGACTCCGTTTCAACACGGCAAAACTCATCATTTATCCCACAGCACCGATAGTTTAACGTCCCTCCTCCCAGTCACACTAGAACGACCGATCAACATTCTCGTTCTGGGCATTGACAATTCTGGTCATCCCCACAGCGGTGCCGTGCTGCCGCCTGAAGCGCTCGCTGGAAATAGCGACACAATGCTCCTGGTGCGGATTGTCCCAGAAACGCACCAGATTAATGTCCTCTCAATTCCGCGAGACACGCTGGTTCAGACCCCGACTGGTATTGACAAGATTAACGATGCCAACATGCAGGGTGGCGCGACGCAGGCGGTGCAGACGGTGAGCCAACTGCTGGATGGCACGCCGATCGATCGCTATATTCGGCTTGATACCGAAGGATTTATTCATTTGGTGGACGCCTTGGGGGGCGTTGCGATCACTGTGCCGAAACCAATGGACTACGTTGATCGGACGCAGCACTTATCAATTCATCTGGCGGCTGGTCTGCAAACACTGAACGGTCAGCACTTGCAGGAATATGTCCGTTTTCGCCACGATGAGTGGGGTGATATTGGCCGTGTGCAGCGACAACAAGACGTGTTGAAGGCGATCGCGTGGACGCTGGTGCAACCGGCAACGCTAGGGAAACTGCCGGCATTGCTCCACGTGATTCAGTCCAATGTCGATACGGACTTGTCTTTGGGTGAAATGCTGGCGATCGCGCAGATGACCCACGACCTCAAATCGCATCAGATCAACCTGACGCTGTTGCCCGGTCGCTTTAGCCGCAAAGATGAATATCCGCTGAGCTATTGGATCGAAGACCCCCGCGCCACTTCAGCTTTGCTGACCCGTTACTTCAGCCGCGACCCGGCTAGTCCGTCCTCGGATGCGGTGGCCGCGCTCCACCCGGAGGCGATCCAGATTGCGGTGGCCAATGCCACCGATCGCCCAGACCTGTCTCACCAGATTGTGTCACGCCTGAAGTCACAGGGGTTTACCAATGTCTACCTGACCACCCACGACATTGATATCAGTCCCGAGACAATGGCCGAAACCCAGATTATTGCACAGCAGGGAAATCCATCCGCGGCGGCCCTGGTGCAGCAGGCGATCGGACTGGGACAGGTGCAAGTAGCCGCGACCGGCGACCTTGGCTCAGACGTTACGATCGTCATTGGGCCGGATGCCGTCCCCAAATTGAACCACACGTCAGGTGATGGGAAACAGTGAGCTATGCTTCCTAAAGGCATCCGACCTCGGTAAGATAGGTGGCCTGTTATGAAATAGAGGGAGTACGGCAATGGGACGGTTGGCACTGCTGAGCGTATCGGACAAAACGGGATTGATTGAACTGGCTCGCTGCCTGGTCGAGGAGTTTAATTTTGACCTGATCAGCAGCGGCGGCACTGCTCAAGCATTGAAAGCGGCTGGATTGCCCGTGACCAAGGTTTCAGACTATACCGGATCACCCGAAATTCTGGATGGACGGGTCAAAACGCTCCATCCTCGGATTCACGGGGGCATTTTGGCACGGCGTGATATGGCCTCCGACTTGGCTGATTTGGAGGCCCAGCAGATTCGCCCGATCGACCTTGTGGTGGTCAACCTGTATCCCTTTGAACAAACCATCGCAAAATCCAACGTGACGCTGGCGGAGGCGATCGAGCAGATTGACATTGGTGGCCCCGCGATGGTGCGTGCGTCGGCTAAGAACTATGCTCACATCACGATTCTGAGCAGTCCGACTCAGTATGATGGCTACTTGCAAGAACTGCGACAGAACAATGGTGGTGTGTCGTTAGCGTTTCGACAAACGGCTGCACTCCGGGCGTTTCAGCATACGGCCAGTTACGATCGCGCGATCGCAACCTATCTCGAAACCCAAACTTCAGAACACACGCAGCAGGAGTTAGATAGCTCACTGCCTGAAACGTTTACGCTAACAGGCACACAGATTCAAGCATTGCGGTATGGCGAGAATCCGCACCAACCCGCTGCGTGGTATCAAACGGGTTCAGCCAGGACGGGCTGGGCGGCAGCGACTAAACTTCAGG
>Ga0070738_10005667_pt1 | contig 13696 bp, 12 predicted proteins | sample Coa_R2_2_FD_66446 | JGI IMG/M metagenome (GOLD analysis project Ga0070738, IMG submission 66446) | Surface soil microbial communities from Centralia Pennsylvania, which are recovering from an underground coalmine fire - Coalmine... | ecosystem: Environmental > Terrestrial > Soil > Unclassified ... | reverse complement strand
AGCGCCAGGTACAGGTGCAGCGGATTGGGGTCGAGCAGGAGCGTGCGGATGACCTCGTTGAAGCCGACCGGGTTCTTGGCCAGCAGCAAGCGCAGGCGCCGGCCATCCATCTCGACGGTCTCGGTCCGGCCGAACGCGGCGGCGAAATCCTTGACGCTGGCGGCGACCAGCTCCGGCGGCAGACCGAGGCTGAGGCCGGCCGATGCGGCGGCGACCACGTTGTAGGCGTTGTAGAGCCCGGGCAGGCTGGTCTCCAGCGCCAGACCGGCGATTGTCAGCCGCGGCGGCGGCTCGAGGCTGAGCTGGACGCGTGAGGCGGCGAAATCGAGCGGCGGACGCGCGAAGCCGCAGGCATCGCAGCGGTAGGCGCCCAGATGGCCGTAGTACACGGTGTCGAAGGCCAGGAGGCCGCCGCAGCAGGGACAGTAGATGGAGTCCGCGGCATGCTGCATTGCCTCCAGCGCGAGCTCCGATGCGTCCAGGCCAAAGAATCGCACGTTGCACGCGAGATCCCGAGCCAGGCTGGCAACCAGCGGGTCGTCGCCGTTGAGCAGGACGGTCGCCTGCGGATCCAGCGCGCGAAGGGCCTGCGCCCATTTCGAAGCGAGAGTGTTCAGCTCGCCGTACCGGTCGAGCTGGTCGCGGAACAGGTTGAGGCACAGCACCAGTTGAGGACGCAGCTCGGCGATGGCCGCCGGTAGGGCGGCCTCGTCGATCTCGAACAGCCCGGTGTCGCCCTCCGAATGCAGCAGCGCGGTCGTCACGCCACTCATCAGGTTGGCGCCCGCGCGATTGTGGACGACCCTCCGGCCAGCTTTGGCGAGCATGGCCGAGATGAGGCGGCTGGTGGTCGTCTTGCCGTTGGTGCCGCTGACCAGGATGCAGCCGTTTCTGAGCCCGGCGGCAAGCCGGCCGGCTGTGCTGCGGTCCACGAACCGCGCCACGACGCCTGGCAGGGTGGTGCCGCCGCCGCGCTTCAGCCGCTGGCTGGCCAGGCCGGCGGCTCGCCCCGCGGCCACAGCCAGCTTCAGGCGCATGCTCTGAGAGTAACGGCCTGCTGCACACGGGCTGCTGCACATACACTGAGACGGTGCGTATTGAGGCCGTCACACACCTTGACGGCGAGGTGCTGCCGGCGGTGAGAGAGCTGCTGGAGACGGCGGAACGGCACGATGGCGCGGCGGCAATTGGCGAGCACAAGTTCCTCCGGCTGTCGGCCGGGGCGGAGGCGCCCGGCGTGAAGGCCATCCTGGCCTGGGATGGCGAGCGGCTGGCCGGCTACGCCAATGTGGAGCAGTTCCCGATCGCCGGCGGCCGGCGGCTGTCGGCGGAGATGGTGGTGCATCCGGAGGCGCGGCGGAAAGGCGCCGCCAGTCAGATGCTGGAGGAGATCATCCGTGAGGCGCGCAGCCAGGGCGCCGGCCGCGTGGACATCTGGGCCTATCACCAGCTCTCGGGCACGCACGAGCTTGCGGCCAAGTTTGGCTTCGAGCCGAGCCGGACGCTGCTGGAGATCCGCATGCCGCTGCCGGAGTCGTTTCCAGATGCGCCGCTGCCCGACGGCGTCGAGCTGCGGGCGTTCCGCCCGGGGCCGGACGACGCCGAGTGGCTCGCGCTCAACAACCTGGTATTCGCCAGCCACCCCGAGCAGGGCGCCTGGGACGAGAATGACCTGGCGGCGCGCCTGCAGCAGCCCTGGTTCGCGGCGGAGGACTTCCTCGTCGCTACCCTGGCAGGCCGGATGGTGGCCTACAACTGGCTGAAGCTGGACCACGAGGCGAGAGTTGGGGAGATTTACGTGATCGGCGTCCATCCCGACGAACGCCGGAGGCACTTCGGCCGGGCGCTCACCATTCGTGGACTGGAGCATATGGGCAAGCGCGGAATGGCGGACGCCACCGCCTACGTGGACGCAGGCAACAGCGGCGCGCTGGCCATGTACTACTCGCTCGGCTTTCAAATCGACCACTCGGATCTGTGCTATTCGAAGCCGCTGAAAAGCGCATGACGGTTCAGGTCAAGCTCGCCGGGGCAGCGGACAGAGAGCTGTGGAACGGCTTCGTGGCCGGTGCGCCGAACCCGCACGTGCTCCAGAGCTGGGAGTGGGGCGAGTTCAAGGCTGCCTACGGTTGGCAGCCCATTCGACTGCTGTTCTATAAGCACGACCAACTGGCCGCTGCTGCGAGCATGCTCAAGCGGGCGGCCGGCCCGGTCAGCATGTGCTACGTGCCCAAAGGGCCGGCGGTGGATTTCGAGGACCAGGAGCTTGCCGGCCAGGTGCTGGATACGATCGTGAAGGTCGCCCGCCGCCATCGCGCCATCTACGTCAAGATCGATCCCGACGTCCATCTCGAGGACGAGCGCGCCCGGCGCCTGATCGAGGACCACGGCTTCCGCCGGGGCGAGGACATCCAGCGGCCGAACACGATGCTGCTGGACATCAGCGGCTCGGAGGACGACGTTCTGGGGCGGATGAAGCCGAAGTGGCGTTACAACATCCGCCTGGCCGAGAAGAAGGGCGTCGAGATCGTCGAGGCGGGGCCGGCCGATTTCGAAGACTTCTACCGCGTGTACCGCGAGACGGGGGAGCGCGACTACTTCATCGTGCGGCCCTACGACTACTGCCGGCTCGAGTGGCAGACCTTCCTCGACGCCGGCATGGCCTCGTTCTGGCTGGCCAAGTACGAGGGCCAGACGCTGGCCGGCATCATGCCGTTCGCCATGGGGCGGCGGATGTGGTACTTCTTCGGCGCCTCCAGTAACCTGCACCGGAACCTCATGCCCAACCACCTGCTGCAGTGGAGGTCGATCCAGTGGGGCCGCGCGCGCGGCTGCGTGGAGTACGACATGTGGGGCATCCCGGACGTGCTGGAGGAGGGCCAGCCGCTGTGGGGGGTGTACCTTTTCAAGCAGGGTTTCGGCGCGCAGGTTACGCGTTGGGCCGGCGCGCACGACTGCGTGCTCAATCCGCCGCTCTACGCCGCCTGGACGCGCGGCGTGCCCGCCTACATGCGCCTGCTGCGCCGCCTCAAGGGTGAGCGGACCGACGAGCGACAGCTGCCGGGCGTCTGAGTCGTCAGAAGCTGGTAGCTGGAAGCGAGAGGACGGGGCAGCCACCAGCCGGTAGCGACGGTAAGCGGCACAGGCGATAATGCCGTGATGGCTGCACGTTGGCTCGCTCTCGGGGTTGTAATCGCATTTCTTGCCGGGTGCGGCGGCACGGGGGCGCCTGCCGGCAGTGGGTCGTCTCCGGCCGCGAGCTCGGCGGCTAAGCCGGCAGCCAGCGGCGGCGCTTCGGCGGAATGGGATGCGCTGGTGGCGGCGGCGAAGAAAGAGGGCAAGCTGACGCTGACGGTCGGCGCTGGCGGAGGAGCCATGGCGCGGCAGGTCCTGCCGCCGGCGTTCAAGGAGGACTTCGGTATCGACCTGGAGGTGCTGGTGAGCCCCTCGACCCAAATGGTCACCCGGCTGAAGCTCGAGCAGGCGTCGCACCAGTCCACCATGGACGTGGCCATTGGCGGCTCGGACACGATGTACCTCAGCCTCTACGGCGAGAAGCTGATCGCGCCGCTGAAGCCGCTGCTGATCAATCCGGAGGTGCTCAACGGGGCCAACTGGTACATCGGCAAGCCCTGGTTCGAAGACCCGGAGCAGCAGTACATCCTGCGGCTGAGTAACGGCGTAGGCGGCCAGAGCGCCATCAACACCAAGCTGGTGAATCCCTCCGAGCTGGCCACCACCGCCGACTACCTCAAGCCGCAATTCAAGGGGAAGATGGCCATGTTCGATCCGCTGATCAACGGCTCGGGGGCGCAGCATGCTGTCTATCTGCAGATCAAGAAGGGCACCGACTACATCAAGCAGCTGTACGTCGACCAAGCGCCGGTCAAGACCCAGGACAACCGCCAGCTTGCGGACTGGGTCGGCCGCGGCAACTACCCCATTGCCATCGCCATGACGGCCACCAGCATCGAACCGCTGAAGAAGGACGGCCTGCCGGTGGAGGCGCACACGCCCAGCGACCTGCCCGGCTACGAGACTGCCGGCAGCGGGCTCATGGCCGTCCTCAAAGATGGCCCACATCCGAACGCCACCAAGCTGTTCGTCAACTGGATGGCCATGCCAAAGGCCCAGACCATCTACAACAAGGCGGTGTCCTACGCCAGCGTGCTCACGACCGTGAAGAACGACTGGCTGCCGGACTATGTGATCCCGAAATCAGGCGTGGACTACACCGACCTGTACGACTGGGACTACACCGTCAACCAGTACCCCAAAGCGTTCGACATCGTCCGAAAGACCCTCGGGGAGAGCTGAGCCGGCGCCGATCCCCTAAGCTGGGTGCATGCCCACGACGCAGCTGTGCGTCTTCGAGCGGGATGACCGGAGACGTGTCGGGGCGCTGCGCGAGGAAGGCGTCTACGACCTGACCGCAATCGCCGGCTGGTCCTCGCTGGACGACGTGCTGAGCCTGCCGCTGTCCGGCATCCGGCAGGCCTTGCGGGCGATCTCCTGGGTGGAGCACACCTCGTTCGCACCCCAGGGCGTGACCCTCACGGCGCCGATGGGCTCGCAGGAGGTGTGGGCCGCCGGCGTGACCTACCTCCGCAGCCGTGAGGCGCGAGTGGGCGAAAGCCACACGCCGGACATCTACGACCGCGTCTACGAGGCCGAGCGGCCGGAGCTGTTCTTCAAGGCCACGCCGGCGCGGACCGTCGGTCCGGGCGAAGCGGTGGGCATCCGTGCCGACTCGACCTGGGACGTACCCGAGCCCGAGCTGGTGCTCGTGTTCAACAGCCGGCTGGAGCTGGCGGGCTTCTGCGCCGGAAACGACCTGTCCTCGCGCAGCATCGAAGGCGAGAACCCGCTGTACCTGCCGCAGGCCAAGCTCTACGACCGCTGCTTCGCCCTGGGCCCGGCGATCACGCTCGCCTGGGAGCTGCCCGATGTCCACGACCTGACCATCCGGCTGACGGTTCACCGCGATGGCCGGCCGGTTTTCGAGGGCGAGACGAGCACGCGCCAGATCAAGCGCTCGTTCCCGGATCTGGCGCGCTGGCTCGGCCGCCACCAGACCTTTCCCCACGGCGTGCTGCTGTCCACCGGCACGGGTATCGTGCCGCCCGACGACTTCAGCCTGACGCCGGGCGACCTGGTCCAGATCGACGTCGAGCAGATCGGCACGCTGCTCAATCCCGTGGTCCGCCTGTCCTGACCCGTGGGCAAGCTGTACGTCGTCTCGACGCCCATTGGCAACCTGGAGGATGTCTCCTTCCGGGCGCTCCGCGTGCTGCGCGAGGTGGCGCTGATCGCCGCCGAGGACACGCGCGTGACCCGCAAGCTGCTCAGCCGCTACGACGTGCATACGCGGCTGGTCCCGTACCACGAGCACAACCAGCGCTACCAGTCCGGCGTGATCCTGCGGATGCTGGAGACGGCCGACGTGGCGCTCGTATCCGACGCGGGCACGCCGGTGCTATCAGATCCGGGACAGGACCTGATCCGCATGGCCATTGCGCTCGGCATCGACGTCGTGGCCGTGCCGGGCCCCTCGGCGATTACACACGCGCTGACGGTCGCCGGGCTGGAGGCTGAGCCGTTCCTGTTCGCCGGCTTCCTGCCTTCGATCCGGCGGGAGCGCGCAGCCCGGCTGGCCGAGATCGCGCCGATCAGGGCGACCCTGGTGCTGTTCGAGGCGCCGCACCGCGTTCGAGCCACGCTGGACGAGCTGTACGAGGCGCTGGGAGATCGCAAGGTGGCGGTCTGCCGCGAGCTCACCAAGCTCCACGAGCAGGTCATCCGAACCACGCTTAGCGCGGCGTCGGACCAGGTGCCGGAGCGGGGCGAGTTCACGCTGGTGATCGAAGGCGCGCCGCCGCCCAAGCCGGCCGGTTTGGAGGCTGCCGAAGCTCGTCTTCGCGAGCTGCTGGCTGCGGGCGCCACCCGTAAGGACGCGGCCGAGCTGGTCTCGGCCGAGCTTGACCTTCCCAAGCGGCAGGTGTACAAGCTGAGCCTGGAGCTGGGCTGAGCTATCGCCGGGGCCGGAGAGGGATAACACCCTTGCACGCGTCCGGGCCGGGAGTACCATAGGAGCCGACCTGTGATGCAGCTGACACTCCACCATCGACACGCTTGCTGTTCACACCACGCCACGGCGGCGATCCACCACCACTACCTGGCCGGATTTCTCACCATCGGCGTTCTACTGGCCTCGCTGTTCGGGATCATCCGCAGCGTGGACGCGATTGTCTGGGGCCAGGCCTACCGGCCGCACGTCGTGACCACCGGCGTGCAGGGCGGACCGGACGCGCAGACCGCGGCCCGCTACCAGACGGACGCCAATGGCACGCACTTCACGCCCGTGAGCCAGCGCATCCTCGACGACAGCGGCACCCGCGCCCCGGCCGGACAGGCCGTCCCCTAAAGGCCGTCGTTACACTTCGGCGGTGAACCTGCGCGCACAGGACCGCATGGCGATGCCCGGGCCCGCTCGGGCCCTCTTCCGCTAAGCCGCCTCCTCTTATTTCCTGAACGCGAGGTTTCCTGCCGTGCCCAAGCACTTCTACCTGACTACAGCCATCGACTACATCAATGGCGCGCCGCACCTCGGCCACGCCTACGAGAAGATCGGCGCCGACGCTCTGATCCGCTACAAGCAGCTCACCGGCTACGAGACGTGGTTCGTGGTCGGCAGCGACGAGCACTCGATCAACATCCTGACCAAGGCCGAATCCTTGGGCCGCGACCCGCGGGAGTTTTGCGACGAGATGTCGCAGGTGTTCAAGGATGCATTCGCCAAGCTGGGCATCGGCTACTCGATCTACGCCCGCACCAGCAGCGAGGCCAACGTCAAGACGGCGCAGGAGTTCATCCAGCGCTGCTACGACGCCGGATACATCTACAAGGGCACCTATCACGGCTGGTACTGCACCTCCTGCAACCGCTTCTACAAGGAGGAGGAGCTGCTTCAGCCGGGCAACTGCTGCCCGGAGCACAAGCGTCCGGTGGACGAGCTGGACGAGCCCAACTGGTTCTTCAAGCTGTCCGCCTTCCAGGATCGCCTGCTGGAGCATTTCGCCCAGAACCCGGACTGGGTGCAGCCGGAATCCCGCTACAACGAGATGCTCAACGTCATCAAAGGCGGGCTGGACGACTTCTCCGTCTCGCGCTCGACCGTCAAGTGGGGCGTCCCGGTGCCGTTCGACACCACCCAGGTGATCTACGTGTGGTTCGACGCGCTGCTGGACTACGTCTCCGGCGTGGGCTTCGCGGACAACCGCGAGCGCTGGGAGACCTTCTGGCCGTGCGACGTGCATGTCATTGGCAAGGACATCACCCGCTTCCACGCCATCTACTGGCCGGCCATGCTGATGGCCGCCGGCGAGGCGCTGCCGAAGCGCATCTTCGCCCACGGCTTCATCAACCTGAAGGGCGAGAAGCTCTCGAAGAGCGCCGGCATCCTGGTGGACCCGCTGGAGCTGGCCGACCAGTTCGGCGCGGATGCCGTCCGCTACACGCTGCTGCGCGAGGTGCCGTTCGACCGCGACGGCGACTTCTCCATGGAAGCTTTCCAGAACCGCTACAACGCCGACCTGGCCAACGACCTCGGCAACCTGGTGAACCGCACGGCCAACATGATCAAGCGCTACTTCGGGGGCGCGGTCCCCGCGGCGGGCGCCTTGGATGCGCTGGACGAGGAGCTGGCAGCGGCCGGCGCGGCGGTGGTACGCGATATCGAGCCGCTCATGGAGGCGTTGGACTTCAGCAACGCGCTGGTGGCCATTTGGTCGTTCGTCGGCCGGGCAAACCAGTACCTCGAGCGCACCTCGCCGTGGCTGCTGGCGCGCGACGAAGCGAAGAAGCCTCGTCTGGCAAGCGTGCTGAGCACCGCGGCCGAAGCGGTTCGGCTGATCGCCTACCTGGTGCTGCCGTTCATGCCCACGACGGCCTCGCGGATCGCCGCGCAGCTAGGCTTTACGCTCGACCCATCTTCGGATTGGGCCCGCTGGGGCTCGCTTCCAGCGGGCACCACCGTGGGCAAGGTCGAGCCGCTGTTCCCGCGCATCGAGCGCGAAGCCGCTCCAGCCTAGGCCCGTGCTCACCGACACGCACTCGCATCCGCAGACGTCCGCCTTCAACGGCGACCGCGAAGCGGTGCTGGCGCGGGCGGCCGAGGCGGGCGTGGACACGCTGGTGTGCGTCGGCTACGACGCGGAGACGTGGCGTAAGGCGGTGTCGCTGGCGAACGACGCGCCGGCTGGGCTGACGGTGTACGCGACGGCCGGCCTGCACCCGCACGACGCCAAGGACATGACGCCGGAGCTCATGGAGGAGATGCGGTCGCTGGCTCGGGCCGATTCCATCGTGGCGATCGGGGAGTGCGGGCTGGACTTCTACCGCAACCTCAGCTCGCCCGAGCAGCAGCGGGAGGCGTTCGTGGCGCAGATCGAGCTGGCCAAGGAGGTGGGCCTGCCGCTGGTCATCCACGACCGCGACGCGCACGAGTCCATCGTGGAGCTGCTTCACTCGGGCGGCGCCCAGCGCGGGGTGATGCACTGCTTCTCTGGGGATTGGGAGCTGGCCAAGCAGTGCCTGGATCTCGGCTTCTACATATCGATCGCCGGTCCGGTGACCTACGCCAAGAACGATGTCCTGCGCGACGTGGCCGCCCGGGTGCCCGCCGACCGCATCGTGGTCGAGACGGATTGTCCGTACCTCACGCCCATGCCCTTCCGCGGCAAGCGCAACGAGCCGGCGCTCGTCCGCCTCGTCGCCGAAGCCGTCGCCCGCCTACGCGGCGCCGATCCAGAAGACTTCGCCGCCCAAACCAGCCACAACGCGCAGGAGCTGTTCGGACTGGGCGAGTAGGCCCTACTCCGAAGTCGCTTCTGCGGCTGGCTCGGCTGGGGCCTCGGCCTCGGCGGCGGGAGCAGCCTCGGCTTCGGGGGCAGCGGTTTCGGGGGCCGCTTCCTCGGCGGGGGCTACCTCTTCCTCGACCTTGCGCGGAGGCTGGACCTTGGCCACGAGCTCCTCGGGGTCGTCGAGGACCGTTACCGCGGCCGGGACAGCGATGTCGGAGACGTGGAGGGCCTGGTCCAGCTCGGTGAGAACCGAGACGTCCACCTCCAGGTGATGGGGCAGATCGCCGGGCAGGGCTTCCACGTTCACGGCCTCGACCGCGTGCAGCAGAACGCCATCCAGCACCTTCACGGCTGGCGATTCGCCCACAAACAGCAACGGGAGACGAACCTTCGTCTTGACATCCATGCGCACGCGGAAGAGGTCCACGTGCACCAGCCGGCCCGTGACGGGATGGCGCTGGACGCCCCGAACCATGACGTTGTGCTGCTGGCCGTCGACGGCCAGCTTGATCAGGCCGCTGGCGCCCGCTTGATGGATGACGTGGCGCAGCTCCTTCTCCTCGACCTGCAGCGCCTGCGGATCGATGCCAGGGCCAAACACGTGCACGGGCACGGCGCCCGACCGGCGGAGGGCCTTGTTTGCTTTGCCTTTCGCGCTGCGTGGCGCGACATCCAACGTGAGCGTGTCAGCCATAACTGGACGATCTTAGCCGTTCAGACGGAGATTCCCAGGACCCAGTGGAGGATGGCGTAGATGATGGCCGCGACGGCGGCGCTGGCGGGGATGGTGATCAGCCAGGCGGCGACGATGTTGGTGGCCACGCCCCAGCGGACGGCCGAGAGGCGGCGCGTCGAGCCCACGCCCATGAGTGAGCCGCTGACGACGTGCGTGGTGCTGACCGGCAGGCCGAAGTGCGTGGCGGCCGTAATCAGCGAAGAGGCGCTCAAATCCGCCGCGAAGCCGTGGATGGGATCGAGCTTAATGATGCGCGTGCCCATCGTGCGGATGATGCGCCAGCCGCCGCTGTAGGTGCCCAGCGCCATGGCTGCCGCCGAGACGACGATGACCCACAGCGGCACGGCGAACTTCGGGAGCGCCCCGTACGTCACCAGCGCCAGCGTGATGATGCCCATCGTCTTCTGAGCGTCGTTGCCGCCGTGGCTGAAGGAGATGAAGCTGGCCGACAGCAGCTGGAGGCCGCGGAACACCTTGTTCAGCGGCCCGGGAGCCATCCGCCGGAACGTCCACAGCAGGGCCAGCATGATGCCGAAGCCGAGCAGCAGCCCGATGATGGGCGAGCTCACCAGCGCGCCGAAGGACGTCTGCAGCGTGTCCCACTTGACCGCGCTTGGGCCGATGGACACCAGCGCCGCGCCGATGATGCCGCCAATCAGCGCGTGCGACGAGCTGCTGGGCAGGCCCCACATCCAGGTCAGCAGATTCCAGGTGATAGCGCCGACCAGGCCCGCCAGGATGGCCACCAGCGCGATCCGCTCGCTGACCAACCCGCCGATGGTGTCGGCCACTCGGGTGTTGAGGAAGGCGCCCGCCAGGTTGAACACAGCCGAGAGGCCGACCGCCAGGCGGGGCGACAGGGCGTGTGTCGACACCGAGGTAGCGATGGCGTTGGCAGTGTCGTGGAAGCCGTTGGTGTAGTCGAAAGCGAAAGCAAAAAGGATGACGAGGGCCAGGAGGACAAGCCGCCCGTCAGGCATGCTTGATGGTGATGCTCTCGATGATGTTCGCGATGTCCTCGCACTTGTCGTTGGCGTCTTCCAGCAGGTCGTAGACGCCCTTCCAGCGCAGGATGTCGCAGGCATCATGTCCGTTGCTGAACAGCTCGCCGATGGCCCGCCGGTAGACCTGGTCGGCCTGGTTCTCCAGGCTGTTGGCCTCGATCCAGTGCTCGTCCAGCCCAGAGAAGCTGCTGAGCTTGTCGAACGCCTTCTGCAGCTCCTTGACCGCGAGGACCAGGATGTCCGTGCCGTTCTGGAGGTACTCCGTGGTGTTCTTCACCTGGTACAGCACGCAGGCGTCGGCGCAGGCTTCGATGAGATCGACCACATCGTCCACCGACGTGCAGAGCGCGTAGATATCCTCGCGGTCGAAGGGCGTGACAAAGGTCTTGTTGAGGGTTTTGATGATCTCGTGGGTGATGGTGTCGCCGTCGTGCTCGATGGCCTTGATGGCCTTGGCTTTCTCGCCGACGTTGGTGTAGTCGTAGGCCATATCCTGCAGCGCTTGCGCAGCTTTGACGGCGTTGGCGATGTCCTCTTTGAAGAGGTCGTAGAAGACCATCTCCTGCGGGACAAGGCTGAATCGTGGCACTCGGAAGCTCCCCGGGTGTGGTGCTGTATCTCCGCTTAGAGTCTACCGGCTGGTGCCGTCCCTGCTTGGACGCGCACATCCGCTCCGAGAGCGGGGACCAGCGCGCCGTCCGCCAGGACTAGGGCTTGGGCTTGCGGCCTCCGTAGACGGCGTAGTCGAGCTGCTTCCAGTAGACGTCCACGGCCTCGAAGCCGGCGGCCTTGAACATAGCGAGCTGCGTCTCCAGGTCGTCCATGTGGCGCACGTGGTTCTCGTGCTGGGCGTGCTCCTGCGGGCTGCGGTGCGTGCGCTTGTAGGCCAGGCTGGGGTCGAAGCGGTCGTTCACCCGCTGCCAGGTGTACTCAACCGCCGGGTCGGGCGCCTTGAAGGGCTCATAGTTCACATACCAGCCGCCCGGCTTGAGGCGCTCGAACACCTCGCGAAACAGCGAGGCCTTGCGCTCGTCGGGCAGATGGTGGATGGCCTGGGAGGTGATCGCCGCGTCCATGGGCACCGGGATGCCTTCCGGCCAGACTGATTGGCGGAGGTCGAACTCGACGTAGCGGTAGCGCCCCTCGTACGGCTCCAGCACCTTGGCGCCTTCGGACATCATCGCGCCCGAGAAGTCGGCCAGCACCGCCTTGCAGTTCGGGTAGGCGTCCATGATGGCCCGCGCGGCCATGCCGGTCCCGGCGGCCAGGTCCACGATCGTGAACTCGTCGCCCTCCTCGAAGGGCAGCAGAGCGGCGGCGTAGCGCAGCGGCTCCTGGCGCCTACCCTCGCGCACTTTGGCCTCCGCAGCCCAGCGCTTGATGTTCTCCTCGGATTTCCAGACGGCTTCGTTGGTGTCTACGTCGGCCATGGGGGGAGCATACAATCGAGCCGATATGGAGCATCCGTTCATCGATCACTTTGGGGCGCGGGCGAAGCTGGGGGACGTGGTCATCTACCGGCTGGACAAGCTCGGGGCGGACCTCGGCAAGCTGCCCTTCACCGTCAAGGTGCTGCTGGAGAACCTGCTGCGGCGGCTGGACAACTTCCACGTCTCGCCCGAGGACGTGCAGGCGCTGGCGAAGTGGAACGCCGCCAATCCGGGCGAGCACGTCCTGACCTTCCTGCCCGGCCGCGTGCTGATGCAGGACCTGACCGGCATCCCGGCCATCGTGGACCTGGCGGCCATGCGCGAAGCCACCGCCAAGCTGGGCGGCGAGCCCAAGCGCGTGAACCCGCTGGCGCCGGTGGACCTGGTGATCGACCACTCGGTGCAGATCGACATGTTCGGCAGCGACACCGCCTTTGCCTTCAACGTCGAGCGCGAGTACGAGCGCAACACCGAGCGCTACTCGTTCCTGCGCTGGGCCCAGCAGGCGTTCGACAACGTCCGCATCGTCCCGCCCGGTAGCGGCATCTGCCACCAGGTGAACCTGGAGTACCTCTCGACCGTGGTGGCACGCCGCCAGATCGAAGGCGAGACCGTGGCCTTCCCGGACACGCTGGTGGGCACCGACTCCCACACCACCATGGTCAACGGTCTGGGCGTCCTGGGCTGGGGCGTCGGCGGCATCGAGGCCGAGGCGGTGCTGCTGGACCAGCCGCTGGAGATGGTCACGCCCGAGGTGCTGGGCTTCAAGTTCACCGGCTCGCTGCCGGCCGGCGCGACCGCGACGGACCTGGTGCTGACGGTCACGCAGACGCTGCGCAAGAAGGGCGTGGTGGGCAAGTTCGTCGAGTTCTGCGGCGACGGCTTGAGCCACCTGGCACTGCCGGACCGGGCGACGATCTCGAATATGTGCCCGGAGTACGGGGCCACCTCGGCGCTATTCCCGGTTGACGACGAGACGCTGCGCTACCTGCGCCTCACCGGCCGGCCGGCCGAGCTGGTCGACCTGGTGGAGCGCTACACCAAGGAGCAGGGCCTGTTCCGCAGCGCCGGCTCGGCCGATCCGCAGTTCACCGAGCTGGTCGAGCTCGACCTGGGCACGGTCGAGCCGAGCCTGGCGGGGCCGCGGCGGCCGCAGGATCGGGTGGGCCTCAGCGGCGTGCGCCAGAACTTTCACGATGCCTTCCCCAACGGCCAGAAGGGCGCGGATATCGAGATCGGGTCGGAGAGGGCGCACGTGGCCAACGGCTCAGTGGCCATCGCCGCCATCACCAGCTGCACCAACACCTCCAATCCCAGCGTGCTCATCGGTGCGGGCCTGCTGGCCAAGCGCGCCGTGGAGCGCGGGCTGCGGGTGAAGCCGGCCGTCAAGACCAGCCTGGCGCCGGGCTCGCGGGTGGTGCGCGACTACCTCGTGGAGGCCGGGCTGCTGCCGTACCTGGAGGCGCTCGGCTTCCACGTGGTGGGCTACGGCTGCACCACCTGCATCGGCAACAGCGGGCCGCTGCCCGAGGCGGTGAGCAATGCCATCCAGGAGCAGGACATGGCGGTCGCAGCGGTGCTCAGCGGCAACCGCAACTTCGAGGGCCGCATCCACCCGCAGGTGAAGGCGGCCTACCTGGCCTCGCCGCCGCTGGTGGTGGCCTA
>Ga0070738_10005666_pt1 | contig 13698 bp, 12 predicted proteins | sample Coa_R2_2_FD_66446 | JGI IMG/M metagenome (GOLD analysis project Ga0070738, IMG submission 66446) | Surface soil microbial communities from Centralia Pennsylvania, which are recovering from an underground coalmine fire - Coalmine... | ecosystem: Environmental > Terrestrial > Soil > Unclassified ... | reverse complement strand
GCTGGTCGTTAAAATCTGGGGTAGGTCTTCTTCTTGTCACCCTTTTGCTTTCCTTTGGACTTTTCATAATCCAGTTCCTTCAGCTTCTTTAAGATGCGGCTGAAGTAGTCTTGCAGATAAGACTCCAGGGTGGTCGTCTCGTTGGGGTCAAGTCCAAAGACGGTATAGGTCTCATCCATCGATGCGGTCAGCGGTTTACCCGTCGAAACGACCTCTGCAAAGGCCAGACGATCGGCAATGTTCCACGTCCATTGAAAAAAGCGCGTAAAGCGACGCACTGTCCGCATCAGACCGATCGGCATCCGCGTAATTTTCGCGTCCCGCCCAGACAACCGCTCGCACAGACGAATAATTTCGTAAGCACCCCAGGCCCGTGAGCCAACCACCGGGAACGTTTTGTATTCCGTCTCTGGAACTTTGAGTGCCTGAATGGCAAACTTAGCCACGTCCTGAGTGTCCATGTAGGCCGTTGGCGATGTGTCGCCCATCACCCATACCGACTGTCCTTCCAGCACCGGAATCGCATACTGACCAATCAACCCCTGCAAAAAGCCGCAGGGACGCAAAATGGTGTAGTTCAGTCCAGACTCGGCCAGAAACAATTCGACACATCGCTTAATTTCCATCAGTGGCACATCCGGATACTTTTCGGCATCCAGAATGGAGAAGAAGATAAAGCGTTTGACATTTGCCGCTTTCGCCGCCTGGATCAGGTTGACATTGCCCTCCCAGTCCACCTGCCGGATCGTCAGCGAGTCGGTGGCGCGAGTGGTGGCTGCATCAATAACTGCATCAATCCCTTCTAGCGCCTTTGTCAAGCTTTCTGGCTCACGCAAGTCGCCGCCGACCAGTTCTGCTCCCCACTCTTTCAGAAACGCTGCCTTCTTAGCACTGCGGACAAGACAACGCACCTGATACCCCTCATCCAGAGCGCGGCGGGCTATCTGTCTTCCCAGGGTGCCAGTCGCACCCACAATTAATAGATTCATGAGGGAGTAATGGATAATTCTTAACTTTTTATAAGATTTTATCAGAAATTGTTAAATCGTCTCGCCTGGTTTTTGAAAGACGATCGATCCAGACAACAGCCTGATTGGACTGACTTTAACCTACTTTCGGAGTGTCTCACAATGACCCTTGGCTCAAGCGCCTTTGCTGAGAGGCTGAAACGAAAGTTGGGTAAGATAGTTGCTCTTCGTAAAAAATCGGCTGTACCAGCGGGACTGAAGACGTTGAGCGACGCCTGAATTGGTTGACAAGCGATAAACTAGGCTGGATAACGATCGTGCCAACTGTGCCCAGGTAACGTTTAATAGGCTCTAGGTCACCGATGTTTCTGGTAGGGCTGAACCCGTGTCCAGATGCAGCGTCCGCGATCGATGCTGATTCTTGTCTCCTCATGGTTGAGCAATGTCTAGCCAACACGCCATTACTTCGAATCAAAGGACATCCGTTTCACCGCCAGCACGGCATGAGTTGAACTGCACAGTTCATCATCCAGTCGATTTGAATAACGTGCGCCAGTTGCACCGGGAGCTTCTCAGTATCGAGAAATCTCAACGCATGGCAGAATTTTTTAGCCTGTTGGGCGATGCCAATCGTCTGCGAATTTTATCTGCATTGGCAGTGCAGGAACTCTGCGTGTGTGATCTGGCGGCGGCTGTAAAGATGACCGAATCGGCAGTATCGCATCAGCTACGCGCGCTGAGAGCCATGCGTTTAGTGAGCTATCGCAAGCAGGGTCGCAATGTGTTCTACCGTCTCAAAGATAGCCACGTTCTCAACCTGTATCGGGAAGTAGCAGAGCATTTGGACGAACCGCAAGAGTAGCGATTGAGGCATAACCCGTGTTGCAATTTCTGACCAAGCTAGATTATCTGCTGCGCGAGACGCTATTGGGGCTGCGTCGCGGTGGCTGGATGAACTGGGCCGCCATCAGTACGGTAACAGTGCTGCTGTTTCTGTTTGGCGTCAGCCTCCAGGCGTCCTGGCAACTGGAAGGACTGCTGAACCAGTTTGGCAGCCAGTTAGAGGTTTCGGTCTACCTGGACACGGGTGTGCAAGCAGACACCCTGAAACCGATCGTCGCCGCGATTCCCGGTGTAGCTGAGATCCAGCCGATTTCGAAGGAGGCTGCGTGGGCAGCGCTGGTGAAGGATCTGGGCGTATCCGATATCAACGGCACCACCAAACAACTGGACGGCAATCCACTGGTTGACCAGCTCAAGGTAAAAGCCCGATCGTCCCAGGATGTCCCGGTTGTGGCGAAAAAGCTGGCGCAGGTAGAAGGCGTGGATGAGGTGCAGTATGTTGATGAAGCCGTCCAGCGGGTTGGACAGCTCAATCGGGGCTTGAGTTGGGTGAGTCTGGCTGTAACTACTCTGTTGACCCTCACCGCGATCGCGGTCATCACGACAACGATTCGGCTGATTGTGATGGCACGTAAGCGCGAAATTGAAGTGATGCAGCTAGTGGGTGCGACCACGATCTGGATTTATCTGCCGTTTGTGCTGCAAGGGGTTACGTTTGGACTGACCGGGGCTGCCCTTTCGTGGGGACTGATCAGCAGTATTCAGCATTTCTTAAACAACCTCCTGGCCCAACAGCCTGAATTTGTGCAATTTCTGGCGAATGGCGTTCAGATCAGCCCTGTACGCACCATTTTGCTCCCGCTGATTCTGCTGGGCTTTGGCAGTGCAGTTGGTGTGATGGGTAGCCTGTTTGCCGTTCGCCGTATTGCTGTGAAATAGGGAGCAAAGGAATCAAACTACCATGAAATCGCAGTGGGAGTGTTTTCTCCAAAATCTTGGCGAATGGCAGGGGTCATTTACCCTCCTTTCACCGCAGGGAGAGCAACGTGACGATACGCCCTCCTTGCTTCGGCTTGAAGGACTTGACCAAAATCAAAAAGTTCGCTTAACGCTACAGCGCCAATCGCAAGCGGATGTTGTCCTTGAGTTTACTTCAGTGGGCGGTGGGCTAAAGTTTTTTGAAACGGGTTCGTTTTCTCAGGGCACAATTCAGGTGGCACCGTTTACAGAATTTGGTGCTGAACTGGGGTTGACGCAGACCAACCGTCGTTTACGACTGGTACAGATCTTTACCCCAACCGGCGAACTCGATCGCCTGACGCTGATTCGTGAGCAACGACGGGGAACCGATGCGCCGGAGCGCCCACCATTAACCCTGGATCAGTTGCTTGGCGAGTGGAAGGGCAACGCGGTGACGTTATACGCAGACCTGCGATCGCCGGTTACCTACCCAACCAATCTCCAGATCAGACGCGACGGTGACACCCAACTTGTGCAGCAGCTTTCCTTCGGCGACGGTAGCCAGAGTCAAACTATTACCTCGATCGCCAGCATAGAAGGGTCAAAACTCCAGTTCAACCAGGGACCATTGCCCGTACAAGTGCTACTGCTGCCCGATGGCGCATCCTCAACTTGCCCGACTTGTATCAAAGCCGGACAGCCCTTCTTTCTGGAAGCAGGGTGGTTACATCAGCCCAACGAGCGTCAACGACTGATTCGCAACTATAGCGATAAAGGAGAGTGGATTAGCCTAACGCTGGTGACTGAGCATAGAGCGAACTAGGATTCGCCAACCATTAACGTTGCGCATGGACGCTGTCTGCAACCCGATTTGATTATGAGCAAAAGAATAGGTCAATCCTGATGCACCCTAGTGATACTGAAGCTGGTGAATGTTGGGCGCGATCGCTAAGCTTGGGTAAACAGGTCATCAGGCAATCCAGCCACAATTGCGCTTTGGGCGCGGCTGCTTTCGGTTAACTTGAGTGAGTAATCCGTAGGATCGTAACCGAGTTTGATGCACCAAAATTGAATGCTCGGCATCTGGCAATTGAGATTTGGCTAAGACTTGCTGCGGGGGAACAGGTAGCTGATCGTCAAAGCCCCAGAGCTAATCAAAACGACGATAACAAGCACTGCCAACGGTAAAGAAATCATAGCGAATCAGTTGGTAATTAGCTATTAGACTATCGCTGCCGTTTGACAGACTTATGACTGCCCTGTTTCAAGGTGTTGACAGCCTATAAAGCGCATCAAGGTTAGCGTCTGTGAGCGGCATCAAAAAATTTGGGAAAACACAATTAAGGCTTCAAGCCGTATCAGATCCCAGTAAATCAATCGCAACTCAGTTAGTCATTGGTTATCGGTTAATAGTCGTTAGCTAATAGTCATCAGTCATCCGTCAATGGGCATTAGTCAATGGGCATTGGTCATTGGTCATTGGTCATTCGTCGTTGATAAATCAGCCATCAGTAAGTTGCCACACAAAGAAAATTAAACTAGAAACCTGAGGAGATAATTCTGGTCAATTTTTTTAAGTTCTTTGTGGCAACGAAGCGTTGGGGCAGAAAATTGTGTGGAGCGACGAATTCCCTAAATGGCTTTGTCGGTAACAAATGGCTTTGACGGTAACGATAGGCTAGAGACGATCACTGATCCTGTTGATCGCGCGCACTCTTTAACGCTCGGTGAAACAGCCGACAGGGCCAAAGCATTCCACCGCAGATACTGACGGTAGTAATTGCGGTCAAAACCTGCCATTTTCCAGAACTGGCTGAGTCGGCGTCATTGTGGATGCGATCAATATTCAATGATGAGCGAGACAATTCACTGGCTGCAGCCAAACCTTCGATCGTGGCTCCTACCAAATAAGCCATCAAGGCAATGCCTAACCAGTTATTCATAAAAGTGTGCCCTTAAGTATGGGCGGTGAAACCAGTGATTGTAGTGATAAGCAGATCCCGCGTTCTAATGACTGCCCTGGTTGATTGATTGTCGGTGCGCCGCAATGTCACGAATGAGTGGCAGCTTCGCTTGAATGTAGGTATCGAGCGTTCTGGTATCTTGTGCGTCGATCAACTGTTGTGCCTGAAACCGCTTGAGGAGCAATTGCACTAGATCTGAATCTTCGAATTGAAGTAACGTGCTTACTTGTGTAGACTCCACTAAAGCCCAAAGCTGTCGCATCATGTTGGGAGTAACCATACATCTGAGCCTCTTAAGCTTTTCTTTATATTTACACGCTTTTTCAATTTCCGCTCAGCTTCTGGCTCCAAGTTCATGTATCAACATATTTGGGTAACATCCTCTGACGCCTACTCCTCTGTCTTCTGGCTCTTATACTCCTTTACCTGCTGGGTTAGCGCCTCTAAAGATTGTACTAATAGGGAGCGATTGAGTCTGTTATAAGTCGTTTGGCCCTCTTTACGCTTTTCGACCAAACCAGCGTCTGCCAGCGTTTTGGTATGGTGACAAGCCAGCGACAAGCTGATCGTCAGCGTTTCAGCGATGGTAGAACTGCTGATCTCATCACAGCCTGCAAGCAACTCGACAATTTGCAGTCGCGTTGGATCGGCGAGTGCCATCAAAATCTTCGCCCGTTGCTGGTGTCCCATCTTATCCATCATACATTGCAGCTTAGGTGTCGAGCCGCGAAATTGTCAAATACTCAAATGAGTATTTGATTTTTGAGATCAGGTTTGCTACGCTCAATGCGTGAAATCAGGCTTGAGTATTCGTATGCGCCCGTATCTGATCTGGATTATGGCGATCGCCTGTGGCACTACGGTCGCCAATCTGTACTATAACCAGCCGCTGCTGGCCGTGATTGCGGCAGGCTTCCATGTGCCCGATCGCGCAGTCGGGCTGATTCCCACGGCAACCCAAGTTGGTTACGCGGTCGGCATCCTACTGTTTGTACCGCTGGGGGATTTGTTAGAACGTCGTCGGCTGATTGTGATGATGTCAGTCATCAGCGCGATCGCGTTAGGGCTGGCCGCGATGTCAGCCAACCTGTCCTGGATGATTGTAGCCAGCTTTGGCATTGGGGTCAGCGCGATCGCCTCCCACATCCTGATCCCATTTGCGGCGCAGTTGACCGATCCGCAAGACCGTGGCAGGGTGATTGGCACAATCATGAGTGGATTACTGATTGGCATTTTGGTCGCACGGACGGTGAGTGGTGCGGTGGGCGCGGCACTCGGTTGGCGATCGATGTATTGGATCGCCAGCGGCTTGACGTTAGGACTGGCGTTATTGCTATTCCAGGTGTTGCCCCAAAGCCAGCCAGAGCTGACCGCCTCTTACCGGCAGTTGATGCGATCCCTGGTTCGTATTGTGCGAGAACAACCTGTTCTGCGCGAAGTATCGGTTATTGGGGCGTTATCGTTTGGGGCCTTTAGTGCCTTCTGGAGCACGCTGGTCTTTCTACTGGCCCAACCTCCCTACCATTACGGCAGCGAGGTCGCAGGGTTGTTCGGGCTGGTGGGTGTTGTCGGCGCAGTAGCAGCGCCGGTCGTGGGCAAGCTCTCCGATCGCCGCAGTCCCAAACTCACCACAAAAATTGGCGTCACCATCACGACGAGTTCATTTCTGGTGTTTTGGGCGTTGGGATACCACCTTTGGGGCTTGATTGTCGGGGTAATTCTTTTAGATTTGGGGGTACAGTCCACCCAGATATCGAACCAGGCGCGCATTTACAGCCTACCCGCCGCAATTCATGGCCGCTTGAATGCGCTTTACATCATGTTTTACTTTGTCGGTGGGGCGATCGGGTCACTGTTGGGGGCTTACGGCTGGAGCCATTGGCGTTGGCCGGGGGTTTGTGGAGTGAGCCTGCTGATGTTGCTCGGGGCCTTTGCTGTCTTTGTGCATAGCCAGCGAAACCGCTCTTTGCGGGTAGAGCCAACCAAATAGTGTCAATCAAGCAGAGTGTCAATCAAGCAGTATCAACCAAGAAGTCGAATTGGAGGAAAACCGGGCATGACGAATGTAATTGGCTTTGTGGGTCTGGGTAGTATGGGAGTGCCTCTGGCGAATAACTTGCTGGAATCGGGCTACAAGCTACGGATTTATAACCGGACGGCAACCAAAGCCGAACCACTGGTAGCAAAGGGGGCGATCGCGGTTGACCATCCTGCTGATGTGGTCGAACCGGGCGGCGTCGTGATTTCTATCCTGGCAAACGACCAAGCGCTAGAGGCGGTTGTCCTCGGCGAACAAGGACTGTTAAGCGGCGATGTGACTGACAGCATTCATGTATCGATGAGCACGATCGCGCCTGCAACCGCTCAAGCCCTGGCCGCACGCACAGAGCAGCACGGCGCACACTATGTCGCGGCCCCGGTCTTTGGTCGCCCGGATGCCGTCGCGGCGAGAAAGATATCAATCTGCCTTTCGGGAGCCGGAGCCGCAAAAGCGCGAGTGCGGCCCATTCTCGAAAAAGTTGGGCAGGGCATCTTTGATTTTGGTGAATCCGTGGGAGCCGCTAATGTGGTCAAGCTCTCGGGTAACTTTCTCATCATCTCGGCGATCGAAGCGATGGCAGAAGCTTTTACGCTGGCCGAAAAGAACGGGATCGATCGCGCCCAACTGGCCGATCTATTTGGGCAAACCCTTTTCGCCTGTCCGGTGTATCAAAACTACGGGCGCATGATTGCCCAACAGCAGTACGAACCTGCTGGGTTTAAGCTGTCGCTGGGGCTCAAAGATGTCTCGCTCGCACTTCAAACCGCCAAAGCGAGTCAGATGCCTCTACCGATCGCCAGCCTGGTACACGATCGCTTAACCGCGGCGGTCGCTAATGGCAAAGGCGACCTGGACTGGACTGGACTGGCGCTCACAATTTCTGAAGAAGCCGGACTGAAGTAACTCCAGAATTCGATCGCTTTGATCGTAAAACTGAGGCCATCGTCAGCAACAGCAATTCTCAGTCGCAGGCGACTTTCTGCCTCGCCGCTGCCACACGACGGTTGGCGACAGCCATAGAGTTCAGGAGTCAGATTGAGCGTTGTGCTTATTCCCGCTTTCTGCTCCTGGCTCGTGATTTCTGAATTCTACTTCCCCGTCCATTCGAAGGGCACCGCTGTTCATCCAACTACGGCTGAATCTGTTGGGTCAGCCAGATCGGTTCACCGTTTTCATCCAGTGAACGCCGCGCTAATCGCCAAGTCTTCCCCTCCTTCTGCCGCTGGAGATAAACTTCAAACGGGTTTTTGGGTTGTGTCACCTGACGCGTGGGCAGCTTGGTGGTAAGGCTATAGGTACCCCGCACTTGAAATGACTTCAAATCTTCAATTACCATTGGTGTCTGTGCCGCAACCACTACGTGATTGATTGCTAGATCAGTCGGTTGCCCATTGAGCCGAAGCTGCTGGTTCAGTTCTGCTTGCGTTTCGCGGAGTTGCTGCACGATCGCCCGTTCTACCAGTTGGCGACTCGGCCCCGCGATTGGCAAACTACACGCACTCAATAGAGTAATCAGCAGCATTGCCGTTAGCCCCTTCCCGATTCTCTGTATCATTCCCATTCCTGCCGCACCGATCTTTCCCAGCAAACCTTCCCAGCGATAGTATACGTCTGAACGGAGGACTCCTCACCGTTCCCCCTTGCTACCACTGTGGATTTGTCTTCAGTAACGCTTCTGCGGCTTCTGCCGTTAGCGGCTTGGAAAAGAAAAATCCCTGGCCGTACTCACACTTCAGTTCGCGGAGGTGGGCGAGTTGTTCTGCCGTTTCAACGCCTTCGGCCACGATGTCCATGCCCAGGTTGTGTCCCAGGATGATGATCGTCTGAACAATTTGAGCATCTTCCCCTTCATCACCCATGCGGCTAACAAAGGAGCGATCGACCTTGATGGTATTTGTCGGGAACCGATGCAGATAGCTCAAAGAGGAATAGCCGGTACCAAAATCATCGATGCTGAGCTGTAGATGAAGGGCTTTGAGACGCTGGAGCAGGGCGATCGTGGCCTCTACATCTGTCATCGCGATGCTTTCAGTAATTTCTAACTTTAAGCTGCGCCCATCCAGGCCAGTTTTTTGCAAGGTCTGTTCGATTTGCTCGACCAGGTCTGGCTGAGAGAACTGCTTACCCGACAGGTTAACGCTGACCAGCAGCGATTGCTCTCCTAAAAATTGTGCCTGCCAGGTCTGGATCTGACGGCAGGCCTCATGGATGATCCACTGACCCATGGGAAGAATCAAATCGGTTTCTTCGGCCACAGGAATAAAATCGTTGGGTGGAACCAATCCCCGCTGTGGGTGTTGCCAGCGCACCAGTGCCTCAAATCCAGCAATTTTTCCCGTTTGAAGCGAGATCAGCGGTTGGTAGTGCAGTTGAAATTCTTCCCGCTCCACGGCACGGCGCAGATCGGTTTCAAGCTGCAGACGGGTCATCACCTGCACCCGCATACCCGTAGCGAATACTTCATGGCGTGCCTTACCAGATGCTTTGGCGCGGTGCATCGCTGTGTGAGCATCGCGCAAGATCGCTTCAGGCTCGTAGTTTAAATCGGCCTGACCGACCACGATCCCAACGCTGGCAGTGCTAAAAACCTCCTGGCCGTTGAGCTTGATCGGCAACGTCACTTGCTGCTGTAGTTGGTCTGCAAGGCGAGTAACGTCTTCCGTCCCGGTAACGTTGCGGCGAAGAATGGCGAATTCGTCACCGCCGACGCGCGCGAGTTGATCGGTCGGCAGCAAGCATTTTTTGAGACGATCGGTCGTTGCAACGAGAAGTTGATCCCCCAGACGATGCCCAAAACTATCGTTGATTGCTTTAAAGCCGTCTAAGCCTAGAAACAGAACCGCGATCGTGGGTGTATCTGCTTGTCCTTTAACCAGACGTTGATGGCGATTGATCGCCCACTGCAGTTGTTTCAGAAACAATGCGCGGTTGGGTAGTCCCGTCAGCGCATCATGGAACGCATCGTACAGTAGTCGGTAACCAACGACGCCGGCCACTGCTGTTACCAGCGCGATCGCAGCGGGCACAAGCGGCACCCAACCAGCTTGCAGCAAAAGACCAAAGCAGACGAGGAACAGTCCTGCCGTTGCCAGAATGACGACAATTACCAGAATCAACGGGTTGCGAAGACGCCATGCCAGGATGCTGCCGATCGAGGCCCAAATCGCGATCCACAGCATTTCGCCCTGCTCTGACCAGTACCACAACAGAGGGCGACCATCGAGCACGCTGCTGAGAATTTGGCTCGCCATTTGAGCGTGGATTAATACACCAGGCGTTTTGGGGCTTTGTTGCGTTGCTGAAAGGTTATAGGGCGTGAAAAACAAATCTTTCGCGCTGGGAGCCGTTGTGCCAATAAGCACCAGCTTGTCTTTGACCCACTCAGGCTTAATCTCACCGTTGAGCACCTGGGTTAAGGTAACCTGTCGCGCCACCCGATTTGCCGAACGGTAGTTGAGCAGAATTTGATAGCCGCGATCGTCCAGTACCTGATACCCCCCGGCGTATTTGTCTAATACTGGAAACACCGTATTACCAATCTGCAAAGTGTCTGCACCCGCTCGAAACGGCAGATGGTGATCCGCCAGATATTGCAGGCTCAATCGCAGGGCAAAAGAGTAAAATTTATCAGTCTGCGTCGATGCGTACAGTAGATTCCGTCGCACCACCGCGTCTTGGTCAATCACAAAATCACTGAAGCTAACGCGATCGCTGGGCGCACCGGGCGGCGGCAGGACGCTACCATTCTCCTCATCGCCCATCAGCATGACCGTGACGATGTTGTTTGACGACCGCAGTTGGTTCAGCAGTTCCCGATGACCAGGGGCTTGTGGGACATCCCGATAAATATCAAGACCAATTACTTTCGGTTGGTACTGGTTTAGTTTGGCCAGCAGTTGTGAGACAACGCGATCGGAAATCGGCCAGCGGTTTTGTGAACGAATATCATCTTCAGTGATGCCAACTACAAGCAGCCGGGGATCAGGCTCCGCGTCAGGGCGCAACCGAATCATCTGATCAAATGCCAGTAGCTCCAACGATTGAAGCCCACCTGTCTGACGGACACCCAGAACCAGCCCTGTGACCAGGACTCCCGTAAGTAATGCAGGGTGTTTCAGAGCCAGCGTCAGAAGGCGGTGACCGTTCCTGACGATCCCGTTGAGGTTAAATCGGAAATCCGTCATGTAAGCTGCGACATCTGGATTTGTGTGAAGTCGGAATCGAAACGGTAGAGCATTACATTGAACTTATGACCAGTGCGTACAAGTGAGCATTGTCCAAGTAGGCCCCTTGGATCTTGATCACCAGAATAGACTCACGCGACTGTGAATCGCCGTTGCCTTTAGACTGCCTCCGATCGCGTTGCGGCTTTTGTGGGACTGATGCCAATGGCCGCAGCCAGGTTAACTGGTTCTAATTAGGGCGCGGCTGCCGTGAAACCAGAAGCAGCGTTGGATGCACATCGTGTGAAGCGGCGATCGCCCTGATCTACTCAATCCCGCCAGTGTTTGTTTTATCCTCTCTATCTTATTTAAATAGTACCCAACCGCAATCGGGAGCAGACAGGAAAATGAACTGTCATTAAACGTAATTGTGGTGACCGATCGTTCATGATTTGATAGTCATAGAGAATTTAAGCCTAAATACGACGAGTCCATTGATTGCAAGGTCGCGATCGCTACCCGGATCGCTGCTTCCCGATTTCTACCTCAAGTAGTGTCGTATCACCCAGTCAGGTGAGTCGGAGGGATGAAGCGATCAATAGTGGTTACGCGTAATCTGGTCTTAATTCCGGAATCGATGCAAATGAGTGAGTAGTAGCTCCTGTTCGATTTACACACGGCTTAACCTGTGTGAGCAAAAAAGAATGTGAGTTAGCCAGACTCTGAGCTAGCAAGACCTGAACTAGAAGCAGTGTCCACGTACGTTAAACCCCGCCACGGTTACAAGTTGACAAATTAACTGCGTTTAGTTGGGTTGCTTAAGTAACTGGTTTTCATTCTTGATATTGGCTTCGATTACTCGCTACGGCAAGATTGTTCATTCATGTTCGTTTTAGTCCAGAGGAGAAATGCGATGCGAAACTCATTGATTAATTCTTTATCGCTTTGGTCCTCGTCAATTAGCCGTTCGCGTCGATTGTTGGCCAGTGTGGTGCTTGGCGTCGGGCTGTTTGGGGCTGGACTGATGCCCGCGATCGCGAGTAATGCCCAGTCAGTACCCAAGCCAACTACGGCAGCGGCGAAGCAATCTTTGCCAGACGGCGTTTACCTCTACGGACAATCGGCCCAGCCCGAGCAAATTGGGAAAGGCTATTTTGTGTTTGAAGTGAAGCAGGGAAATGTCGTTGGGGCGCTCTACATGCCGCGATCGTCATTTGACTGTACCTCTGGCAAGTTCCAGAACGATCAGCTCGCGCTAACGGTTGTGAATAGCTACGATCGCACGACTAACCCATTCGATATTGCCCTCGAGCAAACCTCTAACGTCGCGGCTGAAGGTAACCCGGCGTTTCAGTCGATTGGTTTACAGGGATTTGAGCGTATCGGCAAGATCAGTGAGAATGACTATCGGATTCTCAACGTTTGCAAAGCCGATTTACAGAAGCAAGCCAAGCGCTAGTTACACAATGACACTTGAGGAAGCAGAGAGCCACGGTTTACCAGCCAGAGAAGTCCGCTGGTCTTGACTGCACAGGCTCTGACAGTTGAACCTGAACCAGCTTTTTTGACGACGAGTTGGCAAACCGTTTGATTCCAGGTGCTAAGCTTCGCGTTCAACCAGGATGATATTTTCGGTGACTTTCTCAAAGGTATCATCGTGGCTGATGACAAAGAGCTGCCGGAAGGTTTTGATGTTGGCGATCGCGTCGGCAAGGTGATCGCGGCGCGGTTTATCCATATTGGTCGTTGGTTCATCAAAGAACGCCACATCAATATCAGCCAGCACTTTCAACAATGCCAACCGGACGGCTAAGGCGGCACACATCTGCTCGCCACCCGATAGGTTAATAAACCGTCGAGTGTGTGCGCCTTCCTGGACTAAAATTTCATAGTCTCGCGTCCATTCCAGCCCGACATTCGGACGATTTAGCAGTTCGCGAAACAATCGGTCTGCTTCGCGCGCGATGTTGTGGATGTAGCGTTCGGTAATGCGGGGGCCTGCTTTCTTGTAAGCATCGCGCGCAAACTTAATGAAGCGCTGCACTTTCCGCTTTTGTTCTAATGTGGCTTGAGCGTGCGATCGCTTCGTTTGAACGCGTTCTAAGCGGGTTAACTGTTGGTCTAAATCGGTGAGATACCTGAGCTTGTCTGGCAGACTGGCATTCAGGGCAATGCTTCGTTCCTTTGCCTGCTGATACGCCGTTTGCACCGTTTGAAAGTGTGCCGCATCGAAGGTTGCACTGAGTTGATCACGCTCTACACTGACTGTCTTGACATCCTGCTCCAGGGTCTGGCATTGCGCGATCGCAGTCTGCAATTGCTGGGCGCGATCGCGCCGACTGTTCGCCATTTTTTGGTGCTCCAGGTAGTCCTGGTAGGCAGCCCGATGGTCTTCACGTAAGGCCTGCTGCGTTTGCAAGGATTCAGGCAGGTGGGCAAAGGCCGCCAGTTGGTGATCGAGGGCAGCGATCGCCTGTTGATCGATTTCCAGGGATCCTTGCAGGGCTTGCACGTTTGTCCGCAGTTCAGGCTCTTGCTGCAGTTCTTGCTGTCGTAGACGACTGCGACCCCGGGGATCACTCAATGCCGCGAGATCACTGGCAAGCTGTGTCTGCTGTTTTTGCAAAAATGGCTCGACCGTGAGCTGCGTTTGGAGGTCGGTCAGACTTGCCTGCAGGTCGGTTGCCTCTGCTAGTAGATGGTCGCGATCGCTCAGGCGGCGGTCTAAGTTGGCAAATTCAAGCTGCTGCTGCCGTGCC
>Ga0070738_10005656_pt1 | contig 13714 bp, 9 predicted proteins | sample Coa_R2_2_FD_66446 | JGI IMG/M metagenome (GOLD analysis project Ga0070738, IMG submission 66446) | Surface soil microbial communities from Centralia Pennsylvania, which are recovering from an underground coalmine fire - Coalmine... | ecosystem: Environmental > Terrestrial > Soil > Unclassified ... | reverse complement strand
GCGCCGGCGAGGACGAGCTCGTAGCGGAGCGCCGCGTCGGCCGTCTTGCCGAGAGCCTCGAGGGCGAACGCCTCGCCGAGGTAGGCCTGGGGCTCGTAGGGGCGGAGGACGCGCGTCCGACCGAAGAGGGCGCGCGCGTCCTCGAAGCGGTCCCAGCTCATGAGGACGAAGCCCGCGAGGCGGAGAGCGCGCGGCTCGCGCGGGTTCTCCTCGATGATCGAGGAGAGGATCCTGAACGCCTCCTCGGTGCGGCCCGCCTCGTAGCGCCGGTGTGCCTCGCGATAGACGGCGAGGGGGTCGAGGCGCTCGCCCCACTCCGTGCGGCCGAAGCCGCCGGCGCGGGCTTCGCGCTCGTGAACGGGCCAGGCGGGAAGCTGGACCGCGGAGATCCGATCGAGGAAGGCGAGGGCGCGCCCGTCGAGCGTGTCGATCTCGGGGGCGCCGACCGGACGGCGATTCGTCCGGCTCGCGACGGCGCGCGCCAGCTCGTCGAGGTCGAGCGACTCGGTCTCGAGCTTGTAGGCCTTGTACTCGGCGTCCGTCTCGAGGATCAGGAACGAGGCGGCGCGGTTCGCGAGCGCGAAGCGCTGCGAGAGCGCGACGCCGACCTGGTCCGCGTCCTTGTCGTTGAGCTCGAGGAGCGCGTTCGTCTCGAGCTCGGCCCAGGCGCGGGCGCCGACCGGGTCACGATCCGTCGCCGAGTCGATCGAGAAGCGCTGGGCGCCCGTCTCGGCCTCGAGGACGATCGTCGCGTCGCGAGGCTCCGCGTTCGTGCGGAAGGCGACCTCGATCGTCTGGTCGGGGAACAGCGTCGTGGGCTTCCCGGCGACGACGAGGTCGCGGACCTTGACGCCGTCCACGTGGATGTCGTCGAGGCGGACCGGCGTCGCGCGGTGCGCGACGGCGGCGGCGTCCATGTCCTGCGACGAGAGGACGGTCACGATCCTCCCGCCGCGCCGCGTGAGGCGCTCGAGGAGCGGACGGTTCACGGCCTCCTCGCCGATCTGGTAGCCGATCCAGCGCTCCGAGAAGAGCCGCGCGTGGCCGCGCTCGAGCTCGCGCCCGTCGTCCACGCCCCACGTGACCTGTGCGTCCGAGAGGAGGAAGAACGTCGCGTGCGTTCCCTCGGGGACGGCCTTCTCGGCGGCGTCGAGGGCGCACTCGACGCTCGTCGCGCCCTCGAGCCAGAGCTGCTCGACGGCGTCGATCGTCCTCGCGCGCTCGTCGGCCGAGTTCTTGCGCCAGCCCTCGAACAAGGGACGCGCGGCCACGTCGAAGCCGATCACCTGGAAGCGCTCGATCGTCGCGTCCTTCTCGAGGATCGTGCGGAGGAGGCGGCCGAAGCTCGCGTGGAGCTTCGTCCTCTGCGAGAGGCTCGTGTCGAGGAGGAAGACGGCGTCGCCCGTCTTCTTCTCGGCGCCCGGCGCGACGGTCGGGAGGATCCGCGCGTGGACGAGCGAGCCCGGGATCGACCCGCCCGTGCCGAACGCGGCGCGGACCGACTTCGCCCGCGGCATGCCCACGAGGACGAACGAGCCCTCCTGGCCCGACGGCGTGAGGACGGCCGTGAAGAAGCCGCCCGTGTCGAGGAGCGGCGTCTTGTGCTCGCACGTGACGAGCGTCGCGCCCGCGTAGGCGCGCGTCGATGCGGCCACTTCGAGGCGAAACGCTTCCGGCATCTTCTCCGGCACGGGGAGCGTGACGGAGGGCTGCCCGCCGATCTCGAGCGGAGCCTGGTCGTAGACGAAGAAGACGCGCTTGAGGCCATTCGCCGTGATCGGGAAGATCCGCGTCGTGAACTGGTTGCCGCCCGCCCACTCCATGACGGCGGGATCGACGCGGCGGCGCGTCACCTGCTCGTAGACCTGCGACGCCTTCTCCTGCGCGACGACCTGGGCCGGGCGGAGCGTGCCCCACTCGACCGTCTCGCCCTTGATCGACCAGTGAGACGCGAGGGCAATGTCCCGGTTGAGGAGGAGGCTCGGGTCCTCGAGGACCGGCGGGACGAGCGCGTTCAGGTCGCGCTGGGGCGGGCTCCCCTGGAACATGCCGAGGTAGCAAGGAGAGGCGCCCTCGGGCAGCCGGACGTGGAAGGTGCCCTCGATCTGGCGCGCCGACGTGTTCGCGAACGTGCAGTCCACGAGCGTGCGCGCCCTCGTCCCCATGAGGACCGTCGACACCCGGAGCGCGCGGAGCGGGAGCTCTTCTTCCGTGGTCCCGTTGAGGCGAGCGAGGAGCGCCGGAGCGCGCGTCCGCATCTCGGTCGAGGTGGCGAGCTTGTGGGCCTGCTCGATCGCCGACGGCTTGCTCGGCTTGTTCTCGCTCTTCCTGGCCTTCCCGCCGGAGCCACCGCCGACTCCCATCGCCTCGCTGGGAACGCGGGCGAGGGCGTCCTTCGAGTCGCCCTTCATCTGGCCGTAGTCTTCGCCGTCGGCGCTCTCATTGTGGTCGTTCAGCTCGCCTTGGGGGAAGCGGACGTTCGGCTCGTCCCTCTCCGGACTCTCGGCCGCTGGCATCCCCGCGTGGTCGACGACGCCCCGGGGCCGGTCGTCGAGCGCGATCTTCTGCGCCTCGGTCGGCCGCATGGCGATCGTCACCGGCGGGGGGCGGTCCGCGACCTCACCGCTCGCGCCCTCGATCGTCGTTGGAGCGCGCTTCCCGCTCACGGCGCAGGTCGAGAATCCGATCCCCATGGCGACGACGACGATCCCGGCGGCGAGGAGGTGACGGCGAAGCATGCGTGTCTCCTTCGAGTGGGTGACACGCACTTCACCCGCGAAATGGGGGCGGGTTCCAAGGAAAGAAGAAAGGCCGAAGCGGGCGGGTTTGCCTCGGCCTTCCTCCTTTGTCCGACCGCTCCGAGCGGCTCGGAACGCGCTCCATCAAGCGAGGTGTGTGCCCTGACGTCCGGATGCGCGGAGACGGGGTGTTGCAAGAATCCGGCACCGCCCGAGTCCTGGCAGGTGGCGAATCGAAACCGCCGACCGTTGCCTTTTGGAACCCTGTCCTGAGCGAGGGACCGGAGGTCCCGAGTCGAAGGGTCTCGACGCGCGCCGCGTCACGGCGCCAAAACCCATCGCCTCGACGGTGCTGCCGCGACTTGCGACCGGAATCGCCCGTGCTCCGTCCAGGAAAACACCAGGAAGAGGGCAGCAAAGGGGGCCGGGGCATGTTCCTTCCGTTCGACTGCGACCAGCCGAAGACGGCGCCGATCTCTCCCGTGACGCACGCGCTCGTCGCCGCGAACGTGATCGCGTTCGCGCTCGTCTGCCTCACGGGACACCCCGCGGAGACGATCCACGAGTGGGCGTTCCACCCGCGCTCTCCGGGTCCTCTCGCCTGGATCGCCCACCTCTTCTTGCACGCCGGACCCGGACACCTGATCGGGAACATGATCTTCCTCCACGTCGCGGGGAGGCCCCTCGAGTACCGCCTGGGCTGGAAGTTCTTCCTGCTCGTCTACTTCGTGGGCGGCTTCGCGGCCGACATGGCCGAGGGGATCGTCAGCGCCACGCCGATCGTCGGAGCCTCGGGCGCGATCGCGGCGCTCATGGGCGCTTACATCGTCCTCCTCCCCTGGAGCACGGTCCGCGTCTTCTATTGGATCGGCCTCTTCTGGTGGGGCGTCTGGGAGTGCTCGGCGTTCTTCCTCGTCGGCTTCTGGGCAGCCGTGAACCTCCTCTTCCTCTGCCTCCTCGGCGGCGAGGGCGGAGTCGCCTACGCGGCTCACCTGGGCGGCCTCGGCTTCGGGATCGCCGCCGCCTACGCGATCGAGAAGCTCGCGCTCACGCCCGTCCCGAGGGTCTTCGCCGACCGCGGTCCGCGCACCTTCGCCGGCGAGCGGAAGCCGGTCCGGATCCCCTCGAGGAAGCGGGACGGCGACGACTTCCTCGCTCTCGAGCGCGCCTCGTCGCGCGCCCAGCTCGAGCGCGCCCTCGGCCGTCGCGATCGGCGCGCCGCTCTCCGGGCCTACGAGCAGGCGGACCTCCTCGGCGTCCGTCCGGTGCTCGAGGCCGCCGAGCAGTGGAACCTCGCCTGGGTCCTCCTCGATCAGGAGGCGGTGACGCTCGGAGCGAAGGCGCTCGAGGACCTCGTCCGCGTCCACCCGGAGAGCTCCGAGGCGTCGCGCGCTCGCACGGCGCTCAGAGACCTCCGCGCCGGGGTCTGACGGTCCGTCCCCGGGTCGTCTCGGGTTCTAGAGCTCGTAGCCCCACTGCGCGATGTCCCTGCGGATCAGGGCCAGCTCCCGGCCGTTGAACGAGTGCTGGTAGCTGGTGGGGAACGGGCTGCCGTCGGGAGGTCCCGCGCCGGTGACCGCGATCCCCGCCTCCCAGAGACGCTGCTCTCTCGTGCTGAACTCGCGGTGCTTCTGGAGGCCGAGGTGCTGGAGCACGCCGTGCGGGGCCTTGTACAGGCACTCGATCATGACGACGATCGTGCGGCCGATCTGGAGGGGCGACATCTCCACCTGGAAGCGGAAGCCGCCGAGCTTCCTTATGTGACCCGGGTGGTTCGGGAACTTCGGCGAGAACCGGAGGTGGCTCTTGTCGATCCCGTAGTCCTTGTACCAGGTCCCCCCGCACTCGATCTCGAAGTCGACGAGCGTCGTGGTGGGAGAGTGATCACGGACCACGGTCCACTTGATCTCCCGGGGGAGCCTCTTGATCTGGACGAGGAGAGGCTGCTGCGTCTGAACGTTATGGCGGCCAGCGTAGGGCATCGGTCTTTCCTCGCTGTCGTGGGATTTTACAGCGGCTCAGAATCGTCCGCTGCATTCGCCCGCGAGCCCGGAGATCGGCAGCTCATCGAGACTTGGCTCGGGCGCCGGCGGGACGCTCCTCTCCTCGAGCGCGAGGGCGGGGAGCGACGCGACGAGCGGCGCCGAGGCCGCGAGCACCAGGAAGGCGCGCCTCGTGATCTCGAGCTCCATGGCTAGAACCTCGTCTTCGAGGAGAAGTGGAAGTCCTTCACCTTCATCGCGGGCACCATGAACGAGGGGTCCACGGGTCCGAGGGCGAGGACGTTCGCGAGCATGTCGAGGACGCTCTGGTTGAAGCGCATGTTCCTGACGCCCTGCTTGATCTTCCCGTCCTCGACGAGGAAGGTGCCGTCGCGGGTCATGCCGGTCACGATCACGCGCTTCATGTCGACGAGGCGGTTGTACCAGAAGTGCGTGACGAGGACGCCCCGCTTCGTCTGCTTGATCATGTCGTCGAGCGAGGTCGCGCCGCCCTCCATGACGACGTTCGAGGGGCCGCCTCCGCCGAGGTTGGGAGCGCGCCAGCCGTGCCCGGTCGGGACCGTGTCGTGCTCCTTCGCCGAGCGCCGGTCCCAGCAGAGGCCCGACATGACTCCCTTGTCGACGAGGACGAGCTTGCTTCGCGGGTGGCCCTCCTCGTCCCACGAGGGACCGGGGTTGCGAGCGTCGGACCAGTCGTCCTTGATCGTGATCTTCTCGTCGAAGATCTTCTTCCCCATGAAGCCCGCGCTCCAGGTCGAGCCCTCCTCGTACTCGCGGCCCGTGAATCCGCCCCAGAAGAGGAACTCGCCCAGGTCCCTCACCGCCGCGGGCTCGAGGATCACATCGTAGGCGCCGGGCTCGATCTCGCCCGGGTTCGCCGACGCGCGGCACTTCTCGACGGCGCGCGCGGCCATGGCCTCGAGGTCGAAGCTCCCGAGGCTCGGGCTCGACGCCTCGGCCCAGCCCGAGCTGTCCTTCCCCTGCACGGTGAGCGAGAAGCCCGCGTGCGTGCGCTCGTAGCTCCGCACGAGCCCGGCCGAGTTGCCGTAGATCCACGTCCCGGCGCCCCAGCCGCCGAGGCTCCCGCTCGAGCAGGAGAGGTAGCCGGCGCCGACGAAGCCCGCCTTCTCGACGATCGCCAGGACCTTCTTGACCGACTCGGCGCGTTGCTCGGGCGTCGAGGCGGCGGTGGCATCGTCCACGTTCGACTCGGGTCCCGTGTTCGCCACGTCGCGCCCGAGCACGGGGAGGAGGTTCTTGTCCTCGGGCGTGATCTTCGCGACCTCGGCCGTCCGCTGGACGAGCTCCTCGAGGCCCTTCTCGTCGAGCTTCGTCGTGCTCGTCCGGGCGGTGCGCTTCCCGTAGACGAGACGGAGAGCGAGGTCCGCGACCTCGGACTCGACGTTCTGGTGGACCTCGTTGTTCGCGAAGCGGGTGAGCGCCTCGCGGCCCGCGCCGAGGTGGACCTCCGCCTCGTCGGCTCCGGCGCGCTTCGCGCGCGCGAGGACGTTCGCGACGATCTCCCGCGCGGCCTTCTTATCGACCATTGTAGGCGACCCCCACCTTGACGTTCCGGAACCGCGACATGGCCGCGCCGTGTCCCGTCGTCATGGTCTGCTCGGGCTGACCCTTGCCGCAGTTCGGCGTCCCCCAGAGCGTCCAGTGGCGAGGCCCGCAGGTCGCGTCCATGGAGCCCCAGAACTCGGGCGTGATCCCCTGGTAGGTCGGGTTCTTGACGAGCTTCGTCTTCTTGCCGTTCTCGATGAGCCAGCCGACCTCGGTCCCGAACTGGAAGTTGTAGCGGAGCTGATCGATCGACCAGCTCCGGTTCGTCTCCATGTAGATCCCGCGCTTGGTGTCCGCGATGAGCGCGTCGGGCTCCCACTCTCCGGGCTGGAGCGAGACGTTGACCATCCTGATGAGAGGGATGTGCCGCCAGCTCTCGGCGCGCATGGCGCCCTGCGAGCGCGCGAGGCCGATCTTCCCCGCCGTCTCGCGAGACGTGAGGTAGCCGCGGAGGATCCCCTCCTTCACGAGGTCCCAGCGCTGGGCGGGCACGCCCTCGTCGTCGTAGCCGAACGTGCCGAGGCCGAAGGGCGCCGTCGCGTCGGCCGTGATGTTCACGGCGTCCGAGCCGTAGCGGAAGCTCCCGAGCTTGTCGGTCGTGAGGAACGAGCCGCCCGCGAAGTTCGCCTCGGTGCCGAAGACGCGGTCGAGCTCGGTCGGGTGGCCGCAGCTCTCGTGGATCTGGAGGCCGACCTGAGAGCCGTCGAGGATCACGTCCATGGCGCCCGAGGGGCACGTCTCGGCCGTCAGCAAGGCGGCGGCCTCCGCGGCGACACGAGGCGCATGCCGGACGAGGTCGATCTCGTGGACGAGCTCGTAGCCGCGCGTCTGGTACTGGCCGCCGAAGCTGTTGGGGTAGCTCCTCACCTGCACGTCGTCGTCGGAGACGGCGGTCGCGTGGCAGCCCGCGCCCGAGATCAGGATCTCCTGCTCGATCTGGCTCCCCTCGGTCGAGCAGAAGAGCTGCTTCTTCTTCCTGAAGTGGAGGGACGCGGTCGCGACCTTGACCGCCTTCTCCTTGCGAAGCTCCTTGTCCGTCGCGAGGAGGAGGTCCACCTTCTTCGCGAGCGAGACGGCGAAGGGATCGAGGAGGTAGGGCGTCGTCCAGCGGGCGACGTAGGCCTCCTCCGGCGCGAGGGCGACGGGAGTCTTGTGAGCGGTGGCGCTCGCCTTCGCGATCGCGACCGCCTGCGCGGCGGTGCGCGCGACCGACTCCTTCGTCAGGTCGGAGGAGGCGGCGAAGCCCCAGGCGCCGTTCGCGATCGCGCGGACCCCGAACCCGAGGTCCTCCGAGCGCTCGACGCTGTCGAGCTCGCCGTTCTTGGTCGCGATGGACTCGGCGACCGTGTGCACGAAGCGGACGTCGGCGTAGGACGCCCCCTTCTCCTTCGCCACGTCGAGCGCGTGGCGCGCGAGGTCTTTCAAGCTCGTCCTCCCGGGGAGGGCGAGAGTCTACCAGTCGTGGCGGTTGGGCGTCGTTCCTCCGGGCGGCACGTAGAGCTGCTGGCCCGGGAAGATCAGGTTCGGGTTGAACTTCTGGGCCGCTCCCTGCATGGGCGAGCTCGCGGCGAGGAGCTGCTGGTTCGTCTGACCCGAGGGCGTCTGCAGGGCGAGGAGCTGCTGATACGACATGCCGTGGGCAGCGGCGATGTCCGAGAGCGTGTCGCCCCACTCGATCGTGTATTGCTGCGTGGCGGTCGCGCCGGAGCCGGAGCCTGAGCCCGAGCCCGTGCTCGTGCCTCCGCCCGCTCCCCCGCCCGACCCGCCGCTCCCGCCGACGCCGTCGAGCGCGCCCGCGATTCCGCCCGGCTGGTTCGTGCCGGAGCCCGAGCCGCCCGGCGAAGACGATCCGCCGCCGACCACGCTGCCCGACCCCGACCCCGATGACGTCGTGCCCGTGCCCGGATCCGTGCCGGAGCTCGTCGTCGACCCGGAGCCCGAGCTTCCGTCGCCGCCGGAGGTCGTGCCCGACGTCGTCCCGGAGGTCGTGCTGCCGTCCCCGCCGGTCGATCCCGACGTCGTCCCGGAAGTCGATCCCGAAGTCGTCCCCGAGCCGGTGGTCCCCGACGTGGGGCTCGTCGTCACGGTCGGGTTCGCGCTCGTCGGGCTCGTCGTCGTGTTCCCCGTGGAGCCCGTGCTTCCCGTCCCCGAGTCGCCCGTCGAGCCGCTCGTTCCGCCGCTGCTCGAGGGCGAGAAGGGGGAGCCGCCGAGCGCCGAGCCGGGGAGATCTCCGCCGGAGCTGCCGCCGGACGATCCTCCGGAGCTCCCGCCCGACACGCCCGAGCCCGAGCCCGCTCCGGAGCCGTTCGCTCCGCGCGGAGCGCCCGAGCCATCGCGGACGTAGCTCATGAACTTCGGCCAGTCGAAGTAGGGGCCGGGGTCCTTCTGGTGCGTGGACCCGCCGAACTTGCCCTTCACGACGGGGTCCGGGACCTCGTGCTGCCCGATGATGTGCTTGCGGTCGATCGGGAGCTTGTACTTGTCGCAGAGGTAGCGCGTGAGGCGCGCCGTGGCGCGGAGCTGCGGGTCCGAGACGTCGTCCTTCGAGACGTACCCGGCGACCTGGAGCCCGATCGAGGTCTCCTCGACCGCCTCGTTCGCGGCGTGGTAGGCGACGTTCTTCTCGTCGACCATGCGCACGACGCTGCCGTCCGCGGCGACGACGTAGTGGGCCGACGCGCCGGCGACCGGGTCCATGGCGGACCGCCAGACCTTCTCGGCCGTCCCGTCGGGCTTGTGGATGACGATCTTCTCGATCTTCCGCGGGATCGGGACCGTCTTCTGGTTCGCGGCGGCCGCGGGCTTCGTGTCGAGCTTGAGGTCCGAGGGAAACGGGACCTCGGGCGGCTTGACCGACGCGTCGTCCGCGCGCGCCACGAGCGCGCAGCAGGAGAGACCGATGGCGGCAATCCAGCGTGCCTTCATGCCCCACGCTGCTCAAAAGGCGGCCCGATCGCGCAGCGTCGATGGCAAGGGCACTTACGTCGGCTCACGGATGGCCGCCCGCCGACACCGATCACGGGTGAACGACGTGCGGGTCACGGTGGGACGAGCTAACCTCATGGGCAGAGGTGCCCTCCGGGCGCCTCGGCCGTCGCGAGCGCGAGCTCGCCGCCGCCCTCCGAGGGTGGCCGAAGGAGACGCTTGGACCTCGTCCGCGTCAGCAAGCTTCTCGCCTTCGTGCTCCGGCACCGACCGGACGCGATCGGGATCGAGCTCGACCGGGACGGCTGGACCGACGTCCGGACCCTCGTCGAGCGCGTCAACACGAGCAAGCGGCTCGACCACCCGATCGACGAGGAGGTCCTCGGCCGCGTCCTCGACGAGGACGGGGGCGCCCGCTTCTCGCGCGAGGGGGGGCGTGTGCGCGCGCGCGGCGGCCACACGGCGCGCGAGGTCGTGCAAGCGGCGGCCGATCCCGTGATCGTCCCCGACTTCGTGTTCTTCGGCTGCCTCCGGGAGCGCGCCTCGAAGCACCTCACGAGCCGCGGCCTCGAGGCCGAGAGGGGGAGGCTCCTGCGCCTCCACGACACGGAGCGCGCGGCGCGGCGCGGCGCCATGGGCCAGGCGAAGGGGCGCGGCAAGGCGCGCGTCGTCGTCATCGAGGGCGCGCGCGCCCAGCGCTCGGGCGTCGTCTTCCTCCGCGGCGAGGCGGGCGCTCTCCTCGCGAGCGAGATCCCGCGACGCTTCCTCCTCTCCGAGCGGCCGGGCTTCGAGCGGCAGGTCTCGGCCGGCGCCGTCCTCGTGCGCCCCGCCTCCGAAGACTTCGAGATCGCGCTCATCCGCACGCGTCCGCGAGGAGACTCGGACGAGGCGAACGCGCTCCCCGTTTCGGACTCGGGGCCGATCCCCAGGATCCCCCCGGAAGAAGAGCCGCGCGAGGAGAGCGACCGCCGCACGGGCGAGGACCGTCGCGTCCAGGACGAGGGACCGCCCGACGGCGTCGAGCGTCGCGCCGGACCGCGTCGCCGTCGGCGCCGACGCGGCTGGGGCGCCCAGGGCCGCATGGAGCTCCCCAAGGGGAAGCTCGAGGAGGACGAGCGTCCGCTCGACGCCGCGATCCGCGAGCTCCGCGAGGAGACGGGCCTCGCGACCGGGATCGAGCTCGTCCGCGAGCTCCCGCGCGTGCGCTACGCGTTCCGGACGCCGGAGGGCCGCTCGGTCTACAAGGTCGTCCACTACTTCCTCCTCCGCTCGAGGGACTCGGACCCCACGTTCGTCCCGCGCGGAAAGGAAGGGATCGTCGCCGTCGAGTGGACGGGCCTCAAGCACGCCCTCGAGACGATCGCCTTCGGTAACCTCCGGCCCGTCCTCGAGGCGGCCCGGGATGCCCTCGTCGCGGGGGCCACGCCGCCGGAGGTCGATCAGGGCCTCGACTCCGAGGACGGGGAGCCGTGAGGGCCGGCGCGCGGCTTGCGACCGCGGATCGTTTCCTCTATCCTCCGCCGCACGGGAACTTGGGAAAGCCAAGCCGATGACCGAGGGCAAGGGAAAGCCGGGCGACGAGGGTGACGCCAAGAAGAAGCGCGCCGGCGCCGCGTCGCAAACTCCGCCCCAGCCTCCGGTCCTGAACGCCTTCGGCTCGAGCCCCTCGCCGATCTCCATGCCCGTGGACCCCGACTTCGACGTGCCCGTCCCGAACGTGGACGACGACGACACCCCTCCCTCGGGGATCTACGTCGGCGGCGAGGAGGTCCAGGTCATCGACGCCGCGGCGCTCGGGAAGGCGCTCGCGCAGGCGAACGGCCTGACGCAGGAGTACGAAGGCCCCCACGTCGAGGAGCTCAGGACCGGCCTCGTCGGCCTCGATCTCGGCGCGTCCGTCGCCGTGATCGCCCGCTTCAACGCGGACGGGAAGCACGAGGTCGTCCCGAACGCCGACGACGAGCTCGCGACCCCGACGCACGTCTTCTTCGACGAGGACGGGGAGCAGCTCGTGGGCAAGGAGGCGCGTCGCCTCGCGCCCTCGGCGCCCGACCGTGCCTTCGGCGACGCGAAGAGCCTCCTCGGCGCGACCGCCGATCCCCGGCCCGCGGACGCGCCGTTCCAGGCTCCCGACGCGGAGACCGTGCTCGCCGCGATCGCGAAGCGCCTCGTGGCGGACGTGACCGAGCGCACCGGGTCGAGGCCGACGCACGCCGCGCTCGCCGCACCGGTCTGGTTCCTCCCGCCGCAGCGCGAGGCGCTCCGGCGCGCCGTCGAGAAGGCGGGCATCGAGGTCGTGGGCGTCACCGACGAGCCGCTCGCCGCGACGGTCCCCTACTCGCTCCAGCTCCGGGACCTGAACCCTCGCAAGGCGGCGGTCTTCGACCTCGGGCACTCCGGCCTCGGCTGCGCGATCGTCCAGTGCGCCAAGGGCGACATCTCGATCCTCGCCGCCGAGGCGCGCCGCGACCTCGGGGCGACGCGCTGGGACGACGTGATCGCCGAGGAGGGCGCGCGCCACTTCCTCGCCCAGCACGGCTTCGACCCGCGCGACGACAAGGGCGCCGCGCTCGACCTGAAGCTCCGGGCCGAGGAGGCGAAGAAGTCGCTGTCGCAGCGGCCCAACGTGACGCTCGTCGTCCAGGCGCGCGGCAAGACGGTCAAGGTCGGCTTCACACGTCCCGCCTACGAGGAAGCGACGCAGAAGCTCGTGGACGAGTGCAAGGCCTTCCTCATCGCGGTGCGCGACAAGGCGGGCGTCGCCTCCTGGCAGGAGGTGGACGCCGTGATCCTCACCGGAGGCGGGACGCGCATCCCCTCGATCAAGAGGATGGTGCTCCAGGAGACGGGCCGCGAGCCGGTGAAGGGGATCAACCCCGACGAGGGCGTCGCGATCGGCGCGCTCTACTGGGGTCTCTTCGCCCGGTCGAACAAGGAGAAGGACGCGAAGAAGTCCGGGAAGAAGTGAGTCCGTGCCGGACCACGAGCCCGAGCTCTCGGTCTTCACGGCGTTCCTGAGGAAGAAGGGCCTCAAGCTCACGAACCAGCGGAGGGCCGTCCTCGCCCGCGCGCTCGCCGTCCCCAAGCACTTCTCGGCGGAGGAGCTCCTCGACGACTTGAAGCGCGAGGACAGCTCGACCTCGAAGGCGACCGTCTACCGGACGCTCGCTCTCCTCGTCGAGTCGCACCTCCTCGAGGCCGTGGACTTCGAGCGGGGCTACAAGCTCTACGAGCGCTCGCTCGGCCACATGCACCACGACCACCTCATCTGCACGGGGTGCGGCAGGATCATCGAGTTCCACGACGAGGAGATCGAGAAGGCGCAGCAGGCGGTCGCCGAGCTGCACGACTTCGTCGTGAGCTGGCACACGCACAAGCTCTACGGCCTCTGCGGGCAATGCCGGAAGAAGGACGGACGCAGGCCTCGCGCCAAGTGACGGTATCATTCACTCCGAGCCATGGAGCCGGTCAAGGTCTTCCTCGTCGCCGGTGAGTCCTCGGGCGACTCCCACGCCGCCGAGCTGGTCCGCGCTCTCAGGGAGCTCGACCCGACCGTGCGGTGCGAGTCGCTCGGCGGCCCGCTCCTCGAGGCGGCCGGGGCGCCGACGCCGTTCGACTTCGTCGCCCACGCGACCATGGGGTTCGTCCCCGTGCTCAAGAAGCTTCCGTTCTTCCGGCGCGCCCTCGCCGAGACCGTCGAGCGCCTCGCGAAGGACCCGCCCCACGTCCTCGTCCCGGTCGACTACCCGGGCTTCAACCTCCGGCTCGCGAAGAAGGCGAAGGACCTCGGCATCCCCGTCTGCTATTACGTGAGCCCGCAGGTGTGGGCCTGGGCCGGCTGGCGCGTGAAGAAGATCGCGCGGTCCGTGGACCACATGATGTGCCTCTTCCCGTTCGAGAAGACCTTCTACGAGAGCCACGGCGTCCCCGTGACCCACGTCGGGCACCCGATCTTCGACGCCATGCGCGCCGAGAAGCGCGCCGCGGGCTTCCGCGAGCAGCTCGGGGTCGCGCCGACCGAGCCGATCGTCGCCCTCCTCCCCGGGTCGCGCGAGTTCGAGATCGACGAGAACCTCCCCCTCATGCTCGAGGTCGCGAAGGCGATCGCGGCGCGGGCCCCGGACGCGCGCTTCGTCGTCCCGTGCGCCCACGAGAAGCTGCGCCCCAGGATCGACGCGCTCGTCCAGGCGAGCGGAGTCGTGGCGCAGGTGCTCGACGGTCAGGCGCGCGAGGTGGGGCGGCGCGCCCGCGTCGCCCTCGTGACGAGCGGCACGGCGACGCTCGAGCTCCTCTTCCACGAGGTCCCCATGGTCATCGTCTACGCGGCGAGCCAGCTCAAGGTGAACCTCGTCCGCAAGTTCCTCGTCAAGCTCCAGTGGATCGGGCTCGTCAACATCCTGGGCGGGAAGGACGTGGTCCCCGAGTTCATCGGCAACGGCCACCCCCGCGACGAAGTCGCGAAGGCGGCCATCGAGCTCCTCC
>Ga0070738_10005655_pt1 | contig 13715 bp, 19 predicted proteins | sample Coa_R2_2_FD_66446 | JGI IMG/M metagenome (GOLD analysis project Ga0070738, IMG submission 66446) | Surface soil microbial communities from Centralia Pennsylvania, which are recovering from an underground coalmine fire - Coalmine... | ecosystem: Environmental > Terrestrial > Soil > Unclassified ... | reverse complement strand
AGCTTTTGGACCTTATTTTTGACTGGCTGTCCGTCGGATGTCATTTTGCTATCGAGACTTCGCTCTATGATAGCGCTAAAGCAACCAGGACCACTGCTGCGTAAGCGTGGAGTTATTTAGATAGGCCAGGACCGCCGTGGTCGTCGTTTCGTCGTCAAGGCGGGCGGTGACTACCAAGACACTCATGCAGCTTTGCAAAAAGCTGCGGATGCTCGACCAGCCACGGATCACGAACCCAAAGACAGTTCCAATGACCGCCAGTCCAGCGAGTGAAGTAGCAAACGTCGGCGTTTCCGAAGTTATCGTCATGCGGCTCTCTTTGAGGTTCTTCTTGCCCGAATGCCGCCGCTCCTGATGGTGCCCCTGTTCATTCCGAACTTGGACGGGGCGTTTACCTCATGCTCCTGGGTGAGAACAGGCCGGAGAAATCAGCGATGAGGACATTCGGTGGGAGTCGAAATAACCCGTTCGGGCACGATTCAACCGAGCTTCTTACCTAGACACGCCAGGCAGCCGATGGGTTCAGTAATTTGTGGTATTCGTGGCGTCTGGCGCAAGCAGTCCAGAACTTCCACGTCATCAAAGGTCAGAATGACGAAGTTGCGGATGAGCGTGGCTTTTCAGGGGATAAGTACCGTGCTCTCATCGGCCAGGGGGAAATGCGGGTTCCAGCAGACCTCTATTTGGTTCCTTAGCCACCGAAGGGTACCCATGAGCAGCGAGGTCAAGGTCTATGGTGAGGGCTGCCCATCCGGACAACTGCTGGAGTTGATCGGGGACAAGTGGCCCCCTATCGTCGTCCTGTACGTCCTCGCCGGCGGCACGAAACGGTACGGCTAAATGCAGTGCCACCTGCCCGACTTGTCGAAGAAAATGCGGACGCAGACGCTCCGAGCGTTGGAGGAGGCGGGGCTGCGGCGGAGGACCGTGTATGCCGAAGTGCCGCCCAGGGTCGAGTACGACCTGACGAAGTTAGGCCGGGCCTTTCTGGAGGCGGTCACGGCCCTGTGCCGGTGGGCGACCGATCACCCCGACGAACTCGCCGCCTTCCGGCTGAACCGGAAGAAGGCACGACGGCGGGAGTGAGACGGGCCGACCAACACCACCCCAGCCCGGCCTCCCTGACCTGGAGCCGCTGGAGACAATGCTGAGGGCGTGCGTGGGCGATTGCTAACACGAAGATGCCATGCCGAAACGGCAATTGGGGAAAACTGACCCGAAAGCCCTATGGACCTGTCCCCGCTGCCGCCGCCAGTTCAAGAACCGCAACCAATTGCACTCCTGCGGCCAGTTCACGGTGGAGCAGCTTCTCGACGGCAAACCGCAAGAGATCGTCGAGTTGTACGAGCAGCTTGATTGCTTGATCGGAAGTTGTGGCGAAGTTGCGGTTGCACCGACGAAGACACGAGTTCTCTTCAAGGTACGCACGGTCTTTGTGACTGTCGCCGTCAGCAAGAACTGGCTCGATGTCCAGTTCGTCTTGGGCCGACGCTTGAAGCATCGCCGCATCAAGAAAGCCCAGGAGGAATATCCAGGCATCGTTCACTCCCTGCGGATCGAGAAAGAGGAAGACCTGGACGCCGACCTCACAAGTTGGCTGCAAGAAGCCTACGATCACCGCAAGAAGGACAGTGGAGAAGAGGACAGATAGCCCGGCTGCGGCGAAGAACTACGAATATCTTCGGCCTGGGATCGAAACGGCCTTCTACGATGCTAGGTGCGTTCAGGTCATCGATCCTTTCGGCAACCGTATACGATTCAATGAGGATTTGAAAGCAGACAAAGCGACGTAAATCCTCGGCCTGTGGTGCAGATGAAGGAATCCCCGATGACTGGACCGGCTCAATCTCGACGGCGTGGTTCGTATGGGATCGACGCCCCTTATGCGGCGACATTCATTGCCGTCATGACTGTTGCCGAACTCGTACTCGCAATCCTCTCAGGTAAAGCATGGGTGTTTCTGCCGGTCTTGTTCCTGTTTGCTATTGTCGCATCCTGCCTCTACACCACGCTTCGAGGCAAGTTCGTGGTTTGGGCTGAATTGCTCGACAAGCTGGGGCTTCGAGGTGATGAACGCATCTTGGACCTGGGATGTGGCCGGGGTGCGGTGCTGCTCATGGCCGCTCAACACCTGACCACGGGCCGGGCGGTGGGTGTGGACCTGTGGCGAAGCGTCGATCAGTCCGGCAATTCAGCCGAGGCCACTCAGCGCAATGCCATTGCAGAGGGGGTAGCGGATCGTGTCGAATTGCACACGGGCGATATGATGGCCCTGCCGTTTGCAGACAACAGCTTTGAACTGATTGTCTCCAGTCTGGCTATCCACAACATCAGTGGACGGTCTGGCCGGGAGAAAGCAATTAACGAAGCGGTGCGGGTATTGCGTTCCGGAGGTCGGCTGATGATCGCCGACATTCGGGGCACTCGGCAACACCAGGTGCAGCTCGGGAAGATCGGCATGAGCGACGTTACCCGTCGTCGGCTGGGATGGCGATTCTGGTGGGGCGGTCCTTGGGCGGCGACTCGTCTCGTAACCGCCACGAAGCCGAAAGCAGCGACTCAGGAATAGGAGGCTCAACATGCAACTCATCACGGTCAAGATTGACAAGCCCGACGACACCAACTTCATCCTGGGCCAGACGCACTTCATCAAGTCGGTCGAGGACATCCACGAGGCGCTGGTCGGGGCCGTGCCGGGCATCAAGTTCGGGCTGGCTTTCTGCGAGGCGTCCGGAAAGTGCCTGGTCCGCTGGTCCGGCACCGACCCGGCCATGACTGAACTGGCGAAGAAGAATGCCACGGCCCTCGGAGCCGGGCACTCGTTCATCGTGTTCCTCGGCGAGGGATTCTACCCGGTGAACGTGTTGAATACGTTGAAAGCAGTGCCGGAAGTGTGCCGAATCTACTGCGCCACTGCCAACCCCACCGAGGTTCTCCTGGCCGAAACCGAGCAGGGCCGTGGCCTCGTCGGCGTCGTGGATGGGTTCTCGCCCAAAGGAGTCGAGGATGAGGGCGAAATCAAGTGGCGCAAGGACTTCCTGTGGAACATCGGGTACAAGCTGGGCTAGGAATTGTCGAAAGCATTGCCGTTCACGTCGAATGGGAGAGATCGTTGATGGCGGATGGAAAGGTTTCGCTCGTCACCCTGACTATCAAGACCGCGACCGTCCTTACCGTGACCTATTCCCTCGTGGGCTTCTTGGCCTTCACCGTCTTGGATTATGGCCGCTTGTTCGCCGAGCTGCCTATGAAGGTAGTAATGCGCCAAACGGACGACCCTTGGGTCATGGCAGGGCCGTTGTTTCAGCCCGTTCGGGGACTGCTGTTTGCCCTGGCGTTCTACCCTCTGCGAGATGTGCTGTTTGGCAGGAAAGGCGGCTGGCTGGTGCTGTGGCTGGAGTTGGTTATCCTGGGAATACTATCGCCCTTTGGAGCGTCTCCTGGCTCTGTGGAAGGAATGATTTACACGAACTGGCCGGTGTGGTCTCATGTGATTGGGCTACCCGAAATCCTCCTGCAATCCTTGCTGCTCTCGGTAGTCCTTTGCTATTGGCTGAGGCACTCGGAGCGGAAATGGCTGAATTGGACGCTTGGTATCTTGTTTTTTCTGGTGCTTTTGCTGCCTGCACTCGGTCTGTTGGCACGGCAAGGTCCGAGCGACAAGCGGCAGGAAAATAACTCTACAAAAGCCGACCTCGGATGACCGACAATAGCATCACGCTGGAAGAACTGAAACGGACGCCCCTGGAGTAGTAGTGCATCGAGTTGGTGGAGCGTAAGGGCAAGGGGCCCGCAGCCGCACGCTTCGGTCGTGGCCTCTAGAAAGGAAGTTCGACAGCTGCTCTGGCTCGACCGTATTCGTCTGGACGACGGGCAGTGAGCAACCGGAGAATAAAACATGAGTAGCAAGCCAACCGTTCATATACCGCCCCAAGGCCGTACCATCGCCATTGTCGGTGATGTGTACCGCTTCCTGGCGACCGGCGAGGACACCAACGGCAAATATGCGCTCTTTGAAGCGCTGGTGGGTCCAGGCGGTGGTCTCCCACCGCACGACCACAGCCGGGAGGAGGAAGGCTTCTACATCCTCGAAGGCGAGATCACGTTCACGATCAACGGCGAGCGGGTCGTGGCGACGGCGGGAACGTTCGCCAACATGCCGGTCGGCACGCCGCACTCATTCAAGAACGAAAGCAGTAGACCGGCCAGAATGCTCATCACCGTAGCGCCTGCTGACCTGGAGAGGATGTTCTTCGAGGTCGGCGTGTCGCTCGCCGAGGGTGCGACGACTGCCCTGCCGCCGACCAAGGAAGAAATCGAGAAGCTGCTGGCGGTTGCGCCGAGCTACGGCATCGAGATCAAGCTACCGCAGTCACGAGTCAGTACACCATCCGTCAAAAAAGGAGTCACCGATGGCCTTCAGCGAAGCCCTGGCCGAGAGCATCCGGCAACAGTTGGCTCGACGCAACAACGTCGAAGAAAAGAAGATGTTCGGTGGCGTCGGCTTCCTGCTCAACGGAAATCTGCTCGTCGGTGTGAGAAAGGACTCGCTGCTTGTCCGACTTGGCCCGGATGATGGCGACGAGGCGTTGCTGGAGCCACACGTCAGCAAATTCAAGATCAGGGGCCGTGGCACGATGAAGGGCTGGGTCGTGGTCTGTCTGGAGGGAGTCGAGAACGACGACCAGTTGAACGACTGGATTCAGCGGGCGATGAGGTTCGTCGGCACGCTGCCTGCGAAATAGGGGAGAACGACCATGCACTACGACTACACTGCCATCCCCGACGCCGATGTTCCCCACGCCGTCGATCCGATTTTCCAGCACATCATTACCACCTACGCAAGCGAGACGAACAAAACGGTCAGCGTGTGGCGGGCAGTGCCGGACAATCTCCTCGACTTCAAGCCGCACGACAAGACGAACTCGATCCGCACCATCCTAGTCCACCAGCTTCTTTCCGAGCGCCGCTTTTTCGCTCAATTTGTTGGCACCGAGGAGCCGCCTGTCGAAGAATTGCTGCCGCCCGGCGAGAAGCCAGTCGTCTCGGCGTACATCGAGAAATACGTCAGCCTGGCGAAGCGGCGGCTGCCGCAGTTGGCAAGGGGCACCGCCGCCTGGTGGCTGGAGAGCCGGCCATTCTTCGGTAGCTTGCGGCGGGAGCGGATTTGGGTCTTCTGGCGGCGTGTTCTCCACACCTGCCACCACCGGACGCAGGTGCAAACGTGGCTGCGCCTAGCCGGGCACGAGCCGGTCCCCGCCATCTACGGGCCATCCGGCGACGTGAAGTGGGATGAGGCCGACCCGACGTATTCTCTGGAGGCTGCGAAACGGGGTGGTTAGCTGCTGTTACAGCACGATCATTACTGCGCCACGACCTCGATTTGCGGTCGGCCCTGGACGTGGGCCGCAACCACTCGCCGGACGAGCGAACGAATTGAGACGGCAAGGCCACCATCCATTCCTTCGTTCATTCGTCCGCACCGCCTGCTGGACAACAACCTGTGGCTGGCCCCGTCAAGAAACTCGTGGATCAAAACGGCCTCCTGCGAGGATAATGAGGTAGAGGCAACGGTGACGGCGAGGTTGAAGTCGATGCCGACCAGTCCGTTAAGCGTGGTCATCCAGCACCTTCTAGCCAATCTCAGGCCGGACGGTGACGGCATGACCGACGGGGAACTCTTGGACCGCTTCTTGAGAAGCCGGGACGACGCCGCCCTTGGCACTCTGGTGCGGCGGCACGCCCCGATGGTGTGGGGCGTCTGCGGCCGCCTCCTCAACCACCACGACGCTGAGGATGCGTTTCAGGCGACGTTCCTTGTCCTCGTTCGCAAGGCAGCGGACGTTCCGGGGCAAGCGGTCGCTAACTGGCTTTACGGCGTGGCCCGGCGGACGGCAGTGCGGCTGCGGGCGACAACGGCGAAGCGAGGCCGGCGTGAGGCGCAGGTGGTGAACATGCCCGAACCGGCCGTGAAAGAAGTCCGTGACGCCGACTTGCAGAGGGTGGTGGACGAGGAGTTGAGCCGTCTGCCCGACCACTATCGGGGCGTCATCGTCTTGTGCGACCTTGAGGGTATGACCCGGAAGGAAGCAGCCCGGCAACTCGGCATCCCCGAAGGGAGCGTGGCGAGCCGGCTGGCAAGGGCCAGGGCGATGCTGGCGAAGCGGCTTAACCAGCGGAGCATCGTGTTGTCAGGCTCGTTGGCGGCGGTGTTGTCGGCGGCGTCGGCGTCGGTGTCCGCCCCGCCAGCCCTGGTGGTATCCACGATCAAGGTCGCAAGCCTGTTAGCGGCAGGACAGGCGGCAGGTGTCGTTTCAGTCAAGGTCGCCGCTCTTACGGAAGGAGTGTTGAAAGCCATGTTCCTGCGCAAACTCAAGGCCGTCTCATTGCTGCTGCTCGTATTGATGTCATGTGTCACGGTGGGCGGACTCCTCCACTACACGCAGGCCGCTGACCGGAGGAGCGGCAGCACGTCGAAGGCCGATGACCTGCTCGCCAGCCGGACGAAAACCTCGGAAGAACAATTCGGCCAGAAGCCCGACCCCGACAAGGTGATGACGGCTGCTGAAGTCTTATCGATCTTCGACAAAAACGAGGCGGCTGGCGAAGACAGGTTCCTCGGCAAGAAGGTGCGTGCGAGTGGCAAGGTGAAGAAGGTGGAACGGGTGTCATGGAGCGATATGGCCCCTCCCCCCATCACGGAGTCCGACGAGAACTACTTCCTGCTAACCCTTCTCGCTGATCGGGCAGACGACGTTGATATGAAAAAAGTGGACGGCAACCGCAAAGGAAAGTCGCTGCCGACTGTGTTCATGTTCCCCGTCAGCAGCCGCAAAGACTTGGCCGGCCTTGAAGAAGGCCAGCGGGTGACGATTGAAGGCGTTTGCCAAGGCAGGAAGGAGGGGGTCATTGTCTTCACCGGATGCCATATCGTGAAGAGCAAGTAGCCGTCCTTCATGACTAGCACCAAGCCAGTTCTTGCCGGTACGCTGAAAGGATTCCCAGAGTGGCGGCGAAAAAGATGACGTGGATGACGAGGAATAGTTCATGCCAGCGCAGCAAGCCCCACCTTCGCCGCCGTCCGCAACGCCCCGGAAGAAGCACAAATACACGCCCTGGTCGATTATTGCGGCTCCGGTCGGCCTGCCCCTTGCTTTGACATTCGGGAAGGCCCTCGGTGAAGCGATGGCTTGGGGAAAGCTCGCCACGGTCGCTGCCGAGTGCGCCATCGGCGCTGTCGTAGCCCTCGTACTCGCCCTGGCGATCAATTTCTTCTTCGGCAAGGAGGTCGAAGTCAGGGAGTACAAGCAGCCGTCCCGCCCTGCCAGCTCTGGGTACGGAATGGCCCGGCATGCGCTGCGGGCTGGCATTGTTGCCGTAGTGCTTGCGCTCGCCACCTTTACGGGCCTGACGATTCGGAATCGGGTTGAGGAGAAACAGAAAGCCAATCATGCTGCTGGATTGGTACAGGCTCTTGTGAATGCAGACATCGCCCAGGTTCCAGCTATCGTGGACCAGATGAAGGAATATCGGCAGTGGACCGATCCCTTGCTGCGAGAGGAGAGCAGCGAGGCAGCCGACAAATCTCGGCAGAAACTCCGCACCAGCCTGGCTCTGCTATCAGTGGACGCCTCACAGGTGGACTACCTCAAGGAGCGCCTGCTCGACGCCGCACTGGGCGAAGTCGCCGTCATCCGTGACGCCCTGTTGCCGCACAAGGATCAACTGGTCGGTGAGCTATGGACAGTCGTGGAATCAAGGGAGAAAGGCAAAGTAGGGCAACGGCTCCGAGGAGCGGCGGCGCTGGCGAAGTACGACCCGGAAAGCCAGTAGTGGGCGCAATCCAGCGTTCTTGTCGTCCATGATCTTATCCAACAAAACCCCCTCCATCTGCTGTACTGGAGCGAGGCATTTCGACCCGTCAGGGGTCCGTTCCTTGCGCCTTTGAGCCAGGTTTTTCGAGATCAACGGCCCGAAGTAGCCGTCGAGCGTTTCGTGACGACGAACCTGCTGGCCGACTACGCCGCCGCCGATCCGCAGGTTCTCGCTGATCTGCTGATGGATGCCGACGAGAAGCAGTTTGCCGTGATTTTCCCCGTAGCAGCAACCGGCTCGCTTGCCAGCCCCCAAGCAAGGTCGATTGTGGCTACGTTGTTGTCGGGCGAAATCGACAAGAAGCTGCCTGCCGACCTGCCTTTTTCGGACGACAAGCGAGAAAAGCTGGCGAAGCGCCAGGCAAATGCGGCGGTGGCGCTCTTGCGCATGGGCCAGCCAGAAAAAGTCTGGCCCCTGCTCAAGCGGACGCCTCCCGATGATCCGAGGATACGGAGTTACTTGATTCATCGTCTTAGTTCCTTGGGAGCCGATGCTGGGGCAATCATCAAGCGGTTGGATGAAGAGCCGGATACAACCATTCGCCGGGCGTTGCTCTTGAGCCTAGGCGAGTTCAGCGAGGAGCAACTGCCAGCCGACGCCCGTAGCTCCCGGCTGCAACAGCTACAGGCCATTTATCAGAACGACGCCGATCCGGGGTTACATGCGGCGACGGAATGGTTGTTGCGTCGTTGGCAGCAAGAGGATTGGCTGAAAAGGGTAAACGAGACATGGGCCAAGCGGAAAGAGGAACGGGACAAGCGTTTGGCTAGTATCAAACAGTTACTCGCCAGGGAGAAGGAGAAAACTCTGGGGCAATGGTACGTCAACGGTCAGGGACAGACGATGGTGGTAATACCCGGTCCAGTGGAGTTCGTGATGGGATCGCCCTTGACGGAGAAGGGCAGAAGAAGAATTGACGAGTTCCAGCACAGAAAGCGGATCGGTCGGACGTTTGCGCTGGCGGCAGCGCCGGTGACTAAAGAAGAATTCTTGAGATTTCAGCCCAGCTTTTCGCACAGTGAGTTCCTGCGCTATCCGTTTCCCACTTGTCCCATCGGGGGTGTGACGTGGTATCAGGCGGCGGCGTACTGCAACTGGGTGAGTCAGCAAGAGGGAATCCCCGAAGAACAGTGGTGTTACGAAATTCCCAAAGAGCCGGGTGGCATCATGACTTGGAGATTTACCAACATGAGGATGAAGCCAAATTACCTGAGTTTGGCTGGCTACCGGCTGCCCACGGAAGCGGAGTGGGAATATGCCTGCCGAGCCGGTGCTTTGACGAGTCGTTGCTACGGAGAAACATCGGAGTTGCAAACCAAGTACGCTTGGAATTGGGACAACACCCCGGAGCAAACCCAGCCCGTGGGGACGAAGAAACCCAATGACTGGGGCCTGTACGATATGCAGGGCAATGTCGCAAGCTGGTGCCAGGAGAGGCACAAGCCTTATCCGGTAAAGCCAGGGCCGATTGACGATGTAGAGGACATTCTAACCATCAAAAGCACGGATAAGCGTGTGTTGCGTGGCGGTTCGTTCCTCTATGCAGCAGGGACCGTCCGCTCTGCCGACCGCATCGGGCCGCAGCCGCCGTCGTACTGGAGTCCCACCGCCGGCTTCCGTCCGGCGAAGACTCTTACGCCTCAGTAGCTTTACTCCTTTACCCGCTGAGAAGTGCAGGTTCGGGCTTATTGGTTTTTCTCCACGACCTCGATTTGGCCGGGGTCGTCCACTTCGATCTGAGGCTGGTTATCCTTCACAATGACCATTCCGGTCACTCGGATGGTCTTGCCCTTGAAGTGACCTGCGGGATCATCAATCCTCGCTGCCTTGAACTTTCCCTTCCCGATTTCGGTGACGGCCACGGCAAAATTCTTGGCGTCGTGGTGATCTTCCTCCGAATCGAGGAACATCAGCGAGCAGCGCTGGCAGTTCTTCGCCGCCTTGACGGGCATCTCCACCGTGACCCGCTCGTTGATTCTGGTCCTTGCATCCGGGGCAGAGAGTGGCATCACAGCATCCTCGACTCAGTGTTTGGGCAGCAGGATCGTCAGCAGCAGCGAGGCGTCCTCGACCCCCTTGACGGAATGCGGCTCCCCCGTGGGCAGGTAGAGCAGCTTCCCAGCCTCAAGGGTCTGCGCTTTCCCGAAGGCCGTGAAGGCGACCTTCCCTTCCAGACATTGCACGACGATCTCGCCTTTGGCCTTATGCTCATCGATTTCCTTGCCTGCCGGGACGACCAGGCGGATGACCTCCACCTGCTCGGCACGAACCAGGGTGTGCGTTTGCGCCGAGGCCAGTGCCGACCCCAAGGGCCGAACATCCACGACTTCACCAGGCTGTGCGTGCGGAAGTGCCATTGCAGGGTTCTCCTATCACGGGGCGATGAAGGGATTGGCTATCCCGATATTTTAGACTAAGTTGGACGATCCGACCGGAACATGCACGGGAACACCTTCCGCCGTTCGAGGTTTCATCGTCTTGGCGGGCGAGTAGAATAGCCTCGAAAGGCCGGCACGATTCCAACCCGTGAAACTCTTGCGTTGCGTCCTCTCCGTGTTCGCCTGCCCGTGACTGATGAAAGAGGCGGAGGGCGAGGAGCGCCCTGACCAGCAACGAATCCTTGACCGAAGATCGTGCTGGTCTGAATGACCTGCCGAGGCGATGGCAGCCGTGTCGGAGGAAAAGTGAAAGGGCAAAGTGAGCACATTATCACGAAGGATACCCATTCGCTGTCGATGCCGGGGGATGAACTCAAAGCCGAGAAGATGCCGGGGCATTGGCTTCTGGCTCGCTTGGGCAAACGAGTCCTGCGTCCGGGCGGGCGACAACTGACTCAGCACATGATCGAGGCGTTGAACGTCCAGCCACACGATGCCGTCATCGAATTTGTCCCTGGCCTGGGGAAGCCGTCCGCTTGACCCTCGATCGAGCAACTGAAGGAAGAAGAACGATGACTCTCCCAAGAATGACGTGGGCTTTGGCCTTCTGCCTACTCGTGGCATCCACCGCCTCAGCCCAACACCAGATCGTTTGCTCCGGTGAGGCGGCTGGTGGATATGCTGCTTTCCCTGATGTTTGCCGCCTGAAAAACGGGGACTTGTACTGCGTCTTCTACTCCGGCTACGGTCACGTCTCCATGCCCAATGACAAATGGCCCAAAGGCGGACGCATTATGGCGGTACGCTCTTCCGACGACGGCCAGACCTGGAGCAAGCCGGTCGTGGTCATGGACACCGACGAGGACGATCGTGATCCCTCGGTAGCTTGCCTCAAGGGCGGGACGCTTCTGCTTAACTGGTTCACGCTCCACCAGAACCGACTTGCTGTTCTTCTTGCCCGCTCGACCGACAACGGCAAGACCTGGAGCGAGCCGGTCCAACTGAAACTCGACTCTCCGTACTCGTTCGCCTGCTCCGCACCCGTCCGGCAACTGCCCAATGGCTCGCTGATCCTGGGCCTGTACTGCGAGGACGAGAAAACGAAAAAGACTTTTGGAGCAACGGTCAAGTCCTACGATGGCGGCAAGACCTGGAAGGACTTGTCCTACATCGTTGAGAAGGCCGACATCTACCTCGATGCCGAAACCGACGTAGTGCTCCTGAAGGACGGCAAGCTGCTGGCAGCCCTCCGCTCGTCCAAAGTGGACATGCATTATGCCCTCTCGGAGGATTTGGGAAAGACCTGGGGGCCGGTGCGGTCCTTCGGCTTCAAAGGCCATTGCCCTTACTTCTTCCGGCATAGTAGCGGCATCCTCCTTTTGGCGCATCGTGTGCCTGTCACGTCACTGCACTGGACCGCCGACGAGGGCAAGACATGGAACGGCCCGGTCAAAATAGATACCGTGGGCGGTGCCTACCCCAGCATGGTCGAGCTGCCGGACGACCTCGTTTACTGCGTCTACTACGAGGAAGGGAAGGGGTCGAGTATTCGAGGCGTGCGCTTACGAGTGGATAAGGACGGTGTGACGGTCGTAGGCAAGAAGCAATGAGCCGTCGTTTGCCCCACCTGAACGTCGCCATCAAAAGGGAGGAGTAACCATGTCGCTTTGGAACGCTTACTTGGAAGACATCCTTTTCAGCTTTCGCAAGCAGAAGCAACTCGCCGAGAAAGCATTCCGGCAGGTCAAAGACGAGAACTTCTTCACGAAGCTCGGCGAGCATTCCAACAGCATCGCTATCATCATCAAGCACGTCGCCGGGAACCTGGCCTCTCGCTGGACGGACTTCCTGACCACGGACGGAGACAAACCGTGGCGAGATCGAGATGCCGAGTTTATCATCGGCCCAGAAGACACCGGGCAAAACCTCATAACCGCCTGGGAACGAGGCTGGAACGCCCTTTTTCAAAACCTGGGAAATCTACAAGAGGCGGACCTGCTGAAGAAGGTGACGATTCGCAGGGAGGAACACACCGTCTTTCAAGCGATCCATCGGTCACTGACGCACACGGCCTACCACGTCGGCCAGATCGTGTACCTCTCCAGGCTGGTGACGAAGGAAGGCTGGCAGTGGATCACCATTCCACCAGGCCAGAGCCAGCAGGTGAAGGACAAGGGCGAGAAGTACCTGAAGTAGCACATAGGCGAGGGTTTCGGCATGGGAGTAACTGATTCCAGGATGATACGGGCCATTTCGCTCGTGCTGCTCGGCATCTTTGCCTTTACCGTCAGAGCCGAGGATTGGCCGCAATGGAGAGGCCCGAATCGGGACGGCGTGTGGGCCGAAACAGGCATCGTTCGCTCTTTCCCTCCTGACGGCTTGCAGGCCCGCTGGCAAGCCAAGGTGGGGCCGGGATGGTCCAGCCCAGCCGTCGCCAAGGGACGGGTCTACTTGGCCGACTCCGAGTTGAACAAGCCCAAGGCCAAGGAGCGTGTCCACTGCTTCGAGGAAGCAACCGGCAAGACGCTGTGGACGTTCTCCTATAACGTCACTTACCCGGAGTGGGCCTTTCCCGAACGAGGTCCGACTGCGACCCCCATCGTTCAGGGCCGCAAACTCTACACTGTGGGCAACAAAGGCGACCTCCATTGCTTTGACGCCCTCAAGGGCGGAGTGCTCTGGAAGAGAAACATTGAAAAGGTATACGACGTACAGGAATTTGCATTCAACGCTTCTCCTTTGATCGAAGGAAATCACCTAATCTTGTGCATCGGCAGTTACCCCGGCACGCAGCCGTCGTCCGTGCTCGCTCTGGATAAGAACTCGGGCAAGGAAATCTGGAAAGTGTCGACTGGCGGTCTGACGAATAGCTCGCCCGTTGTCATCGACGCCGGGGCCAAACGTCAGTTGATCGCCTGGGCGCAGGATGGCGTATATTCGCTCGACCCGGCCACCGGCAAGACCTACTGGCGGGAGAAGATACGGACGGCAGCCCAGGATGCTGTGACCACTCCCGTCTTCCACAAGAACCGGCTCTTAATCAGCGGCTTGATGTTAAAACTCAATTCGAACAAGCCCGCTGCCACCGTGGTATGGCCCGACACGAAAGCGGCATCCCGAAGAATTCTCAGCAATACTTCGACGCCTTTGATCCAGGGCGACCACATATTTTCAGCCAAATCTTCCGGCCACCTCGTTTGTCTCGATGCAAAAACAGGGAAAGAAGTATGGGAAACAGACCGGGTAACGGACCTCAAACAAGGGGCAAGCATCCATCTGACACCGAACGGTGATTCCGTGTTGCTTTACACCGACAAAGGGGAATTAATCCGAGCTTATCTGACTGGCCGTCTAGAAAGTAGCCTTTCCCTGGCGTGCCAGTCAATGTTATCTTCTTGAGCATGAATACTCTTGCACGGAAGCGCTATCCCAGTGATCTGACGGATCCCCAGTGGGACAACA
>Ga0070738_10005654_pt1 | contig 13715 bp, 7 predicted proteins | sample Coa_R2_2_FD_66446 | JGI IMG/M metagenome (GOLD analysis project Ga0070738, IMG submission 66446) | Surface soil microbial communities from Centralia Pennsylvania, which are recovering from an underground coalmine fire - Coalmine... | ecosystem: Environmental > Terrestrial > Soil > Unclassified ... | reverse complement strand
GTTGGCCCCAAGCGTCAACGCAGCCTGCTCCTGTTCGGTTCCGGTTGACTGCATGACCGGGATGAGCTCGCGCGCCACAAAAGGGAAAGTGATAAACACGGTGGCGAGAACAATTCCCGGAACGGCGAAAATGATTTTGATATCATGGTCATCGAGCCATGGACCGAGGAACCCCTGCAGTCCAAACAATACGACAAACATCAAACCGGCAACGACCGGCGACACCGAAAATGGGAGATCAATCAACGTGATCAAAAGCGATTTGCCCCGGAACTCAAACTTGGCGATCGCCCACGCGGCGGCCAACCCGAACCCGACATTCAACGGGACCGAAATAGCCGCAACCACCAATGTTAGCCGGATGGACGACCAGGCGTCTTCGTTCGAAAGAGAATTCAGGTAATAGGCGGCACCTTTGGAAAAAGCTTGCACGAACACGTTCAGCAGGGGCAACAGCAGAAAGACGAGGCAGAAAATCAGGGCAATCGCGATTAGCGTCCACCGGATAAAGGGAGATTCTTCGGTTCCACGCTGGGACTGCTGGACGGCTTCGCTGCGGCGTGTCTTTGGAGCCGATGCCATATCAGTGCTGGAAGCGGCTCGACCATTGTTCGAGCACGTTGATGACCGCCAGGAGCAGAAAAGAAAACACCAGCAACACGATCGCGAGCGCAATAGCCCCTTTATAGTCATACTCTTCCAATCGCATCACGATAAGATAAGGGGCAATCTCCGTTTTGAACGGTTTGTTGCCTGAGATGAAAACGATCGAACCGTACTCACCAATGGCCCTGGCAAAGGCCAGCGCAAACCCTGTCAATACGGGAGGAAACAGCGTCGGAGCAATAATCGTGACGAACGTGCGCAGCCGGCTTGCTCCCAGTGTCGCTGCCGCTTCTTCAACATCGCGTTCGAGGTTTTGGAGCACGGGTTGAAGCGTGCGCACCACAAACGGCATCCCAACAAACGTTAAGGCGATGACCACGCCGAGCGGCGAAAAGGCGCCCTGGATGCCCAAGGGAACCAGGAACCGTCCCAGCCAGCCGTTCCCGGCGAAAAGGCTCGACAACGTAAGGCCCGCGACAGCTGTCGGCAGCGCAAAAGGAAAGTCGACGATCGAATCAATGAGTCGGCGGCCGGGGAATTCGTAGCGCACCAGGACCCAGGCCAGCAAAGTGCCGAAGAGCGCGTTGGCTATCGCCGCCACAAGGGAGGCGCCAAAAGTCAGCTGGTAAGCCGCCAGCGCGCGGGGCGTCGTCGAAAGCTTCCAAAATTCCGCCCACGACATTTCGCACGCCCGCAGGATCAAGCCCGCAAAAGGAACGAGAACAAGCGCGCTCAAGTAAAAGAGCGTGAATCCCAGTGTGAGACCGAATCCCGGGAGCGCGTTGAATTTTTTTTGTGCCATGCTCGGTGGGCTACTGCCCGCATATTGCCGTAACGGCAATCGTGCCAGAGGAAATAGAGACGCTATCAATAGCTGGCCCGCCCGGAAGTGTACCGGATACGTTTGCCCGAATCAATTCTGAGCCGCCGGGCGTCACCTCAGGCCCGCCTGAATTTGATCGAAGCTCCCGCTTTCACCAAAGTGGTCCTTTTGCGCCTTTTTCCAGCCGCCGAATACCTCGTCGACGGTAAACAACTTGAGGGTCGGAAACTCACTCGCGTGTTTTCCGGCCACCTCTTCGAGTTGCGGCCGGTAATGGTGCTTGGCCACGATCTCCTGGCCTTCCGGAGTGTACAGGTAATTGAGATACGCTTGCGCCACCTCGAGCGTGCCGTGCTTTTTCACAACCCGGTCGACCCACGTGACCGGCGGCTCGGCCAGGATGCTGACGGACGGCGCCACGATTTCGAACTGGTCCTTTCCAAGCTCTTTCATCGACAAAAGAGCCTCGTTTTCCCAGGTGATCAGCACGTCTCCGATTCCACGCTGGACAAAGGTGGTGGTGGCGCCGCGGGCGCCCGTATCCAACACCGGAACATTCCGGAAAATCCGGGTCACGAAATCGCGCGCTTTGTCCTGGCTGTTATCGTACTTTTTCAGCGCGTAGCCCCAGGCGGCCAGGTAATTCCACCGCGCGCCCCCGGAGGTCTTCGGGTTGGGCGTCACCACGGATATTCCAGACCTTTCCAAGTCGTTCCAGTCTTTGATTCCTTTTGGATTTCCTTTTCGCACCAGAAAAACAATGGTCGAAGTGTATGGGCAGCTGTTGTGGGGCAGGCGCTTTTGCCAATCCAGCGGCAAAAGCCGGCCGTGCTCGGCAATGTTATCGATGTCATAGGCCAGGGCCAAAGTGACGACATCACCACCGAGTCCGTCGATGACCGAGCGGGCCTGCTTGCCTGAGCCGCCGTGAGATTGCTGCACGGTGACGGATTGCCCGGTCTTCCCAAGCCAGTATTTGCTGAAGGCTTCATTGAAATCCTGGTACAACTCACGAGTCGGATCGTACGAGACGTTGAGAATGGTGACGGATTTCTGGGCGAGTGCGGGCCTGGCCAGGCTGACGACCAGGGTAACGCAAAGCGCGGCTGCCGCTGCCTGGAACGGCAAACAGGCTAATTTCGGACTCGTCTTCATTGATGGCTCGAATTGGGCTCAGAAGCTAAACTGCACGCGTCCCAGCAACGCCCGCTCGTCACGGGCAGTGAGAGCGCTTGGGGCCTTGCTGCCGCCGTCGAAATGCGTCGATTCAAAATCAAAGTAGAACCGCACGTTGCTGTTGAGGTACCAATTGAGCCCGACGCCCCAAGAGGTCGCCTCCCGAGCTGACCCGGAACTGGCATAGACCGGAAATGCCGCACGGTCCAGCGATAACCGGCCGATACGGGCGACGAACTCGAACGCGCCCCAGCCCCCATTATCGAAGCTGAACGGGTGCGCCGGCCGGAAAGAATTGCGCGACGACGACCGAAACGAATTGTGGTCGCCGGTCAGAAAATACGTCGCCTCCACCTGCCAGGCCGAATTGTCGAAGCGCTGGGTTGTTTTGGCCGAGGTCGCCTTTACTTTTTGCGAAGAAATGATGTATTCGCCCAACAGCCCAAAGGGACCCCAGTAATAGAAGAATTGTGGATCCAGGCGGTGCTGGTCCCCCGCGGCGCTGACCGTGCTTGCATAGGAAAAGAAGGTTTGTTGTCCGGGTGTTTTGTAGCTTGGCAACGGCCCCTCGTGATGGCCGAGAGAGCCCCCGAAACCAAACCCAAGTTGGTTCAATGCCTCGTAGTCGGTCCTGAGGAAAGGCTGGAAAAAGATGCGTCCGGCAATGTCTTTCCCTTCATCGGTCGTGTCTACGTCCGAACTGGCGGCGTCGATTGCCCCATTAAACACGCCGATGGCGTAATTAATCTGCTCGTTGAAAAGGTTGTTGTGGACTTCGACCCCAACATCGTAGTTCGGAGTCAACTGCGTTGCAAACCCCGTCTCGAGGAACAGCAGTTCTGCGGTTGACTGAAGTCTCTCCAATCCCACGGGCGATTTAAATTTTCCCGCCTGAACCTGGAGGTCCGGCCAAATTCGAGCGTTCAGGTACGCGTCATCGAGCAGCGCATTATTCCCCGGGGTGCTGCCGGTCACGTTACCTGAACCGAAATCCGCCATAAAACGGTAATCGAAGCGGTCGTAAACAGTCCCCTCGATGATCGGCCGCACACGCCTAAGAAGAAACGTGTCATTGGCGGGGTTATGCTCGTTCATGTAAAACCTCGCATCGGCTTGAGCATACCCATGCACGTTCATCAGGAAATTGGTGTCGGCGGATCGCACAATCAACCCGTTTGCTCCCAGCGAGACGGTCGGCACGGTTTTGGCATTCTCGGCGTTGATTTCCTGTTCGATCTCTCGCTTCCTCTCAAGTCCTTTGACCTTCTGGTCCAGGGCTTCAATCTTTTCGCTCGACACATTCCGGGAGCCAACTCCGTTGGTCCTTGAGGTTTCCAGGTTTTTCACTTTCTGTTCCAGTTCTTCAATTCGCCGTTGCAATTGCCGAACGATCTCCGCCGTGTCGCTGTCCTGTGCTTGCACAAACGGGCTGACGGTGAAACTAAGCCCGGCGATAAGCAGCCAGGCGGTCCTGTTCTGTTTCATTATTGCGCCTTTCTTTAGTCAGATTTTGCTGTGTCTTGACACCGATCCATTTACGTTCCGTGCAGCGAAAATGACATAATAGTACAGTATGTCAATAGAGATTATTATATATCTGAAGTTTGATACTACCAGCAAATCTTGATCTCATTACTGTACATTGTAGATTGCCGTATGAAATTGTCCCTGCGCGGCGAATATGCTCTGCGCGCTTTGCTTGTTCTCGGTCTGAACTATAACGATTCAGTCGTTCGGATTCAGGCTATTTCGGAACAGCAGAACATTCCCAAACGGTTCCTCGAACAAATTCTTGGCGATCTCAAGTCCGCCGGAATTGTCCAAAGCAGGCGAGGGGTAGCGGGAGGATACCGGCTGGCGCGCAGGCCGGAAGAGATCACGCTGGCGGCCGTGGTGCGGCACATCGAAGGAGCCCTGGCCCCGGTCGGATGCGTGAGTGAGAAATTTTACGAGAAATGCTCATGCCCGGACGAGACGCGATGTGCAATTCGCAGCGTGATGAAGGAAATTAGGGAGGCAATTGTGAAGATAGCCGAGCGAGTGACTGTGGCTGAAATGTGCGAACGTTGGCAGAAACTGCAATCCGAACCTATCGGTTCGCTGGATTTCATGATTTGAAAGCTTCGTTCGCCGGAACCGGCTCAAGGTCGGCGGCTTCGCTTTCGGCCGAGCTCTTTTCTGAGTATTGAAAGCGGCAAGGTGTTGAGAATGTCATGGCGGGTCAGCCCGGCTTTGCGAGCAATGCCGGCGCCAAGCTTCAACCAACCGACTTGTTCAAACCGGTGTGCATCGCAATCGATGACGCACTTGACGCCTTTGCTTTTGGCGTAGGGCCAGAGCCGCCAATCCATATCGAAACGGTAAGGGCTCGCGTTGAGTTCAATCCAGGTACCGGTTTCGGCGCAGGCGTCGATAACAGCGCGCTGGTCGACGTTGTAAGCCTCGCGTTCCAGCAACAAGCGCCCGGTAAGATGTCCTAAAATATGAACGTTGGGATTGCGCGCCGCGCTGATCAGGCGATGAGTGATCTCCGATTCGGTCTGGTTGAAGCTCTGGTGGAGGCTGGCCACCACAACGTCGAGTTCCGCCAGGAGATCGTCAGGAAAATCAAGCTGGCCATCGCGGAGGATGTCGACTTCAGCCCCGGTGAGCAGCCGGAAGTCAGCGCCTTCGTCTTCAAGGGCCTTGTTGATTTCCGCGATCTCTTTGATTTGCTTCTTTACCCGTTCCACGTCCAGGCCGTTGGCCTGGAATGAAGCCTTGGAATGGTCGGTAACAGCCCAGTAGGCGAGGCCCAACTCGCGCATCGAACTGGCGATTTCCCGGGGCGTCTGCCGGCCGTCACTCCAGGTTGAATGATTATGCAACGAGCCTTTCAGGTCCGTCCATTCCACCAGCCGGTCGATCGGCGCCTTTTCAGCGAGAGCGATTTCGCCAATGTCTTCCCGCATCTCCGGAGGCACAAAATGGAGCCCCACCTGCTCGAAGACTTCATGTTCAGTTTTGCAGGGGACCAGCAGGGCGGGATCTCGAGTTTCTGATTTGGAACGGAACAACCCATATTCATTGAGCCGCAAGCCGCGCTCGATAGCCCTTTGGCGCATGACGATGTTGTGTTCCTTGCTCCCGGTAAAATACATGAGGGCGAACGGAAATTCAGCATCAGTGACGACCCTCAGGTCGGCTTGAATCCCGGTTTCGAAAAAAACACTGGCCTTGGTTTCACCGCGGCCGATCACGTTGCGGACCCCCGGTTGCGCGCAGAAGTAATCCAACACAGAACTCGGGTTCCTTGAGGAGGCCAGCAAATCCACGTCGCCGATGATTTCGCGATGCCTGCGAAGGCTGCCGGCGGTGCTGCACCGGACGACGTCCGGATGAGCCCGCAAGGCGTCGAGCAATTGCTCTCCGAGCGACAGGCAATCGATGAGCAAATGCTTCGAGGCATAATCCCGGCGCCGGGCAATGCCCTCGCATATGTTGGAGGCAGTCTTTTCGCCAAATCCCTTGAGCTTGGCAATTCGGCCATCCCTGCATGCCTTTTCGAGCTCCTCGACGCTGTTGATCCCAAGCTGGTCATGAACCATCTTGATTTTTTTGGGGCCGACCCCTGGAATTTCGAGCATGGCCACAAGTCCGGGAGGAATGGCGGCCTTGAGTTCCTCGAAGTAAACAAGCCTGCCAGTCGCAACGAGTTCGGTGATTTTCTTTTGGAGCGCATCTCCAATCCCGGGGACCTGGCCGAGACGGTTTTCCGCGATAACAGTCTCGAGAGGCTCATCGAGGCCTTCGAGCGCGCGGGCAGCATTGGAATACGCCCGGGATTTGAACGGGTTCTCGCCTTTCAATTCGAGGAGCACGGCGATCTGGTTGAGCACTTCAGCCACTTGTCCCTTGTTCATAGGCGAAAAATTAGCGATTTGAGCAAATAGAAACAAAGAAATCCGGCGTTCGAACCGGCCAAAAAAGTTGGTTACAACCCCAATAGGCTCTTGTCAAAGTGGTCTCGTTCAGGTACCCCATCATCGGATCCTCTAGTGACACGCGGTGAAGCATGCCGCCAAAACGCGGCTGAATTTCAATCGGGTGCCACCAAAGCAGGGGATCCGGATCCTATTGAAAGCGTTTCTGCAGCAGAGTCTGAGTGGAACAGAGGGTTTGACTGAACGAGTGCTGGTGGCCGCCGTGCTTGGCGTCCGAAATGCTGGCGCTGTTTTCCTGCCAATGTGACGTGATAGTAACCCCAACCTATGAGACAGAACTTTCTTAAAAACATTCCCATTCCGGCCACGGCCGTGATCCTGGCGATCACCGGCGCGCTGACGGCGCGCGCGGACTACTCTTCAACGGTTTTAAGCCAGCAACCCGTCGGGTACTGGCGCTTGAACGAGACCACCCCACCACCGGTTCCGCCTGTTTTAGCTACAAACATCGGAAGCGTCGGCGCCGGCGGCAACGGCGTCTATGTTTCCGCCAATCGAGGGGTCGCTCCCGGTGCAATTGTGAGCGAACCATCGAACGGGGCCGTCAGTTTTGCTGGCCTTGTCAGCAGCAACCGGGTGCGCATTCCTTACCAGCCGCAATGGAACCCCTCAGGTCCTTTGACGGTAGAATTTTGGGCGAAGCCGGCACAGACAGGCGCCCTGGAATGCCCGGCCGCATCTGTGGAATTCATATCGACTCCCGCCCAGCGCAATGGCTGGTTATTTTACCAGGGGAACTCGACTCTTAGCGACGGAAACGGCTGGCTTTTCAGGCAGTACAACCAAAATGGTCTGACGAGCCTCACCAGCGCGAGCGTCAATATGACACTCGACACGAACCAATGGTACCATGTGGTGGGTGTCTTCGACGGCACCAACATCATCACGTACGTGGACGGCGTACCAGGAGCCACCAACGTGTTTACAGCGCCCCCGCGGCCGAACACCAATAGCGCGATCCCCCTCACGTTTGGCGCTCGCGCCGACGGCTCGGCTGGGTATTTCACTTACTCAGGCAAAATCGACGAAGCTGCTGTCTATGACAGCGCTTTAAGCCCAGCGCGAGTCCTGGCGCACTACCAAGCCGGAACCAATTCAGCCCCTGCCACCCCGTACAGCCAGGTCGTTCTAGCCGATTCGCCGGCTGGTTACTGGCGCTTCAACGAGCCTGCCGACCCCACCGCTGCCAATTTGGGAACACTTGGCACCGCTGCAACCGGCAACTATGTCTATGATGCCGCGCCTGGCGCCCCCGGCCCGAAACCGCCACCTTACCCGGGTTTCGAAGCCGCCAACAAAGCCGTTTCTTTTGACGGGCTCGGCGGGTATGTCAGCGTCCCCGCGCTCAATCTCAACACCAACACGGTCACGATTACCGGCTGGTTCAACGGAAGTTCTCAAAACGCGGGTGTCCCGCTGGTGCTGACCCGTTCCGGAACCACGATAGCCGGAATTACGACCGACATCGGTGGCGGCCTCGCTTTGAGTTACAACTGGAATGATGATCCATCGACCTTCAACTGGGCCAGCGGCATCTCGCTTTCGGACTCGGATTGGACTTATGTCGCGCTGGTTATCCAGCCCAACCAGGCGGCGCTCTATGCCGGACCGGGAACCAATTCCGGATCGTGGAACGGCGCAACGAATTTCGTGACCCATGCGCCTCAACTTTTTGAGGGGCCGATGCTGTTCGGCGCGGATTTTCAAGCGGCGACCAACCTCTTTTTTAAGGGCCTCATCGACGAGGTCGCAGTGTTTAACCGAGCGTTGAGCGAAGGCGAACTCTACAGCGAATACGGTGCCGCTTTGGGCGGAGTCGGACCGCAGATTTTCTCGGACGTCAGCAGCCCCGCAAATCAACCGTACATTGGCGATTCGCTGGATCTCGTCATTGATGTGGGGGGCACTCCCGCTTTGAGTTATGTGTGGCGTAAAAACGGAACCGCAATTGCGGGCGCTACTGCCAGCAGCTATTCCATCGCGAGCTTGAAGTCGACGGACTCAGGCACCTACGACGTTGTGGTCACGAACAATTTTGGAAAAGTGACGAGCGGACAAGCCGTCATCAATGTGCAGACTCCGACGCAGCCCGTGGTTTCTCAGGGACCGGTTGGCCGGACCTTATACGAGGGCGGCACGCTCGACCTGACGGTCGCAGCCAGTGGCGGCCAATTGCAATACCAGTGGAAGCACGCCGGCACCAACGTTGCCGGTGCAACCGCGTCCTCTTATGTCGTCCAAGGGGTTTCCGGCGCAGACGCCGGCGTTTACTCCGTGACCGTGACCAATTCGTTGGGCAGCGCTTCTGGCGGGTCTGCGACCGTAAATGTGATTGTTCCCGGCCCCAACACCTACGAGGGAGCAGTCGTCGCGGACGGTCCGGAGGCATGGTGGCGTTTGGATGAGCCCTCCGGCTCGACCGTGATGCTGGACGCAATGGGCCGCCACGACGGCGCGTATGTCGGCACCGGTGTAACCTTTGGGGCACCCGGGGTTGTTGCCTTTGGCGCGCCCGACACCGCCGTCGCTTTTGATGGAACCAGCAGCTACGGCGATGTGCCTTACTCCCCCGCCCTCAACACGATAAACTTCACGATTGAAGCCTGGGGCCTCCTCACCGACGACACGGCCACCCGCGCGGTCGTTTCGACCTTCGACACCTCCGCCCACAAAGGGATTTTCTTCAAAGCGAACCCTGATGGCACTTACGAATCGGATGTCGGTGAAAACGATCAGTACGTCTGGTATTTCGCCCCAATGGGCAACATTTCAAACGGCCGCTGGGCGCACTTTGTTTCGACATTCGACAGCAGCTCGGGCCAACAGAACAATTACCTGAACGGCCAACTCGTCTCGGGGCCGTTTGGAGATTTCGTGCGCAACGGGAAGTTCGATTTCCTGATTGGCGCGGTGGGCACCAACTTCCAGGGAATCGCGCGCTGGAAGGGAACCATTGACGAGGTGGCCGTTTACAATCACGCGCTCACCCCGGACCGGATTCAATTCCACTACGTGCAGGCGCTTTATGGCACCAACACCAAACCCGTGTTCCTGACGCAGCCCCAGCCGGTGACTTTGGCAGTCGGCGACCCGGCAACGCTCTCGGCTACTGTTGAAGGTAGCGTGCCGCTGACCTATCAATGGTTCAAAAACGGGGTTGCCATTCCCAACGCGACTAATTCGTCGCTAACGTTTGGCAAACTTCAATTCGCCAACACGGGGTCCTACGTGCTGATGGCGATCAACCCGGCGGGCACCAACAGCAGCGTTTCGGCCGCATTGACGGTTCTGCCGCCAATCACGTTTGCAAACGCCACCAACGGTTTGGTCCTCCATTTGAAATTTGACGGTAATTACGCGGATTCCTCCGGACGGGGCAACAACGGAACCGCTGTGGGTTCCCCCACCTTCGTTCCCGGCCCGATTGGCCAGGCACTGCACTACAGCACGGCGACCGATACGGGAGCTTCGGGTGGCAACGTTACCAACGCGAACTATGTCACCCTCGGCAAGCCAGCTGACCTGCAGTTCGGCGCAACCACCAGTTTCTCGGTGGCCTTCTGGGTCCGGTTACCAACCAACTACCTGGCCGGCGATCTTCCGTTCTTTGGCAGCGCCGTTAACTCGGACAACAACCAGGGCTTCACGTTCTCTCCATCCTACCAGTTGGGCGGCTGGCAATGGGACCTCGATCAAATCACGGCCACCGCCACCAACAACGTGGATGTCAATGGCCCGGACAACTCAATCAATGATGGCGCATGGCACCACTTCGCTGCCACCTTTGACCGTGATGCGGCCGTGGCCTTGACTTACCTGGACGGGGCGCAGGTCAATTCCACGTCGATCGCAAGCGTCGGCGCCTTTGACTCCACCAACACCATCACCATCGGCCAGGATCCCACCGGGACGTACCCCGAACCGGGCTCCGCAAGCCTGGACGATCTTGGCGTCTGGCATCGAGTACTCTCACCCCTGGAAGTCTACGAGATCTATTATTCCGGCTGGCATTTCGGCGCCGCTCTTGACGCTTACGCGGCTGCCACGACCCCGCCATCGCTGGGCATCGCAACTTCCGGCACAAACGCGGTGGTGATATGGCAAGCCGGCACCCTCGTCCAATCAGATAGTCCGAGCGGCCCATGGACTACTGTGCAGGGAGCAACAGCTCCGACTTACACGGTGACGCCGGGTGCGGGGGCCAAGTTCTACCGCGTTAAACTGCAGTAGCGCAGAGAACCATAACCGAAATTCGAAACGCACGGTGGATGCTTCGCGTCCACCGTGCGTCGTTTTGTACCCCTGCTGCGCGTGGTTTCTGAATTTTAGGATACAAATCTCCACCTTCGCGGTGTCCATTTGGCATAAACAACATTCCGAAGATGAACCAAAAGTCCTATCCGGGGTCCGGTGGCGGAGGGGGCCCTCCACCCCTCTCCAGGTTGATATGGGTTTTCGCCGTCGCTTGCATTCTCCTTGTAGTGGCTGGGTTGCTACGGGCGGGTCGCAAGGAGAAGCGTGTCTCGGAGGTTGCGTCCAGTATTCCTGCGGAAACGGATGCAGCTGGGGGTTCGCTATCATCGCTGCCAAGCAGGCCGCCACGGACTTTCAGCCCCGTTTCAACTCTCACACCGGAGGAAATCGTGGCGGGCAAAGTGAGCCAGTTTGGCCGCAGCCGCCGCAACATTGCGCGAGGGATTGGGAAACGTCTGCAAAAGCAAGTTCCTTCCGAAGTTGAGAAGTTTTTCGACGCGGTCGAGGCAGGCAAGTGGGAGGATATCAAAGCCCAATGGGACAAACTATCGCCGCACTCGGCGCAGTACGAATCTTCGAGCAATCATTGGGAGGAAATGGATCCATTTTGGCCCGCAGTCCTGGACGCATACGGCGCGGCTGAACAGGCTCACCTTTGGCCCGCGCAAAAGCTCCTGGATTACGGCAATGCCATCCTTGATTCCCTGCGCCCGGGAATGGTGTACGTGGGCGGGACCGACAATGGCCGTTGGATACCTGAACTGCTGAATGAAACCAGCGACGGCGAACAGCATGTCATCCTCACGCAAAATGCGCTGGCGGACAGCCGGTACCTTGATTTCGTCAATACGCTTTATGGCGACAGGTTGACGACCCTGAATGCCGACGATTCACAGGCCGCATTTCAGTCGTACGTCGCAGATGCGCAGAAGAGACTCGAACACGACTTGCAATTTCCAGATGAACCCAAGCAGGTGCACCGGGGCGAAGACATTCAAATGTCGGACGGGAAAGTTCAAGTGGGCGGGCAGGTCAGCGTGATGCTCATCAACGCCTCCTTGCTCCAAAGATTGATGCAAAAAAACCCGGATCTTTCCTTCGCCCTGCAAGAGTCGTTCCCACTTCGGAGCACGTATCCGGACGCTGTTCCGCTCGGACCGATCATGGAACTGGGCGCGCGGGACCCGCAAGCCGAGTTTACGCCGGAACGGGCCGCTCAATCGCTTCAATATTGGCAAGCCGCTGCGCAGCAATTATTGGAGGCCCCACAGGCTGCAGATTCGCAGGACACTCTCAAGGCTTACTCCCACGATACTGTCGCAGCGGCCAACCTGCTGGCGGCGCACAACTTCAACGGAGAGGCCGAACAAGCATATCGGTTGGCATCACAACTTTGGCCTGAAAACCCGGAACCTGTAAGCGGCCTCGCCGATTTGTTGGTCGGAGCCGGACACCAGAGCGAGGCTAAACAATTGTTGCAAGATTTTGCCCGTCAACATCCGACCCAGCAGCAGGACTTGCAACGGATTAGTTTCTCCTGGCAGTTGCTAATGACGCCAGGAAAGACCGCACCTTGATAACCCTTTGAGGGCGGGACCGCTTGCTCAGTTTAGCCGAGTTTAGCCATAAACGAATAACGGCTCTGATCTGCCGGTTTCTCCTGCGAATCTATCCTGGGGTTCCAGGAGATAAGGAAGGGAGGGAGTTCCCCCCATACGGATTCAGAACATTCGGCAGGAATCAGGAGTAAACTATCCTGTTGTTTGAAGGAGTGGTCTGTTGCGGGCGTAGAGTAGCGTGGCACGGGAGCCCATGGAGCTGAACGATATGGAGACCAAAATCGAGGAGTTGCGAGTATCCACGTTTAAAATTCCTACCGATGGGCCGGAATCGGATGGCACTTTGGAATGGGACTCGACGACTTTGGTTCTGGTGCAAATCGTTGCGGGAGGGATCGAGGGGTTGGGGTTCACTTACGCCAGCCAAAGCACAGCGGTGCTCATCCAGGAAAAACTCCAGGCCGTGGTTCTCGGTCGTGACGCCATGGATACTGCCGGAACGTGGGCAAGCATGGGTTGCGCGGTGCGAAACCTGGGCCGGCCGGGGATTAGTTCGATGGCCATTGCCGCCGTCGATATCGCCCTGTGGGATCTGAAGGGACGTCTTTTAAACCAGCCGCTGGCGAAACTCCTTGGGCAGGTGCGGCCCGGGATCGCTGCGTATGGCAGCGGCGGCTTTACATCCTATTCGATTCCAAGATTGCAGAGCCAACTTTCGGACTGGGCCAAAATGGGCCTGCGCAGCGTAAAAATGAAGATCGGCCGTGATTCCCAGAACGATGCGGCCCGCATCCACGGCGCCAGAGAGGCAATCGGTCCGGCCACAGAATTATTCGTGGACGCCAACGGCGCCTACTCACCCAAACAGGCTCTGAAAACCGCAACGGAGTTTGACACGGACGCAGTCGGGTGGTTTGAGGAACCGGTGGTGTCAGACGACCTGGAGGGCCTGCGTTTCGTTCGGGAGCACGTTTCCAACGCCACCAGGATTGCCGCGGGAGAGTATGGGTACGATCTCGTTTATTTCCGCCGGATGCTGGAGGCGGGGGCCGTCGACGTTTTGCAAGCAGACGCGACGCGTTGCGGCGGCATCACCGGTTTCATGCAGGTGGCGACGCTCTGTGACGCTTTTGTAATGCCGTTGTCGGCCCACACAGCGCCGTCCATTCACCAGCACGTATGCTGCGCCGCCCCGCGAGCATGCAACGTCGAGTACTTTTACGACCATTACCGAATTGAACATGAATTCTTTGACGGCGCGGCAAAGCCGGTGAACGGTGACCTGATCCCGGATTTGTCCCGCCCGGGGTTGGG
>Ga0070738_10005653_pt1 | contig 13715 bp, 15 predicted proteins | sample Coa_R2_2_FD_66446 | JGI IMG/M metagenome (GOLD analysis project Ga0070738, IMG submission 66446) | Surface soil microbial communities from Centralia Pennsylvania, which are recovering from an underground coalmine fire - Coalmine... | ecosystem: Environmental > Terrestrial > Soil > Unclassified ... | reverse complement strand
TCGCATGGATACACCAGGCAAGATGGAAAACGGTACTTTCACGTTATCCCTGATCCAAATAAGCATGGCGGCCTGCACCTGATCTCCAATGTGCCAGAGGAACGCCTTCGTCTGATTGTGCCACCACCAGCAATCGCTCGGATGCTGGTAGATCGTTATCGACTCTACGTTAGAAAAGAGCGCGGGAAGCAGAAGTACATTCTCTATTGGAGAAAAAAAGCGATAGAGGGCGCACCCTTTCAGTGGAGTATTGAAGATGTGCTCGATGTCGATCCGTCTCTGCTCGCTGACGAGACAAAACTGTGCGAAGCGGTAGAATATGCCTTGCGTCCTGAGCGAGACGTTGTCCCGTTTTGATACCCGGCTTTTCCCCCATTTCAGCGCCCTCTCGCGAGCGGCAGGGCAACCATGCCCTGGCCAGACCCTATGACTGAAGCTCCCTACGAATGAAATTCGAGGGGTTCTCACGACATCCTGCCCGCTTCCAGCCGGTTGCGTCGCCACAGGAGTGGAAGCGCATTCGCTGGCTCTAGGGAAAGGTCGCTTTGACTTTCGAGCCGACGAACTCCGGCCCGGGGCACTCCCAGGCTTCGAGGCAGGTGCTGCCCCTCTTTCGCTCGTTGTTGGACCACATCGTGCGCGACTCGCAAGCGGGCTTCCCCACTTTCCCAGGGTACAGAGTACCGGGCGCACGAGGGCGGTTGAGGATCATCTGGATCAGACACATCAAGAAAGGCTGCCAGGAAGGCCGAATACAGGTCGCGCTGGACGGGGCCAATCCCGCAAGCGCAGACGTGAACACGCTGCGACAACGGTTTTTTCACGAAGGCTCCGCACCCATGACAGAATTGGCTCAGGCGAGTCGTGCGTGTAGAAACCTCCACCAGGGTGCCGCCCGTGCTTGCAACGGTGCGTTTCACTTGTGCTACAAACATCCCTGGTGCTCGTTCACTCACACTTCGCCCGAACTGTTTCTGCCAGGCTCGATAGGAGAGCTTTTCGATGACAATGGTCTCGCCCATGGCCGCGATCTCATGGGCCAGTTTGCCATGCAGGCTCTTGCGATGAGCTGCACGTTTGCGCTGTGCGGTGGCTGACTGCCTGCGGGTGCGCCGGTAGCCCTGGCTGTTCTTCCAGTGGAGAGGAGAGGAGCGGCTGTTCTTTTTCACCCGGCCCCGCTCGTCATAGTTGTCGGGGTTAGCGGCCCTCCGCTGTCGGTCCATTTTCCTCTGAAGTCGGTACACTTTTTTGCCATGCTCCGCTTTGGGAGAAAGATCCGCGCAGAATTCCTCCAGATGGGCAGCTCCAGCTTCAGGCACGGCGGCGTAGCAGGAAGGCCCCAGATCGACCCCGACCTGTCCCTGGCCTTTCTGGTGCTTCGGCTTGCGCAATGGCGTTCCCTCTACAACCAACTGGACCGAGTAGGAGAGGCTGTGGGCATCGGCCCCACAGGCACGAGGGCTGCTGGTCCAGTTCTGGAGCAGGCGAATATACTTGACCCGACAGGAGAGCGCGTGCGCCACCACCGGATCATCCCAATCAATGCGCACCCGCAACGACAATCCTTGCCAGAAAATGAAGCCTGCCGAACGGGCTCCGCCTCGCCGCTTGTCTTCCCGCGCTTTCTGGTTGCGCGCCCGCCGGGCACGTTTCGCCGCGCTCTTGCTCACGGGAGAAGCAGAAGTGGGAACCGGAATCGCCCCAGGTGAGGCTGGCAGGTCGAGGAAACCAAAGCGCAAACCCGTATCGTTGCGCTTGTTTTCGACTGAGCCCAAACCACGACCCTGGCTCCGAAAGCGAACCCGCTTCGCCTGCCCGATCGCCACACGGTTGAGGGCGCGATACGCTCGCGTGGCCAATACCTGGGCCACCACCGCTTCCACATGATCGGCCTGATCACCAACACGCAGGGAGGAAACCGCTTGCTGGAGGGCATAGTCGCTGAACCCGTGTTTCTCCCGCAATGCCTTGTATGCCTGGTTCCGCTCCGCCTTCTGGCTGTGAGGGATGGTTCTGGTTGCCTGCCAATCGGAATCGGCCCGCATCCGCTTCAAGCGTTTGAGCCCTTCGGAGAGTATAGCATTGTAGAGATGACGTGCCATCTCGAAGTGGGCAGCCAGCGCTTTCGCCTGCTGCTCGTCCACCTCCACGGGCAAGGTCACCTGAAAAGAGGGCGTGGCCGTTGGGCGCTTCCGTTTCTCTTTTTGCTTCTTCTCTCGTTTAGACATGTTTTTGCTGCTCAATATACTGCTTGATCACCGAGAGGGGAGCCCCCGGTGGTCGCCACAAAGTACGAGTTCGTCCACAAGCTTGGCAATCGTCGCTTGAGCGCAGGAAACTCCTGACGCAAGAGACGAGAGGAGCGCCCTTTGAGAAGTTTCATCAACCGGTGGATGCCAAACTGCGGATCAACGCTCACCAACAGATGGACATGATCGGGCATGACTTCCAGTTCTTCAACCTCTGCCTGGGATTCCTGGCAGGTCTGATGAATGAGTTCCTTCAAGCGTGGCTCAATTGGCCCAACCAGCACCTTGCGGCGATATTTGGGGCACCAGACGACATGGTAGTGGCAACTATAATATACGTTGCGATTGCTTTTGTACGTTTCACTCATCAAAAACAGTATACAGCAACGAGGCATCTACTATCAAGAGCAGATCTACCAGTTCGGTTTTCCCCAATGCCCAGGCCCCAAACAAGGACTCGCTCATATTCCTACGCCTGAAGGTGAGGGCTTTACGCTCGATTAGGTAAAATCAGGACCGGAGAAACTCATGCCATCTTCGGTCAAAAAGGAGATTTTGTTATGTCTCATGCATTTGTAGTGATCGATACCCATATTCGTCTCCCGAAGCAGAAGCAGGATGCAGCTCTCGCTCGCCTCAACGAGGCCATTGCTCATAGCTCTTTCCTGCAAGGGGAGGCAGACGTGTTCCTCTTTGAATATCAAAAACAGAAAGGGAATGAGCCGCTGTCTTTCTCCGCGATGGTCGAGCTTTGGGGGTGGTATCCGATCTTCGAGGAGAAAACGGGCGATCTTATCGGACTGACCTCTTTTCACTCTGAGATCGAGGACGACGAGCTGCTTGTCCAGCACTTTTTAGAGCTGCTGGGCCTGGACGATGGGGATTATATTGAAGTCGATATAGACCATCGGCGCCGTCGCTATCGCTCTTTTCAGGGAAAGATCTCCCGTCTTGATGCCACCTATGTGTATCCCTCTGTGCCAGCAACCAAGATGGCTGTGAGCATTGCTGATCGAGCTTTCCTCGAAAGCGAGGGGAAAGTGCTTTTTACTGACGAAGGGATGATATTCCCTGTCGGGACCGTCAGCAGCCAGGGCATAGTGAGTACCAGCCAGGCCAGGGAAGCGACACTGTGGCGGTATTACCTTCCGACCTGCCAGATCGAGGTTTCCGTGGAGATCATCTCTGAGAGGGGGCTGGAAATCCGAGAGGCTTCCATTCCGTTTGAAGGGCTTTTCTGGTTCGCGCAGTCGAAGAATGGCGATCCAGCCGTTCTCGCCAGGTATAACGAATACGCCTTTTCATGTTACAAACAAAATTGGTCCAATGAATACGGAGATTTCCCGTGTGGTCCGGGGGTAGCTATTGCTTCTTCCGAGCACGCTTAGCGTTGGGCCATACCTCGCCACATCTACCAATGGCCAGAGCGTGGAAACCCACGCTCTGGCTTTTTTCTGCTCACCATTGCCTGCTTTCAGAGGGACGGCTGCCCCAGACCCCGCAACGGGCCAAGGCGACCCTGATGGGTCTGGCGGTGTCGTAGCTTGACGCTTGAGAACCATGCTTCACCTCCTCACATCGAGCAGGCAGCGTTTTAAGAATGCCGAGGCGTTACAAAGTCCGAAGCGCTAGCTTGACCAGCCGCAAACATCTGGCCGATGGCCTTCATTGGTCACCAGTCAGGCAAGGCAGACTCAGAATGGAAAGAAAAACATATGATCGATAGCCAAACGCCAAAAATCATCCTGATGTACATCAATGTGCTGACACTTCAGAAACGCTGGAAGGGGTACATGACCTTGTTCGCCTGCGAAAAGATGACACATCATGTTCAGGTAAAGGGCATATTCATCGATAAGCAGGAAGCATCTTATGACCTCACCGACAGGTTTTACACCATCGATATAAAACAGAGCAAAGGAGTATGGCTCCGCGTGCAAACGGGGATTCACGAATGGAAGATGCTCAAGCCTTTGCGAAACACGCTCCAAGAAGTCTCATTTCGCGCGTACAACATTCTTTGAGGAGGATCTGGCCGTGTTGATTCAGCTTGCCCTGGAGTTTTCTTCGCAGGAATATACTCAGCGGTGGAGCGAACGCCACCAGCGCTGGTTGCCGGCTCATAACGGTGGCTTCGATTCCAGGCGGTATAGCGTTGAGGCCATCGCTGACGATACGACGGCAAAAGCGTTCGTCACCGCGCATCATTATACGCAGAGCTGCCCGGCCATGGTTCTGCGCTATGGCATGTACGATGCGAAAAAGCTCGTGGGGGTCGCCATCCTCTCTGTACCGGTCAACGAAGCGACGCTCACCAATGCATTTTCCGGGCTGATTCCCAATAAAGAAGCGTTAGAGCTAGGCCGTTTCTGTTTGCTCGACGAGGTGCCCTGTAACGGGGAGACCTGGCTGTTAAAACGAGTCTTCCAACTTGCTTATCAGGAAGGGGTACGCGGGATCGTCAGTTTTTCTGATCCTGTCGCACGAACCAATGCCCAGGGGGAGATCATTTTCCCAGGTCATCTTGGTCGGATTTATCAACTCAAGGAAGCGCTCTATACCGGGCGCAGCGGGGCTCGAACCCTTGTACTGCTCCCAGATGGCACCATCTTGCATGAGCGCACGCGCCAGAAGATCCGCGCACAGGAAAACGGGCATGAGGAGGCGGAAAAGCATCTGCGCGACCTGGGTGCTCCCCCGCTCCTGCCCTGGGAGGTGCCGGCCCAGTGGTTGACCCGCGTTCTTCCTGGTATCGGAGCGCGTAAGCTCAGGCACCAGGGAAATCATCGATACTTGTTCCCACTTGACCGGCGTGTGCGTAGATATGTGCGCCTTCCAATTCTGCCCTATCCAACAAAGTAGAGATATGCCCATCATTTCCTCCTCGAAAAGAAGAGGTCACACCGCCTCTTGTTCCTGTGCGACGGATTAGTGCCTGATTTGGAAAACACATGTTTTGTTCCTTTATAGAAATACCCAAGTAGTTACTTGCTCTAGCAAGGAAATGGAGAAAAATGAGCCTGATTACTTTACCGCTCAGTGCGGAAAATGAGCAGGATGACGTGTTGCTGATGCTCGTGGCTACCTTTTTGGCGAGGAACGGCGTCATGGACATCTCATCCGCTGCTGTTGCCTTACGCTTGATTGTAGCACTCGAACAGTATACTCAGGAGGCTAATCTTGACCATCTTGCGCTAACGCTCAGTATCGAGCAGAGTACTGTTGAGGTGTATAAGGCCCAGGCAACAAAGGGAAACAAGACCTAAATTCGAGGCATTCTCTTGCTTTTATAGAACCTGACCATGTATTAGGCTTTTCTCTTCCATAATGCCTCGATCCAATTGAATGTCACCAGAAAAATCAGCCAGATGCAGCACGCATCTGGCTTTTCCTGTTGTAAGAAAAGGAGCTTACTCATGCCTGAGTTTTTGTTCAAACGCATTGTACATGTTGAGGAGTATTATCGTATTATGGCAGAGGATGAAGCAGAAGGATATCGAAAGATCGATCAGATGCTCAACCTCCTTGCCGAGAGACTCACCGTGTTCCAAGACGAGTCCTTTCCTACTGAGCGAGTAGTCGCGCTTGAAGAAAATGATCACGTTGAACTGGTGGAATCACTGTCTCCCGATGATGGCGAAGACCCAACGCCCCATTCATTAGAGGCTGCAAACACAATCCTCAGATGCGATCTCGTCATGCAAAGCGATAGGGGGCAACTTGATGGATTTCCTATCACCCCTGAGACACTCCAGCAATTACCGCCTTTTGTCGCTGCGGTGGTCTGCGATTATAGCACTCACGAGGAGGAACAGCACTGGTTCCTGTATGACATTCAGTACGATCTCCAGGGGCTTGACCCTCTCCCCATCGACGAAGATTCGACCTGTGAGATCTGGGTGCAAGGTTGGGTCTGGCGTGGGAGGAATGGAACCATTTCGCTGAGTCCGTTTATGGCACAACCGCAGGGAGCTGAGCTAGAGGAAGCCTTTGCTTGGGCGGTGGAGCGCGAAAATACGGACACGCAGCACATCCATGTCCGGCGTATTCGGTGCCCGGAGTTACAAGTTCCTGATTCTCATGTCCAGACACAGACCGTAGAGACAACTCAGCAGAAGACTCTGAGCAAACAGGATGTGTTTGTCCTCGCTCGCCTCTTTCAGGAGCAGGAAAAGCTTATGCGCGTTGTTCGGATGGTGGAGATGGCCTATGGAAAGGAATGCCAAGTGGCCCGTATCATTCTCCAGGGAGGCGAGGACCCCTTGGGTGGCGGTACCCGCTATCGTCATCTGGATTCCTTAACGGTCTTTGATCGTAACGGCAACGAGCTTTCTCCAGATTTTGGCCTGCCCTTCTGGCAGGAGCGCTCTGATCTGGATCTCATCCTGGCTCGGCCCGGCGATGAACATTACAGCGTTGCAGCGGATAGCTATGGCGATCCGGCTGATGGAACTCCAGCCCATCGGCTGGCTGCAGCCATTGACGAACTCATCCAGAAAGAGTATGGGCCGCTCGATGCAGAGGTTCGATACGAGATCAACCTGGAGAGCGAAGAAACCCAAATGCTGCTCCATCTCCCCTTTCCACAGCTCTTTGGTCACGTCACTCTCCTACCTTCCACCGAGATGGACTCACGAAGGTGAGGTTCCGGCAAAGAAGAACTTCTGCATATCCAAGCTACCGAAGAGTAGATCAGATGCAATCGTTCCTCCCTTGCCAAACCTCTATTGATCCAGGATGCAGGGTAAAACTGGACATACTCTGTTGGAATACGCAGCTCACGCCCTGCACATTTTTGAAGGAGGTTTCCCATCGAACGAACACAACGACTCGCAGTTATCGACCAGATTCTCCAGGGATCAATTTGGTCTGCGCGCTTTCCCGTAAACCGTACTGAACGACTTGCACGACTTGCACATCCGCGCCACGATCCAGTGCCAAAAAAGAGTGGGATCTACCGGATACATATGGAGGGGGCAACAGTCCTGGCATATGTGGGCCAGTCCCAAGATCTCAGGCGCAGGATAAACGAGCTGCGAGGCATTGAGGGAGATATCATGCCGTTTATCGATCCGCATATTGCCAGTCCCTGCCTTTGGGCATGGAAGCAACTCTCCCCGAACTGTCCCTACACCGTCTCTTTCGCGGCTATCGAGTGCTCCGCCTACTGGCGACAAGGGTTTGAGGATCTGGTAATCGCACAAGCTCGTTGGGCGGTAAAGCGGGCGCCAACGCTGGAAAAACGGTGGCGTACTGCATACTCGCCTCTGGCGAATTTTCATAAAATGCCGGATGGATGGGTGTCTTCTTCCTCGCGAGCGAAGGGCTATCGAGGGGGAAGAGCGCCCTTCCGAACTGAGAGCCATACGCCGAGTATTCTGCCGGTTGGGGAGTTGGATGACCAGCGTGATCCTATCGCAGATCTTGGCTGGGGTGGGCATGAATGGACTCCCTGGCGCGCAGCGGGAGACGTACAGGTTGATGAGCGCGCGCAGGGCCTGTACCGCTTGCGAAAAAGCGATGCAAACTCCCTGCTTTTTATTGGATATGGCAACATTGGAGATGCCGTGAGGGGAGTGGGGAGCATGGGAAAAGATCTCCTGTTCTCCTATGTAGCCGGCCCCTGGTGTTATCACGAGCAGCTCGAACTCGTGACGGATGTGCTTGGACTCTATCTGCGCCAGACAGGAAATCTGCCGCACGTCCAGTATGGCGGCGAGGAAAACAAGCGCGCCGGAAGCTCCTGGTCGCTCCCCTCCATCACGACGCAGGTCATCTGCGCGCTTTTCTGCCTTGCCCACGCTCAATCAACTCGATCACCAAAAATGGCAATCGCCTGAACATCCTCCGGTGATTTCCCTCGCGCGTCTCACCTGAGACGAGACGTTCCAAAAGATCTATTCCCCCCTCTTCGCCTGCTGCTGGCTTCCCATTCACTGGAAGTTCAGTCAGCAGGCTTTGTCTTTCAAGATGGAAGGAGAAAGCCCTATGGTTCCATCCGCGCTTTGCGCCAAGCCTCTGCTTTTCTCCTCTTATGAATGGCGAGAAAAGAGATGGCAACTTATTACTATTCCGGTGTGAACCGGCCAGTTCTGCTGGAGGTGCTGGCTCGCCAGCGCGCCTCGGGTATGGTGAACGCGCTCTATGCGGGTCAGCGTGCCTTGCTTGAGGCCTATGAGCGCCATCCAGAGGTCAGCCTGGTTCTGGATAGCGGGGCGTGCCAGGGATATCGGGATGTCGAGGCCTATGCACGCCTCATCAGAAAAATAGGGAAGAGGATGCTCTGGTGCGCGAATATGGATGAGCTGCATAATCAGCAGGTAAGCGACGAACGCTATCGGCGTCTCAAGCTTTTGCTGGCCGACGACGAAGAGTGCTGCGAGAAACTGGTGTGGGTGTACCAGTGTCAAAGCTGTGGAAGCGGGTGGCACCGCCAGGGGGATCTTCATGCCCTGCGCCGAGCCGTCGAGCATCATCGTTTCATTGGCATTGGTGGCTTCATTTCGGTGATGGTGCGCGATCTTTCCGAAGCTCAGGACCTGCTCTGTACTATTGGAGCTATCCTTGATGAAGCTGATGCCCAGGCGCATGTATTCGGACTTGGGAACTTTGCGTTATTGGTGTTCGCCTGCGCGCAGCGATGGTTTCGTTCTGCCGACTCTACCAGGTGGCTTCAGGGCCTGTCCTCCCGCACGCTTCTCACCACTGATGGTAAATACATCAATGCGCGCAAACTCACCTTTACAGGTCTGCAGTGCGCCGAACAAAATGTCGGAGCAATGCAAACCTGGATGAAGCCAGGTGTGATGCGCCAACTTTTCCTCTTTCCTCATCCCGACGACGATCTTGTTGCAGACCAGCCTGCCAGTTCTGGAGAGCGCTGGTCTGCTTGAGATCTGAGACTCATGAAGAGCATTTGCCCTCCCCCTGTTAGAAGCAGGTTCCATCGACTTTTCGGGCGTGATAGCTGGCAAGGGCTGCCGCGTGTTTTTCTTCAAGTATTCTGGCGCAGGCGACCCGTTTTGAGAGGAAAGAAGATCAAGAGAAACTTTTTGAACAAAAGTGAGCCTGATGATTAGCGCAGGCCCACTTTTGTGTTGAAAGGAGGAACTACATTTTATGGATTGGCGGCACTTCCGAGATTTCTTGCGCGGACTGGGTGTCGAGATGGAGGACAGCGAGACCCAGGCGGTCCCAACACTTTCCTGCGAGCCGACATTCACCCTGCTTCAACACTCTCGCGATCATGAGGCCTTTTATCGGGTGGATCTCATCGACGATACCAAGCCAGAACTGCTGGTGCTTCTTCCCACCCATGATAATCCACTCAGGTTTCACTTTTACCTCGTGCAGCCAAGCTCGACACATCCTCTCTTTGGAAGCCTGGATCGTGTGGCGGCGAACCGGCAAAGGTCGGCAATGGAGCAGATACAGGAGGTGGTTGAATGGCACACCTTGCAGGCCATCATCGAGACGATGAAAGCCATGTTTTGGGCTGGACTAGAAACCGCTCAGTTTCCAGATGAAATTGTTGTCTACAAGATCCTCTAATCGAAGGTCGCGGGCGAGTGAGGACGCTTTGTGAACAAGAGCCAGGCGATAAGTATCTGGCTCATCTTGTAACTCCCACAGATTGGAGAAAAAGAGGCATGAAAAAGCTGCTGACCATATTACTGGTGAGCCTATTAGGGGTAGCGCTACTTGTAGCCTGCACCCCGCCACTTACCAGGGGCTACGTGTACGACAAGCAGTATCAGGCGGCCTACATGTAGTATATTCCCGGCTACACCACAGAAAGCTGTATCAAAGTAGGCAAGTACGACGAAGAGTGCGATTCGGTCTACCATCCCGGCTACACCATCTGGCACCCAGAACACTACTATCTGGAACTCACCTCGTGCTCGACTCTGCAAACGGATGGGCAGTGCCAAACGGGCGAGGTAGAAGTTGACCAGAACACGTATGACGGCTATCGGATAGGGAGCTACTATCCTGGCTAAGGAAGGAGCATGTCATGGATGTTCAAGAAGCAATTCGTCAGGCTGCCTGTGAAAAAGTGCATAGAGAGGATATGTTCCGGTGATATGGTCTTTTTCCCTCTGATCACGCTGAGCAGGCTGCGCGCAGGGAAAAGAAGTCTCAAAGCGCTGAGACGGTGACGGTCGGTGAGCAAGAACAGCGCAGCAGTTGTCCTCTTCTGATCAAGCATTACACTTTTCTTGCTTTATACCTGATAAAGAGACAGGCGCTCTTTATCAGGTTTTTTGGAAAGGAATACATCGATGTTAGATACCGCAACACAGCAAGCAATCAAAGTCTCTCTGGTAACGGATGAGGAATCATTGCCAGAGCTAGAAAAGTATCTGGATGTCAATTACAGTGGCTGGCGCTACATTGGGGAAGCATTTCCCTGGGCCTATATGACCATAGCTGCCATTGTACTCCCCCAGGCCGAGTGGACCGATGAGGATACAGATGTTTTCGATGAACTGCGGCAGGAACGTCTGCTCCGCTCTTATGACTGGTCTTATGCAACAGAACAGGAACTCGCGCTGCGTGCTCCCGGCCAGGTGATTCCAACGCTGCTTGGCGCACTTGCAGGGCTTGTAGGCAGTGATGGCTATCTCACGCAACTCAGAGCCTGTATCTGCAACGAGACGCATCGGCGGAACAATACCGTCTGTTGCATCTGCTACGCGCGCCAGGTCTATGCCTGCTATCAGCGGGACTACCGGGTGGAAACTGGCGCTTCACCTACTCGATAAGCTGACGCAAGAGAGTTCGTCCCATATTCTGATCGCGCTCGACAGGCGAGCACGTCGGTCGCGACTTGTGAAAGATTCCCGCGCATGTGTGCGGGAATCTCTTTTTATGTATGAGCGAAGGAGGATAGCTGCTTGACAGGAACGACAGGAAAGCTGCGAAAGCTGAAAAGACAAGATGTAGAGCGCTTGAGAGATCGTTTTGTGGCACGTTTCAAGCCCGAAGATCTGGAAGATCAGTCCTGCGTGAGCGTGCTTCAGGTGCCAACGCGTGTGGATCTGCCGCTTGGTGAACTCCTGAATCCTGAAATGAGCGAGCTTCTCAAGGTTTGGTTGGTAGTTGGCTGCACATTTCTTCCTGGCAAAATCACGCCACAGCGCCAATTCTGTGCGCAAGGCCTCGAAGGGGTGATAAGCATTGAGACTGTTCCTCTACACATGGCCTTATTGGCTGCGTGCAGGACCGGCATCTACCGCATCGCGATTTTCGTTCCTCGCGAGTGGACCTGCGGCCTCCTCCGAGGCGCTTCGAGCTTTCCAGTAGATGGATCGAACGAGCAGGATCGGACGGCTTTCGATGCGGATGACTGACTGCTCAAAGAGAGATGAGCAGATCCGCTTGCCGATAGATAAAAGAAGAGGAGACCCCATTTAGCATTCGGGGCTTTTTCCTGGGATACATCAACTGCGTGCAATGGCACAGGCCATTCTGGACGATTGGGCAGGACTCCAGAGATAGGTACTGGATCGTCCTGATTCTCCTGTGCAAGACCCGGCCAAAAACACATCTATATTGCTGCCCTCTCCCCCCCAGAAGCTGTTCATTTCTCTCTAAAATTTCATAAGCGTTCGTTCCCATTTGCGTCAAGATCCTGGGTCTACCTCTATCACGAGTGCATCGCCTCGTAGATCGGCCCAGGTGTGCGAATCTTTCCTTGTTTAGCAAGCAAAACCGCTAGATCGGATAGCACGGGATGATCGTAAATGGCGAGAGGGTCGAGCGAAACCTGGAAGTGTCGTTCGATAGCCAGCAGCAGGGAGACAAGAGCAAGAGAATCTCCTCCTGCCTCAAAGAAATCGCACTGCTCACTCACTCGGTCAAGAGGTTGAGCCAGAACAGTCGCAAATAGCTCTCGTAAGAGCAACTCTATATGGCTCAACTCTGGTAATGCACTGACGAGTTCGTCAAGAGAGTGTGTCTCTTTGCGTGTCGTTGTATCGTCGCTCCTGCGAGCGACGATAATGCCTTGCTTGGGATCACATGAGCGTTTGGCTTGCTCTGGATCGAGACGAATGAACATGGAGTCAGAGCCGGCCAAAACGCGTGGGTGAGCGTTTTGCCAGGACATTCCTCCTTCCTGTATGTGGGCAGAGCCATTGGTTGGCACAAAGAGATCCCACTCTGGAGCAGACAAGTGTTCTCTGGGACGTGGCAAAAGGACGCTCTGAACCGAGAGTTCAGTACGAGATGACCGCTTGCTTGTGCCTAATAACCAGCCTGGCAGCAGCCAGATGCCCAAAGCTGCTAATGCACAGAGTGGGGCCATGCCGTAAATCATGCCTTGAAGGGCAAGTAGCCCGGCAGGCAGCATATTTGCGGGATCATGGACCAGCGTGAGGATCGCCACAGCCACAAACACCACGGACAAGAGCGTTTCCTGAGCTGTGATCCGCGCGGCCTGGCGCCACTTCTGGCTCTCTCGTACCTTCGGTGTACGCAAGAACACCCCCTTCTTGTGCAGGCACGCCGAAATACAAGCCCGACAGGTGACCCAGGATAAAGCGAAGAAGAAGAGGAAGGCTCCTGTGGCTTGCGACAGCTTACACCCAGTCGCTTCGCGCAGTCCCCATACCGTCCTCACGAAATTGGTCAACAGCAAGAGCATCGGGATGAGAATGGCCAGTTGCAGTGAAGGGATGAAGAGGTGCCAACCAAGAGCAGGCAAGCTCACCGCGACGACGAGCAATAAGGTGGAGAAGAAGGAGATGGCTTCGATGAGGTACTGAATCCCCAGGCCCAGGTAACAGAGTCGTTGTCCAGGCGTCAGGTACAGCCGCTCGGGTGAAGAGAGGCCCAGCAGTGGTTTCCAGTGTTTCAAGAGCAACTGGATGGTGCCAAAGGCCCAGCGAAAGCGTTGCTTCTTGAGCGCGTCGAACTCAAAGGGCATGAGACCGGCTCCATAGCTGCGATGGTCATAGACGCCTCGCCAGCCCTTACCAAGCAAACGGAATGAGAGTTCAGCGTCTTCGGTCACGCTCTCCTCATCCCAGAGTCCTACTTGCTCCAGGCAAGAGCGCCGCACCAACCCCATCGTGCCCGCGCAAATGATGCCGTTGCTTTCGCGCCGGCTGGTCATGTAGGTCGCGAAAAAGATTTCATACATATAATTTAAGCCCTCGAAATAGGGATTTCCCTGCCATTCGCGATAGTGTTGCGGCGTCTGGACGAAGGCGATCTCGGGATCAGCGAAGTGTCGGACAGTGGCACAGAGGAACTCTTGATCGACCAGGTAATCGGCGTCTACCACGGCGATCAGTTCGACCCAGTCGGGCAGGCGACGCGTCCCCTCATTGAGGGCTCCGGCTTTAAATCCTGGCCAGTGTTCCAAATGAAGAAACTGCACGCGCTCGTTGTATTGCTGACACAGTTGTTGGATCGGCTTCCATGTAGCGGGATCAGGCGTGTTATTATCAATCACCTGGA
>Ga0070738_10005652_pt1 | contig 13716 bp, 11 predicted proteins | sample Coa_R2_2_FD_66446 | JGI IMG/M metagenome (GOLD analysis project Ga0070738, IMG submission 66446) | Surface soil microbial communities from Centralia Pennsylvania, which are recovering from an underground coalmine fire - Coalmine... | ecosystem: Environmental > Terrestrial > Soil > Unclassified ... | reverse complement strand
GTCCGAAGGTGCCGCCATCTGTCCTAACGCATCTACCGCGCACGGCATTCCGGCGGCCACGGGTGCTGGAGCCGCCGTGGGGCAAGCCCATCAGGCGATGCCATGCGGCGCGCCGGTGCCCCTTGGCACGCTACGTGCACGCCGTGGGGCAAGCCCATCAGGCGATGCCATTGCCGGCGGTACTCGCCTCAACGACGTGTCACTGCACGCTGCATGCCGTGCCGCTTCAACATCCCGGGGCCGGGATCGCGGGCTGGTGGCGTCCCCGGAACGTTTGAGTTACTTGTGAGACGCTCCACTGCAATAATGATGGCTCAGATAGGCGCCAGCAGTTCAGGTCAAGAGAGGGAGACAACGACAATGACAAGCGCCGTGACAACATTGGTCGACAGGGGCCAGCCGGTGAAGCCGCGGTCGATGGAGGTCGTCGCGGCGGCGGAGCCACGCCTGATGGAGGTCGTTGCCCGGCCGGCGGAGCCACGGCTCGTGGAGATTCTTGCCACCCTCAGATCGTTGCACCTCGACAAGGCTATCCCCCTTGACGATGCCCTCCACGTCAAGGATGGCGGCTTCACATACATCTCCTTCGGACGTGTCGTGGACGCGCGCGCCCTGGCGATGGCGCTCACCGGGGACCGCTCTTACGAGCTGACGGTCGAGGTCGAGCGGCGTACGACGCGTGGGGAGGGGCCCCTGCTGTCCTATGACGCGCATGGTGAGGGGTTTGAGCTTTCCGTGCGGGCTAACCGGTTGGTCTACGAATACGCCTGTGCGGGCGCCGTCTACACGCTCAGATCGGACAGGGACGTGCCGCCGGGCCATGCAACCCTGGGCTTGGAGTTCATCAGGACAGGCCGTTTGCAGGGGTTGGTCGCGCTATATATCAACGCGGGGAAGGCCGGCGAGCTCGCCATCCCCCACCTGTGGCCCGATGTCGGTGCGGCCCTGGACCGTGGCGCCGCCGGCGCGGGGCGCGCGACGCTGGGCACCGGCGAGCAGGGGGAGCGATCCTTCGGCGGGACGATCACGGCGCTCATGATCACGGGCGTTCTGAGAGGCGCCGCTACCCAGACGAGCAGCAGTCCGGGACGCGGGGCTAATTGAGGCAGGCTGGACGCCAGTTAACGGGGGGGGAGGCCGACGATGCACGAGAAGCAGCAGTACGTTGACGAGGCGGCGCTGATACGGGCCGCACAAGCCAGTCCAATAGCCTTCGCGCCGCTGTATGAGCGCTACTACCCGGTGGTGCTGGCTTTTGCCGCCCGCCGCACGCGCGATCGCATGCAGGCCGAGGACGTCGCGGCGCAGACGTTCCTGCAGGCGCTACAGGCGCTTCATCGCTATGAGCACCGCGGAACCCCCTTCGTGGCCTGGTTGTTGCGTATCGCCACGCACGTGGCAGTGGACCAAGCGCAGCCCCGGCGCGTCACGCCGCTTCCGCTGTCCGCCCTGCAGACGAGCGATGAAGGCCACACGAAGGAGCTGCCCTCCAAGAGTTGGCTGGATGGCTGGGAGCGCTCTACCTGGCTGCAGGGCCATCTGCATACCCTCCCGACGGACCACCGTCACGTGTTGTGGCTGCGCTACGGGGAGGGGCGATCGGTGAGCGATGTGGCGGCTCGGATCGGGCGGAGTGAGACCGCCACCAGAGTGCTGCTGCACCGCATCATCAAGACGCTGCGCACGCGCATGGAGGCGGAGTCCATACCGTAAGCGCCTGGGTTGCTACGGACCCAAGTGCCGATGTGGAACAGACCTGCCGGCTGCCGACAGCATACGCCGGAGCGCTGAGAAGTCCATGCGCGAGGCAAGTGGAACGAACGAGCCGGGCCAGCTACCGACGAAGCGCGGTCCGTCGTACCAGGACACCACGACGTTGAATGCCGCCTTGTTCTGCACCGCGAAACCGGTACCATTCGGGTCCGGGGTGGTGTCCGTGCTCCAGAACCAGAACATACTCCCGGCGAACCAGGGGACGGTTGCCCACGCGGCGAACAACGCCTGGTAACAGTTCGCCTGCACCTGTTGATCGGGGGGCCACCCACCCTCGTTGAAGGGCGCCTCGGCCGTGCCCTGGGCACTGCTATAGCCCACCTCCGTGAAAAGGAGCGGCTTACGCCACCGGGCCTGGAAGCGGGCGATGGCACGTGCCCGCCAGGCGGCCCAACTGCGCACCATGCCGGCCACGGTCGGGTTCGGCTGGTTCGACACCGGGAAATAGGCCGAGATGCCCAGATAGTCGAGCTGGTCCCAGAACGGCACGTGGGCGTACTCTTCGGCGAACGGCGTGCCGCCCCAGTTGGCGCTATACGTCAGTTGGCCCTTAAACAGTCGCCGCACGCGCGCGATGAGCGATGCCCAATATGGTTCGTAACGTGGGTTGGTGCTCATCGAGATCAGCTCCGCGCCGATGCACAACATGTCGGCGCCGTAGCGAGCAGCCAGGTCCGCGTAGTGGTCGAGCACGGCCCCGTAGTAGGCGAACCAGGTTGCCGCGTCGGCCGGATTGATGTAGGCCCGCCATTGGCCATCCTCGCTATCGATGTGGGGCTTGAGGATGACCCTGAGGCCCAGCGCTTCGGCCTGGCGCATGGCCCAGATGAGGGCGCCATCCGAGGCGGTGCCGCCGGTCGTATAGATGTCGGTGGAATAGATGTTGGTCGTGTACCAGGTGACCGTGAAGCTGACCGCGTTGGCCCCGGTGGCGGCGAGTTGCCGGAGGGCGGGGCCGCTGCCGTACAGGTCGTCCTGCGACCGCGCTACGATCGTGAAGCCCTTGTACGTCCAGCCTACCGGGACGACCGCGGCTGCCGCGTACGCGGCGGGGACGCGATGTCCCTGCGATAGTCCGGCGGCCATCAGGCCAAGCGCCACAAGAAGGAACCGATAACGCATCTCTGCAACTGTCAAGTTCGTCTGTGTATTGCGGCTGCGCCCGCGCTGTAGCGAGCAAGAGTAGTTCACTCCCATTCTCGCCGCGATGAAGCACGCGCACAGCGGCTATTAGGCGCGCGTGGGTCTGACAAAAGGTCGTGATACCATGGTCCTGCTCCATCTGCCTCTAAGGAGCATGGCGGCAGAAACGGCACACTTGTCCGACAGGTGTCGCGGAACAAACCGGCGATTGAACTCGTGCAGGCCGGACAAGAAGTCGTAGTACCCTAGCCCTGCTGCATCCGTTCCTAAGGAGCGAACCGACAGAAACGATACGCTCAACCGATGTTCACCGCGGAATAGGTCGGCGATTGGTCGCGTTTATACCCCCTGAAACGCCGGAAACACCCACGAGAGCCCGTGGGCCAGCGGCGGTTGGTTCCCGGTATCCGGTTCGCTGTTAGGAGGGCGCGCATGGCCTGTTCATCTTTCGACCCGCGGCAGACTAAAGGCGAGGAGCCGGCACGTCGTGTCCAACGATGAGCGCGGGGCGGACGCCGGCCTCGGCCGGTCGTTGGCGCGAGCCGGTCTAGTCCGCGCCGGCGCGTTGGCTGCCGGCGTGCGGGACCATCGGCGCACCGGGGCATCGCTCGGCGAGACCCTCGTCAGCGGGGGTCACGTCCGCGCCGACCACGTGGCGCAGGCCTTGGCCCGCGAACACGGCCTCGCCGTCTTCGACCCAGGGACGCTGCCCGATGCGCCATTCGCGGACGACCAGGATGCGGAGTGGTACCGCACGCGCCGCCTCGTCCCACTCGGGGCTCGGGAAGGGGTGTTTCAGGTGGCCACCGCGGACCCGACCGACGCGACGCTCATGGACGAGGTGCGGCGGCGGGTAGGCCTGCCGGTCCAGCCGCTGGTTGCGACCAACCGGGACATCGAACGGGCCTTGCACGCGCAGCACGCCCGGGCGGACCTGTACCGAAGCACGCATCGGTTGGCCGAGCAGTCGCCCGACGACTCGGCGCGGCGCGCCCTGAGCGGGGCGCAAAAGGTGGTTGGACTGGGCGGCGTGGCCGGGTGCGGCGTGGCCCTGCTCCTGAACTGGAGCCTGACGCTCACGATACTGACAACGGGTGTGATGTTGGTGCACCTGGCCACCTCCGCCTACAAGCTCTATCTGGTCAATCGGGGGTGGCGGGCGGCGGCGCCGCCCGCCGCGGCGGACCAGGCCCCGGCGCCCCAGGACGAGCGGTCGCTGCCCGTCTACACGGTGCTGGTGCCGCTGTATCGCGAGGTGGCGGTCCTGCCCCAGTTGCGCCGCGCCCTGGACGACCTGGACTGGCCCAAGGCGAAGCTGGACGTGCGGATGCTGCTCGAGGAGGACGACCGCGAGACGCTGCGGGCGGCGCGCGCGGCGAACCTGCCCGCCTACGTGACCCTGATCGTGGTGCCCAAAGGGGAGCCACGCGGGAAGCCACGGGCCTGCAACTACGGCCTGGCGCACGCCCGCGGCGAGTACGTGGTGATCTTCGACGCGGAGGACATCCCTGAGCCGGACCAGCTCAGGAGGGTCTACGCGGCCTTCCAGTCCGCCGGGCAGGACCTGGGCTGCGTGCAGTGCCGGCTAAATTTTTACAACCCGACCCAGAATCTGCTCACCCGCTGGTTCACCGCCGAGTACTCGCTGTTGTTCGACCTGCTTCTGCCCGGTCTGCAGGCGGCCGGCATGCCGGTGCCGCTGGGCGGGACCTCGAACCACTTCCGGCGCAGCGTCCTGGAGCAGCTCGGCGCCTGGGATCCCTACAACGTGACCGAGGACGCCGACCTGGGCGTGCGCATGGCCAAGCGCGGGGTGCAGACCATCATCCTGGACTCGACGACCTACGAGGAAGCCAACCCCCAGTTGGGGAACTGGCTGCGGCAGCGGTCGCGCTGGGTCAAGGGCTACATCCAGACCTGGCTGGTGCACATGCGCCATCCCCTGGCCTTGTGGCGCGCGTTGGGGCCGCGCGGGTTCTGGGGTTTCCAGTTCATGATCGGGGGGACCTGCCTGGTGCTCCTGCTCAACCCGCTCTGCTGGGCGCTCGGCCTGCTGTGGCTGACCGGGCATACCGCGGTCATCGACCGGGTGTTCTCCGGCCCGAGTTTCTACCTGGGCGGGATGGCGCTGTATATAGGCAACGTGAGCTTCGTCTACCTCTACATCGCGGGTATGCTCGCGCGCGGCCACCATGGGCTGGTGAAGTATGCGCTGCTCAGCCCGCTATATTGGGTGCTGATGAGCGTCGGGGCCTGGAAGGGGGCTTTGCAACTGCTGTACCGGCGCCACTACTGGGAGAAGACGCGGCACGGCCTGGCCGGGGTGGCCGAGGCGCGGGAGGCGAACGCGCCGCTGGGCGGGACGCCGGCGCTGCGTCCCGAGGCGCGGGATCAGCGATGCCGCTGACGACGCAGAGATGCGGGACGGGATGGGTATGAGCGAGTGTAGCCATGATGCCGGCGGAGGGCGCGACGGCGCGGCGGCGCCTCCGGCACGCTTCACCTGGGAAGACACGGTTATCTGCTATCTTGGCTTTCTGCTCTACCTCGGGGTGGCCCTCTACCTGCGGCGCCTGGACTTCGTATTCGGCGATGCGGTGTCGCGCACGGCGCAAGCCTTCGCCATCCTCTATTCGCGCGACCCCCACCTGGCCGCCATCGGCTTCGCCTGGAACCCGCTGCCCACCCTCGTGCAGGTCCCCGTGGTGGCCCTGCTGCACACCCTGCGCCTGGACGTGGTGGCCGCCGGCAGCCTCGTGAGCGCCGCCGCCGGCGCCGCCACGCTGGTGGCCCTGAACCGCGCCGCGCGCCGCGCCGGGCTGCCGGGCCGCCTGCGCCGCCCCCTGCTCGCCCTGTACGCGACCAACCCGATGGTCGTGCTCTACGGCGCCAACGGCATGAGCGAGGCGCTGTTCATCCTGCTGATCGTGCTGATCGTGGCCAATTTCATGCAGTGGGCCCAGACGCGGGCGGCGGGGCCCTTCGTGGTGCTGGTGGCGGCCTCGGCCCTGGCGGCGCAGACCCGCTACGAGGCCGCCGCGCTCGCCGTCGCCGTCGCCGTGGCGCTCGCGCTCAGTTGCGTGCCGCTGGCCGGGTTGGCCGGCCTGACCGCCGCCTGGCAGCGCGCCGAGGGCTACCTGATCGCCTATTTGGTCGCCCCCGCCTACTCCCTGGCCAGTTGGCTGTTCTTCAACTGGGCCATCCAGGGCGATCCGCTGTTTTTTCTGCACAGCGTCTACAGCAACGCCGCGCAGACGGCGGAGATCCGGGCGGGGGCGGTGGGCTACCTGCACGGCGCGCTGTACACGCTCCCCGGGGCGCTGCTCTTCGGCCTGGACCGCAGCCTGCGGCTCTTCCCGCTCGCCGGCGCCGCCACCGCGGCGGCGGCGCTGCTCGCGCTGGCGCGGCGCGACGTGGCGTTGGGCGGCGTCGTGCTGATGTCGGCGGCGATCCCCCTCTTCGAGGTGGCGATGGTCTACCTGGGGGAGTCGTTCGGCTGGCTGCGCTTCTTCATCTACGGCATCCCCTTCACCTACCTGCTGCTGATCGCGCTGTGGAGGGCGGCGCCGGGGCTGCGGCGGGGCCGGGGGGGCGGGGCGGTCTGGGGCGTGGTGCTCGTGGGGCTGCTGGCCTCCAACCTGGCCACCTGGACGGCCATGGACACCCCGGCCCTGGGCCGCGAGGAGAACGACATCACGTGCAGGGTCTTCCGCCATCAGTGCCTACCATCGGCGTACGCCTTGCAAGGCCCCCGCGAGGTGAGCGCCTACATCGAGCGGGCCGTGCCGCCGGGGAACGTGCTGCTCGACACCTATCGTGGCTTCCCCATCCCGCTGGTCTCGGCCCAGCCCACGCGCTACGTGGTGACCTCCGACCGGGACTTCGAGCGCGCCGTCCTGCACCCCTACGGCGCGGTGCGCTACCTGCTCGTGCCCAACCCCCACGGGTTCAACGGGCTGGGGCGCAACGACCGCATCAATCGCGCCTATCCCTCCTTGTGGCGGCGCGGCAGCCGCTGGACCCGGCTCGTCCGGGCCTTCCCGGACACGCGCGATGGCTGGAAACTGTACCGCGTCGTCGCTGCCCCCTGACGGATCGGACGCTTGGAAACGCAAAAACCCGGGCGGACTGGGCGCAATCATATCGCCTGTGTCCGCCCGGCCACGACGGGGAACTCAGACCCGGTTGCTGGTTACTCGGACTCGGCCGAATCCGGGTCCCCGCCACCTCCGAGTAGATCCTTAGCTTTCTGCAGAAGGCCACCGACACCCTGTGTGTCGGCCCCCGATTCGCCGGCCTGTCCGCCGAGCAGTCCTTCCACGGTCTGCAGAATGCCGCCAAGGCCCTCTCCACCGGTGCTCTCGCCGGCCTGCCCGCCGAGCACTTGCTGCACTGCCTGCAGAAGGCCGCCGTGACCATCGCCGGCAACTCCTTCGCCGGTGCCTTCGGCGTCACTATCCAACATGATACGCCTCCCTAACATCCGGTCGTTGCCGGAGTAATGATTGTCAGGCCGCCAAGAAATAGTCGTGAAGCTACGTGATTTTGAAGTGATACTGTCCCGATGCCCGGTCTTGCCCCTTGATGCAACTGACCGTTGCATCGGCCGTGCCCGTCTTCTTGGTCTGGGGCGTCCAGTTCCAACTGACCCGGCCGCTGCTGTCGGCCGTCGTCGTGACCTGGAGCGCGGAACTCGTGGCCCTCTGCCCGGTTGGGTAGACGACGCTGACTGTACAGAGCGAACCTGCCGATGTCGTCGCCGTGACCGTCGTCGATTTCCCGTTCGATGTCGGGTTCGGGCTGACGTGGACGTGCACATGCATATGGCTCGCGGCATGTCGCGCATGCCCTTTCACTTGCGCAAGAGACGGCGCGGCTGTACCATTGAGCAGCCCGAATGCAATTACCGCGACCGCGAGTGCTGTCAAAGCTCTACTCATCACTGCTCCCTCCCTTCAATTTGTCCTGTCTCGTCCTGTCCTGCTTGCCAATGGGGGTAGGCCCTTACCTCTTCGATCATCGCCCCTCCTTCTCTGGCTCACGAGCTGTGGGTTCGACCTCGCCCATCCTGGCGGGGTTGGGGCCTGGGCGGCAGGCCGTTTCGATCTACGGCGCGTCGCCGGGATCTACCCCTCCTTACCTGTTCTGTTTGCCAACCCCGTCCTACTTCTTACGGTAGCCAGGGCGGAGCGGCGGCACACCGTCCAAAAGCCGTGGACGCGAGCTGCAAAAGGTTGCGCGACCCTCGCGCCGTGGCGGAGAGCCAGATGGAGCAGCACTACCGGGCACCCGGCGTCGCGGCGTGACGCTAACAGGCGTTAGGCGTTAGCGCGCCCGGAATCTATCGCCTAGCGCCTAACCTGCATTATTCACGAGGACCGCGGGGCACCGTTCCTGGCGTCGGCCCGCGGGCCGCCGCCAGGCAGGGTCGTCCCGCCCTATCAGACGCCCAGGAATAATCCAGGCTAATGGGCTGGCGGCAGCAGGCCGTAGACGGCGAGGTAGCCTGAGAAGGTCGGAACATAGACCTTGCCATTGGCGATGGTCGGCGCGTTGAACTTAGCCCATCTCCCGACGTCGTCGCGGGCCGGGTCCTGGCCGCTGTTCCACAGCTCTTTGCTCAGATCAGACGCGTCGAACGCACGCAGGGTAGCGTCCGCCGTGCTGATGCTCGCGTCGCCGTTGTGGGGGCACAGGGCCCACACGATGCCGCTGCCGGCCGCATTGCCGTTGGCGGAGACCGACAGCATGCAGCCGGGCCAGTCGGCCAGCGGGATAGTGCTCGTGATCTGCGATGCCGCCGTCGTCAGGAACTTTCCGCCGTCCAGCCTGAATGCCTTGAGGCTATCAAACGCGCTCCACACGTAGACCTGGGCGCCGGTGGGGCCGTCCCAGAACGCGACGCCACCCTGGATCGGCCCCTTCATCGCCTCGAAGCGCTGAACGATCTGTGTGTCGCCATGCGGATTGAAGTGGCCCAGGTTGTCTCGATTGAGCACGTAGAAGTTGGGGTACTTGTCGCCGCTGAACAGCAGGTCTGTGCCGGGGATTAGCATAACCCCCGTCGAGCCGAGGTCTTGATCGTCGGCCTTGCTGGCCACGTCCCACGGGGTGTACCAATCCTCAACGGTCAGGTCCGCGCCCAACTTGATGATCGATTGGGCGTAATTTGGGCCGCCGCGGTCGGCGTTCCAGTCGCCGTTGGAGGTCGACACGTACACGTTGCCGTTCTCGTCAGCGGCCGGCCCCCAGCCGGATTGCCAGATGCCGCCTGCCCCTCCGTTTGGCGTGACGTTAAAGATCGCGACGCGCCTCAGGGTACGTGCATCATAGGCCAAAATCCATCCGTGGTAGGGGTCGGTATCGGCATAGGGTCCGAATGCCACGTAGACGCGCCCGTTGGCGAGGAGCAAAGCGGGGCGCTGCAACTGCTGCTTGTTGTTGAAGGTCACTCTCCCGCCAACGCTGTCCACGCCCGTCCCGGGGACGGACCCCTGCGTCTCAACCGGCCCGCCGAACTTTTCCGCGCCGGTAGCCAGGTCGAGCGCGTGCAGGCGGTGCACGTAGCGGCCATCGCCGTCCCGGTTTGAAGTCAGCACATAGATTGTGTTACTGGCAAGGTCGATTACCGGTGTGCTGACAATACCGATTTCGACCTTGATGTCGTGGTAGGCGCCGTATTTGCCGCCAAAGTCGGCATTCGTAACGGGGATCGACGCCCCCAGCGTGAGGTGCCACAATGGTGCCGACGCCGTAGGGTTGTCTGCATCGAAGGCATACACGCTATTGTGCATCGTGGCGACGAAGACCACGTCGTGGACTCCCTTGTGCGCGATGTTCAGCGACGAGACGTAGAGTGGCTGGGCGTAAATCTGGCCGTCGACCGGCCGCGTGAAGAGCTTGCCAAACGTCCGAATATTGACATTCGTCGTGTTCAGGATCGTCTCATTGAGATTCGCACCGGTGCGGCCGGGGTCGTTGTGTTGCGTCAGGACGTCGACCGGCGTGCCGGGACCCTGCGCGAGGCGTTGCCCTCCCAATCCTCTGGACAACCAGCGCGGGGCATTGAGGATGCTTGCCTCGGGCGGTCCCAGCAGCAGCCCTATGAGCACGAGGCCGATACTGAGCAGAAGTAGCAGGGAGACAGCGCGACGCAATGCAGGTCGATACAACATGGGCGGAGCCTTCCTGCCTTTCTGTCGCGGTCGTGCCGGTGGGTCTGACATGGGCACCGACTAGAGATCGTCAAGTTTGTGCCAGAGTGTGTCGTCGACCCATGCATCCATGGGCCGGGACGTCGCATCCGGTCCGGCTCTGAGGCCAGAGCCGGTCCGGCTCTTGCTTGTACACTCGGGCTCTGCCGGCGTCTCCCGCGTATGCACTGTGAGGTCGCGATCAGACGGGTCGCAGCCTATTCGCATCTGTGCCGCGCGATGGCTGCGGAGCGCCAGCACACCGTACGCAGCCAACCCGCTGCACGTGACCAATGCGGTCCCTAATAGCACGATCTCCAGCACTGTCATGTGCGGCCCTCCCAGCCCAGCCCGCGGCGAGGCACATAGGCGGCGCGAGGCGAGCCACATCGGCGTGAGATCGGCGTCATCTTACTAGCCTCCCGGGGTACCGGCGCCGACCGAATTGTCACCTGCCTGCACGTTGAACGCGACGCTCACCGGGGTGACACTCTTGTCGCCAGCAAGGATAAAGTTCATCTTGCCCGGCGGTGTACCCGGCTTGATGAGGATGAGACCGGCGCGCGCCATCAGATTGCCGTGGTTGTCGGTGTGCATGACTGCCACCTGGGTGTGAGCGCCACCGGGCAGGCCCTCAAAGACCCGCACCGTCTCGTTGCGCGCGAAGCCTGTGCCGTAGAAGGTGATGGCCGTGCCGGGGCCGCCTCCGTAAGAGCTTGGCGCGGCGATCGGCAGATAGGGTTGCACCGTGAAGTTCACGGTCGTGCTGGTGTGGCTGTCCTCACCGGTCAGCACAAAGGTGTTGCGTCCCTTCATGCTGAAGGGTATGCGGAAGTGTCCCTGATTGCGGATGTTGCCCCCGCCGTCGGTGTGGAGTATGCCGACGGCGAAGCCATTCGGCGTGTTCACGCGCACGTCCACGTTCTCACTGGGCCCGAAGCCGGAGGCGCTGAAACTGAGGACTGTATCGGCCACGGCGGAGTAGTCGTTGACGGAGGCCGTGGGATACAGGCCCAGCATTTGGAACGGGATGGCCGCCAGGCCACGGCTGCGCCGGCCTAGCAGCAGCAGCGCCGTCGGGCCAACCGGGCCGTAAGGCACGGGAATGGACGCGAGGCTCAGATTACCGCTACCGTCGGCGCGTAACGTGGTCACCGGGCTGGTCCCCAGGTTGTTGAGATAGACGTCGACGGCCTCGTGCGGGGCGAAACCACGCGCTGAGGCGTAGACGGTATCGCCGGGCTTGCCGGCCGCGGTGCTCAACGTGCCCGACGGACTGCCAACCGCGATGGACCCACGCGCGGCGGCGCGGGCGTCGCCGTTGCGTTCCTGGGCGATTATCCAGAAAGAGCTGCCACGCATCGTGATCGGCAAGTTCACATTCTTGCCGAAGGTGCCGTCGCGCCCGGCCTGCGCCGTGTCCAGGCGGCGCCCAAGTGCCTGGTCGCGGTCGTCGGGGCCCTTGGCCAGGATCAAGGTGATCAGCTTGCCGCTGTGGAAGCCGCTGCCGATGACGTTGATCGTGGCCCCTGCCGCCGCTGAATTGGGATTGAGCAGCAACACCGGACCGACCGGGGGCAGCATCACAGTGGACGGATCGACGACTTGCACCTGATCGGGCTGGCTGTGCCTTACAGCCGACCGGTCGGTGTGAGCGCGCCGAGGCGTGACGGTGGGGCGTGACCGCGGCGATGCTTCCTGGGGGGCCATGTTGCCTCGCGCCGTTTGTCGCGCAACTGACCCACCGTTATCTACTTTCGAGGTAGTAAGGTTGGCGAACACGCGGGCGCCGATAACCAGCGCCGCAACGACACCAACGACCACGGCAAGTCGTTTCATAGGTCTGTCTGCCTCCCTGATCCTGTCTCTAGTGGGCTCTCTAGTGGGCTTCGCATGATCTACCGTTGTCGGCAACGCGTGGGTGGTGCCCCCTATTCCCGCCGCGGTCACGCCATCCAGAAGTTGGCACGCCCCGATCTGAATCAGGTTGGTCGAGCGCTGCCGCTTCCGGCCCTAAACGACACGATCTGGGCGCTCAGGCGCCCAGATCGTCGAAAGCTCCCTCAACCGGCCTGCCCGTGACAACTGTCGTCAGGCCTCATCTCCGTACATGTGGTGCATATCGGACGCCGGCAGAACGATGATGCGCAGCGCCTCCAGCGTCTGTCGGTTCGCGCCAAAGGTGCCCTGCGCGACGATGAAGGAGCCGACATGGATCGAGGCCGCCGAGGTCGGGGTCGGGGTCGGCGTGCCTCCAGGTGCAGCCGTGCTCCCAGGCGCAACATATAAGGTGCTACTGGAGGTCGTGACCGTGTATGTGATCCCTCCAAGGCCCGACACGGTCAGCGATGTGCCGTTGATCGACGTGACCCGCCCGATCACGCGCGGGACCTGGATCATCACCGCCACGGCGTTTAGCGAGCCGTCGCTGTTCCGCGTCCCTTCGGCCACGATTGCCGTGCCCACCTTGACGTCCGCGGCAGTCGCCGGGTGGCCGGCCCGCTCATAGTGGGTCTGGGGGGACACGACGATTGTGTTGGATGAGCCGTCGAACCCCGTCACCGTGAGCCTTGTGCCGTTCACCGCCATCACCACACCGCCGACACGCGGCAGGATGATCGCCACGTGGGTCGCCGCGATGGTGCCGTGCCCAACGAGCGATCCACGCACATAGATCATGGATCCCGCATGCACGTCGGAGAGTGAGGCGTTCATATCGTCCTGGTGGTACTGGGTGCTCCCGCTCACGGTGACCGTGACCGGCCGGTTGTCCCAGGTCGTGGCGCTGATGTCCGTGCCGCTCACGCTCGTGACCCTGAGCATCACGCACCGCTCATCGGACGTGCCCTGGCCAGACATGCCCTCGTGATCGTGGCAACCCCGCATCTCTCCTGTACCGCTGTGGCCGAAAGCGCCGACCCAGGCCGTGTCCCGTATGCCGGCCGGCCCGGCCGGAGTCGAGGCGGCAGCGGCCTGCCCGACATTGAATGGGGCGATGGCGAAACCTATGGCCGCCACCAGGCCGCCGGCGATTAGCATCGCCGCGGCATGTCGTCGAAAGTTCATCGGTATCATTGATATCACTCCTAATCCTGGCCGTGTCCGATCCATGTCTCGCGTCGCCTGAGTCCAATCCCGCGGGACTCTCCACGACGGCCCGCATAGCCTCTACCCCCAGGGTAGGCAGCGCGCGGCGGCCGCACAGCGGACGAAGGCCGCGCAGTGGCGCCGGCAATTAGTGACAGGCCCTTAGCGCGGCGCGGATGAGCCGGAAGGTGTGAGACAACTGGACAGTCTAGGGCCGGGACCTGTACGCCCTCACGACTTTCTCACCACGGGACCCCAGTCCTGTCTCCCGGTACCGCCCCGTCTATCCATGGTAGCGCGAGGGTCACGACACCTTTGGCATGGAACCGGGCGCGGCTTTTGGCCGCTGTGCCGCGCGCGCCCATGCCCTACGATGGAACGGAGAGGGAAACTGGGACGGAACGTGCAAGGAGAAAGACGTCGGCCGGGGTACGGGCTCAACCGCGCTGACAAAGGAGCGCGACGATGAGTGAGGTCACAACTGGAAAGCGACCGATGTATGAACGTCGCGGGGTGGTGT
>Ga0070738_10005650_pt1 | contig 13718 bp, 17 predicted proteins | sample Coa_R2_2_FD_66446 | JGI IMG/M metagenome (GOLD analysis project Ga0070738, IMG submission 66446) | Surface soil microbial communities from Centralia Pennsylvania, which are recovering from an underground coalmine fire - Coalmine... | ecosystem: Environmental > Terrestrial > Soil > Unclassified ... | reverse complement strand
TTTTCGCGTTTCTCTTGATTCGGTTTATTGTTCATCAGCTTGCTCCTTTTCATCTTTAGAAAGCAAAAGCTTGATACATCTCCAGCAATTTAAAAAGATGTATTTGACCGAACGTTTACGGCGTAATGGGTTCTTTAGCTAATAATTCTTCTACTTCAGTTATTATTTTTTGATTTTCAGGCGCATTGATGTCCTTTTCATTTTTAAATTTTCCTAAAAAACACAAAAGCTTTGTTTTGTATAAATCTTCCGGAGAACTTAATAATTCAGCAACTTCGTTATGACCCATCACAATAGCAATGTCACAAGGTGTTAACTCAATCTGGGCTATATCAGGTTTTTTCTTACGCTTGATTAAATCAACCATGCTTTTTTCTTTATGATGTTCTTTAGCGAAACTTAATAGGTTATCAGCTGTAGATTTAAAGGTTAATGTCTTATTTACATCCTGTGTTAATAATAATTTTACTATTTCTAAATTTCCATTTTGAGCTGCGATGAAAAGTGGTGTTGTGCCTTCTTTATCAGGCAAATTAACATTAGCCCCCGCTGTAATAAGCATTTGCACGATATCTTTATGGCCATTATGTGCAGCTACGTAAAGTGGTGTTACGCCTTCTATATTAGGCAAATTAACCTTAGCGCCCGCACCAATGAGTTCTTCCACGATCTTTTTGTGACCATTATGCGCGGCTGCATAAAGAGGCGTCATTCCTTGTTCATTAGGCAAATTGATATCGATAAGTCCTTGTTCAAGAGTAATGTATTTCGATATTTCGCCATTTTCGTTAAGTACATTTAGATTTTTACTTGCATTAATTAATGATTGAAGTGCATTTAAATCACCCCTGTATGCTGCCATCCATAACCAAGAAACATTATAAGAATCAACTTTATTAGTTTTATCTAAGAGATTATCTTCCTGTAAAGATCGTTTTCTTTCATCATCTAACCAAGCCATTAATTCATTTTCACAATCCTTCGTTTTTTGCGGATCATGTGAAACATAACTTTCAATTGAAATGTTCGTTAACTTATCGTCCGAAAACGAAAACTCCCTGGAAAGCGCGCTACTAATTTCTTTTCCAATCCATTTTTTGGTTAAACTATTAGGGTTTTTCATCAGTGTATCTGGATTAATAACAATCCATAAATCAGATTCTGCATCATAACTTATAGTAATAGCATGCACTGGATTAGATAAAACTATAGCAAATGCTTGTTGTAGCGGAGCGATTTTTTTTAAACGATTGCGTAAATTCTCAAAAGAGGTTTCTAACTCCTTTCGTGTTGAGATCTTCGTTAATGGATCGTTCAACAAATGAACGCCCCCCTCCTTTGCTAATTTAATAGATTCAACTAAAGCCGATACAAAAGGAGGCGTTGCATCTTGTGATGTAGGTCTTTTATCAGGTTCGAATAAATGCGAGTCTAGATAGCCATTGTGGTACAGTTTGATGCCATCAAAAAAAGCTAGAATATTTATAAATTCATTATTGGGATCTGTATCGGAACCTCTAAGATCTTCGAGTTCCTGTTTAACGAAGGCATGTCGTTCTTCAATTGTTGTTAATGAATTATTTACCTCACCATTGAGAAAAACGAAATTAAAAACGTCGTTGATTAATCTTATTCGCTGACAAAATTGAGATAATTCACCTGCTAATATTGCTTGTTTAGCCATATGGGCAATACCAAAACACATCCCGTTAGGATCAATCTCATACCCAAGGAATGCCATGGCTTTCAATAACTGATCTTTGCCGTTAAATAATCGTACTGTAGTCATTAAGAGCACCCCGTTATTATTAGCTAGTAATTATTGATTAAATTGTATTGTAAATTGTACTATTTGCATATATTTTACTTGTTATTGGTAAGCTTAAGACTCTTCCGTATTGGATCTGTACAACTTTGATACAATTGGTTCCATTATTACTATCTACAGAATTGGGGGCAAGATCAGTTAAGGAATCAACAAAGTGCTAAAGACAGCAAATAACATTCCAGATGATTTTGCTAGGCAACATACTGGTAACTCTCCAAGAAAAAAGCTTGATGAAAAAATTACATCTTCCAAATACTCTCTGTATTTCAGTGGATGTAACTGACTTTGATACTTTAATTGCTCGTCTCCACCAATAATCGTGAATCTCATTTGCGTAAATTCACGGTAAAAAATAAGTAGCGCCTTTAACTTTATTCCAACGGTAATTAACCATAATGTCCTTAAAATATAGGTATCGAGGGAGGAGAGTTTAACTTGGGTGTGTGGGGTGTGATTAAAGTTAATATTTTTTTAATATTTCATAGCTATAATCCATTAACTCAATTTAGACCCTTAACCTTAACGAGCAAATTATGAGAAATCGAAATATAAATGATAATTCTGTGTTTTCGAAAGGCAGCGATATTAAACATGAGCATAGTGAAAATGCTGTGTGCTTGATGGGTACAGCAAAGATTACTGATTCAACCGTACCACTCGATAAATTTCCTAACCTTTCCACTTATTTCGTTCAAACATGTGTCGCTGTTGCCCTGGTAGATGAGGCTAATCCTAAAAATGCTATTCTCGTTCATTTTGATACTGTTCATCATACTGAAATAACAATAAGACTCTTGGCTCAAGAAATGAAAGAGAGGATGGGTGCAAAACCAGAAAATATTAAAGCCACGTTAGTAGGGGGCACCACCAAACTAGATTATTACGCTTTTTTTTGTTGCTCGAATCCTTCTAATAAGATTTATGAAGCTATCAACCGTGGGTTGAAAGCCGAGTCTATTACAAACATAAAGCATGACCATTTTTCATGGACAAATATCTTTGGAGCTCATTCCTACGATGTATATTTAAATCGAAGCAGTGGTGAGGTAAAAGTGTGTATCGATAGAAGAGAGAAGGACTCAATGGATGAAATGGCTAAAAATATGAGCGAAGAAGAGTACAAGACTGTTGTGAAAAGATCGAAAATTAACCCGCAAGAGGATACATGTCCGGCAGGATTAGAATACTATATTTATGATCTAAGGAAACCACGTCCATAACAATCATTTTAAAAATGACTTGGTAAAGGGCCGATGCCATTATCTCCATAACGGATGATATTGTTAAGTGGGATCATTTTTTTATAAACAACATGCTATTATTAAGTATTTGAAACTGTCAGCTCCGTTTGATAAAACGATTTATCGATTCGGAACCTAAAGAATAATTGCTGCAATAGATCATCTATTTCCTAGTACATTTTTACATTTCTCATAAGTTATATCTAAGTAATAGCTGGATATAACCATTTTTTTAGAAGCCGCGTGAGCAGTGGCATGATTAAGTAGGTAATTGAGAAAACCATAATAATGCTGACAATAAATACACGCATAGGCATTATTAATTGATTTAAATAAGAACCGACAAAAGTATAAATAATAATTAATAAGCAATATACTGATACCCAAGTCAAGAATGCGATTTTATATCGAGGCGGTGGGACAATGGGTTTATCAACGCCTAATGAAAACCAAGATTCTAAGCCTGTCAAATAATGATATTCAGATGTCTTACCTAGTAATTGATTAATTTTATTTCGCAACTGAGCGCGAATATTGGACTCTTCCCAGATTTTGAAATATGAAAAATTGTCAAACTGCATCATGATATAATAATTAATTTTATTATTTGATTTGGTATAAAAGAAATGCTTACCACGAAACCCTTGGAATTGCTTAGCAGCATTAACTACTTCTCTCATTAGAAGCTTAAACTTATCGTCATCTTTTTCCAAAACTTCATAATGGAGCGCAACTGTTATCGGTTCATTTTCATTTAAATGTATATCATTCATTAATGTGACTCCTAAGAAATCATAAGACGATTATTCACATTCTTTTTCCTGTTTCATCCATATTTTCGAAATCTAGTACACGCTCAAATTTTTCTTCTTTTTTAGCTCTCATAGGTTCAATTGTAAAAGTCATATATTCTGCCTGTGAGTTAATAGAATGACTCATAGCTTTTGAACTAATTTGCAGCGTCATAAAGCTCATCGGAAATTTTAATATATCATAAACAACCTCCAGAAAATGATCGCTAATTAAACAATTAAATAATTTTTGTTTTTGGAAGGTATCAACTACTACGATTTGCATCTTCTAATGCTATCATAGGCCCAAGAATACTTTCATAAGCCTTCAAACTCGAGTCGAGGGAAGATTGAACTCCCGACCTTCGCATTGCGAATCGGTTATGGTAAATTTAAACTTACTTTAAATCAACGACTTGCGATGTTTTGGCATTAACAAAACCTGCCTAAATCGACTACAATTAGCGATAAACTTATCTAAGTTGGTGACAAATTGGCTACATAAAATTATGAAAGGCATTTGATATTAACTTAGTCCTTTCTTATTGACTTTGTATTCATTTGTATTACAATTAATTACAATAAACATGAGAGATGTTCTAATGACCCAAAAATCTCACCCAATCAGTTTTCGCTTAGATGTTGATTTGCAATCTACCGTTGAAAAATGGCTCAAACAGCATCCAGGTTTTTCCATGTCTCGATTAGCTAATTTAGCTATTCGTGGCTATGTATCGAAAGATCAAATTTTGGAAGCCGTAGAAACTACATATGCCTCTAAGAAAGAAGTGAAATCTTCTCTTAGTAAGCTAATGAAGAAACATAAAAAAACATTAAACGAACTAAAATAAATGAAAGTTAAACTCTTATCGCTTGATGATATTTTAGAAATCAATCAAGAAGTTTGTGCAACTGTTAAACAACGTTCTATTTGTATGGATAAAGGAAAAGTAGAAAGTGCGCTAGGAGCTGCTTTTTATCCTGGAGATTATCCATTTCAATATGGTGGCATACCTAAAGTTGCTGGGGCTCTCTGTTACTTTTTAATAAAAGCACATGCTTTTATGGATGCCAACAAGCGAACGGCGGCTTTAGCGCCTTTAGCTGCTGCACTTTTTATGGATTTAAATGGTTATGAATTAATTTATCCATTGAAAATAAAAAGTGGCATTACTGCATTTACTGATGTTATTGAGAAAACAGCAGCTTCGCATATAAGCAAAGATCAGATGATTGCATGGTTTGATCATCATAAGCGTTCTATAAATTAATTTACAACAACTAATCAAGCCAGCGGTAGCCTTGATGGAGCATAAGCAACATCAAGGAAAAAAATGAGTTTACCTTTAAAGCATTTAGGGGGGGGGTATTAATAATTTTGTGGCATATTTTAGTATTTTAACCTTGATGTCACTTCATTCCACCATGGCTACATGAACCTGAGAAAATTATTAAAAATCCGAAATGGAAAATTATCGAAATTACTGATTAAAAGTTACTACAATGGGTGATAAAATTTCCCAATAACATTGTGTGATATTTTTCTTTATGTCTCAAAATGTAAAACTCTCGAGTTAATTTTAGAAAAGGAGTTTTAAGTTCAATTAACTTTTTACTTTTTAAAGCTTCAGAAACCGTGATTTCTGAAAGACAGCTAATACCTAACCCTGCCTGAACAGCTTGCTTAATTGCCTCTGTCTGCTCTAATTCCAAAAAGGGCTCTATCTTATAACCAATTGCTTCTTCAAATTTTTCACGCGTTCCTGAACCTGATTCTCTCAATATCCACCTTGTATCAAGTAAATCTTGAAGCTTAATTTTTCTTTTTTTGGCAAGAGAATGGCGTGATGAAGCAACAATAAGTAGCTTATCGATTCGCCATGGAATGACTTCAATTTCATTGACGTTACAATTTCCCTCTATCATTCCAAGATCAATATCGAAGCGTAATAGCTTTTCAATGATTTGTTGTGTATTACCGATTTGCAATGATATCTTTGTTTTTTGATGGGTGTTTATAAAATTCCCCACAATCTGAGGAAGCAGATAATTCCCAATAGTTGTACTGGCTCCAACAATCAAATGGCCCATTATTTTTTCTTCATTAGACGCGAGCACGTCCGATATCTCTCTCACTTCAGAAATGACGGTCATCGCTCTTGGTAACAATAATCGACCACGATCATTCAAAATCAACTGTTTACCTTTTCGATCAAATAAGGAGCCTTCTAAACTGTTTTCTAGCTCAGCAAGCGCCATACTGCATGCTGGTTGAGAAAGATGGATATTGATAGCAGCGCGACTCATATTTCCTTCCTTGGCTACCGCAATAAATACTTCAAGTTGTTTTAATGAAATTTTCATAATTCTTACTTATCAATTTAATTGATTAATAATATTTAAAATATCGATTTTTATTATAACATTCTTTCTGCAATACTATAAACAAATTTGAAAAAGGTAAGAACTATGTTGTTTTCAAAAGAAAATCGCGGCCCTATTTTTAATGGCATTCTATTTGTAACTTTATTGGCTTTATCCAGCCTTTACTTATCTGAACTATCGTGGATAACCAAATCAGGAATTAGTGCATTGGTAATTGCTATTATATTAGGCATTATTTATGGTAATACCTTACGTCATCATTTATCAAATGAATGGATGCCAGGAATTCAATTTTCAGCAAAACATTTACTTCGTACTGCTATTGTACTGTATGGATTCCGCATTAGCTTTCAAGAAATTATATCAGTAGGAATAGAAGGATTGATTTTAGATATATTAATTGTAAGTTCTACATTAATATTAGGTTCGTGGATTGGGGTTAAATTATTCAAATTGGATCGACATTTATCACTCCTGATTACCAGCGGATCCGCGATATGCGGTGCAGCGGCGGTATTAGCTACAGAGAGCGTTATAAAAAGTGAACCTTATAAAGCAACTGTCGCCATTGGTACGGTTGTGTTATTTGGAACGATTGCAATGTTTTTATATCCTGCCCTGCAACATGCAAATATATTTGGTTTTAATGATAATCAATTTGGTATATTCGCTGGAGCAAGTATCCACGAAGTCGCACAAGTGTTGATCGCTGGCAATAACATCAGCGAACAAGCAGGAAATCTTGCTATTATAGTCAAAATGACGCGTGTGATATTACTCGTCCCTGCACTTATTTGTTTATCCTTTTATAATAAACGGATTTCAGGACCTCATAAATCTCATAAATTTAACCTGAATGTACCATGGTTTGCTTTGTTTTTTATTATAGCCATTGGCTTTAACTCATTACATTTATTACCTAACTCATTTGTTGCTTTGATCAATCAATTTGATATCTTTTTATTAACAATGGCAATGGCAGCAATTGGAATAGAAACTAATTTAATAAAAATTAAAAAAGTAGGTTTTAAACCGCTTTACTTAGCTATGGTATTGTTTGGATGGTTAATTAGTAGCGTTTATATAATGGTTAAGGTGTTAGTTAGTTAAATTATTAATTTTGTCTAAAAATTGACCGCTACTGCCGACATGCCTGAGAAGATTTTATTTATAATACAATGAATTTGCTAACTTAAATAATAATTAATTCGTCTTTAGATAAAAATCTTCCTATTCTTTATAACTTATGTATTTATCTTAAATCAATTGGAGTCGAGAAGGATTGAACTCCCCCCCCCTTTGCACTGCGAATCAGATCAAATCGGAAGTTTTATGCTTTATTCTAGATCAAGTACTAATATTATACTTTAACATTTTTCACATTTTGGAACTATGGCCGCCCAGGTCGATTTTTCACTGCTGAGTATTGGTTTTGAGGACCACTTCCTTTGGGTTTTTTGGCAGGCTGCTTTTTTAAAAATGAAATAAAAGAAACATTCTCCTTAAATTTTTCTCTTGCACTAACAGCTATAGAAGAAAGCTTGGCTGTAGATGCGCTAACTGGAGTTTCTGATGAGTGAAGTGTTAAATCATTTTCTTTTGTGTTACTTTCCTTAGTATCTTTAGAGAATTGCTTTAATTTTCGCTTTTTTAGCGGTAATGGGATGTCATTGGTATAATTAGAATTAATAGTATTATTAATACCTTGATTTTCTCTCGTTTCTTTTTTTGGAATAATGATTGCTTCGATTTCGTTTCTTTGTGCCTTAATTTTTTCTTTTATATCCGAAGGAAAATGAGATGCAATCTCTCCCTCCAATCTGCGGTCATCCGAATAAAATTTCACCCAGGCTAAATGTCCAAACTTTTTATCTAAGATATCTTTTTGATATTTGATACGCTTTGAATAACTGACTTCAACATCTAACAATTTTTCTTTTTTTAATTCTGTCAAATAATAATGCAATTCCATAAGTTCTATATTAGTTAATTGCCCCACGCTAGAATAGGTCTCCTTACGTAAGCTTTCGTGGATTTCTTCTAATAAATCTAAAGCATGTTCTGAATTTTTTTTATGATAGGCCTTCAATGCTTCTTTGAATTTTTTTTGTATTTCTAACATCGCTTTGTGCCCTCTTGTGTGTTTTTTATATTTTTATATTTTTGTATATTATACTGAAATTTAACTATCGCTCTTCCTCATATAGAGGAAATCCCTGTTGACGTAAACTCACAACTGAACAGACCATAATTATTCAAACAGTAGTCTGGACGCTTTTTTTTGCGTCCGGGATACATTTTTATATTCCTGGAGTCGAGGAAGATCGAACTCTCGGCCTTCACATTGCGAATCAGCATTTTAATTTAATGTTTAATTTAAATCAACACTTACGAGGTTTAGCTGTAAAATAATCCATCTAAATTAACTACAATTAGGGGTAATTTTACCTTAGTTGGTGACAGTCACATTGCACCTTTATTAATGATTGGTTAACCTAATCGCCACTATGTTAACGATATGCTTGAGTAAAATTCTAACAATCACTTAAAAGAGGTGGTTATGCAGATTGCTTTCTTGTTCTACGAAGAAATGACCGCCCTTGATGCAGTTGGACCGCATGAAATCCTTTGTCGTCTACCAGGAGCAAAAGTATGGCGTGTTGCTAAAAGCCCAGGGCCTATACACACTGATTCTGGTCAAGTCTTAACTGCTGATTATGCTTTATCCGAAGTTGTACAGGCTGATATCTTGCTAATACCCGGAGCTGGAAATGCAACCACACTGCGTGATCATCCAGAAACGCTAGCTTGGATACGCGCCATTCATGCCACCACCACGTGGACCACTTCTGTATGCACAGGCAGCCTCATCTTAGGAGCTGCAGGTCTTCTAACAGGATTAAAAGCAACCACCCATTGGGCAGCTCTCGATCGGCTGCGCATTTGGGGCGCTGAACCTATCCCAGCACGCATCGTGGAGGCTGGCAAAGTGATCACCGCTGCAGGCGTCTCCGCTGGTATCGATATGGCATTGACGCTGGCAGCAAAAATCGCAGGACAAGATGTTGCCGAAATGTTACAACTTGGCATCGAATATGATCCTGAGCCGCCTTTCGATGCTGGCTCACCATCGAAAGCAAAGCCGGCACTTCTTAGGAAATTACAAACTCGTTTATTAGCTGCATTTGAAAAGTAGCAATGAAAATTTTTTTAAATATGCCCAGCATTTTCAAACCATATATATTCCTTATGAGACACGTTAATTTTTTTATAATATTCATAGACTGGTAATGAAGGTCTAATAGGAGCCTTTCTCCCAAAAAATAAAAATTGCAATAAAAAATTTATTTTGAAATTAATCATTAATTTAGTTAATTATGGTGAAAAATATAAGGCTCCTAGATGCTATAATATAAATAAATAAGAGGAATACTTGAAAAATGATTAAAAGCATTGATGAATCAGCGAAATATGATACTTCAATCAAATCCTTTTCAAATCAGGAGATGAAGCTATCTAAATCTCTAAATTTAAATACTCAAATCGAAACCTTATTAGAAGTAGTACAAAAACTTTCTTTGGCAAAAGATCTTGAAACTATCATGTTAATTGTACGTAGAGCAGCGAGAAAATTAACAGGTGCTGATGGAGCAACATTCGTACTAAGTGATGGTGAGCAATGTCATTATGCGGATGAAGATGCTATTGCTCCGTTGTGGAAAGGAAAACGTTTTCCCATGAAGATATGTATCAGTGGTTGGGTGATGGAGCATCGTCAACCAGCTATCATTGAAGATATCTATGCTGATCCAAGAATTCCAGCAGATGCCTACCGCCCTACCTTTGTTAAAAGTTTAGCAATGGTACCTATTAGAACATCGTCACCAATCGGTGCGATCGGAACTTATTGGGCAGAGCCCTATCTCCCAACGGAGGAACAAGTCAATTTACTAAAAGCACTGGCTGATAGTACATCCGTTGCGATGGAAAATATCCAATTACATTCAGAACTAAAACAAGGACAAAAGGAAACATCAACGCAAATCGAAATAACTAGAAAATTAATGGAAGCAAACAGAAATCTTGAACAAACATTAGCTGAATTACATCATCGTAATGAAGAAATGCGATGGCTAAAAGAATTAAGTTCAACACTTCAAACATGTTTATATATTGAAGAAGCTTATAAATTAATTGCTCAGTACGTTAGTAAATTATTACCTGATGTAGCTGGCGTTTTATATCTAATGCATCCATCACGTAATTATTTAGAGTCTATGATTTCATGGGGCGAACCACTATCGGAAGAAAAAATTATAAAACCAGATGAATGCTTGGCATTACGACGTGGTTCAATATATAAAACAAAAGATTCTAAACATGATTTGGTTTGCGAGCATTATCAACCAAATAAAAATTCATGTTCTTATAGTTGTATTCCCTTATTTGCTCAGAGTGATATTATTGGATTGCTTTTTCTAGAACATAAAAATAACGAAGGTCAAACTTCAGAAGAAACTAATAAGGAAAAAGATCAAGATATCCTTATTAGTATGCTCGCCGAGCAAATAGCCATAGGGCTTTCTAATATCAAGCTTCGTGAAACATTGCGTAATCTATCTTTTCGTGATGCTCTCACCGGTCTCTACAATCGGCGTTATCTAGAGGAAACACTGGAACGTGAGATAAGCCGTTGTGCACGAAAATCCACTACACTTGCACTTTTAATGATTGATATTGATCACTTTAAACAATTTAATGATAAGTTTGGCCATGAAGCTGGCGATATAGTTATTCAATCTCTTGGGAATGTTTTACGAAATTTTGCTAGAAAAGATGATATTGCGTGTCGATACGGTGGTGAAGAATTTATTTTTGTTATGCCAGAGATTGAACTTAAAACAGCGTTACAACGTGCTCAAGCACTTCATGAAGCAGTTAGCAAGCTCCATTGTCGATACGGTAGTGAGGCTTTAACTCAAATCACCATTTCCGTTGGATTAGCAATGTATCCTCTCCATGCTGACAATATGCATGATCTCATTGCTGCATCTGATACCGCTCTTTATCAAGCTAAAAATTCTGGGCGCAATAAAACAGTGCAATATAAAAAGGTAAAAGATGATTAAGCTATAAATCCGGTAGTTAATTATTGCCGACTTTAATATGAAATTTTATTCTTCATACGTGTAAATTCAATTATTTATCATATAAATCATATAGTTATCTTCTTGAAATATGAGCAATACCGTCCGCTGGAATATCGCCGTCTCCCAAGACACTGATCAAGCCCTCCGTTTATTTTTAGCTAGCCAAGGCGGTGGAAAAAGGGTGATCTATCACGCTTCATAGAAGAAGCTGTACGAATACATATTTTAGAATTAACTGCAAGCCAAACTAAAGCAGCGAATGCTAATGTCAGCGAAGAAGATTTAGCCGCTATCGGTGAAGAAGCCATTGAAGGGGCACGTAATCATTAATGCGTGTTGTGCTCGACACAAATGTACTATTGAGCGCGCTCATTTCCCCGCATAGCGTCTCTGACACTATTTATCGCGCTTGGTTAGCTGCTAAATTTGAACTTATTACTTCTGTTAAACAGCTTGATAAATTACGGCGCGCCAGTCGTTACCCAAAGTTCAAAGACATTTTGCAACCCCTAAGAGTGGGCACAATGATTAATAATCTTCAACATGTTCAGCATGCTATTGTTCTAAAGAAAGATCATCTTATTACCTCTGTTGAACTGAATGATCCCAACGCTAAAGACGAAAAAGCCCAGTACATCCAAGAAGTTTTTATTGGTTCCGAGCACATATTGGGAAGTCTACATGAAGAAAGTTACATCTATGTTCAGGACGTTAGAGCAGCATCTTATGGTTATGGTGGATACACCCAAGAATACCGTTATCAACATTCTTAGAAGCTCTAATGGATAAAAACAGAGGTGACACATGAATAAATTTAAAGAAAAAGTGGTAGTAGTAACCGGGGGCAATAGCGGAATCGGCAAAGCGCTTATAGTTGGTACGGATTTGGTTATTGACGGTGGATTTCCTTCGCTTGCAGAAGGAAAAACAATATGACATCGCACAAAAGAAAGTTTATTTTATGACAAATTTTAAAAATTCATCAGATAGTTCTATCAGCCATTTTGCTGAAGTTAATGGAATTCGTATTCATTATCTTGAAAAAGGAAATGGTCCTTTAGTGATTTCATTACCTGGTTGGCCAGAAACTTCATTAACAATTGTGGTCATTTTGTTGTTGAAGAAGCTCCAGAAATATTTAATTCTGCAGTCATTCAATTTCTGGAAATTCATAATGTAACATGTGGCTGCTAATTAAAGAAAACTAATAAAGTCTCCAGGGCAACTTCCCTTTTTTCTTTTGATATGAAATAATCCATTTTTTCATATATTTTGTATAATTAAAAGGGAGAATTTATGCTTAGAAATTTTATTACGGCGTTTAGTAAAAATCTTTTAAATCAAGAACCGCAAATAAAAAAACCATTATCAACACTAAAATATAATCCTAAGATTCTTATGCCGTATAAATTTGGTTCGCATAAAAAAATTCAAAACAAAATTGCGAAAGATAATAATCCTTTAAACAATAAAATTTTTAATCAAAATCCTAATTCTTATAAAAATTTAAATGAGAAAAATTCATTAAGAAAGCACGATAAAAAAGAAAAGAAAGAAACGCTTTTAGATGATTTATTGGATCCAACTCATCCTTTGAGCCCGCTGCATCCATTATATCCAGTTACGCTCTTATCAGAAGATTCAATTCATCATATAAAGGAATCAGATCCTCATAGTAAAAATGATTTGCATCAACAAACGTCTAAATCAGATGATGACTCAAATAATTTACCACCGACATCAGGTGCTTCATCTTCTGAAGGGGGTGATGGACTTGTTGTACATTCATATTCGCATTCATATTCAAGTGGATCAAATTCGAACTCGCGTTCAGATAGTTCATATCCAAGTAATTTAAGTTCAGATGGTACATATTCAAGATCGGATTCAGACAATTCAGACCAAGATCCAAGTTCTAATAATGAGAGCACCGATTTCAGTATCCTGGACCATCTATTGTTAAATAATCAGCTGGTGAAGAATTTCAACTCGACGTGGGCAGTATTTTTTAATATACAGCAACCTAAAATGAAAGTTGCCGTAGAAAAAATTAAAATCGCTTTGGGAAGAAGAAATATACTACTGACATGAGCAAAATTGGCAAAGATTTAATTAAGGCCCTTAAAGAAGCCAAAAAGAAAGGCGTGGTAACGCTTCAAACTTCACCTGAGAAGGCTTTTGGAAATGGACTTGTTCTTTAAGGGAGCCTGAAAAATATTTTGTGTAAACGGCCATTCCATTGATTAAACTCGACCTTCGAATTCAATCATAAATCTAGCCAGAGCGGGTTTCCAATCACGAATGGGCAGTGTCCACTTTTTCG
>Ga0070738_10005649_pt1 | contig 13720 bp, 10 predicted proteins | sample Coa_R2_2_FD_66446 | JGI IMG/M metagenome (GOLD analysis project Ga0070738, IMG submission 66446) | Surface soil microbial communities from Centralia Pennsylvania, which are recovering from an underground coalmine fire - Coalmine... | ecosystem: Environmental > Terrestrial > Soil > Unclassified ... | reverse complement strand
CGCCGATGGTGAGCCCGATGATCGGCGCGAACAGGCCGACCGTGAGCGAGATGCGCGCGCCATAGACCACTCGCGCCAGTTCGTCGCGCCCGAGCGCATCGGTGCCAAGCCAGTGCAGCGCCGAGACCGGTGCACGCCGCTCCAGCATGTCCATGTCGGTCGGACTTGGCAGCGGCAGCAACGGCGCGAGGATTGCCGCCGCCAGGATGAAGATCAACCAGCCGATGGCCGCCCAGAACAACAGCCCGAGGCTTCGCGTGCGCCGCTTGGGGCTCGCGATAATGCCCTCGGCGATCTCGAGTTCAAGCGTGGCCATGGCGGATCCTCGGATCGAGCACGGCGTAGAGCATGTCGACAACGAAATTGATCAGCACATAGCCCGCGGCCACGCACAGCACGACGCCCTGCAGGATAATGAGATCGCGGGTGTAGATCGAGCCGAGCAACAGGCGGCCGATACCGGGCAGTGCGAAGATCGACTCCACGATCACCGTGCCGCCCATCAGGCGGCCGATGTTGATGCCGGTGACGGTGACCAGCGTCAGTGACGACGGCTTCAACGCATGCACCAGCAGAATGCGCGAGGGTTTCAATCCCTTCGCCCGCGCCATCGCGATGTAATCCTCCTGCAGGGTCGCGATCATGTCCGAGCGCAGGACCCGCATCAGCACCGGCCATTCGCCGAGCGTGAGCGTGAAGGCCGGCAGCACGAAGCAGCGCAGGTTTCCGAGCGGGTCTTCCGAGAATGGCACGTAGCCGGTCGCCGGCAGCCAGTGCAGCTCGACCGCAAAGAAATAGATCAGGAGGATCGCCGACAGGAAGGCTGGCAGCGAGAGCATGCTGAAAGCGCTGCCGGTGACAACACGATCAAAGGCGCTGCCGGCGCGCACCGCGCAGGCAATCGCCAGGGGAATACCGATCACAAGCGCGCCGAGCTCGGCCAGCAGCATCAGTTCGAATGAGACCGGCAGCCGCTCGGCGACGGCCTGCAGCACGGTCTGCCCGGTGCGGAAGGAGCGGCCGAAATCGCCTTGCAGGACATGGCCAAGCCAGCCGAGATAGCGCCACCAGATCGGTTGATCGAGCCCCATGTCATGACGAAGCGCGGCAACCTTGTCGGGCGTCGCCTGGTCGCCCAGGATCACATAAGCGAGATCCCCGGGAAGCAGCGAGGCAATCAGGAAGGTGAGCAGCGAAACAGCGAGCAGAACCGGCAGCAGGTAAAGCAGCCGTCGTGCGACGAAGGCGAGCATGGCTGGTCATTCCAGCCAGACGTTGGAGACGTCGATCACCCCGCTATACATTTTCGGCAGGCCCTTCAGCTTCGCCGCCGAGATGGCGTAGTAGGTGTTCTGGAACGTCCAGAACCAGATCGCCTCCTTGTTGATCAGGCGGCTGGCGGCGCAATAGTCCTCGGTCCGCTGGCCGACATCGGCGGTGATACGCGCGTGCTCGAGCAGATGATCGAGGTCCGGATTGGAGTAATTGGCGAGTGCCACCGGGCTTCCGGTATGGAAATTGGCATACATCTGCGGATCGGGATCGGCGAGATCGATGATGCGCCACGGCGTCAATTGAAACTGCCGCATGAAGGCGCGCGGCACCACGCTCGCCTGATCGATTTGCTCGATCTCCATGTTGGCGCCGGCCTGTTTCCAGAACTGCTGCAACACCTGGCCGATGGTGCGCCCACGCGGCGTCGCCGTGACGATCATCTTGAAGTCGACCGGCTTGCCGTAGTCCTTGATCAGCGCCTTCGCCTTTTCGAGATCATAGGGCAGCGCGCCGTCGTCCTTGCATTTGACCCAGGAGCCGTCGCCGTAAGGATTGCTTGCCGGCTTCGAAAGGCCATTGGTGATGGCCTGCGACATCTTCTTGCGGTCGATCGCCATCACCAGCGCTTGCCGCACCCGCACGTCGTCGAATGGCGGCGTCTTGGTGTTGAAGGCATAAACCTGCGCGCCCGAGCCCGTGTAGCTGTGCACGGCGAGCTTCGGGTCCTTCTGCGCTTTCATGATGTTGTCGGCGTCGTATTCGTCATCCCAGACGATGTCGGCCTCGCCCGATTGCAGGCTCGCGAAGCGCGACTGGGCATCCGGCAGCGGCTTCAAAACGAGGCGATCGAGATAAGGATGGCCCTTGTTCCAGTAGTCCGGGTTCTTCTCCAGCACCATGCGGTCGCCGGCGGTCCAGGATTTCAGGATGTAGGGACCGGTGCCGACGGGATTGCGGTTGTAGTCGTCGCCCTTGGTCTTCCAGGCGGTCGGCGACTGCACGACGAAGTTCGAGCTCTGCACCGCCATCACCGCCGGCAGGTTGACCGCCGGGTCGTTGAGATTGTAGACGGCGGTCAATTCGTCCGGCGCCTGGACGTCGTGGATGGCGGAGATATAGAAGGCGCAGCGGCATTTGTTGGCCGGGTCCTTCTGCCGGTCGAAATTCTCCTTGACGGCTGGTGCATTGAATGGCGTGCCGTCCTGGAATTTCACGCCCTCGCGCAGCTTGAAGGTCCAGGTCTTGTAATCGTCGGAATGGGTCCAGGATACCGCGAGCTTTCCCTGCGGCTCGCCCTTGTCATCCAGATAGGTCAGCGTGTCGAAGATCGCGGCCGCCGCGGTCTCGGCGGAGGTATCGAACACGCCCACCTTGAGCGGATCGAAGCCTGGAATGTCGAGCTCAAGGCCAACGGTGATGCCGCCGCCGGATTTTTGCGCCTGCGCAGCGCCCACAGATGAAAATGAAGCAAATGCCGCAACAAGGAAAATTGGCGCAAGCCTGCGCACGCGCGTTGCCGCCGTCATCGAGTTCCCTCCCGAGGATCCCTGAACGTCCGGTATTCCGGATCGTTCGCTTTGCAGCTTGAACGGAATCAACGATCGCCGCAAGCCCGCTACTCCGCGGCGACCTGTCCCTTGGAGAAGGACGCGATCTCCTGCTCGGTGAGCCCGGCCTCCGCAAGCAACATTCGGGTATGCTCGCCGAGCGTTGCGATCCGCTTGCCCGCGGCAACGCGCGCGCCCGACATGCGGAACGGCAGGTTCATCATCCGGAAGCTGCCGCCGCCGTCCTCGACTTCAGCGAGCGCACCGCGATGCGCAAGCTGCGGATCTGCAAGCGCCTCGCGGACGGCGCGATAGGCCGATGAAGGCACGCCTTCCTTGTTCAAACCGGCAAGACACTCCTCCGTCGTCACCGAACGCGACCACGCCTCGACCCCGTCCATCAATTCAGCCCAGTTGCTGCGGCGATCGGCATAGGCGGCAAAGCGCGGGTCAGAGATCCATTCGGGATGACCAATCACCTTCATCAGGCCCTGGAAGGTTTTTTCGCTCGCGATCGCGACCATGACAAAGCCGTCCTTGGTCTCGATCGGGCCGAACATGGGCCTCGCGGTCTGCTTGACCGGAAATTGCGACCACTGCACCTCGTTCAACGTCAGGGTCAGCATCGATTCGAGCATGGAGACGTCGATGTGCTGGCCACGCCCGGTCTGACTGCGCTGATACAGCGCCGATGTGATGGCGCCGAAGGCGTAGACGCCGGTGAGCACATCCGCGTGATAGATGCCGCAATAGTCGGGCCGCTCGCGGCCGGGCTGGTAGGCCAGATGCGCCATCTCATAGCCGGACGCGGCGTGAATCACCGGCGCATAGGCTGGCAGCTCCGCGGACGGGCCGGTCTGGCCGTAGCCTGAGATCGAGCAGTAGATCAGTTTTTGATTCGATGGCGCGAGGCTGGCGTAGTCGAGCTTGAGCCGACGCATCACGCCGGGCCGGAAGTTTTCGACCACGATATCGGCATGCGCGGCCAGCCGGCGCACCACCTCCTTGCCCCCCTCCGATTTCAAATCGAGCACGACGCTCTTCTTGCCGACATTGAGTTGCCCGAACGCGGTCGAGCAGCCGTTGCGAACGGGAGGGCGCGTGCGCATGGTGTCGCCATCGGCCGCCTCGATCTTGATCACCTCCGCACCCATGTCCGCAAGCATGCGCGCGCAATGCGGGCCGGCAATGGTGGTTGAAAAATCGAGCACGCGAAGCCCGGTGAGCGCACCTGTCAAATGGCTCTCACCGTTCTGCGTTATGGTCATCTCGAACTCTCCCTGGGCGCAAAGCTTTTTGAGTTGGCGCAACGAGCAGCGACCCTAAAGGGCCTATGGTCCTGAAGGAAGCTTTTCGCCGTGCGGACTATTGGCGCACGACGCTTCTAGAGCCCCAAATTGGACCCTTTCTTGCATGGCAGCATTTGAAAGCGGCGCGCCTTCCCTAGCGGGCACTCCTACGGGGCGTTTATTGAGGGTTCTTTTTGTCACGACGGAAATGGACGATTTCGTCCGCGTGGGCGGACTGGCCGCCGTTTCCGCCGCGCTACCCCGGGCGCTGCGCCCCTGGAGTGACGTCAGGGTGCTGCTTCCCGGCTACCGCGACGTCGTCGAGCAGCTCACCCACATCCAGATCGTCGGCCAGTCGCCGGCCTTCGCCGAGATGCCGGCCTGTACCCTCGGCCGCGCCGCGACGCGCGACGGGCTGCCCGTCTATGTGCTGCTCTGCCGGGAGCTCTACGACCGGCCGGGCAATCCTTATGGCGACGAGCAGGGCCGCGACTGGAGCGACAACGACATCCGCTTCGGCCGGTTCGCATCCGCTGCTGCCGAGCTTGCGATGGGCAAGCTGGACACAAATTGGGCAGCCGACCTGGTGCACGCCAACGACTGGCAGGCCGCGCTTGTCCCCGCCTATCTCGCCTGGCGCGGCGCGCAGCTTCCATCCATCCTGACCATTCACAACCTCGCCTACCAGGGACTGTTTCCAAGGGAGTCACTGCGCCGGATCGGCGCCCCCGACAATGCCTTCCACATCGACGGGCTGGAATTCTACGACAAGCTGTCCTTCCTCAAGGGCGGGCTGGTCTACGCCTCGCATTTGACCACGGTGAGCTCAACCTACGCCAAGGAGATCACGACTGCCGAGTTCGGCTGCGGACTTGAAGGTCTGCTGCGCATCCGCTCGGCCGCCTCTGAACTCACCGGAATCCTCAACGGCATCGACGAGAGCTGGGATCCGCGCTTCTGCGCCCAGCTCGCGCAACCCTTCGCGGCCGGTGACTGGCAGGGCAAGCAGGCCAATGCCGATTATGTTCGCAAGCAGTTTGGCCTCGCCGTCTCGCGCGGGCCGATCTTCGGGCTGGTGGCGCGGCTGGTGCACCAGAAGGGCATCGACCTCGTGCTCGCGGCAGCGGACGAGATCATCGAGGCCGGCGGCCAGATCGTGGTGACGGGCTCCGGCGAGCCGCAATTCGAGGACGCGCTGGTCGATGCGCATCGACGCCGGCCGGATGCGATCGGCGTGACCATCGGCTTCAACGACGCGCAGGCGCGCCGCATCTTTGCGGGCAGCGACTTCACCCTGATGCCCTCGCGGTTCGAGCCTTGCGGGCTCAGCCAGATGTATGCGCAGCGCTTCGGCTCGCTGCCGATCGGCCGCTCGACCGGCGGGCTGGCCGAGACAATCACCGACGGCGAAACCGGCTTCCTGTTCGAGCAGCCCTCGACCGAGTCCTTCGTCGGCGGCATCCGCCGCGCCTTCGCAGCCTTCATCGCCAAGGATCGGCTCGACTGGATGCGCCGCAGCGCCATGGCACGCAGCTTCAGCTGGGATCTGTCGGCGGCGTGCTACAGCGCGCTCTATAAGAAGCTGGTGATGCCGTAGCCGCTTGCTCCGCCGTCATGGCCGGGCTCGTCCCGCCTGCGCGGCCGAAGCCGCTCCGGCGAGGCGAAGGCCCGGCCATCCACGTCGTACCGCATCTTCAGAAGGCGTGGATGCCCGGGTCAAGCCCGGGCATGACGAATTTTCGCGTGGCTGCCGGCTTGCGTCACATCGCGCAAGCCCCCCCGCGCGCCGTTCACCTCGTCTCACGCCGCGCGAACAGCCTCCAGAAATTTCCCAACCTCGAGCTTGAGGCGGTTCGAATCATCGGCGAGCGACTGCGCGGAGGAGAGCACCTGGTTCGAGGCCGAGCCGGTCTCGGTGGCGCCGTGCTGGACGTCGGCGATGTTGCCGGAAACCTGCTGGGTGCCATGCGCCGCCTGCTGCACATTGCGGGCGATCTCCTGCGTCGCTGCGCCCTGCTCTTCCACGGCGGCAGCGATCGCCGAGGATATCTCGGCCAGTTTCCCGATGGTTTCGCCGATCGCCCTGATCGCGCCGACCGATTCTTCGGTGGCTGCCTGCACGCCCGAGATCTGCAGATGGATCTCCTCGGTCGCTTTCGCCGTCTGCTGCGCCAGCGCCTTGACCTCGGAGGCGACCACCGCAAACCCACGGCCGGACTCGCCCGCGCGCGCAGCCTCGATGGTCGCGTTCAGTGCCAAGAGATTGGTCTGCCCCGCGATGGTCGAGATCAGCTCGACCACATCGCCGATCCGCTTGGCCGCTTCCGACAGCGTGCCGACGCGTTCGTTGGTCAGGCGCGCCTGCTCGACCGCATCGGTTGCCATTCGCGCGGAGTCCTGCACCCGCCGGCTGATCTCGCTCACCGAGGAGGTCAGCTCCTCGGTCGCCGAGGCCACCGACTGGACATTGGCAGAGGCTTCATCGGATGCGGCTGCAACCGCGGTGGTGAGCCTCTCGGAACGCTCGGCGGTCGCGGTGAGCGTGCCGGCGGAGGCCTCGAGCTCGGTCGCTGCGGAAGACACGGTATTCACGATCTCGCCGATCGTGGCCTCGAAATTGCGGGTGATGGCGTCGACCCGGCGGCCGCGCTCGATCTGGGCTGCGGCATCGCGCGCGGCCGCCTCGTCGGCAAGCTTCTTGGCAATCAGCGCGCCCTTGAATATCTGCAGCGCCTTGGCCATGGCGCCGATCTCGTCCTTGCGGGCTTCGCCGGGAATATCGACCTCGAGCTCGCGGTCGGCAAGCCGCAGTGTCACCGCAGTCAGCCGCACCAGCGGCCGGATGACCTGCTGCATCACCGCGACCACCACGCCGATCGAGGCGGCGAGCACGACCATGAGCGCAATCATGGCCCACACCAGCCGCATTTGCGCCTGCGCGATCGCGGCATCATTGGCGTTGTGGGCGAAGCTCAAGGCGGCGTCGCGCAGACCCAGCACGCTGTTCAGGACGCGCGCAATCCAGCCGGGCCATTCGGCCTCGCTGATCGGACAGGGGCGGCCGTCGCGCGCAGCGGCGACGACCTCGCGAAAACGCGGCTCGCCCTCGGTCATCAGGGTTGCGCGCACGTCTTTGAGCACGCTCACAAGCTCCGGCGCATCGCCGGCATCATGGACGCCCTGCTCGATCTCCTGCCAGATCAGCCCGACCTGACCGGTCAGCTCGGTAACCTCCACGCCTTGCGCAGACGTCAAGGGCTGCTTGCGGGCGAAGAGCCCGAGCACCGCGGCCCGCGCGCCGTTGACGGTGCGCATCGCCTGTGCGCGCTGCGCCAATTCGGCAGACGGCAGCAGATTCTCGGTGTCGTTGCCGGTGCGCGACAGACTGATGAAGGTTTCACCGGTCGCTGCCGCCAGCGCGTCGACCGTGCGCGCAAGTCCATCCACGACGGCAGCCTGGCTATTGGAGGGACGCTGCTCCTTGGCCAGCATCACCGCGGCACGCGCGGCGGTTCGGGTCTGCTGCAAGGTGCCTTCCGCGGCTTCGATCGTTTTGGTCGGCAGCGACGCGGCCGCAATCGCGTCCTTGGCGGCGGTGATGGCCGCATCCGTCACGGCCATGGCCTTGTCCAGTGTCGCCAGTTTGTCTGCGCCCGCCGCATTGGGGGCCGTTCCCAGCGAGAACCAGACGCTGCGTTCGGCCGGAATGAGGCTGGTCGCCTTCATGACCAGCTCGAATGCGGTCAGCGTGCGCGCGGCGGCCTGACGCTTGCGCAGGTCGGCCCAGCCGCTCCAGGCAATGACGAGGGCAAAAGCAACGGCCAGCAAACCGGTGATCAAGTTGCCGGCCAGCACGCGCCATCGCAGGGAAAGGCCCTCCGTCCGTAGATGTACGGATGAATCATGCGGCGGCGTAGCAGATACTGACATCGGTGCACCAAACGAGTACGTGCACCGACCATAGCTTCGCAACCGCAACCAAACCCTTAACCGGGTGTTATGGGGTGCGGCGCCTCGCCGTTCGGAACATCCGGCGGATCGTCATCGGCGATGGCCCGCCAGGCGGCGCCGTCGAGGTCTTCATACTGGCCGCTCTTGAGCGACCAGAGGAACGCGGCAAGGCCGGCAAGACCCAGGCACAGGGCGAGCGGAACGAGGATGACGAGCACTTCCATCAGGCGTCTCCGAAGCTGAGGCTCTGCGCCTCGGCGGCCTGACGCGCCGCGCGCGCGAAGCGCGCATGATCGTCGGCGCTGCGGGCGCGCAGCGCGTTGAGCATGACCATGATGGACGAACCGGACATCGCAGCCGCCGCGATCAGCGGGGTGACGAAACCCAGAATCGCGATCGGAACGGCGAGCATGTTGTAGCCGATCGCGAGATAGAGGTTCTGCCGCATCAGATGACGCGCCTTGCGCGAGAAGTCGATGGCTGAAACGACGGGCGCAAGCGGCTTGCCAAGGAAAACCAGATCCGCAGTCGCCTGGCTCAGATGCGCGGCCGAGATCGGCGACATCGAGACATGGGCGGCCGCAAGCGAGGGCGCGTCGTTCATGCCGTCGCCGACCATCAAGGCCTTGAAGCCGGCGCGCTTGAGCGTCTCGATCCGTGCGATCTTGTCGGCCGGCGTGACGCCGGCGCGCCAGGCATCGACCCCAAGCGCATCCGCAGCGGCCCGCACCGCCGCCTCGCGATCGCCAGAGAGAATCTCCACCTCGATGCCACGCTCCTTCAGCGCGGCCACCACCAGCCTGGCATCGGGACGCAGTCCCTGCCGCACCGTGAACAGGTATTTGTCCTCGCCGCGGCTGAAGGCCACAAAGGACGCTTCGGGATCGCTATCGGCGCAGCTATTCGCGAGGCGCTCAGCACCGCAGAACGAAGGCTTGCCGAGCCTGACCTCGACGCCGCCGATTTCGCCGCGCACGCCCTGCCCCGGCTCCTCGACTGCGCCGACCAGCGGCGATTTGGCGCCCGCGGCTTGCGCAACCGCGGCGGCCACCGGGTGATGGCTCGACAGCGCGAGTTGGCCGGCCAGTGCAAAGATGTCGACGGGGATCCCGGCCGCGTTGGTGACCTCGAGCTCCGGCAGCGTCAGCGTTCCCGTCTTGTCGAAAATCACATGGTCGACCTCGGCAAGCCGCTCGATCGCATCGCCCGCATTGAGCAGCACGCCCGCCTTGAACAGCGCGCCCGAGGCCACCGTCTGCACCGTCGGAATGGCAAGCCCGAGCGCGCAGGGACAGGTGATGATGAGCACGGCGACACCAGTGACAATCGCATCATGCCAGCTCGCGCCAAACAGCACCCAGCCGAGCACGGTCAAGAGCGCCGTGACATGCACGACGGGCGCGTAAAGACGCGAGGCGCGGTCGGCCAGCCGCATATAGCGCGAGCGCGCCTGCAGCGCGTTGTCGAGCAGCCGGGCGATCTCCGCAAGCAGCGTGGCTTCGGAAGCCGCCGACACCCGAACCCGCAACGAGCCGGAAATGTTGAGCGAGCCGGCATAGACCGCGCTGCCCGGACCTGCCGTCGCATGCAGCGTCTCGCCGGTGATCAGGCTCTGGTCGAGCTGCGATGTGCCCTCGATCACCGTGCCGTCCACGGCCGACCGCTCGCCGGGCCTGAGCAGCACGACGTCGCCGGGCGCGATTGCCGCGACCGGCACGACCGAGACATCATCGCCATGGACGAATTTGGTCGCGGTTTCGGCCTTCAGCGCCGCAAGATTTGCGGCCACCGCGCGGGTCCGCCGCCGCATGTTCTGATCGAGATAGCGGCCGACCAGGAGGAAGGTCAGCAACATGATCGCGGCGTCGAAATAGGCATGCTCGGCGTGATTGATGGTCTCGACCACGCTCATGCCGAGCGCGAGGATGACACCGATCGAGATCGGCACGTCCATATTGACGCCGCCCGCCTTCAGCGCACGAAAAGCCGAACGGAAGAACGGCTGGCCAGCATAGGCCGCGGCCGGCAACGCGATCAAGGCGGACAGCCAATGGAAGAAGTCGCGCTGCTCGGGCAGCATGTCGCTGACATTGCCGGACCAGACCGGGATCGACAGCATCATGACATTCATGGTGGCGAAGGCCGCGACGCCGAGGCAGCGCAGCAGGAAGCGCGTCTGTTCGACCTCGGCATTCTCAGCGCTCGCCTTCTCGAACGGATAGGCCTTGTAGCCGAGCTCGGCCAGACGATCGATGAAACGCGAAGGATCGAGCGCGCCCTCCCTCCATTCCAGCGCAACGCGGCGGTCGGTCAGGTTGACGCGGGCGAGTGTCACGTCGGGCAGCGCGGACAGGCCGCGCTCGATCTTGGACATGCAGCCCGCGCAATTGACGCCCTCGACAGCGAGATCGATATGCGCAAGCCCTGGACCGGCCGATGTTACATAATGCGAGAAGTCACGTGTGGCTTGCATAATGACCCGCCGTCAGTTCAACAGCACGCGGTTCTTGGACAGAAACATGCGCTGGCCGGACTTGTCGCCCTCCAGCACCAGATCCCATTGCCCCGGCGCGATCGCCTCGAGACGGCCACTGTAGACGCCGATGCCGGTTTCGGAAAGCTCGATGGCCTGATCGGCGCGCTTGTCGGTCGGCCGCTCCAGGCGGCCCTCGAATTTCAGGCCGCTGACCGGCTTGCCGTCCTTGTCGCGCGCGGTAAGCCGCAGCAGCGCGGCGCCGCCGGCGGCGCGCTCAACATGGGCATCGACCTCCCAATGCCGCGCATCCTGGGCATGGGCGGCGTCGATCTCCTTCTCATAGGCGAGGCTCGCGGCATAGGGGCTGTCGACCTCGGTGCCCGGGAGCGTCAAGATGGCAAGCCTCGCCATGGTGACATTGACGCCGATCACGATGCCGAAGAAGACGAGCAGGGTGACGAGCACCATGCGCCCGGTGAGCTGTCGTTGCGAGGGTCGAGTGGACATGAAAAGCACTCCAGATTCTCAAGGACGCGGCTTAAAGGACCAGGCTCAAGGCGCGACGAAATTGTCGGTGGCGCTGGCGACGACGCCGAGGCCGATATCGGTGACATGGAAGTTCACCGGGATCGACGCCTGCTGATTGTCCGCCTCCGGCGCGGTGACGAGCAGACGAAGCTCGGTCGTGGTGTCGCGCGGGATCACGATCTCCGGCCGGTCGGGCGTCACGGAATCGGCGCCCACCACATGCACGGTGACGTTGGCGGGGCCGTCGACGTCGAAGGCGATGACGCGGTCGAAGCCGCTCTTGTTGAGCAGGCGCACCGTGTAGGCATTGCGGATCAGGCCGCCGGAGAGCTTGACCGCGACCGGGTTGCGATCGTGCAGCACATTGATGTCGAGCAGCGAGCGCGTCGCCAGCGTGTAAAGCATGATGCCGCCCACGACCGCGATGACTGCGGCATAGACCATGGTGCGCGGACGGACCGTCCGATAGATCGGCGGCTTGCCTTCCTGGCGGCGATGGATGTTGATGTCGTTGTCATATCCGATCAGCCGGGTCGGACGGCCGATCTTGGTCATCACGGTGTCGCAGGCATCGATGCACAGCCCGCATTGGATGCATTCGAGCTGGGCGCCGTCGCGAATGTCGATGCCGGTCGGGCAGACCGCGACGCATTGGTAGCAGTCGACGCAATCGCCGACATGCTCGCCGAGCGCACGCAGCTCGGCGGCCTTCTTCACCGAGGTGCGCTTCTCGCCACGGTCATAGCGATAGGTGACGTTGAGCGCCCATTCATCGGTCAGCGACGCCTGGATGCGCGGCCACGGGCACATATAGGTGCAGACCTGCTCGCGCATGTAGCCGGCGAGAAGATACGTCGTCGTGGTCAGGATGCCGATCCACACATAGGCGACGAGCGGCGCCTGCAAGGTGGCGAGGTCCTTCACCAGAGTGGGCGCGTCGGAGAAATACAGCACCCAGGCGCCGCCGGTCCACCAGGCGATCATGAGCCAGATTCCGTGCTTGAGCACGACTTCGGAAACGCGCCTTGCGGTCCATTGATGGGCCGCAGCGTCCTTCTTCATGCGCTCGCGGCGGTCGCCCTCGACCATACGCTCGACGGCGTAGAACAGGTCGGTCCACACCGTCTGCGGGCAGAGATAGCCGCACCAGATCCGGCCACCGACCGCATTCATCAGGAACAGCGTCACCGCGGCGAGAATCAGAAGGCCGGTGAAGTAGTAGACCTCCTGCGGCCAAAGCTCGATGAAGAAGAAATAGAAGCGGCGATTTGGAAAGTCGATCAGCACCGCCTGGCTGGGCGCGCCGAGGCCGCGATTCCAGCGCACGAACGGCAGGAAGTAATAGACGCCAAGGCAGACGGCCATCAGCGCCCATTTGATGCGACGGAAGGTGCCGTGGACGCTCTGCGGATAGACCTTCTTACGGGCGGCATAAAGCGGCCCGTAATTGTCGTATCCCAGCTGTTCAGGGGTGATGGGCTTGTTCATGACTGGTCACCGTTTCGCATCTCGCGATGACCCTAGAGCCTGTGCCGATGGGGCGGTTGATCCAGCTCAAACGGGTCCAGATTCCCCGCCCCAAAGGCCATTGATTTGGCGATGCTATTTGCCTCCGCCCAGCGAGTGGACGTAGACCGCCATCGCCTTCAGCGTCACCGGATCGAGCCGCCCGTCCCATGCCGGCATCACGCCGCCGCGGCCGTTGGTGATGGTCTCGATGATGGTCGCTTCGTCCCCGCCATAGAGCCAGATATTGGCGGTGAGATCCTTCGAGCCGAGCTCCGGATTGCCCTTGCCGTTCTCGCCGTGACAGACCACGCAGTTGTCGGCGAAGATCTTGGCGCCTTCGGCTGCATTGTATCCCGGCGCGGTCGGCAATTTCGACAGCGAGCGGACGTAATTGGCCACCGTAACGATCTGCTCCGGCTTGAGCGTGCCGTCCTTCCCGAAGGCCAGCATGTTGCCCTCATGGCCCTTGGCATTGCCCGAACGCGCGCCGAAGCGGATGGTCTGGATGATCTGGTCGAGGCTGCCGCCCCACAGCCAGTCGTCATCGTTCAGGTTGGGAAATCCCTTGGAGCCGGTCGCCCCCGTGCCGTGGCAGGGCGCGCAGTTGTCGCCGAACACCGTCTTGCCGCGGGCGCGCGCCAGCGCCAGCAGGGCCGGGTCCTTCTCGATATCGGCGAGCGAAGCGGTCGCGAGCGCGGCCATCTTCTCACCCCGGATGGTGTCGAGATTGGCAAGCTCCACCGCGACATTGGCGCGCGACGAGTAGCCGAGAAGGCCCGTCGTATTGCTCCTCAGCAGCGGCCAGGCCGGATAAAGAATCCAGTAGCCGACCGCCCAGATGATGGTGAGATAGAAGGTGATCACCCACCAGCGCGGCAGCGGCGTGTTCAACTCCTTGATGTCGTCCCACTGGTGGCCGGTCGTTGCGGTGCCGGAGACAGAGTCAATTTCTTCGCTGTGATCGGTCATGGTTTCAATCCTCACGCAACGGCATCCGTGCCGCCTCGTCGAAAGCGGCCTTGTTGCGAGGCCAGAGAGCGTACGTCACGATCCCGAGAAAGATCGCGACAAAGAGCGGAGTCCAGAGCGTCAGCACGAAATCCGAGGCGAGGTTCTGGACGGTGACAATCGCGTTCATCGCTTGG
>Ga0070738_10005647_pt1 | contig 13729 bp, 14 predicted proteins | sample Coa_R2_2_FD_66446 | JGI IMG/M metagenome (GOLD analysis project Ga0070738, IMG submission 66446) | Surface soil microbial communities from Centralia Pennsylvania, which are recovering from an underground coalmine fire - Coalmine... | ecosystem: Environmental > Terrestrial > Soil > Unclassified ... | reverse complement strand
AGCTTGGGCAGCACGGCCTCGAAGTAGTCGTCGTAGCCCGTCTTGTCGGCGTCGATGAAGACGAGGTCGAAGGGGCCGGGCAGCGTGCCGACGGTGGCGAGCGCCGGACCCTCGATCACCTCGATGCACGCCGCGAAGGGGCTGGCGGCGATGTTGCGCCGGGCGACCTCGGCGTGCTCGGGGTTGACCTCGCAGGTGGTGATGCGCCCACCCGGGGGCAGGCCGGCGGCCATGGCGAGCGAGGAGTAGCCGGTGAAGGTCCCGATCTCGAGCACGCGGCGGGCCGCGGTGGCGTGCACCATCATCTCGAGGAAGCGCCCCTCCTGGCGACCGACCATCATCCCCCACCACGCGAAGTCGCGCTTGGTCGACTCGTAGACCTCGGCCAGGTAGGCGGGCGGGGCGGTCGAGTGCTCCTCGGCGTAGGAGAGCGCCACGGGGTCGACGAGCTCGGTCATGGCCGCATCGTAAGCCCCGGGTCGGCGCGCGCGGCACTCAGCGCCACAGCAGCTCCCCCAACCGGAGCAGCCCGGTCATGTCGATCACGTCGGCGTCGAAGAAGGGCGCCGTGGCGAGGACGTCGGGCGTGGCGCCCAGCTCGGCCTGTTGCTCCGCTTCGCGGCGGGCCACGACGCTGAAGTTGAGGAAGCTCTCGGCCACCTCCTCGAGGACGCGGGCGGTCTGGGCCTCGTCCCCCGGCAACGCGGCGGCGAGCGAGCGCGCTCGCTCGTGGAGGTGCTCGGCGGCCGCCGAGGCGCCGGGGTCCCGGAAGTACCCCGGGAGCACCTTGTTCAAGATGACGGCACCGAGGTGCAGGCTCCGGTCGCCGAGCTCGCGCGAGAAGTACTCGGCCTCGCGCAGCGGCGTGGCCTCCAGCGTGGACACCACCACGAAGGTGGTTCGCCGGTCCGACAGCAGGCGGGTGACCGCCGCCGCGCGCTCGACGAACCCGTCGTACATCGACTGGAACAAGGTGAAGAACTCGGCCACGTCGGCGAGGAACTGGGTCCCGAGGATGCGGTCGGCCACCTGGTAGAAGGGGCGGGACGCCAGGCTCATGAGGCGCGACCGGTAGGGCACGATCAGCCACCGGAGCAGCCGGCTCGAGAAGAAGTCAGCCATGCGCTGGGGGGCGTCGAGGAAGTCGAGCGCGTTGCGCGTCGGGGGGGTGTCGACCACGATCAGGTCGTAGGTGCCGGTGGAGTGGATCTCGTAGAGCCGCTCCATGGCGATGTAGTCGTGGCTCTGCACGAACCGGCCCGACACGTTGCGGTACAGCGGGTTGGCGAGGATCCTGGCCCGGGTGGCGGCGTCGGGGGCGTGGCGGCGGACGAGGGCGTCCCAGCTCTCCCTGGTGTCGAGCATCGCCGCCCACAGCTCGCCGCGGGGCACCACCCCAGCCGCGCGGAACACCGACTCGTCGATGCGCACCTCGGCGTTGCCGATACCCGACAGCCCGAGCGCCTCGGCCAGGCGCCGGGCGGGGTCGACGGTCAGCACGAGCACCCTCCCGCCGTGGTGGCAGGCAGCCATGGCCGCAGCTGCAGCCGCAGTCGTGGTCTTGCCGACCCCGCCCGGGCCGCAGGCGATGACGATCTCCTTCGCGGCGAGCAGCCCGTCGAGCGAGCCGCGGCGCGGCCCCGGGGCCTGCGGCGCCGGAGCCGGCATCAGAACCCGAGCTCCTCGGCCAGGTGCGTCGCCATCTGCCGGGTGCTGCGCAGCCCGAACGAGCGGGTGAACAAATAGGGGGCCAGCAGCACCGGCACGGAGGGGTCGAGGCCGGCCCGCAAGCGCTCGAGGTGCTCGGCTCTGGACCGGCGCATGGTCACTGCCAGCCGCGCCCCTTCGATCACCGGGCTCACGTCGGCGCCGGCCTCGGCCGACAGCCTGGCGAGGACCTCCGGCCGGCTGATCGCTTCGAAGACGGCCTCCTCACGATGGCCGAACAGCTCCGGCAGGACACGGTTCACGACCACCGCCGACAGGGTGACCGTCGTCTCAGCCGCCACCCGTGCCGCCAGCTCGAGGGTCTCGGACACGGGCATCTCTTCGGGGGTGGTGACCGCCACCAGCCCGGTCTTCGAGGGGTCCGAGAGGATGTCGAGCATCCAGTCCGTCTGGGTCCGCACCGGGCCCATGTGCACCAGTTCGTTGATGGCCTGGGGTGCCGCCAGCTGGCCGACGATGTGGCCCGCCGCCGCCGCATCCACCACCACGAGGTCGTAGCGCCGCTCCCGCACCTCCCAGCACAGCTTGCCGACGGTCAGGATCTCCCGAACCCCCGGCGCCGCCGTGGCGACGAAGTCGAGCGCGCGGGCCACGGGACCGATCCGCCCCACGACGGGTACCCGGAGGTTGAGCCGCAGGTACTCCCGCAGCGACGCCTCGGTGTCCATCGACATGGCGAAGACGTTGGGAGCCACCTCGTGCTCGATGAAGCCCGGCGGCGGCGCCTCGAAGAGGGAGGCGAGATCGCCCTTGGCGTCGACCTCGCAGGCCAGCACCCGGCGGCCCCGGTCTGCGGCCAGCTGGGCCAGGGCGGCGGTCACCGCCGTCTTGCCGACCCCGCCCTTTCCCGTCACGAACACGAGCTGGAGATCGAGCAGGCCCTGGGCTGCCCGCCGGGTCGGCGCGGCCACGGTCGGGGAGGTGGCTAGGGGGCGCCGAAGCCCACCCGGCGCTCCCCGACGGGCGCGCCCACCTCCACGTAGGCGACCTTTGCGGCGGGGACACCCACGCGCCGCCCGCGGCGGTCGGTCAGCCACAGGACGCCGTCGCCCTTCTCGAGCAGCTTCTCGATGCCGGCGATCAGCTCTTCGCGGTCGACATCCTCGCCCAACTCGACATCGAGCTCCTTTGGGGCCTGGGTGATCCCGATGCGCACGTCCACGTGGGCCAGCTCCTCTCCTGCGGGCCGGCTGCCTGCCCGCCCACCGCGACGTTACAGGCCCGGGGCAGACTCTCTTCCATGGCAGCAGCCGCACGGCGCCCGGCCAGCGCGCCAAGCCGCCACGACGGAGACGGCCCCCACGACCGAGACGACCCCCACGACCGAGACGACCGCCGCGACCGAGACCACGACGTGGCTTCCGGAGGTGCCCGCGGCCGGCGCTGGGCATCCACCATGGCCGGCTTCGCCGGCGCCGAGCCCGGTCCCACCGCGGCCATCGGCGGGGCGCCCATTCGGACGGCCCATGCCGACTCGTGCGCCCGGATCGACGCGGGCGGCTTGTCGACGGGCCGCGACGAGGGGACGCGCACCGCTCCTTCGGCTCGCACGGGCACCCCAGGGGGCCGCGGCGCCCGGGGCAGGGCCCGGCGCGAGCGCGAGGAGCAGGAGGACGCCGAGCTGGCGCCCGGCGCAACCCGGGCGTCCGGCGCGGGGCGACGGGCCGAGCCCGAGGAGCCCGACGCGTGGCGGACCTGCTTCGAGCGCGATCGCGACCGGATCCTCCATGCCAGCGCCTTCCGCCGGCTGGCCGGCAAGACCCAGGTGTTCGTCTTCCCTGAAGACCACCAGCGCACGCGGCTGACCCATGCCATCGAGGTGGCCCAGGTGGCGGCAGGAGTGGCGAGGGCGTGCCGACTCAACGTGGCGCTGACCGAAGCCATCGCCCTCGGGCACGACTGCGGCCACGGCCCCGGGGGCCACGCGTGCGAGGACGCCCTCGACCCGTACCTGCCCGAGGGCTTCGACCATGCACCATGGGGAGCGGCGGTCTCGCTGCGCCCCCTGAACCTCTGCGCGGAGACGCTCGACGGCATCGCCAATCACAGCTGGTCCAGGCCCGCCCCGGCCACCCCCGAGGGGGAGGTGGTCAGCTGGGCAGACCGCATCGCGTACGTCTGCCACGACTGGGAGGACGCCGTCCTCGCCGGGATCGTCACCCCGAGCCTCTTGCCCGATGCCGTGCGCGAGCGGTGCGGCGAGCGCCGCGGCGAGCAGCTGGGTGCCTTCATCGACGCCCTCGTCGCCACCACGCTCGAGACGGGCACGGTCGGCATGGACCACGACATGGCCCAGGCCCTGGCCACCTTCCGGGCGTGCAACTACGAACACGTGTACCTACGCGAGGCGTCCGTCGCCCAGGCGCAGGCGGTGGTGGCCGTGCTGCGCGCGCTGGTGGAGCACTACGCCGACCGGCCCAACGCCATCCCGGCGGTCCGCGAAGGAGGCGGCCTCGCCCCCGGGGGGCCCGACGCAATGCGGGCTGCGGTCACCTATGTGTCAGGCATGACGGACCGCTACGCGTTCCGACAGGCGGTCGCCATCCTCGGCTGGGACCCCGCCAAGCTCCCCAAGGGTGTCGACGCGTGAGTGGCCTGCCCGGTGTCGAGCCGGCGTGCACGGGGGCGGACCGGGCGCCCGGGTCAGCCGGTCCCCCGACCGGTCAGGTGCTCGGGCGGACGGCCAGCTCGCGTCGGTAGACCCGGGCCGGCCCCAGCGCCGCCAGCCGGTCGGCCACGGCCCTGAACGCGGAGGCCGCTTCACCGGCCGGATCGGCGGCCACGACGGGCAGCCCCTCGTCGCCACCCTCGCGGACGGCGGGCACGAGGGGAACCTGCCCGAGGAGCGGCACCCCGAGGTCCCGGGCGAGCGCCTGGCCGCCGCCGGAGCCGAACAGCTCGTAGCGGACCCCGTCGACGCCGGTGAACCAGCTCATGTTCTCGATCACTCCCCGGACGGCCAGCTTGAGCTTGCGGGCTGCGTAGGCAGACCGCTGGGCCACGCGCTGGGCGGCCGCTTGCGGGGTCGTCACGACCAGCATCTCGGCCCGCGGCATGACCTGGGCCAGCGACAGGGTGACGTCGCCGGTGCCAGGCGGCATGTCCACGAGGAGGAAGTCCGGCTCGCCCCAGTAGGCGTCGGAGAGGAACTGCTGGATGGCCTTGTGCAGCATCGGCCCCCGCCAGATGACGGGCTGGTCGTCGGGGACGAAGAACCCCATCGACAGGCAGCGCACGCCGTGGGCCGCAGTCGGGACCACGACGTCGCCGAGGACGAGGGGGTCGCGCTCGGCACCGAGCATCTTGGGGACGGAGAAGCCGTACACGTCGGCGTCGAGCACGCCCACCGAGTGCCCGGCAGCGGCGAGGGCGACGGCCAGGTTGACGGTCACCGACGACTTGCCGACGCCACCCTTGCCCGACCCCACCCCGATCACACGGGTCGCCGAGCCAGGCTGCAAGAACGCGGGGACCACCGGCTCCTCGCCGTGCCCGTGGCCGCCGTGCCCGTGCCCTTCGCCTGGTGCGTGCCCCGCGCCTGGTGCGGCGACGGTCTCCATCCTGGCGCGCAGCGCGGCCCGCAGTCCCGCTCGCTGGCGGTCTGACATGGCGACGGGCTCGATCGCGACCTCGTCCACCCCGGGCACCCCGAGCACGGCAGCTCGGACGGCCTCCTCGAGCTGGGCAAGGTCCGGCCAGGCCGCGGCCGGCAGCGCGAGCGCGATCGTCGCCCGGTGGCGCTTGACCCGGACCCCGCCGACCATGCACGCTTCGCCCAACGGCAAGCCGAGCTCGGGGTCGACGACCGCTTCGACGACCGCTTCGACGTGGGACTGCTCGGCTGCCATGGACCTTCCTCGCTGCCACCCGCAACGGATGCACCGCCGGCAACGGCGGACTGGCTCCTGCGGGCTGCAAGATGGGCAGGGGTAGACTACCGGTCGTGCCGTCAGCCCCGGACACCGTCGCGGTCACGGGCCCCTTCTCTGCATCGAGTGCAGGCGAGAGGCCTGCGGGCGAGAGGCGGGGCGGCGAGAGGCGGCCGAGCGGGAGGCAGCCCGCCGTCGAGCCCGCCAGCGAGTCGGCCAGCGACGACGAGCGCTTCGCCGCTACCGTCACCGCGGTGGTCGCAGCCTTCGGCGACCCGACGCGGCGCGACATCTTCTTGCACGTGCGGTCGTGCCCCGGCTCTACCGCCACCGAGATCGCCGCCGAGTTCTCCCTCCACCCCAACGTGGTGCGCCACCACCTCGACCGGCTCGTGGCCGGCGGCTACCTCCGGGTGGAGGTCAGCCGGCGCGAGCAGGGAGCGGGGCGTCCCTCCAAGCGCTTCTTCCCGGCCGCCGACGACCTGAGCATCGGCTTCCTGTCGCGGCGCGACGACCTCGTCGTGCTGCTGCTCCGCGAGGCGATGGAGCTGCTGGGCCCCGAGAGGGCCGAGGCGATGGCCGTCAAGGTGGGCGAGCAGTACGGGCGCTCTCTCGCCGCCCGGATGTCGCCGCACGAGGGGCAGCGGTCGGTGCGGGCCGCCATGCACGCCATCGCCGAGACCCTGACCGCCCACGGTTTCGCAGCCCACGCGGAGGACCGCGACAGCACCACCGCCATCGTCGCCGAGCACTGCCCGTTCGGCGACCCTGCCACGACCAGTCCCGTGTTCTGCGCCGTGGACCGCGGCATGGTGACCGGGCTGCTGGCCGGGTTGTGCGGCGGCGCACACCCCGAGGCGATGCCGGTCGTGCTCTCGTCGCGGGCGCGGGGCGACGACGCCTGCGTGGCGACCGCCTGACCCTTGGCCCGCCACTACCTCGACCACGCGTCGACGTCACCCCTCCGGCCCGAGGCGGCGGCCGCCATGCGAGCCTGGCTCGAGCTGCCGGCCGGCGACCCTGGCCGGGTGCACCACGAGGGGCGGGTCGTGCGGGCCGCGGTGGAGACCGCCCGCGAGCAGGTGGCCGCGCTCCTCGGGGTGCGCCCACGCCAAGTGGTGTTCACCTCGGGCGCCACCGAGGCCGCCAACGCCGCTGCATGGGGCGCCACCCGCGACCGGCCGGGCGCGGTGGTGCTGTGCGCGCCCGTCGAGCACTCGGCGGTCCGGCACGGCTCCGAGCGGCTGGCACCGGTCGAGGACCTGGCCGTCGACGCCGCCGGGCGCATCGATCCCTCCTCTGTCTCCGAGGCACTGGCGCGCCACCGCGCCGCGCCGCCGGCCCTCGTCCAGTGCCAGTACGCCAACCACGAGGTGGGCACCCTCCAGCCGGTGGACGAGGTGGTGGCCCTGTGCCGCGCCGCCGGGGTTGCCGTGCACGTCGACGCCGCCGCCGCCTGCGGCCAGGTCCACCTCGACCTGGGGGCACTCGGCGCCGACCTGGTGTCGGTGAGCGCCCACAAGCTGGGCGGGCCGCCCGGAGTGGGGGCCTTGGTGGTCGGCCGGGGCGTGCGAGTGGCCCCGCTCCTGGTAGGCGGTGCCCAGGAACGGGCCCGGCGCGCCGGCATGGAGAACGTGCCGGGCATCGTGGGGTTCGGCGCTGCCGCCGAGGCACTGGCGGCCGACGGCGGCGCGCGGCTCGCCGCCGAGCAGCGCTCGGCGCGGGCTCGGACGGCAGCACTGGTGGCCGCGGCCACGGCAGCCGACGGCGTCAGCCTGCTCGGCGACCCCGATCCGGGCGGCCGGCTCCCGCACGTAGCCTGCGTGAGCCTCGAGGGCGTCGAGGCCGAGCCGGTGCTGCTCGGGCTCGACCGGGCGGGGGTGGCGGCGCACTCGGGCTCCTCGTGCTCCTCGGAGGTGCTCGAACCGTCGCCGGTCCTCGCAGCGATGGGCGCGGACCCGGACCGGTCGCTGCGGCTGTCGGTCGGCTGGTCGACCGTGGACGAGGACGTCGAGGCCTTTTCCCGCGCATTCCCGAGGGTGCTCGAAGGCCTGCGGTCGCTGCGGGGTTGAGCCCGGGGTCATGCAAGCCCCGGGGGGCAGACCCGGGCCCAAGCGGGCCCGCGAGCAGGCTGCCCTCAGTCGAGCCCGGGGGGCACGGGTCGCTTGGCCGCCTCGAACGCACGGCGGATGGTCGGGGCTGCCTGGGCCACGAGCGACGCTGGCGGGTGCTCCGCCAGGAAGAGGGTGAACTGGTCGGTGGCGCCGGCCGCGTTGGCGTCCTGCACGAGCTCGATCACCCCGAGGAACAGGTGGGCGGCGTAGTTGCCCGGCTGCACGGCGATCGACCGCTCCACGAGGGCCCGCCCGGCGTCGCGGACCCGGGCGTTGGCCGAGTACTCCCACTCGAGGTACCCGGCCTCGGCGAGGGCCGTCGGCTGGCGGGGGTCCTCTTGGAGCACCTGGAGGTACAGGTCGAGACCTTCGGCGACCGAGCCACGGCTCACGAGCGCTGCCGCCTGGTCGAGCTGGCGGTGGACGGTCTGGGCGGGGTCGAGCTGCACCGAGCCGTCGCCGGTCTCGCCGAGCAGGCGGGGCGCCGTCAGGTGGACGACGAGCAGCACCACGCCCGCAGCCAGGGAGACTGCGCCGACGACGGCGAGCCACCTGCGTCGCCGCCGGTTGCGGGGCCGGGGAACCCGGTCGCTCAGCTGCGGTGCGCCGTCCTCGGCCCCGGCCGCCGCCCGGCGACGTTCGGGCACGGCCTCGGGCCGGGCCGCCTTGCCGTCGGCCCCGGGCGCCGCGGTGGCCAGCCCCGGCACGGCCGCAGCCTCGCGGTCCAACCGGGCCAGCTCCTCTTCCACCGCGGCAAGCCTCGCCTCGTCGCGCCGGCACAGCAGGTCGAAGTCGGCATCGCTGAGGTCGCCCGCGTCGTGCTCGAGCTCGGCGTCGCGCAGCGACCGGATGAGGAACTGGCGCTGGTCCTCGAGGCGCCACCGGTCACCCTCGGGAGCCGGCGGCGGGCGGTCGAGGGTGGTCACGGGCCGGCCCGGAGCCGCGCCATCGCGCGCGACCGCCTGACGAACAGCACGCCGACGCCGACCAGCGCGGCGGCCCCGGCGAGGGCCGGCACCACGTAGACGAGCACCCCGATCCCGCTCGCCGGCGGGGCGAGGAGGATGGACGGACCGTAGCGGGCGACCAGAGCCTGCTCGATCTGGGCATCCGTCGCCCCACGGCGGATCATGGCCGTGATGCGGTGGCGGACCGCCACCGCCGTCGCCGCCTGCGACTGGGCGACCGACAAGTCCTCGCAGCTCGGGCAGCGGATCCGGCTCTCGATGGCGGCCGCCCGCTCGGTCGCCGAGGGGTGCCCGGTGCCGACGGCCCCGCTCCCGATGACGAGGGCCACGCCCAGCACCACCAGCATGGCGACGAAGCCCGCCCGGCGCGCCACGAGCGCCCCCGCGGCCCCGACGGTCCGGACCCGCGCACGAGCCGGCGCCCGGTCGACAACGTGGGCGGCCGTCACCGTCCCCCCCGAGCCACGGCGTGCACGGCCGCGGTGAGCTGGGCGGCGGTGAGCGGTCCGGTGAACGCACCCGCCACCTTGCCGTCCGGGGCGATGAGGAAGGTGGTGGGGGGCGCCGTCACCCCGTAGTCGAACGCGAGCGACCCGCCGGGGTCCGCCAGGGTGGGCCATGCCGTGCCCCAGGTGTCGTCGAACTGGCGCGCGGCGGCGTCACGGTCCTGGAACACGACGCTCAGCAGGGCGGCGCCCCCCTGGTGACGGCTCTGCTCGAAGGCGAACTGCACGAGGTCCGGCATCTCCTGCTGGCAGGGCGGGCACCAGCTGGCGAAGAAGTTCAGGACCACCACCCGGCCGCGGTAGGAGGCCAGCGACACCCGGGCGCCGTCGAGCGACGTGGCGGTGAACCCGGGGGCCTGCCGGCCCTCGAGAGGGCTCTGGAAGGGTGTTGCCTCGACGGCCGGCCGGGTGGCGGCAACCACGGACAGCGCCACCAGCACGGCAAGCAGCGCGGCAGCGATCCACCGGGCGCGGTGGCGCACGCGTGGCCGGTCCCGGTGGGCGGTGCCGGCGGCAGTGCGGGCCCGGCGGAGGGTCAGCTCGGCCCTCATCGGACCGCGCCCACCGGCGGGCGCGCCGCCCGCTCGCCGCGCGGGTCGCTGCGCCCGCGGGCAGCTCTCGCCGCCGCCGGCGCCGATGCCGGCTCGACCGGCCGGCGCCGCCCACCGGGCCACAGGGCGAGCAGCCCGCCGACCCCCACGATGATCCCCCCTGCCCACATCCACGAGATCAGCGGCTCCACGATGACCCCCACGGCCACTGCACCGGCGGGGAGCCCGCTCACTGCCTGCGCGCCCGACACGGCGCCGCTGCCGCCGACGGCGTCAAGGGTGAGGTAGACGTCGCCCAGGGCCCCCGAGTCGATGGCGGGGGTGCCGACGACCTGGGACTGCGGGCCGCCGTACTGGCTCACTGCGGGGCGCAGCATCCTCCCGTCCACCTCGACCACGGCTTCGGTCGCGACCCGCACCGGGTCCGAGACCCGGCGGAGGCCGTCGAAGACGAACGTGTGGCCGTCGAAGTGAGCCGGCAGGTGTGGCCGCAGGGTCAGCTCGGCGCTCTGGCGGAACGACGACGCCGAGGTGAGCCCCACGGCGAGCACCACCACGCCGAGGTGGACCACCATGCCGCCGTTGGCGCGCCCGACGAGCCCCCGCCAGGCGCCGGCGCCGTGGCGGGCGCTCGCCCGCACCGACAGCACGAGGGAGCGCGCGGCCGACGCGGCGGCGAAGGCGCCGAGCCCGAACGCCGTCAGGGGCGCCAGGCCCCTGACCCCCCCGGCCACGCAGGCGACCACGGTGGCGGTGCCGGCCCAGGCCGGGAGCGCCACCCGCCGCCACAGGGTGCCCGCGTCGACCTTGCGCCAGCTGAGGGCGGGCGCGACGGCCATGAGGAAGAGCAGGGCCAGCCCGACCGGCACGGCCACCACGTCGAAGTAGGGCGCGCCGACCGTCACCTGCTGGTGCCGGACGGCTTCGTAGAGGAGGGGGAAGACCGTGCCGAGGAGCACCACGAAAGCGAAGCCGACGAACAAGAGGTTGTTCACGACAAAGGCTCCCTCGCGCCCGAGGGGGGCGTCGATGCCGCCGGGCGCCCGCAGCCGGTCGCCGCGCCAGGCGATGAGGCCGAAGCCGACGACGACCACGACCAGGAAGGCACCGATCAGCAGGGGGCCGAGCGTCGACTCGGAGAAGGCGTGCACGGACTCGATCACGCCCGAGCGGGTGAGGAAGGTGCCGAGGATGGTGAGGGCGAAGGTGGCGACCGACAGCGACAGGTTCCACACCCGCATGAGCCCGCGACGCTCCTGGACGAGCACCGAATGGAGGTAGGCGGTGCCGCACAGCCACGGCAGCAGGGCCGCGTTCTCGACCGGGTCCCAGCCCCAGAAGCCGCCCCAGCCGAGCACCTGGTACGACCACCACGCGCCGAGCACCAACCCGAGCGACAGGAACGTCCAGGCGAGCAGCGTCCAGCGGCGCGTCTCGGACTGCCAGTGCTCCCCCACCCGCCCGGTGGCGAGCACGCCCACGGCGAACGCGAAGGGGACGGTGAACCCGACGAAGCCCAGGTAGAGGAGCGGCGGGTGGATGGCGACCAGCGGGTTGTCCTGCAGCAGCGCGTTCGGCCCGGCGCCCTGGGAGGGTACGACACCGTGCACGGGCGCGAACGGGTCGGCGGGGTGGAGCATGAGGCCGAAGAAGAACGCCGACACGGCGTACATCACGAGCGTCGCCCAGCGGACGACCGGGTCGTGACCGCGGCGCCGGTAGCGCCATACGAGCGCGGTGGTGAAGGCGGCGAGCGCCACGCCCCACAGCAGGATCGAGCCCGCGAGCGCCGACCACATGCCGGTGATCGAGTAGAGCAGCGGCGTCGACCGGGCGTTGTTCTCGGCCACGAAGGCGATCGAGAAGTCGTGGGTGACGAGAGCCCGCTCCATCCCCACCGTCGCCAGCACTGCCCCCAACAGGATGAGGGGCGCGTACACGCGGCCGTCGAGGCGGGGGTCGACCCCCGCACGGCCGGAGCGCAGCGACACGGCCAGGACGCAGACCCCGAGCACCGAGGCGGCGAAGCCCAGCCACACCCCGACGTGGCCGAGCGCGGCGTTCACGGCCGCTCCCGCACGCTCACCGGGTGGGGCCGTCGGCGGCGGTCACGCGCCCGGGGTGGGCCGCGATGTAGGTGGCCGAGTGCTTGACCATGATCTCGTTCGACACGAAGACGTCCGACGACGCCGCGGCGAAATGGCCGACCACCACCACTGCGATGCCCGGCTGGAAGAGCTGTGGCGGCGTGCCCCGGTTGACGACGGCCACCGACCGGCCACCCTGGGCCAGTCGGAACCTGGCGCCGGTCGTGGTGGCCTGCACGGTTCCTCTCACCACCACGCCCTCGAGGCGGAAGCTCGACGTCCCGAGGCTCGCCTTGTGGGCCAGGGCCTGGTCGACCGTCTGGAAGTAGTCCAGCGCGCTCCCCAGCCCCTCGACGAGGAGGAAGGCGATCGCCCCGGCGACCACGGCCACCACCGTCCAGAGGCGGAGCCGGTGCCGGCGCCGTGGCGCCGGGTGCCCCTCCCGTGCGGCAGCGGGCGCCTCGTGCCCCACCGCCACGCCGCTCACCTGCCAGCCACCCCGGTCTCGGTGTGCTCACGGTCCACCTCGGCCCTCGCGGTGCGGCGCTCGCCCCCGGCTCGCCGCAGGCGCCGGAGCCGCCACCCGAGGGCTGCCGCGTAGAGCGCCAGGCTCCCGAGGGCCACGGCGTAGCCGGCATCGATGTACCTCATCGGTCGCGGTCGGGCGCGTGGCCCGGCCCGGCGCCGCTTCTCTCGGTCTGGGGTCCGCCGGCGCCGCCTGCCGCGGCAACAGCTGGCACGGGCGCCACCGCGGGCACTGGTGCGGGCCCCGCTCTGGTGGCGGCGGGCTTCGCGTCGAGGCCGGAGGAAGCGACGGCCAGGGCGCCCGGCGCGGTGGGCGCGCTGGGCGCGCCAGCCGGCGTCCCCTCAGCGTGGCGCTCGGCCAGGGAGATCTCGAGCTCGGTGCCGCCGGCCTGGTCGCGCAGCACCTCGAGGCGGTACCGGACGGTCACCAGCCAGACGAAGTCGAGGAGGATGGCCACGAACCCGAGCAGGAGCGTCCATGCCATCGAGCCGTGGACGTGAGCCTGCAGCTCGGGGTTGAGGATCGTGCCGCCCTGGTGCAGGGTCTGCCACCACACCACCGAGAAGTGCACGATCGGCACGTCGACGGCGGCGACCAGCGCCGCCACCGCGCACCGGCGGGCCCGGACCTCGGGGTCCGCGGGCACCCGCCGGAGCGCCAGGTAACCGACCAGGAGCACGAGCAGCAGCGCGGTCGAGGTGAGCCGGGCGTCCCAGGTCCACCAGACACCCCAGGTCGGGCGCCCCCAGAGCGACCCGGTGACGAGGGTGAGCGCGCAGAAGAGGGCGGCCAGCTCCACCGACGACGCGGCGAGGCGGTCCCAGAACGGCGACCGTGTGCGAGGCCACAGGTACAGGATGCTCGACCCCGCGGCCAGCCCGCCGGCAACGTAGAGCGCCACGAAGGCGATGGCGGGATGAAGGTAGAGGAGCCGGACGGTGTCACCCAGCGTGGCGTCGGGCGGGGTGACCCACAGCCCGAGCCACACGGTGGCGGCGGTGGCGGCCAGGCCGGCGAGGCCCACCACGGCGAGCCAGCGCCTCACGTGGCAGCCTCCTGGAGCGGGCCATAGGCGATCATCCCCACCGCCAGGTACACGACGGCGAAGGGCGCCAGGATTCGCAGCCACGACACGCCGGCGGGCACCGCGCCGCCGGCTGCCGCCATCCAGGCCCGCGATCCCGCCAGCAACACCGGAGCCAGGACCGGCAGGACCAGCATCGGCAGCAGGGTCTCGCGGACGCGCAGGCCGGCCGACAGGGCCCCGTAGACCACACCCGCAGCGGCCAGCCCCACGGTGGCCAGCGCGGAGGCAACCAGCGCCAGCCATGGCGCGTGGATCTTCAGCCCGAACAGCACCGTCACGCCCACCCACAGCAC
>Ga0070738_10005646_pt1 | contig 13730 bp, 13 predicted proteins | sample Coa_R2_2_FD_66446 | JGI IMG/M metagenome (GOLD analysis project Ga0070738, IMG submission 66446) | Surface soil microbial communities from Centralia Pennsylvania, which are recovering from an underground coalmine fire - Coalmine... | ecosystem: Environmental > Terrestrial > Soil > Unclassified ... | reverse complement strand
GCCAGGTCCACGATGCGGGCCTTGCCCTCGCGCAAGCCGGCATTGCACAGCAGGCTGCCCATGACGACGCCGGCCCAGAGAGAGGTACCGAGCGGCGGCAGGGGCATGTGCCGGTAGCGCAGCGCGAGGACGAGCCCCACCGCTCCGGCGACCATGAACAGGCTGGCGGCCCAGCCGAGCGGGATCGCGCGGCCGTGGCCGGCGGCCTGCTGCACGATCTCGCTGGCCTGCTGCACGGCCATGCGCTGATCGCGCCGGCGGCGGCGCTCCTCGATGTTGATGGCCATGTGCTGCCCTGTCAGGGTACCCCAGCGTGCGCCGCGGCGCACGCTTGATGGCCCACATTTGCTGGCTATGCTGGCGGCGGGAAGGCCCGCACCTGCTTCAGCGCGCCGCCGGACCAGCGATCGACGTAGGCGCTGGCCTTCTGGACGTCGCCTCGCGTGTCGAAGGTGATCGGGCCGAGCAGTCCGGCGAAGGCGGACGTACGGCCGATCTGCGCATTCACGTCGGCGGGGTGGATCTCGAGGCTGCCCTTGGCCGCGACAGCGCCCTGGATGGCCTGCAGCACGATCCTGGCGGCGTCGTACGCCTGCGCGCTGAAGGGCGCCGGGGGCGCGTCGAACCTGGCGGCGAACTCCTTGCCCCAGGCCTGGCCGGCGGGCGTGGCGTCCCAGCCGGCCACCGGGCTCGCCACGAACATGCCCTCGGCCAACCCCTCACATGCCATGCCGGCCATGAGCAGCAGGGTGGGCGCCTGCTGGCGGATGGCTCCAGCCAGGGCGCCGCACTGGGGCCCTTCGCTCGCGATGAAGACGGCGTCCGGCTTCGCGGGGGCAATGGCAGCGGCCGCATCCGCCGGGCTGGCCGCTGTCGCTCGCTGGACCTTCATTCCCAGCGCGCCGGCGCGCTTCTGGAACTCGTCGGCCAGGCTGACGCTGTCAGGGTCGCCGGCGTCCACGACGAACGCGTGCTTGGCGTAGACCGGCTGGCCGAAGAGGAACACGGCCGCCGCGGCGCCAACCGCATCGTCGCCGGCCGCCAGGCGGTGAGCCGTCTTCCAGCCGCTATCGCTGATCTTGGGCAGGGATGCGGACTGGCTGACGAAGCCCACGTGGGCGGCGTCCAGAACTGGCGCCGCGGCCAGGGCTGCGCTGCTGGCCAGGGGCCCGACGACACCGAGGACGGCGCGGTCCGCCGCGAGCTGGACAGCCTGCTCTCGGGCCACCGCGGGCTGCGCCTCGCCGTCCACGGCCACAGGCTGGACCTTCAGTCCGTCGATGCCGCCAATGCGGGCGTTGAAGTCGTCGACGGCCATCTGGCAGGCCTGCAATGAGGGTTTGCCGAGGAAGGCCAGGTCGCCGCTTTGGGGGCCGAGGCAGGCGAGCTTGATCTCCGTGAGCGGACCGCTCGGCGTCGGGGTTGGCCGCGGAGTGGGCGTGAACTCAAGGGTGGCTGTGGCCCGCGGGGGCGGCGCGCCGCTGGACGTGGCCGGCTGGGCTACCCCCGGAGCCGAACAGCTGGCCAGGAGCAGGGCCGGCAGGAGTAGACGTGTGGATGGGAACCAGCGGCGGCCCATGGTGCCGTGCAATCGTCGCACCGGGCCGGCGCTTTCAGGCTCGTTGGCAGGCACCAAAAAAGGCGAGCTGTTGTCAGCTCGCCTCTTCGTGCCGGACCAATGCAGGTTACGCGGCCAAGGCCACCAAACCCACAGTCTCGACCGGCTCAATGCGCTTGATGTGCGCGCGCCCCAACTCGCCGGACCTGATGTCCGCGCGTAGGCGTTCCAAGCCCTGATCCGAGACGGTCCAGGTAATCGTGTCGTCGTTCAGCGCCTCGAGGACGATCTGAACGTTCCACCTGTTCACGGATCAAGCTTATGGCTCGCGGCGCCATGCGTCTGTGAGGAAAGTCGCACTTTTCGGAGAATTATTCGCGTTTAGATAAGACGTTGATAAGGCTATCGAAAGTGGATCTCCAGCACGCCTTCGTCCAATACCGCATCGGCCGCGCCAAGGCCGTCCACCGGCGGCGGCAGCTGGAGTACGCGCCGGATGCGGCCGAGCTGCAGGATGAGCTGGCCGTTGTGCTGCAGCAGGTCGATGTCGCCCTCCTCGATGAAGGGCAGCCGCAGGCTCAACACGTATTCGTCGCCCGTCTTACTCAGGCGCTGGACGGGCCCTTCGAGGAACACCGCGGCCGGATCGTCCGGCTCGGGGAAGAGGTCGCGGGCCATCTCACCCAGCAGCTTGAGGCCGATGATGTCGCGATCGTAGAGGGTGATGCACAGCAGCGGCCAAGCGGCAAAGGCGTCCGCCACCGGCCGCGGGACGTATTTCTGTCTGTTCAGGATGACAGCATCGACGTTGCAGCCGTAGAGGCTGACGAACGTCAACGCGCGCATCGTCTCGCGCAGCGACAGCTGCTCGGCCGTGGTCACCAGCCGCACGGACGTCTGCGCCGGGTCGGTCAGCAGCGAACGCAGGTCCGCCAGGCTCTCGGCGAGGGCCTCCAGCTCCTGAGCAAGCCCGCTGGCGGGCGCATCGTTCTGGCCCAGAAGGCGGTCGATCCACCAGCCGGTGCTCTCGGGGTAGGACAGCATCTGGAGAGCGGTGAGCGACGAGCCCAGGTCCATAACCAGCACGTCGTACGCGCCGCTGTCGCACTGCTCCTTCAGTGCCAGCAGGCGGAGCAGATCGCCGATGCCGGGCCCAAGGTTCAGCTCCTCGGCGGCTATGCCGGTGACGGGCCGGTTCAGCAGGCCAGCCAGCAGCGGCTCGATACGCGGCCAGAAGCGCTCCAGCCGCTCGAGCGAGTCGAGCTCCTGCGCCCACAGACCAGCGGCGATCTCCTGCGGCTCGTCGCTGAGGGGCAGGTTCAGGCAATCGGCCAGGCTCTGGGATGCGTCGCCGCCCATCAGCAGCGTCCGACGATCCGTCCCGGCGCAGCGCACCGCTGTGGCCGCTGCGATCGTCGTCTTGCCCGCCCCCCCTTTGCCCGTGTAGAGCAAGATCCTCACAAACCGAGCCAGAATAGCATGTGGCTATGAGCGGCCCGACGAGGCAAGCGAGCGGCGTGGCGGACGAGCTGCAGCGGATTTCCGCCGACGTCGACGGCGCCCTGCGCTCGTTTGTGGACCGCCAGCCGGTCAGCGATTTCTACGACCTGACCCGCTACCACTTTGGCTGGCAAGCCGGCAGCGCGCCACCCTTCCGCCCACGCTCGGTGCTGTGCATCCTGGCCTGCCAGGCCTGCGGCGGCAGCTCCGAAGCGGCTTTGCCGCTGGCGGTGGCGGTCGCCCTGCTGCACGAGTTCTCGGTGAACCAGCGCGAGCTGGAACTGCACCAGGCCACCAGCCGGGGCCGCCCGTCGGTCTGGAATGTGTGGGGCACCGCCCAGGCGATGAACGCCGGCGACGGCATGCACGCGCTGGCCAAGGTAGCCCTGCTGGAAGCGCGCGCGACCCTGCCCGCCGGCTCGATCCTGCACCTGCAGGCCGAGCTGGACGAATGCTGCCTGCGCATCTGCGACGCCGTGCAGCAGGAGCTGACGGCCGGCGAGGCCGCCAGTCCGGAGCTGGCCGCCTGCAAGTCCGCGGTGCTGTTCGAGCTGGCGGCCTACGGGGGCTGCTACATCGCCGGCGCCGGCTCGGCCGCCTCGGCCAGGCTGCGCCGGCTGGGCGAGCTGCTGGGCTCCGCGGCGGCGGTCCAGCCGCTGGACGCCGGCCGCGCCCTTGCGCTGCAGCGCGAGGCGCTGGCTCTTGCCGGGGAGCTGCCCGCCCAGGTGCGCCCACAGGTTCGCGCCCTCGCCGAGGAGCTGCTCAGCGCCGGCGCGGATCTCCCCGCGGGGAGCTATTAGGGGGGCCTTAGCGGTCAGCGATTCGCGGCGAGGTAGTCGATCAGCGTCCCAAAATCGTGCTCCCAGAAGATAGCAATGCCGGACCGCTGCGCTTCGGCCAGGTTGTCCACCTTGAAAACACCCGCAAGCACGGCTGCCGGGACGACGCTCTCACCGAAGCTGCGTTTCCACACGGTGGCCTTGTCACCGATTTCGTGGTTCAGCCGCTTGTAGGAGTTCACCTCACTATTCGACGCCTTGCATTCAATGAGCAGCAGCCGATCGCGCAGGCCGATGCTGAAATCCGCGCGCGTCCCACCAACCTTTGACTGGCGACAGAACTCCCCTGGGGCCAGGAACTCACGCGCGTTCGCAATGTCTCTCGCCTTGACCTTGGCGAAATGCAGCGGCGGTCCAAGCAGTGCCACCTCGACCGCCATCTCCTGGCGTCGAGCCGCTGCGCTTCTTCGGCCCGTGACCGCACGTTGAGCCGCAAGGAGTCCAGCGGTCCAGCGTTGTGCAGCCAGGATTTCATCGTCGGCCGGCTTGCGAGCGGCTTGCCCGAAGAGCGAGGGAAAGCGCTTGGGATCGAGACTCGACATGATGACTTTCAACATCTCGGCGAGATACTGAGGGGCCAGTCGCACTGCCGAAGCCGGAGAGAGTCTTCAAATCGTCATCACTCACCGGCGGCGCCGTTAAGTAGCGTGCAATCTCTCGCATCCCGGAGCGGCTGTCCAGGATGTCCGTCGTGAGAGCGGCGAGGTTATCAGTCTGCTGGAAGAGGCGAACCACACGCTCGAACGCCGCGTCGTACAGCCGCAGGTACTCGGCAGTTCCCTCCTCAGCGCGGCTCCGGACGAACTGGTCGATGGCCTTAAGTCGATGCGCCGCTAGTTCCTCGCGGGTCCACTGTCTGGGCTCTGGCGGCCCCTCAGCCGTTATCTGCCTCGCCAGGAACGAAGGCTATCGGCAGGGCCTCCATCTCTCGCGGCTCGAACTTTTCCAGTCCGCCTTGGTACGTCCTCCCCAGTCCGCGGAAACTCTCGCGCGCACCGTTCAGATAATGGACGAGACGCCGCAGATCGCGCCAGCTCATCTTTCGTTTTGGATAGAGTCCGTGGCCAATGTTGATAAGGGCTAAGCCATCGCGGTTCAGCGCGAATACCGGCGCCTGCCTGGCCATGTACGACGCGACAATCGGCGGCGGCTCCTGAGCTCCGAGGTACCACCACGGGCGACGATGGCTGGAGATGTATCGCCGCGCCACGGCGCGAGGGTCACCAGCGGGGGATTCACCCAGCCGTAGGTAGGCATCGAGCTCGGGGGATGCCTCGCGGTCAATCTCTCTTGGCGGTCGAAACAGGAGTTTCCGTTCGGGGGCATCCCGGATGAGACCGTGCGAATCGATGATTTCCCTGCCTTCCGTGATGGCTGGAACACACCACGGCAAAATGCCTAGTGCCGATGCGCGGGAGCGCGTGAGAACGAAGTAGTCATTGGCCCCTGTCACCATTCCCCGATGAACGTGAACGAGCTCGCCCAGGCGCGATCCCGCTGGTTCCTCCGGGCTGACTGGCTTGGTTAGTGCCGTCCACCTGGCGGAGGTGGCGAATTCTGCACGCGGAACCTCGTACCCCAGCTCGAGGGCGCGGAGCTGCTCAGCCGACGACACTCGACGGACTCGCATGGCCGCCGGCTCTGAGCCCAACCGAAAGCACGTAACCACCGCAGTGGTTTGGGCATCCTCGAACACCTCGGCGGATGGGTCGATCACGTGCAGGGCGTTCCCGCCCAGGCCGTCGAGCAGCAGCGATCGAATCACTTGGCCGTAGCCAACGTCGAGCCACTCGGCGCTCGTAATGAAGCAGCCCACGTCACCGGGACGGCCCAGGCGCGCAGTCGCGAGGAAAAAGTGGGCATGCAGTCCGGCCAGGCCTGAGAAGGAGTGGCCGAGCCCGCGGGCGGTGGCAGCACCCCAGGCCTTCGTCGCCGGGCTCAGATCATGATGACGGACGTATGGCGGATTCGAAATGAAAGCCGTCCGCCCCTCACAGGCCGGCAGCTCAGCGTCAAGGTAGTCCCCTTGCAGAACGTGGGCATTGCGGGCGCCGAGCACAGCCAAAATGGCTCGGGTTATGAGCGTCTGCAGCGGGTCGAGGTCTAGGGCCCAGATTTCCAGTGACCTCGACCGCCGCAGGAGCTCGGCAGTAAAGCGCCCGCTGCCACAGCCCGGATCGACTACACGAGCCGGAGACTGATCCAGAACCCAATCGACCATGGGGCTGACCACCGCTGAGGGGGTGTAGAAGGCTCCTTGGCTCCGCCGCTGAGCTCCCGGCCGGAGCGTGCAGAGGATGTCTCCGAGTGGGTCGCCGCCTTGGAGAATCAGGCTGCCCGTGTCTTCTTTCAGGTCCTCCGGAATTGCACTCGCGAGGTCGGCAGCACGGCAGAGCGCCCTCTCCGAAGCTGTTAGGGGGCCACCGGACTCAGCTGCTCCGAGAGCACATGCCAGGGCCACGAGATCCCGCTCGGAGGAAATCCCGGCGCAGACCGCTGGTGGCGCGTAGGAGTACATACTAGAACGTCCGTTCCTTCACCGGACATTCTAGCGTGATCGTTGAGACTTGGCGGCTACACGCCGGCCATTTGTTTGCCGAGGGCAAGCATGCGCTGGATACGGTCGGGGGAGTTGGTCTCGGTGTAGATGCGGAGGAGGGGCTCGGTGCCGGAGAAGCGGATCATGAGCCAGGTGTTGTCGGCCAGGTTGTACTTGAAGCCGTCGGCGCGGTTGATGCTCTCGACGGGCGTGCCGTCGAGCTCGGAGGGCGGGTTGGCCTCGAGGCGCTGCATGATGGCCTGGCGCTGGTCCTCGGGGAAGTGGTAGTCGTTGCGGTGGTAGAAGCTGGGGCCTGCCTTCTCGTTCAGGTAGCGGATGACCTCTGACAAGGGTTTGCCCATCTGCACGGTAAGGTCGGCGATGAACAGGCCGGCGACGATGGCGTCGCGCTCGGGGATGTGGTTCGCGAAGCCGAAGCCGCCGCTCTCCTCGCCGCCGATCATGGCCTTGCGCTTGATCATCTCGGGGCCGATGTACTTGAAGCCCACCGGGGTATCCACCACCTCGACGCCGTACTCCTTGGCCAGGCGGTTGCACATGGACGTGGTGGTGACGGACTTGACGATGGGGCCGCGCCAGCCCTTGACTTCGAGCAGGTACAGCGTGAGCAGGCCCATGACCTGCAGCTGATCGACGAAACCGCCCTTGTCGTCCACGATGCCGATGCGGTCTGAGTCGCCGTCGGTGCACAGTCCCAGGTCGGCGCCGGTCTCCTTGACCACGTCGCAGCAGAGCTGGACGTTGGGCAGGATGGGCTCGGGGTTCACTCCGCCGAAGTACGGATTGCGCTCGCCGCGGATCTCGTTCACGGTGGTCTTGCCGCCGCTGAGGAGCTCCTTGAAGATGCCTCGGCCGGCGCCGTAAATCGGATCCGCCACGATCTTGAGGCCCGCCTCACGCATGCGGTCGAGATCGACCAGCTTGGCGATCTGCGCATAGTAGGCCGGCTTGGGATCGATCTCGCGCACCAGGCCCTGCTTGCGGGCGTCGTCGATGGGCATGCGCTTGGTGCGGCCGGCGCGCTGGACGTCCTCGATCAACTCCTCGAGCCGGTCAACCACGTCCTGCGAGGCGGAGCCGGCGTACTCGGGTTTGTACTTGAAGCCGTTGTAGGTCCAGGGGTTGTGGCTGGAGGTGATGACGACGGCGCCGCCGGCCTTCTGGTCCAGGATCGTGTAGGAGACGACCGGAGTTGGCACGGCCGTGTTCGTGAGGTGGACCTTGATGCCGTTGGCGGCCAGCACTTCGGCGGCGGCCTCGGCGAAATACTCGGACACGAAGCGGGTGTCGTAGCCGACGACGACGCCATTGGCGGCCTGGCCATCCTCATGCATGAACTCGGCAGCGCCCTGGGCGGCGTCGCGGACATTGGCGAAGGTGTAATCCTCGGCGACGATAGCCCGCCAGCCATCCGTCCCGAAACGAACGATCCTGCTCACGGGAGGATTCTATTGCCAGAATCTAGAAGCTGGGTGCTGAAAGCGAGACGACGACGGCGGCTGGAGCCGGTTTAGCCCTTGATCACCGGGAGGTTGTCGGGGTTCGCTTCCCAGGAGAAGCGCTGGGTGTTGAGGCGCTTGGCCAGGCCGCCTCCCGGGCCGTTGATCCAGGTGAAATAGCCATTGGTGAAAGCGGTCCAGTTATCGGCTTTGCGCCAAACCAGCATGCCGTTGCTGGTGTGCTGGACGGCATCGCCGTTGGCGGCGTACGCCTGGTTGTCGGTGCAGGAGCCAACGTCATTGGGGTCCATCGCCTGGAGGGTCTGGAAGCCGAGGACGAACTGGCAGGGGCCGCTGGTCGCGGTTGCGGCGGGGGCGGGCGTCGCCGTGGCGCCGACTGCGGGCGGCGGAGCAGCCGTGTACAGCGCCAGGCCGTTGTTGGTGCCGACGTAGAAGGTCTGCGGGTTCACCCCGTCCACGGCGAAGCCGCCTCCGCCGGAGGTGTAGATCTGGGTGAAGGTGTTGGCGCCGTCGCCACTGCGGTAGACGCCGTTCGCCGTCTCGTAGTAGACGTTGAGCGGATTCAGCGGATCGACGACCAGCGCGTACATGCGGCTGTCCTGCTTGAGCTGCGTCCAGTTCTGGCCGGAGTTGATGCTCTTGGCCAGCTGATACGGCTGGTTCACGTCGCCGGCCTCAGCGGCATAGAGGGTGGTGTTGGTGGTGGTGTCGACGGCCAGGAAGAAGACGCTGCCGGCGGGCAAGCCGCTGTTGACGTTCGACCAGGTCTGGCCCCCGTCGGCGCTCTTCCAGACGCCCGGGCTGGTGGCGGCGTTGGTGCCGGCGTAGACGACGGGCACGCTGCTGTGGTCGATGGCCATCGACTGAACGTTCCGTCCGCTCATGGGCGAGAGCTGGGTCCAGTTCACGCCGTCTATCGACTTGGCGACGCCGTTGTTCAGGCCGAGGTAGACGGTGTTGGCCGCGACGGGATCGACGACGATGGCCTGGACGCTGCTGTCGCCCAGGGTGGTGGCGGCGGCGGTCCAGGTGGCTCCGCCGTTCTGGCTCTCGAAGAGGGCGATCTGGTGGGTGTTGGGGTTGTAGCCGCCTACGTAGACGATGTTGTCGTTGACCTTGCCGACGCCGAGCGCGTAGACGTTGAACTGGCCGAGGCCGCTGGAGACCGAGGCCCACGTGTTCCCGGAATCGAACGTCTTGTAGACGTAGGGGTTGAGGTTGCTGTCGTTACCGGCGGCGTAGACGACCTTCGGATTCGCGGGATCGATGGCGATCTGCCAGAACTGCTGGCCGGTGAGGGCGGTGGTGAAGGAGCCGGGGCCGGCCTGGAGCGGCGTGGTCAGCAGCGCCGCCAAACAGCCAACCAGCACCAGCGCGGCGGCTAAGCGAGCCTTGGTTCCGTTCATCGCGTCACGCACTCTCCCGAAGGGTATTTACGTCACCCTAACACGACACGATGATCTTTGCAACTCCTACCTAGATCAAGTCACCCCGAAAGACCGTGATGGCCTGGCCACCCAGCAGCACGCGGTCGCCGGCGAGGCGCACGCGGACGGTGCCGCCGCGGGCTGAGGCCTGGTAGGCGAGCAGCTCGGACTTGCCCAGCTTGGCGCCCCAGTAGGGGCCGAGGGCGCAGTGCGAGGAGCCGGTGACGGGATCCTCCGGGATCCCAGAAGCCGGGGCGAAGAAGCGCGAGACCACGTCGTAGCCAGGCAGGGTCGCCTGCGCCGTCACGATGATGCCGCGAGCCTGCACCTCGGCCAGCGCGACCAGGTCGGGCGAGGCGGCCTGCACCTCGCCTTCGTCCTCCACCTCCACCAGGTAGTCCGTGCCGGCGCGGCAGACGGCGGTGGACTGTACGTCCAGCGCCTCGAGCAAGCCGGAGGGGACGGCCGACGGCTCGCAGCGGATGGCGGGGAAGTCCATCTCGATCCAGCCGCTCGCCTGCCGGGCGGTCAGCAGGCCGCTCTTGGTATGGAAGCGCGCCTCCTGGTGCGGCGCCAGGCGGCCGGTCTCCCATAGGACGTGCGCGCTGGCCAGGGTGGCGTGGCCGCACAGGGCCACCTCGACGGCGGGCGTGAACCAGCGCAGATCGAAGCCGTCCGGGCGCGGCACCAGGTAGGCGGTTTCCGACAGGTTCATCTCGGCGGCGAGAGCCTGCATCCAGGCTTCGCCGGCCGGCTCGTGCAGCAGGCACACCGCGGCCGGGTTGCCGCTGAAGCGGCGATCCGTGAAAGCGTCGACCTGGTAGAGGGGGATCATCCGATAAGGATGGCTTAGAGCTGTTCCCCGACTACTCTCGCGGCTTCGGCCAGGACACGCATTTTGGCGACGGCCAGCTCGCGTGGGAGCGGCGCCATGCCGCAGTCGGTGGAGGGATAGAGGCGATCGGCCGGGACGTACTTCAGCGCTTCGCGGATGCGCTGGGCCACCACCTCCACGGGCTCGGGAGCGGCCGGCGAGACGTCCACACAGCCAAAGGCGATGCGCTTGTTGCCGGCCAGCTGGAGGACGGCGGGATCGAGCTTGGGCGCGGCGAACTCCAGCGAGAGGATGGCCACCTGGGTCTCGGCCAGCAGCGGCAGGAGCTGCTCGTACTGGCCCCAGCTGGTGTTCGCGTTCTTCCACCGGAGGACCGTTTCGGTGCCGTAGCCGTAGCAGACGTGCACGGCGGTGGCGCACTCGACGCCCTCGATGGCGCGCTGCAGGGCGGGGATGCCGATCTCACGCGCCTTGTCGGGCTCGGCGTTGAAGGCAGGCTCGTCGATCTGGATGATCGCCGGCCCCAGGCGGGCCAGCGTCCTGGCTTCGGCATTCACGACCGCGGCGAGGTCGAAAATCAGCTCGGCTTCATCCTTGTACGCCTCCGCGTAGGCGGTATCGGCGATGGTCATCGGACCAGGCAGGGTGAACTTGACCGGCCAACTCGCCTGGCTCAGCACGAAAGCCACGTCGCGCAGCAGCACGGGCTCCGTCCAGCGCACCTTGTCGACGATCGTGGGCACTTTGGCGGCGTACTTGCCACCGCGTGTGGGCTTGTCGACCAGGCGGCTGTAGTCGAACGCCGGCAGGCCCTGGCAGAAGTGCGAGATGTAGTGCTGGCGGCGCTGTTCGCCATCGGTGACGATCATCATGCCGGCGCGCTCCTGCTCGTGGATGGCAGCTGTGGTGGCGTCATCCTGGCCCTCGAACAGCCGCTTGCCCTTGAGCCGCCACGGCGCGCGCAGCTCGCGGGGCTTCGCCAGCCACTTGGGTTTCGGCAGGCTGCCGACGATCATCGGCGGGAGGATCATTGGCCGCTATTTTCGCCGGCCGGCTGCACCAGCAGCTCGACGTGCCCAGCGACGACTCGAACGGCGTAGGCAGGCGCCGGGCCCCAGGCGTCCGGGAACAGGGGCTCGCCGGTGCGGAGGTCGTACCGGAAGCCGTGCCAGGGGCAGCGGATGGCGCTGCCCTCGACCTTGCCCTCGGCCAGGGGCCCGCCGCGGTGGGGGCAGCGGCCGTCCAGGGCGAAGACCTCGTCGCCCTGGCGGACCAGGACGACGGGGTGGCCGCCGGGGTAGACCTCCGTGGGGGTCTCGCTCAGGTCGTCCAGGCGTGCGACCTCAAGCCAGGTTTGGGTCGAGCACCTGCGGAGGAGCAGAGGCCGCCGTGCCGCATTCGTCATTGCGGCCCCCACCCCTCCTTTAGATGCAAATTGTGGGGACACCCCACACCCCGGCAGGGCTTGCAGCCCTGCACCTGCCGAAGGGTCCCCGCTCGGGCAGGGACTGCGTCCCTGCGCTTGCTTTCAAGCTGCCTTGGGAAGAGGGACCTCCTCAGGCCACGTGCGGATGCTGACGGGCTCAGGCTCCCAGCCGAGGACGTTCAGGTAGAGGTAGCGGCGCCACTCGTAGAACTTGGTGACGTTGTCCAGCGGCACGTCGAAATACTTGCGCAGGAAGTCGCGGCGGGGCGGGTCAAACACCGCCCGGGAGCGGGCGTTTAGCGACGCGGCGTCGATGTCGGCGACGCGCTTCTTGACGTAGTCCAGCCCGTACCGCTCGACCAGGCTCCAGACGTAATCGTGGATCTTCTGGAGGGCGGCATTATGATGGCCGCGCTCCTCGGCGTGGACCACGCGCTCCTCGAAATCGAGCACCTTGGGCGTGGTGATCTTGATGCTTTGGATGGTCGCCGCCGTGCAGTGGCCGTAGGGCCAGTTGTTGCCGGCGATGAGGTAGCTCAGGAAGTCGCGGGTGATCAGCTGCCAGTGCTCCGTCCGCGGCAGCAGGCCGTGCTCTTCGACGAACTCCGGGTCGGGCGCGGCATGGTCGTAGGACGGATCGAGGGCGTTGCCCTGCTGGATGTAGCCCCAGCCGTGGCCGGCCTCGGTCCGGATATGGTCGGCCAGCAGCAGCCGCCACTCGGAGTCGAGCTCGCCGGCGAAGTGGGTATAGGCGTAGCAGGCGGCCCCCACGATCGTCTCCAGCTCATCGCGGCCACGATAGGCCAGCCAGCGGGCGAGCAGCTTGCGCTCGGCGTCGTCCTTGGGTTCGCGCTTGATCGCGTCGCGCGAGTGGCGCAGGCTCTCGACCCACTCCGAGATCGGGTTGTCGTCGTCATAGGTAATCGGCGTGCCCACGCCGGCGAGATTGGCCATATCTTCCTTCTCCTGTGAGGACCTTCTTATGTAGCGCTGCCAGTGTACGCCACTGGCTCCTCAGCGGCTGCCGTTGCGGCCGGTCAGGGCAAAGTAGGCCTGGGGATCGTCGGCTGAGTCCTTGCCGGCGTAGATCACGCAGGCTCGCAGGGCCAGGCCGCCGACCAGCACGCACAGGGAACGGATCAGCGCCAGAGTGCGCCCGCCGCGGAAGAGGCCCAGCAGCAGCGGCAGGCCCACGCCCAGTCCGAGCGCGCCAGGCAGGAAGAGGGTGCTCCAGCGGCCTTTCGTGAGCGGGGCGCCGGCGTCACCCAGGCGCGTAAGGCTGCTGCCGAGCAGCCCGGCCTCCGCCGCGAGAGCGAGCGTGTCTGCCTGGTGCAGCTTCTCGCTGGGCGTGCCGGCCAGCGCCAGCGCGGCCTGGACCGCGGCGATGCCTGTGGAGAAGGCCGAGGCGAGGAAGGTCGGCCCCCACAGCAGGCGGTTCTTGAACCAGATCGGGATGGCGGTGGCCGAGATCAGCACGCCGGTGTAGCCGCCCACGAACAACGCGAACGGCGCGCCGAGCAGGCCGGCAAGCTTGCGGAGCCCGTGGAACGGCAGCAGCTCGAGGAACGCCGAGAGCCCGGCGAACGTGCCGAACGTCGTGAGCCCCCATGTGCCCATCGACATCGGCGACTTGACCTTGAACACGCGCAGCATGTTCAAGAACCTCTCCGGCCGGCCGAGGTCCTTGATCAACAAGGCCGGCGCGACGGCCATCAGCGGCAGCGCGATGAGCCTGCCGGCCTTGGCGGCGCGGCGATCCTCCTCGTCGCCGAACAGGTCGGCGATCGCCGCGATCACCGACGCGCCGGCCGCGATGCCGCCGATCCAGAAGTAGAGGACGATCTCCCACTTCCAATGAGGCCGCTTGAGGACGGGCAGGCCGTAGTAGGTGGCCTGCGCCGGCTCAACGGCCATCACGGCTGCTCCGGCCGAAGATGAGCGCTGCGCCCAGACCCAGCAGGAGGGCCGTAGCGGCGGTCAGCACCGAGCTGGGAAGGACGGTGTTCTGCGGCAGCTCGACATGCCGCGGGAGGTTGTACTTCTCCGGCTCGTCCAGCAGCAGGAAGATGGAGCCCAGCGTGCCCTGGCCTTCGGTATCCTTGGCGGCGCCGCCGTCCACGCCGTA
>Ga0070738_10005644_pt1 | contig 13734 bp, 8 predicted proteins | sample Coa_R2_2_FD_66446 | JGI IMG/M metagenome (GOLD analysis project Ga0070738, IMG submission 66446) | Surface soil microbial communities from Centralia Pennsylvania, which are recovering from an underground coalmine fire - Coalmine... | ecosystem: Environmental > Terrestrial > Soil > Unclassified ... | reverse complement strand
GCGCGGGTTGCAAGGAGGCTTTGTTTAGTCTTGGCGACCAACCGGAGACCGTGTTCCCGGAGGCAAAAGCATTTCTCAAATCCATGGGTTTCGAGCGCACTCTCGAATACCTCGCCGCGATGTGCGAGCTTGTGCTTGAGCAAACCGGGCTCCTTCCTCACTCGAATCCCGGTCTCATGCCAGCAGAAGATCTTCGGCGGCTGCGCGAGACGAATGTCAGCGTGGGCCTGATGCTCGAATCGAGTGCTCCTCGGTTGCTTCGTGCCGGCGGAGCGCACTGGAAAGCCCCGGATAAAGTGCCGTTGCTTCGGTTGCGAGTCATCGAGAATGCCGGGCGCCTATCCATGCCTTTCACGACCGGCATTTTACTGGGAATCGGTGAAACGAATCGAGAGCGCGTGGAAGCGCTGCTGATGATTCGCGCCGCCCACGAAAAGTACGGCCATATTCAGGAAATCATCGTTCAGCCGTTCCGCGGCAAGCCGGACGTTCGCATGGCGGATCAACCGGATGCTCCCCTGGAAGATTTGCGGCGCACTATCGCAGTCGCCCGTCTGATCTTTGGGAGCGAAATGAACATTCAATCTCCGCCGAATTTGCTTTCGGAAGATTATCCGGAATTGCTGCATGCGGGGATCAATGACTGGGGCGGGATTTCACCCGTAACAAAAGACTTCATCAATCCGGAAGCTGCTTGGCCTCAGATTCCTTCGCTCGCGGCGCGAACTGCGTCCGCGGGCTTCCGCTTGCGCGAACGACTGGCCATCTATCCGGAATTTACCCGCCGGTCGGGATTTGTGAGTGCCCGGCTACAACCCCATGTTCAACGGCTTTGCAGCGAAGATGGTTTCGCTCGGGAGTAAACAATGCTCGATCGACTGAATCCCGCTTGGAAAGATATTTCTTGGGACCGCGCCGTTCGCGCCGCGAGCCCGGCTGTCGCCGGCGCTCTCGAAAAATCACTCGCTGGAGAAGAGCTTGGTTTTGACGAAGGTTTAGTGCTGGCAACCGTCCAAGGCGACGACTTGCTCGCTCTGGTGAAAGTCGCGGACGAGCTGCGTCGGCGGGTGGTAGGCGACCGCATCACCTACGTCGTAAACCGCAATTTGAACTTCACAAATATCTGCATTGTTGGGTGCGCTTTTTGTGGTTTCAGTCGCGGCGCCGATTCGCCGGATGCCTACTTCCATTCCACCGAAACGCTCGTTTCCAAGGCAGCCGAAGCCGTCGATCGCGGCGCCACGGAAGTGTGCATCCAGGGCGGACTGCCGAAGGACTTGGACGGGTATTACTACGTGCAACTGCTTCGCGCCATCAAAGCCCGCCTGCCCGATCTTCATGTGCATGCGTTTTCGCCGATGGAAATCACCTACGGCATCGACAAAACCCGCCTGCCGCTGCGGGACTATCTCTGCATGCTGAAGGAAGCCGGCCTGAACAGCATCCCGGGAACGGCCGCGGAAATTCTCGACGACAGCGTGCGTAAATCCCTCAGCCCAAATAAATTGAAAGTGTGGCAATGGATCGACATTATTCGAACGGCCCACGGTCTCGGCATTCCTTCCACCTCAACCATGATGTACGGCCATACGGAACGGCCCGAACACTGGGTCAGGCACATGCTGGTGCTCCGCGACATTCAAAAAGAGACCGGAGGCTTTACCGAGTTTGTTCCTCTCGGTTTCGTTCACTCGGAAACCAGGTTGTTTCGCAGCGGGCGCGCGCGCCCAGGACATTCCGTCCATGAGGACCTCATCGTTCATGCGCTCGCGCGGGTCCTTTTGCACGGCTCTATTCCCAATATCCAAGTTTCTTGGGTAAAAATGGGCTTCGATCTGGCGTTGACTTGCCTCGAAGCGGGAGCGAATGATTTCAGCGGAACTTTGATGGAGGAAAGCATCTCGAAAGCGGCGGGCGCAAATTTCGGGGAGAGCGTTACTCCCGGCGAACTGCGCGCGTTGATTCGCACCATTGGCCGCCTTCCAGCCGAGCGCTCAACGACCTACAAGATTTTGAAGGTCTTCGAGCAGCCCGACGCAAGTGAACGCCTCCCCGCGAATGCCCTCCCAGTGCTCGCCGCCGCGGGCAAACGCGAGCCCTGGTCGGCAACTGGCTACTGACCAGCGCGGTACGTGCTTCTAAGTTCGAGACCGGATCAAGCAGCGCGGCTGGCGGAGCGGTAGCGAACCAAAAGCAGCGTGATGTCGTCGGCTTGTTTCGCGCCACTCGTGAAATTTTCAATCGCGCCGAGAATGGTCTTCTGTAACTCCTCAAGAGGCGGTACATCCCGCATGCCCGACACAACGTCGCGTAGCCGCGCTGAACCAAACATCTCCTCCGCCAAGTTCATCGCTTCTGTAACGCCGTCGCTGAACAGAATTAGCGTATCGCCATCTTGCAGCGTTGCATTTTTCGCTTCATATTCGGCTTCGGGAATAAGGCCCACTGGGAAAGAGCCTTCGGTCGTGAGTTCCGCAACTTCACCGCCGCGCAAAATGAGCGGCGAAAGATGCCCTGCGTTGATGTACGCCAATGTGCCGGCCGAATCGAGAATCCCAAAAAACATCGTCGCGTAGCGGCCCACCTCGGCGTGTTCGCAGAGGAAGCTGTTGATGTGGGAGATCACCCTCACGGGCTCCGTGCCGATCGTCATGCCGGACAATGCGCCTTGCAACATGGTCGTGAGGAGTGCGGCTCCGAGGCCTTTCCCGGAGACGTCCGCGACGAGAATGGCAGTGCGCTTGGCGTCGAGCGGAAAAACGTCGAAGTAATCTCCGCCGACGGCATGGCATGGAGTATGAATGCCGGCGACGGCGAGATAGTCGAAATTGCGGAAACCATGCGGGATCAGAGCCTGTTGAATGTCGCGCGCGATGTTCAGTTCTTGCTCGAGCCGCTGCCGTTGCCGCTCGCGTTCCACGAGCCGGGCATTATCCAAGATGCTCGCGGCCTCCGCGGCCAGCGCGTCCAGTATCTCGCGATCGAGCTTCGAAAACGCCGTCGGCTGGCGCGAATCGAGATATACAACGCCGAGAAGCTGTCCAACTTGGCGCGGCGCGCCCGCATCGACGAGCGGGTTCGAGTACAAAGGGATGGCTACGACTGCCCTAAGCGATTGCGCGACGATGCTTTGCGCCATTTGCAGAGCGGCTTCCGCGCGGTTCAGATCCTCGGTAACGATGCTCGATTTTTGCTCGATGGCCCGGCGAATCGCCGTTTGGCTGGCAGCGATGCTATCCGCGGGTACAGCCGCCCCGCCCTTGGAGCGTGCCAGTCGCGCGCGGAGTGCGCCCGGCGCTTCGGCTTCAAACAACACCCCGCGGTCCGCGCCCGTTATGGCGATCGCATGGTCAAGCATCGTGGCCAAAATCGAATCGAGCGGCAAATCCGAATGCAAGAGCGAAGTCGCCTGCAAAAGCACGTTGAGTTTATGCAGTCCGCCGGAGGATTCGTCCACGCCCGAAAAATGACCGATGCGCGTGAGTAGCCCCGTTACGCCTGTGACGCTTGTGTCCTGCTCATCGGGACGCAGTGCGATTTCATACGAATTGTCCAGGCCAAAGGTGATCACGTCTCCGGTGCGCAGCCGAGCTCTCTGTACCTTGCTACCATTGACGAAGAGCCCTCGATGGTGCCCCCGATCCTCGAGATACCATCCGTCGGATTCGGCTACGATCGCGCAACAATGACGCGATATGCGGGGATCAGCAAGTTGCAAATGGTTTCCGGAATCGCTGCCGCGGCCAATGAGGAATGGGAACTCCGTGACGCGGACAAATGTTCGCGTGCGGTCAGGCGATGTCACTTCGAGGCGCGGCTTGGCGGCTGAAGCCTGCATGCAGTTCGCGCGCATTGTAGCACGCCGTATTTGGACGTATGCGAATCACCAGCCGACTCAGTACCTCTCGTCCTTCTGGGACGCGACCTCGAACCCCTCCTTTCGGGTTTCGGGTCGCGGACGGAGACCCGGAGGGGCACACGCAATGGCAGGCACTCGCCCAATTTGGGCGTTCTTTGAGAATTTTACGGTTGCTCAGGAGCGTACTGCACGTCCTGTAACTTGCGAATTCGCGGAAGTCTTCGGTTGCCGGGCAATTATTTGTTGACTTCACCGTCAATCTCAACTACACCTGCACAGGCGAGCTCTTTCGGTGCGGGTATCACCGCCGCTCGGGTTTCAACTTCACGGGGCCGCGAGGAAAAGCGCATGAGACATTTGACTCGGGTGGCAATTGGCATAGCGCTGTTCGCCGGCCTTGCTGTGGTTGCGCTCGCGGACACCACATCTGGAACCTCCGGCAGTTTGAATGATTTTAAGGTCATCTTGAACGACCCTTCCTGCCCAGACGCTACGATTTGCGTGGATCTTGGCTACGATGGACAGGTGAACTTGCCGGGCCTGCTTTTCGTTGCGCCTAGCCCAGTCCAGATTCCTGCGGGACAAACAGCGGCTTGCGGGACAAACTTCGGCATGTGCCTGGTGGCTTTTCCGGGAGACGGTGACGGCGATTCCGATGATTTCTTCTACGGAGTTCTTTTCCTCGGCACGATCACGCCAGGGCAGGACCTCACCATCGGTGTCTCGGGAATCTCGAACTTTTCTCTGCTCCTTCCAAATGTTGCAGGGCTCGACTGCCCAAGCTGCACGAATGGCGTGATTAACTTTACGTCCACGCCGGAGCCTTCCACTGTTCTTCTTCTGGTTGCCGGTCTGCTGCTCCTGGGAGTCTATAGCCGTCGCAGAATCGCGCTCTCGGCGAGGCGCGCCTAGGTAGCAATTCTTGGGGTTCGCGATCGACTGCGCCCGTAGTATCCAGCCTATTGCTTCTTGCTCGCGTACTGCTTCAGCAGCGCTTTGAATTGAGGCTCGCTGTTCAAGTTTTTCAAATCCTCGTCTCCCGCCGCGTATTCCGCCGGATAGTGCCTCTCAAGCGCTTGTTTTAAGCACGAAAGAGCGTCTGCCGTGTGGCCTAGGATTGCGCTGATTTCCGCCTCGGCATAGACGTAGCTGACGTTCCCCTTGTCAATGCCCTGCGCTTGCCGAATGAACCTTAATGCCTGCGATGCGTTTCCAGTTTTTGCATACGCCAGCGCGATATCGCTCATCACGCTGGCATCTTGCGGATTGGTTTCCAATTGCTTGAATCCAGTGGAGATGGTTCGCAGGTACGCCGCGCGCGCCTTGTCCTGCTGGCCCAGGCCGCGGTATGCGTCCGCTAAATTCAACACGACATCGGCGTCATTCGGGTTGAGTTCCACCGCTTTCTCGAACATCTCCACGGCCTCCGGGTATTGTTTGGTCATGAAATACGATGTGCCGAGGTTCGTGTAGGTCGTAAAGTAGGGCTCGATTTGCAGCGCCTTTTGAAAATACGGGATCGACTGCTGATATTGCCCCTGCTGAAGGTACATGTTTCCGACGTTTTCAAATCCCGCGTCCACGTCAGGTTCCAGCACCGTAACCTGCCGGAACGCCTGCAAAGCTTTTGGGTAATCCGCCATCTGCGCATACGCCGCTCCGAGCGCGTTTTCATCCACCCAATAGTATGGGTTAAGTTTCACCGCCTTCTGATAAGCACCAAGGGCCCCGGCGGCATCGCCGCTATCGAGGTACACGTCGCCCAAACGACGGTAAAAATCGTCTGAATTGGGCGCCAGAGCGAGCGCTCGTTTCAATTCCGCAATCGATTCGGAATACTTGCCCGTCGCGCGATACACGCTGCCAAGGGTCGCGTGCACCTCCGGGAGCTTGTCGTTCAACTGCTGCGCTTGCTGCGCTGCTACGAGGGCCTTCTGCGTCCAAAACGGATCTTTTTTGATTTTGTACATCCGAAGACTTGCATCCGCCACCCCGGTATAGGCAAGCGCGAATCTCGGATCCGATTTGGCCGCTTGGTCGAAGTAGTCGAGCGCCGACTGTATGCTCTTGCCGTCATGGCCGCGCAGCGCATTTCGCCCGCGCAGATACAAGTCATAAGCCGCGATATTGTCCGTGGGCCGGGCTTCCGCGGACGCCAGTTCATCGCTGGTCGGACTCACATCCAGTCCCGCAACCAGTTGACTGTAAATCTGGTCCTCAATCGTGAAGAGATCGCCCGTTACACCGTCGAATTCGCGGCTCCAAAGCGTTTTTCCGTCGGCCACGTCTTGGAGGTTCATCACCACGCGAATCCTGTCGCCTGCACCCTGGAGAACTCCGTGAACGAGCAAATTCGCGCCAAGCGAGCGCGCGATTTTGGGCAAAGGTTGATTTTGATTCGTCTGGTCCGCCGCGTCTTCCGGTGCCACTCGCACATCCTTCAGTTGAAAGAGTTTCGCCGAGAGCGCCTCCTCGATGCCTTTCGCCACGTAGTCCAATTGTGATGATCCGCCCAGGATTTGAAGCGGCAAGACCGCGATGAATCGCCCGTTGGAAAGCGGCGGAATCCCGGCGATGTTCGAGTGTCCAGCAGGACCGCGATGGCGGAATAGCGAACGGCGCACCTGCGGAATCGCGGCGGCGATCAGCAGGACGGCCGCCGCGCCGCCGGCAATCCAAACCCAGCGGTGCCGTGCAAACTCCGGAAGCGCAATCTGGATGCTGGTTCCGGTGCGGGTAATTACGCGCGACGCTCCGCCCGGCGTCTCCGAAGCCTTCAAGTCTGCCAGGATTTCATACGCGTTTTGATAGCGCGCCGCGGGATCCTTTTCAAGGCAGCGCATGATGATCGCAACCAACCAATTCGGAATCGTGGGGTTCAGCAGTTTTGGGTTTTTCGGCCGTTCGCGAACGCGCTGATACATCAGCTCCAGCGTTGTCTTGCCCGTGAACGGCACATCGCCAGTGGCCAGCTCGTAAAGAATCAGCCCGTACGCGTACAAGTCGGAACGGCCGTCCGTCGGCCTTGCTTCTGCCTGTTCTGGCGACATGTACCTCGGCGTCCCCAGAAATGCGCCTGTTTGCGTCATGCCGACCGCGCCTTCCGCGAACGATCGGGCCAATCCAAAGTCGGACACATAAATCTGGTCATTCTTATCCACCAGAATGTTCTGAGGTTTCAGATCCCGGTGGACGACCCCTTCTGCGTGCGCCGCTGCAAGGGCATCAGCAAGTTGCGTGGCAAAGTTCACCACGCGTTCGAGGGTGATTTTGGGATTTTCTCGGATGATCTGGTGAAGATCCTGGCCCTCCACGTAAGCCATCGTAATGAACTTCCGGCCGTTCACCTCACCCAGGTCGTGGATGCGCAAGATGTGCTTGTGCGAGATCTTGCTGGCGAGCACGAGTTCCTGTTTGAATCGGTTGAGAGCGTTGAGATCCGCCACCATGCCCTCGCGGACCACTTTAAGTGCGATGGTGCGGTTCAGTTCCCGATCGTAGGCCCTGTACACGCGGCCCATGCCGCCCTCGCCCAGCAGGGCCTCAATGTGATATCGCGGTCCGAAATCGCTTCCGATACTCATCGCCCCGGGATCGAATCCCTGCAGCGTTGCAGAGGTTTCGATCGACACAGGACTGTGGCACTGCGAGCAATTTGCGGCGAAATCAGGGTTGGGCGTCCTACACTGAGGACATATCAGCATGCGCGACCGGGCTTAAGCGGGTGCTTCGGCTGCGTTGGATTATCCAGTATCCCGGGCGGCTCTGCAACCGCCGCGCTTCCGCATCCATCATTTTGACGGGGCATGCGTCGCAATCTCCGCGGGGCGTCGTCCTTCGAACTTCTCGAAGCGGTTTGGTCGTTTTTCGCCGTTCAGCTCTCGGCTATCACCACCCGGCGCGCTGATGCGCTCTCGGAGTTTCGCTTTTTCCCGACTACCGCTAAACTTAAGCACAATGGCTAAAGCATCTCCCCAGCGTCCTACCCCGGAGCAGCTCCTTGAGCAGATTGAGATCGAGGAGCGCCGCAGCCGTCGTGGCCGGCTCAAGGTGTTCCTTGGCTACTCAGCGGGCGTTGGAAAATCCTTCCAAATGCTGGATGAAGGCCGCCGGCGCTTGCAGCGCGGAGAAGACGTTGTCGTTTGCGCGTTACAGCCCGCCTATCCGCCCGAGGTCCAGGAGATTCTGCGCAAGCTGGAGATGATTCCGACGATCAAGCATGGCGATTCGGAAGCGATCGACGTCGAAGCCGTAATTCGCCGCCATCCGCAAGTCGCCTTGATCGACGGGCTCGCCTACGACAATCCGCCCGGCAGCGTCAACGCGCATCGCTGGCAGGATGTCGAGCAACTTCTCGACGCCGGTATTTCGGTCGTCACCACCGTCAACCTACAGTACCTTGAAAAACTCCAGGACGAAATTGAGCGCATTACGGGTTCGCGCGCGCCCAGCGTTATTCCTCGCGGCTTTCTCGATGGTAGTGCGGATGAAATCGTCGTCGTCGATGCGCCCGCTCCCGAAGCTCCTTCCTCGGGGCTCACTCCGTCGGAGCGCGCTGCGGTTCTGGCCGAGAGACATCGGTTATCTCGACTGCGGGAGCTCGCCTTGCTTGTCGCCGCATCCGTGGTGGACCGCCAGCTCGAAACCTACTTGCGCGCGCATGGCATCGAGCAGCCCTGGGGCGTCCAAGAGCGAATTTTGGTCTGCGTCAGTCCTCATGTAAATGCTGCTTCCATGCTGGAAAGCGGCAGCCGCAATGCTGACCGATTCCAAGGCGAATTTTATGTCGTGTACGTGCAGGAACATTCCCTATCGGACGAAGACCGGCTGACCTTGGAACATAATCTGAATTATGCGCGCGAATTGGGGGCTCAGGTCGAGATCCTGAGCGGATTCGATACCTCGGAGGCCATCCTCCGCTTCGCGCGAGAGAAGGGAATTACCCAAATTTTCGTCGGCCATAGCAGCCGGCACGGTTTGCAGCGCCGGCTCGGGGGCAGTCTCGTTGATCGCCTGGTCCGTTCCGCGGAAGGAATCGATGTCGTCGTCTACCCCCAATAACGCGGCTCCTCGCCTCGATAGCTCGCAACCCCGGCGGGGCCGATTGCAGGTGTTTTTAGGCTATGCCGCCGGCGTCGGTAAAACCTACCGGATGCTCGAGGAAGCGCAGGAGCTCAAGCGCGCCGGAAAAGATATCGTCATCGGCTATTTCGAGCCTCACGGTCGCAAGGACACCATCGCCCGCACCGAGGGTCTCGAGATGGTCCCCAATAAAATCGTGGACTACCGCGGCGTTCGGTTGCGCGAAATGGATACCGCCGCCATCCTCAAACGCCATCCGGCGATCTGTGTCGTCGATGAACTGCCTCACACCAATGTGCCCGGTCTCGGCCACGCCAAGCGCTGGGAAGACGTGCAGGAGCTCCTCGATGCCGGCATCGACGTGATGACCACCATGAATATCCAGCACCTCGAAAGTTTGAACGACCAGATTTTTCACATCACCGGCATTCGCGTGCGCGAGACCGTTCCCGACTGGCTCGTCAAAAGCGCCGCCGAAGTGGTGATGGTCGATGCCACCACGGAAGCGTTGCTGAATCGGCTCAAGCGTGGCGTGATTTACGACCCCGAAAAGGCGCAGCGTGCCCTCGAAAATTTCTTCAAGGAGTCCACGCTCGCTTCCCTTCGCGAATTGGCTTTGCGCCAGACCGCTCACGAGCTTGAAGTCCGCGAAATCGCCGACACCGCCGAGCCCGTCAGGCGCCTCACCCCGGTACGGTTCGTTGAAACACGTGCCCGCGACCGCATCTTGATTTACGTCACGGCGAATCCCTCCACCGCCGTGCTGATCCGCCGTGGTCGCCGCATGGCCGATTATCTCAATGCCGATTGCTTTGCTGTTTGTGTGGTTCCGCGCCCTGGGGATCGCGCCATTTCCGCGGAAGATCGCGAGTCGATCGAAAAGCACCTCAACTTCGCAAGGACCTTGCACATCGATGCGCGAACCCTGGAAGGCAAGGACCCCGCCGCGTCGCTGATCGACTTTGCTCGGCGAAACCAGATTACGCAGATCCTGCTCAACCGCCCGAATTACAAGTGGTGGGATCGGCTTCTTGGGACGGATTTGATTTTACGCGTCGTGCGCAGCGCCCGGGACGTTCGGGTGATTATCGTAGCCGAGCGTCACCGGCCCACTGAACCCGCCACGGTTTGATCCTCGGCCCCACCGTTCATTCCATCCTTAGCTCTCGTTGACGCGCCGTTCATATTTTGGGCGGTACGGTCAGCCGCCGCGCCCGAAAACGACTACGGCAATGCGCCCGCCAATTTGGGAATCCGCCTGTTCGCTGTCGTTTCTGTTGTGGCCGTGATCTTCCCGCTTTGGGTGCTCCAAAATCTTCTCGCGGAGCCGCGGCGCGGAAATCGGCGCAATCGCTGATTTCCGCTTTTAATTTCTAGTTTGCGCTGATCCGAAACAGTCCCGCCTTGCGCCAGGCACGAGTTCCATGCCTTCCAGTCCTCAGGAGTTCGATCCTCCCGCGCCCGCGTGCTTTTCTCCCAATCGCCTCAATTGCGGATCCATTAAGGGACGACGAACTTCTGCTGCTTCGCGCGCTCCGGCCGGCACTCTGGCCGGTTTCCTCCACTTAAGGACGTTGTCCATGTAGGTGTAAACCACCGGCGTGAAATAAAGGGTCACGAACTGCGCGAAGATGAGCCCGCCAACCACGCACAATCCCAGCGGGCGCCGCGCGTCCGCGTCCGCGCCGAATCCGATTGCGATGGGCAGCGTGCCCATGATCGCGGCGGCGGTGGTCATCATGATGGGACGGAAGCGAATCATCGATCCTTGATAAGCGGATTCCGCCGGAGAAGTTTCGCCTTGGCGTTCCAGGTCGAGCGCGAAATCAACCATCATGATCGCGTTCTTTTTCACAATGCCAATCAGCATGATCAGCCCAACGAAACCGTAAATATCCAGCTCCATGTGGAACAATGACAGCGTAAGGAGGCCGCCGAAAGCCGCCGCGGGCAGCCCGGAAAGAATCGTCACCGGATGTATGTAGCTTTCATAAAGGATGCCAAGCACTAGGTAAATCACCAGGACGGCCATGATCAGCAGCACGGGCAGGGTGGTCAGCGATTGTTGAAAAGCTTGAGCGCTTCCCTGGAAACTCGTGGTGATCGAAGCCGGCAAGATCGAGCTGGCAAGGTTTCGCACCTCGCTCACCGCCTGGCCGAGAGCGACTCCCGGAGCCAGATTGAATGAGATGGTGACGGACGGAAGCTGGCCCGTATGATTGACGGTGAGCGGTCCCACGTTCGTATCGAATCTGGAAACGGCGCTCAGCGGAACCAATTGGCCGCTCGAAGAGTGGATGTACAGATCCGACAGCATGTTCGGGTCTTCCTGAAACTGCTTCTGCACATCCATCACAACCCAATATTCGTTATTCGAGGTGTAAATCGGCGAGACCAATCGCTGGCCGTAGGCGCTGTACAGGGCGTCCTCGACCTGTTGCGGTGTCACCCCCAAAGCCGACGCTTTATCGCGGTCGACCACCACGTTGGCCTGCGGATTCTGGATCTGCAGATCGCTTGTGACGCCGATGAGGCCGGGCAGCCCCTGCATTCTCTGCTCGAGCTTCTGGGCATACTCGTACAGCGGGCCGATCTGCGGACTCGACAGCGTGAACTGGTACAGGCTTTTGCTCTGCTGCCCCCCGATGCGGATTGCTGGCGGATTTTGGAGAAAAACCTTGATCCCGGGTATTTTTTTCAGTTTCGGCCGGAGTTCCTGCATAACGTCATTGACATTCATGTGGTGCTCGAAAACCGGGCGAATGAAGCGAACCACGGAATCGACCACGGGTGTTTTTCCAACATGGGCAACCAGGCTGTCATAAGCCGGGCTATCGGTCCAGGGACGGTCGGAAATATCCCGAAGGTGCAAAAAAGCGTTCCCATTGTTCAAGCCGTTGCTGCTCGAATCGCTCACGGCCGAATGAAACTGCACGACGTTTGGATCGGCCGCGAAAACGCGATTCACCGCCTCCTGATGCGCCTTCATCGCATCGAAGGAAATGCCCTGGGCAGCTTGCGTCGAAACCTGAATCTCGGAGAGATCTTCCTCGGGCAGGAATCCTTTCGGAATCACCCAAAATTCCCACGCTGTTCCCAGCACGATCGCGAGGCCCCCCAGCATCACCAGCGCGCGGTGCCGCAGCGACCACCGCAGCGTCACGCCGTACCAGTGCAACGACCGGTCCAGAACCCCTTCGAGCTTGCGGTAGAGCCAGCCGTGCTGCTGTTCGTGCTCTGGCCGCAAATATCGGCTGCAGATCATGGGCGTGAGCGTCAGGGATACAAAGCCCGAAACGAGCACCGCCGAGATGATCACCACCGCGAATTCGTGCAGCAAACGTCCGAACACGCCCGCCATAAAGAACACCGGCAAAAACACTGCGGCAAGCGAAAGCGTCATCGAGAGGATCGTGAAGCCAACTTCCTTCGATCCGTCGAGCGAAGCTTCCAGCGCGTTCTTGCCCATTTCCATGTGCCGCACGATGTTCTCGAGCATCACGATCGCGTCGTCGACCACGAACCCCACCGACAACGTCAGTGCGAGCAGGGACAGGTTGTCGATCGTGTATCCAAGCAGGTACATCACCGCGAACGTCCCCACGATCGACATCGGCAGCGCCAAGCTCGGAATAACCGTCGCGGAAGCGTTACGAAGGAACAGAAAAATAACCAGGATCACCAGCGCCACCGCGAGCAGCAGCGTGAACTTCACGTCGTTCACGGAAGCCCGGATCGGCACGGACCGGTCATATTCGATCGAAAGGTTGATCGACGGCGGAATCAGCGTATAGAAATGCGGAATCAACTTCCGAATGCGGTTCACGATTTCGATCGTGTTGGTCCCTGGCTGCCGCTGGACAGCGAGCATGATTCCCGGAATATTGTTGACCCAGTTGGCCACGTACTGATCTTGCACGCCGTCCTTCACCGTGGCGATTTGATCCAGCCGCACTGGAGCGCCGTTGCGATAGGCCACGATCAGCGGCCGGTATGCTTCGGCGTCGGAAAGTTGCCCGTTCGATTCGAGGTTGTACGCTCGATGCGCTCCGAAGAGCGTACCCATCGGCAAATTGACGTTCGCATTTTGAATCGCCTGTTCCACTTCATCGATGCCGATCTGCTTGCTGGCCATCGCGTCGGGATCTAGTCCGACGCGCACCGCGTACGTCGCCTGCCCGTTGATGGTCACCTGAGCCACGCCGGGAATCATCGAAATCTGCGTGGCGATCAGATTTTCGGCGTATTTGTCCACGTCGTAGAGCGGCAATGTCGGCGAAGTCACAGCCAGCAGGAAAATGGCTTGATCGGCTGGGTTTACCTTCCGAAACGTCGGCGGGAACGGCATGTTCGGCGGGAGTTGGTTGCCGGCCGCGGAAATCGCGCTCTGCACATCCACAGCCGCGGAATTGATATCGCGGCTGAGGGCGAATTGCAGCGTGATTTCGGTCGTCCCGAGCGAACTCGTCGATGTCATCGAGTCGAGTCCTGCGATCGTGCTGAACTGCTTTTCAAGCGGAGTGGCTACCGTCGAAGCCATCGTTTCCGGGCTCGCTCCCGGCAGGCCGGCGGACACTTGGATGGTCGGGAAATCCACGTTGGGCAGATCGCTGACGGCCAGATCGCGGTAGGCGAGAATGCCGAAGCCAAGGATGGCCAGCATCACCAAGCTGGTCATCACCCGCCGGTGAATGAAAATGTCGCTCAGGTTCATGCCATTCGAGCCTTCAGAGCGCCTTCGTAAAGTAGACTTTCGTGCCGGGCACCAGACTCACTTGGCCATCGGTGACCAC
>Ga0070738_10005643_pt1 | contig 13736 bp, 11 predicted proteins | sample Coa_R2_2_FD_66446 | JGI IMG/M metagenome (GOLD analysis project Ga0070738, IMG submission 66446) | Surface soil microbial communities from Centralia Pennsylvania, which are recovering from an underground coalmine fire - Coalmine... | ecosystem: Environmental > Terrestrial > Soil > Unclassified ... | reverse complement strand
GGCGATGGGCGCCGCACGTGGAAGGCCGGCAGCTGGCTGGGCAAGTCGTTCGACACCTTCGCGCCAATTGGCCCGTGCATCACCACTGCCGACGAGATTCCCGACCCCAACAACGTCTGGATCCAGTTCTGGGTGGACGGCCAGCTCCGGCACAACTACAACACCGACGACATGGAGCACCCCGTTCCCGAGCTGGTTGAGTTCGCCACCACCATCATGACCATGCGCTCGGGAGACCTCATCTCCTGCGGCACCAACCACGAGGGTCTGGGGCCGCTGCAGGATGGCGAGACCATCGACTTCGAGGTCCACGGCGTCGGCCGCATGCAGCTCCACGTGAAGGACCCGCTGAAGCGCACCTGGGAGAAGGGCATCTACATGGGCGCCGACTCCACCAACCCTGAGGCCGTCCAGCGCAACAAACCAAAATCCGGGAAGTGAGCAGCGGGAAGCTGGAAGCGAGCATCGAATTCGCCCGCACCGGCCCGGACACCCTGGCCGGCAAGTTCCTGCGCCGCTTCTGGCTGCCGGTCTTCCGCGCCGAGGATTTGGAGCGCGGCCGCGCCAAGCCCATCCGCATCATGAGCCAGGATTTCACCCTGTATCGCGGTGAGTCCGGCACGCCGTTCGTCGTGGACCATCGCTGCGCCCATCGCGGCACCCAGCTCTCCACCGGCTGGGTGGAGGGCGACTGCATCCGCTGCTTCTACCACGGCTGGAAGTACGACGGCGCCGGGCAGTGCGTCGAGCAACCCGCCGAGGACGCGGGTTTCGCCGCCAAGGTCCGCATCCGCAGCTATCCCGTCCGCGAGCACCTTGGCCTCCTCTACGCCTACCTGGGGGAAGGCGAGCCGCCGGCCTTCCCGCCGGTTCCGCCATTCGACGGCGACGGCCTGCTGGAAACCGAGGTCCGCTACGTCGAATGCAACTACTTCCAGTGCCTGGAGAACAGCGTCGACGAGGCGCACGTCAGCTTCGTCCACCGGCCGGGCGGCTCGCACCAGGGCGTGTACGACCTGCCGCAGCTCACGGCCGAGGAGACCGAGTACGGGGCCGTCCGCCAGGCGCGCCGCCCCGGCCAGCCCGTTCGCGTCGGCCACCATTTCATGCCCGTCACCACGCGGGTCATCGTCCCGCCCATGGCCGGCATGCAGGGCGCGGGCGGCTGGCGCGACACCTACCTGAGCTTCGTGCCGGTGGACGACGAGCGCTCCGTGTGGTTCCTGGCCGCCCACGTCCAGGTTAGCCCCGAGCAGCGCGGCGCCTATCTGGAAGCGCGCGAGAAGCACCGGCAGCGGCTGGCCGAGGCTCGCCCGGTGAGCGACGTCGCCGCCGACATCCTGGCCGGCCGGATGTCGGTGGCCGACGCGCTCGGTCATCCCGCCATGGCCATGCTGGAGGACCGCGTCGCGCAGGCGGGCCAGGGCGTCATCGCCGATCGGGAGCACGAGCGGCTGGGCCGCTCCGATGCGGTGCTCATCCTGTGGCGCAAGCTGTGGACGCGCGAGATGCGGGCGCTGGAAGAAGGCCGGCCGCTCAAGCAATGGGGCTGGTCTCAGCCTATCCAGCCGACCCAGGGGTTCTGACAGTGGCCATCGAAGTAGGGCCCTCTCCCCTGCCCTCTCCCGAAGGGAGAGGGAGTCAGAGTGTTGACGCCATCACCGCCGAGATCATCCGCAACGCGCTGGTCGCCATCACCGACGAGATGAAGACCAACCTCATGCGCACGGCCTACAACATGATCATCTACGAGGCGCTGGACTTCACCGTCGGACTGTTCGACGCCGACGGTAACACCGTCTCGATCGGCCTGGGCCTGCCGATGTTCATCCGCGGGCTGAGCGATGCGGTCAAAGCCAAGATCGCGCACTACGGCAAGGACGGCATTGAGCCCGGCGACATCCTGCTGACCAACGACAGCTACATCATGGGCAGCCACCTGAACCACATGATCTTCACCCTGCCGATCTTCTGGCAGGGAGAGATCGTGGCCTTCGCGTCGTCGATGGCCCACTGGATGAACATCGGCGGCGTCCTGCAGCAGAACTCCGTCACCCGCGACATCTACTCCGAGGGCCTGCAGATGCCCATCGTCAAGATCTTCAAGCGCGGCGTCCAGGACCAGGAGCTCACCGAAGTCATCCGCACCAACATCCGGTTCCCCGAGCTGGGCATGGGCGACTTCCGTGCCCAGGTGGCCTCCATCCGGACCGGCGAGAAGCGCGTGCTGGACCTCCTGGCCCGCTACGGCAAGGACGCGCTGCTCGGCAGCATCCAGCGCATCTACGACCAGAGCGAGAAGCTCGCCCGCGCCAACGTGGCCACGATCCGGGATGGCGTCTACGAGGCCGAGTCGTTCATGGACGACGACGGCATCACGGTGGGCCAGCATGTCCCGGTGAAGGTCAAGGTCCTGGTCGAGGGCGACCAGATGACGGTCGACCTGAGCGACATGAGCCCGCAGGTGGCCGGCTACTTCAACTCCGGCGTAACAGCCGGCCGCTCCGCCGCCGAAGTCGCCTTCAAGTGCCTGACGTCACCCACGCTGCTGCCCATCAACCACGGCTCGTTCACGCCACTGAACATCATCCTGCCCATGGGCCGGGTCATCAGCGCCGTCAAGCCCGCGCCCGTGAGGCAGTGGATGACCGTCCCCATGACTGTGGTCGACACCATCTTCAAGGCGATGGTCGGGGCTATCCCGGACCGCACCATCGCCGGCCACTACGCCGACCTATGCGTCTCGCTGCTGACTGGCGTGGACAAGCGCACGGGCCGGCTGTTCATCACCGGCGCCGGCCATCCCGGCGGCGGCTGGGGCGCCAAGCAGAACGAGGACGGCCGCACCGCCGTGGCCATCAACGACGGCGACACCCACAACGTCCCCGCCGAGGCGCTGGAGGCCAAGGTCCCGGTACTGCTGGAAAGCCGTGAGTGGCGGCAGGACTCCGGCGGCGCCGGCCGCCATCGCGGCGGCCTTGGCGTCCGGATGGAGCTGCGCGCGCTCAATCCGATCACGCTCGGCATCAGCATGGAGCGAACGCAGTGCGCGCCATGGGGCCTCGAAGGCGGCAAAGACGGACTGCCCAATCGGGTCCACGTCCGCCGCGCCGACGGCAGCGTGTACCAGCCGCCCAATGGCAAGCTCCAGGGCTTCCAGCTTGCCGAGGGCGACGTCTACGTCGTCGAATCCGGCGGTGGTGGCGGCTTTGGCCCTCCGCACGAGCGCCCCGTAGAGGCCGTGCTTGAGGACCTCCGCGCCGGGTATGTGTCGGCGGACGCAGCCCGTGAGGACTACCGGGTGGCGGTCGACACTGGCACCCTGCAGCTGGAGGCCGCCGCTACTGCCGAGCTCCGCGGTTCGGCGGCGGGCTAGCGGCCGGCGGCGTTCCCAGTCTTGCGAGCAACTCGTCGACTCTAGGGGGGTAAGCCGCCCGCTAGCTAGAAGTTCTTCGCTACTCCCTGCTGCTCGGCCTTCTGCACGAAGGTGTTGTCCAGGAAGGACTTCACGTCCATGTCCTTGATCTTGGCGTTCTTCTTCGACAGCTCGTTGATGATGTCCGTGTACTGGTCGGGCGTGCTGACGGGGTTCAGCGTCTCTACGTCCTTGGTGAAGAAGTCCCAGGTCACCTGCATGGCGTGTTCGTCGTCGGACTTGAAGTACTTCTTCATAGCGGCGAGGGCAAACGGCTGATCGTTCTTGGCGCGCGCGGTCCCCTGGATGAGGGCGTCGATGTAGCGCTGCACCACGTCCCCGTGGTCCTTGAGCCAGCCGCGCTCCACCACCACAGCTGAGTTCGCCGTCGGCAGCTTGTCCGCGGCGGGATTGGCCAGCACGTGGAAGCCTTTGGCCTCGAGCTGCAGCAGCCCGGGCGGGTCGGCCATGGCCGCCACGGTGGCGCCGCCGAGCGCCGCGTTGATGCGGAAGGTCGAGCCGTTGTCCGGCACCAGGATCACGTCCTTGTCCGGGTCGAGCCCGTTCTTGCGCAGCACCAGCCGGGTGACGACGTCCACCGCGCCGCCAATGCTGCTGATGCCGATTGGCTTGCCCTTGAGGTCGTTGAATGTCTTGATGCTCGGCGCCACTTCGAACTCGTAGGGATAGACCGGCGTAAGCGTGCCGGTCACCACCAGGTCGGCGCCCTCGGCGTTGGCGTTCACGGCCTCAGTGCCGCCGCAATGGCAGATCTGCACCTGGTTGGCCAGCAAGGCGGCCGACGCCTTGGCGGCGCCGTTGATGAACTGCAGGTCCACGTCCAGCCCGTTCTTCTGGAAGTAGCCGCCCTCAACGGTCACGTACAGCGGTATGTTGCTGCCGGAGATGTTCGGGTAGTCCGCCACCAGCTTGATCAGCCCGGAGGCAGCCGGCTTGGCGGCAGAGGAGGCTGCCGCGCTCCCGCTGGCCGCCGGCTTGGCCGAAGTCGATGCGGCCGGAGATGCCGCCGCGGAGGTCGAGGCCGCTGTCGCAGGCTTGGCACTGGTCGCGGTGCTGGAGGGCGCCGACGATGCTGGCGCGGCCGCGCCGCCGCAGGCTGCGAGCAGGACTGACAAGCCGAGGACCGCGGCTGGTTTCAACAGATGCATGTTCAAAAGCTCCTCTGGAAGTGCTGCCATCGTAGGGCTAAGCCCCGGCTCAGGTCAAACCCGAGCGGGGCGTATACTGCCGCCAATCCAATCCTCGGTCCTGGAGGTGAGTAAACGATGAGGGCCTGGCCAGCAGCAATTGCAGGTGCACTGATCCTGGCGCTCGGCGCTTGCGGAGGCGCCAGCGCGCCTGCCGCTCCGGCCAGCGGCCCGGCCTCGCCGCCGGCCAGCCGCGCTGCGTCTCCCCAGCAGAGCGCTCCCGCCAGCGGGGCATCCGCGGCCGGCGCTGCTTCGGGAGCGGCAGCCAGCGGCGCCAAGCAGAAGGTCCGCGCCGGGTACCTGTCCCACTCCACCACCTCGGCCATCGAGTTCATCTCCAAGAACGCCGGCCTGTACGACAAGTACGGCCTGGACGTGGAGCTCGACTTCATCAAGCCGGCCATCCTCACGACTGCGCTCAACGCGGGCAAGGACGTGGACGTGGGCTACGCGTCGGCCGCCAACATCCCCACGGTCAACGTCAAAGGCGGAGACCTGGTGATGCTTGCCGCCTCTGCTCAGGGCGGCATCTTCGACATCATCGGCACGCCCGGCCTGACGAGCATCAAGGATCTCAAGGGCAAGAAGGCGGCCGTCACCAGCACCGGCTCGACCACCGATCTGCTGCTGCGCAAGGTGCTCCAGGATAACGGCCTTGTGCCCGAGAAGGACGTCAGCATCGTGGTTATTGGCGACGACTCGGCACTGGTCGCCGCGCTTGCGACCAAGCAGGTCGACGCCATCGTCAACAGCGAGCCATTCAGCGAGCTGGCTCTGTCGCAGGGCGGCGTGGTGCTCTACGACCAGTCCAAGAGCGGCGAGCGCGCCGTCCAGACGCCGGTCACGGTCAAGCGCAGCTACCTGCCGGCGCACAGAGACATGCTCAAGCGGCTGCTCATGGCCAACATGGAGGCCATCCACATGATGAAGACCAACCCCGACGAAGCAGCCAGGTACTCCGCCCACGATATGGGCTTGGACGACGTCGCCGTGGTCTCCAAGGCCATCCAGCACGCGGCCGAAGGCATGGACAAGGACATGAACGTCCCGCTCGACTATCTGGCCGCGAGCCTCAAGATCGCCGCCGCCAACGTGCCCGAGGTCGCCCAGCTCAAGCCCGAGGACCTCGTGGACCTGTCCCTCCTGGACGAGATCCGCGCCAGCGGCTTCCTGGACAAGCTCTACGGAGGGAAGTGATTGACATGACGAACGCGGTGAGGCATCCGTCTTCCTGGGTACGGATTCCTCGCTGCGCTCGGAATGACTAAGGCGCCGGCTAGAGCTTCTGGACCACCGGGAGGACTTCGCGGGCGAACAGCTCCAGGCCTTCGAGCGCCTGGGGCAGGTCGATGGCGCCCACCTCGTTGCGGACCACCAGCACGCCGGCGCCGGTGGCCTTGTGCTGCGCTGCGATCTGCTCGAGCAGCATGTCCGGCGTGCCGGCCAGGAACTGGCCGCTGCGGCGCCCCTCGCGGTCCGCGCCTGAGCCGAAGAACGGCTTGTCCACCGCCGTCAGGTAGCTGAAGGAGCGCTCGGACCGCCGCTCCTGGTCCAGCGCCCGCAGCGGCGACGCGTCCGCCTCCAGGAAGTTGAAGGCGTGCACCTCGTCGTGCTCGAACACTTCCTCGATGGTCCGGTCCAGCTCGGCCTCACTCAGCCGCCTGGCCGAGGGGAGCACGTACATCTCGCGGGCGATCGCCAGCTCCGACGGCGCCGGCAACCAGCCGCACTGCGCGGACGCATAGTCCTTGTAGTAGCCCAGCCGCTGGGCGCACTCGACCGTCGGGCCATGCGACATGAAGCCCATGTGCTTGCTGGCCGCCCATTCCATGCTTTCCTGCGATACCGCCGTCGTCCAGGTCGGCGGATAGGGGGTCTGGAATGGCCTCGGCAGGATCGACACGCACGGATAGTCGTAGTGGCTGGAGTGCCACTCGAACGGCTCTGGCTCCGTCCAGGCTTTCACGATCAGGTCGTAGCCTTCGTGGTAGCGGGCGCGCTCCTCGGCCGCCGGGACGTTGTAGGCGTACAGGTTCTGCGAGGTGGTGCTGATGAAGCCCGGCCGCAGCCGGCCCTGGCACATGTTGTCGATCATCGCCAGCTCCTCGGCGATGCGCAGGGGGTGCGGGTACAACGCCAGCATGATGCCCATGGTGACCAGCTTGGCTCGCTCCGTCACCTGCGTGGCCGCCGAAAGCAGCACCAAGGGCGAGGGCGTCAGCCCGCCGTTCGGGCCGAAGTGGTGCTCCGTGAAGATGATGCCATCGAAGCCCAGTTCGTCCAGCCGGCGGATGAATTTCATCCGGTCGGCGTAGAGCTGCTGCCCCCGCGCGCGATCCCACATGTGCCCCGGCACCGGGAAGGGCGTGGGCGCATCGTCGGAGCAGTAATACGGCGCGGTTTGCCGGAACCACACTTCCATGGTTCGCGCATCGTAACGTACCCGCGACATCCTGATATGAGTGATACGCTTCGGCGGCTCATGGCTATGTCACGCTTGCTGACGGTCCTCGCAGCGCTCGGAGTGGTGGCCCTGGGAGCGCCCGCGGCGGCGGCCGACGACGCGACCCAGCCGGCTCAGATCACGGTCACCATCACCGATACCGGCTTCGATCAGCCGTCGTACACGATCCCCACCAGCCGGACGAATCCGTCGATGGTGGGGATCATGACCATCGTCAACAAGGGCAGCACGGTCCACACCGCCAGCCGGGTGCCGGGCTCCACGCCGCTCAAGGTGGGCTTCGGCACGATCAACTTTCTGGCCGGCCAGACGACCAACATCGTCGACTTCGACACCGGCGGCATCGCTCCCAACCAGAGCAAGAGCTATGGCCTGCCGTTCCCCGGCACCTATCAGATCACTTCGGCCACGGACTGTTTGAACGGCAACCACTCGGCGCGCTTCAACTGCGCACCGGTGACGCTGCAGGTCGCGGATTCGGGCAGCGCGGCCGCGCCGCAAGCCGGAGCGGCGGTCGATCAGTCATCGCTCACCTGCGCCAAGACGGTCGTCGAGCCGAACGTGCCCGAGCTGTGCGTGACCAACGGCCGGCAGACCGGCCAGACGCTCGGCAGCCCCAGCGCCGGGGTGGGCGACAGCACCATCGTCGTGGACGAGCAGGGTGGCTTCCATCCCAGCGTGATCTACCTCAAGGTGGGCTCGACCATTACCTGGGTGAACCAGGGCCAGCAGCCGCACGACGTGGCGCAGGCGCAGGGCCAGCCCGCGCCTGATGGCTTCCACGTCCTGGACTCGGGCGTGATGAAGCCGGGCGCCAGCTACAGCTACACCTACAACTGCCCGCCCGGGCCCATCTCGGCCAACACCGGCCTGCCGCTCGCCGGCTGCACGGACCTGGTAGGCCCGCTGATGTACTGGTCCAACATCGGTTCGGACCAGATCGGCTCCATGTCCGACGGCTTCGGCACGACCACCACCCAGCGCAACACCAACAGCTCCCTCTACATCGGCGCGGTCTATCTGACCTCACAATAGGCATGTGCGCACCCTAAAACTCCCTCTCCCGCCGCAGCGGGAGAGGGCAGGGGAGAGGGTTATCAAGGCGCCGGCATGTGCGCTGAGCCTCGCGATCGCGGGCGCCGTCGTGGCCTTGCCGGCAGCCGCCCAAGCCGCCAACTTCACCTTCCAACCGTTCCCAACCGCTCCGCCAGCGCCGGTCGCAGCCAGGGGCAAGCTGGGAGTCGGTCTCTATGGCGGAGTGTCGATGGACACCCTGACGAGCCTTCGGCCGGCCGTCATCCTGGTCCAGGACCCGGACGTGCCCTCCGCCAAGCTGCTGCGGGCCACCTTCCCGCAGGCGCTCATCGTCGGGCGCCACTACGTGCCGGACGGCGACCCGTCACTGGCGAACTGCCAGAATCCCGCCGAGCCGCACGAGGCCAAGGGCCAGGACTTCGGCCAGATCGTCGCCCGCCGCGCAGTGCCGCTTAAGGGGCTCGTGGACGCTTGGGTGGGCGACAACGAGCAGGCCAGCAGCGCCGATCCGGCCTCACTCGCCTGCCATGCGCAGTTCGAGCTCGGCTTTGTCGAGCGCCTCCAGGGCCGCTACGGCATCGCTGCCGTGGCAGGTAACGACGCCTCGGGCGCTGTCACGCCGCAGGATTACGCCAGCTACTTCGCGGAGCCGATCTCGCAGGCGGAGTACTTCGGCCTGCACGCCTACGGAAAGCCCGGGGCAGCAACCCTCCAGTCAGCGGATGCCGGCTATTACGTTCTCCGCTACCGCCAGGTGCATGATGCGCTCGTGCAGGCAGGCGTGCCGCTGCCGCGCGGCGGCTTTCTCCTCACCGAAACCGGCCTGTACGACGGCTGGCGCGGCCAAACGACCGCCGCCGCCATGGCCGGCGACTTCCTGTGGCTCGAGCAGCAGATCGAGCAGGACGACTACGTCCGCGGCCAGATGATCTTCGGCCTCGGCGTAGGCCCGCAGTACGCTGCTTACGAACTGCAAGGCTCGGCCATCCCGGCCCTGCTGGGGGCCCGGCCGGCGACTTAAGCGCCTGCCGGCGCGACCTCTCGCCTGGCCCGAATGTAGGTCAGCGGGTCCTCGTCCGGCGCGTCCACCATGCCGCCGGTGTGGGTGAAGAACGCCTTGCGCTCGCGTGGCACTTCCAGGAACGGCGTGTTCTTGGCCGGATCGCGCACCACGCCGATGGGATCCTCACCGCGCTGGACTCGTGCGATCTGCTCGTCCAGCAGCTTGCGGAACATGATCAGCCCGCGGTCGGTGGTGCCCAGTCGCTCGCTGGTACGGTCGGCGATGGCGCCTTGTGTGGACCAGGCCATCATGTCCTGGCACACCACCTTGTCGACCACGTAGGTGCCGTCCTCGTTCTTGGCCGGCACCTCGTAGAAGGGGATGTCCGCGCGCGGAGCCTGGCCGGGCTGGCGCAGGGCGGTGAAGTAGTGGTACACGGTGAGATGCGTGTCGTCGACCGGCACGCGGTACTCGAAGCGCGGGCCGCGCTCGCCGCCGAGGGCCAGGGTGTTGGGGAAGATGAGCGGGTGGCCCACCAGCCACTCGTCCGACGTCTCGGGATCGTCGCCTTCGAGCAGGCGGCGCTTCATGATCCCGAAGTCCCACAGGTCGAAGGCCATGTCCAGGTGGTGCCGCGCCTTGGCGGCAGGCGGCTTGCCCTGCTTCTTCATGACGTAGTTCATGTAGCGGGTGTGCAGGAACTCCAGGTGGATGGGGTCCATGGTGTTCTCGGCCGCGTGCAGCCAGTTGATATCCAGGTGCGTGAAGCCGATCTCGCGGTCCAGGTCGTCGCGGACGAGCAGATCCCAGCGCGGCAGTAGCGGCGCCGGCTTGGGGCCGAGATAGGCGAAGATAAGCCCGCCCAGCTCCTCCACCGGGTAGCCGGCGATGCAGACCTTCTCCTTGAAGGTGCTGTCCGCCGGCTCGCCGGGCGTGTCGTTGCATTGGCCGGTGGCGTCGTAGCGCCAGCCGTGGTAGGGGCAGCGCAGGCCCTCCTCCTCGGGGATGCCGTACACCAGCGAGGCGCCGCGATGCGCGCAGCGGGCGGACACCAGCCCGAGCTTGCCGCCCTCGGTGCGATACAGCGCCAGGTCCTCGCCCAGCAGCCGCACGCCGATCACCGAGTCCAGTTCCACCTGCGATCCGGCCGCTATGGGCCACCAGTAGCGCCGCAGCAGCTCGCCGCCCGGCGTGCCGCGGCCCGTCTGGGTGAGGCGCTGGTTCATCTCGGCAGTAAGCATCGGTCGGACCTCCTTCGGCTTTGCCCTGAATTATGGCCCTCCCGCTTTGTCCGGGGCGCCCTGGTACCCTGCCGTTATGCCGCCCCAGCTCCGTCTCGGCCTGATCGGCCTCGGCGCAGCCACGCCGAATGCCCTGCCCGAGCTCGCCAACCACCCCAACTACCGCATCACCGCCGCCGCCGACCCACGACCGGAGGCGCGCGCCCGCTTTGAGGCGGATTTCGGCGGGGAAACGTACGAAACGGCCGAAGGGCTGTGTGGCAGCGGGAACGTGGACGTGGTCCATATCCTCACGCCCAACCACCTGCACGCCGAGCACGCTATCGCCGCCGCCAACGCCGGTAAGCACGTCATCTGCGACAAGCCTATGGCCACCAGCCTGGCCGAGTGTGACGCCATGATCGACGCCGCCAAGCGCAGTGGGGTCCATCTGCTGATCGGCCATACCCAAAGCCTCGACGCGGCCATTCGCCACATGGCGCAGCTCACCAACAGTGGCGAGCTGGGGCGCGTGGCAATGGTCCACACCATGTTCTGCAGCGATTGGCTGTACCGGCCGCGGGCGGAGTACGAGCTGGATCTGAGCAAAGGCGAGGGCCTCACGATGCGCCAGGGCCCGGTGCAGGTGGATATCGTCCGCATGCTCGCGGGCGGGCTGGTCAAGTCCGTTCGCGCCGTCACCACCGCCTTCGATCCTGCGCGGCCGATCGACGCCAGCTACTCGGCCTTTCTCGATTTCGAGAACGGCGCCGCCGCCACTATGGTCTACACCGCCTACGCCCACCTCGACTCGGCCGAGCTGACGTTCGGCATCGATCTCCAGGGCCGCCAGGTCGAGCCGGGCATCTTCGCCCGCTCGCACGCAGCCATCGCCGCCTTCGCCCGTCGCGACGATGAGTACGCGTTCAAGGACTCCACCCGCTACGGCGGCCAGCGGTCCCGGCCGAACCTGACCAATCCGCCCAGCAACCCGCACCACGCGTTCTTCGGCCTGACCATCGCCAGCTGCGAGCGCGGCGACGTCCGCCAGTCGCCGGACGGCCTGTACGTCTACGACGAGAACGGCCGCCGCGAGATCGTCATCCCCGACGCGCCCAGGCGCTACACCACCGCCGAGCTGGATCTGATGTACGACGCCGTGATCAACGACCGCCCGCCGGCCACCCACGATGGCGCCTGGGGCAAAGCGACGGTCGAGGTTTGCCTCGCCATCCACGAGTCAAGCCGCACCGGCCAGCCCGTGGCCATGCGCCACCAAACGGCCTACCGCGGCTATCAGGCGCCGTAAAGCTTGGCGATATAGCCGGTGTCGTCCAGCTCTTTCACGAAGCGGTTGTCGATGAGGTCGGACGGCTGGAGGGATGCCGCCTTGGCGCCGGGCACGCCGGCCATGGCCGTTTGGAGGCCCTCTTCGGAGACGTAGGGTGCCCGGGGGAAGATGTTCTCGGCGTACTTGGTGTAGAGCTGCTCCAGCTCCTCAGGATCGTCACTGACCTTGTGCGCCCGCAGGGTGTCAATCGTGAGCTGCTTCTGCATCTTGAAGGTGTGGATGGCGGCGACGTAGGCGCGCATGAACCGCCGAACCAGCTCGGGCCGGCTCTTCACCAGCGCGCGGGTGGTGCCGATGTTCTGGCCCTCGTACGTCGGGCCGACCTGGCTGAGGTCGGCCAGGATCTTGCCGTTCACGGCGCGGATCGCCGAGCCGGGCAGGAAGCTGATGGCCGCCGCGTCGATCACGCCGGAGCTGAGGCCGGCCGCGAGCTGCGCGCCGCCGCCGAGCGGCACCATCGTCACGTCGCTATCGGGCTTGAGACCGTTGCTCTGCAGGAACCAGCGCGCCTCGATGTCGGTGGTCCCGCCGCGGCTGACGATGCCCAGCTTCTTGCCTCTTAGGTCCCGCGGGGACTCAATGCCCTGCCGCACGGCGATCTGCGACGTCATCTTCGGCACGGCCGTGGCCACGAGCAGCATGCCGGCTCCGGCGCCTCTGGCCTCGATCAAGGTCGAGGCCCCGGCCATGGAGAACTGCGCACTGCCTGCGACGAGCGCCTGCATGGCCTCCGAGCCGCCCCGCGTTTGAACCAGGTCGGCGTCGAGACCCTCCTTTTGGAACAGCCCGGTCTCCTTCGCTTCCCACAGCAGCGCGAACTGGGCGTTGCTGCCGCTGTAGGTGATGGTCAGTTTCTCCTGCGGCACCGGCGCGGTCTGTCCGCAGGCACCCAGCAGTATCAGCATGAAAAGGCTCAGATGCCGGAGTGCCTTCATCGGGCGCTAGACATTGACCCGGCTCATCTCCGACGTCCGGTCGCCGGCGGGGGCGCCGTAGGGAATGGCGGCGTCCAACCAGGCCAGGTCGTCCGGCGTGAGGGCCACCGCCAGGGCGGCGAGATTCTCCTCCAGGTGGGCGCGCGTCTTGGCGCCGGGGATGGGAATGACCTGCGAGCCGCGGGCGAGCAGCCAGGCGAGAGCGAGCTGCGGCAGGCTGATGCCCTTCTCCTGGGCGAACTCCTGGAGCTGACTGAGGAGCCGCAGGTTGTGCTCCAGGTTGCCGGGCTGGTAGCGCGGGTGCTTGCGGCGATGCTCTGGCACGTGGTCCGGATCAGGGGTGGCGCCGGCCAGGAAGCCGTGGCCCAGCGGGCCGTAGGCCATGAACGCCATGCCCAGCTCGCGGCAGACGTCGAGCTGCCCCTGCACCTCGGCGTCGCGCGACCACAGCGAGTACTCCATCTGCAGTGAGACGATGGGATGCACCTTCTGCGCCCGCCGCACCGAGTTGACGCTCGCCTCCGATAGGCCCAGCCAGCGAACCTTGCCCTCTTCGACCAGCCGCGCCATCTCGCCGACCGATTCCTCCACCGGGACGTCCGGGTCCACGCGCGACATGCAGAACACGTCCAGCGTGTCGATCTCCAGCCGCCGCAGGCTCTCTTCGCAGACCCGCCGCAGGTACTCGGGCTTGCTGCCGCCGCGGTTCCCGGCGCCGTCCGGCGTGCGCGGGCTGCCGGATTTGGAGTGGATGACGATGCGCTCGCGCCGGCCCTTCAGCGCCTTGGCGATGAGCTGCTGGTTGTGCCCGCTGCCGTAGCTGGCGGACGTATCCAGCAGGTTCACCCCGAGGTCGAAGGCCCGCTGCAGCGTGGCGATGGACTCACCCTCGTCGGCCGGGCCGTACACGCCGGACATGCCATAACAGCCGAGGCTGAGCGCCGAGACTTGAAGCCCGGTTGTGCCGAACGTTCTGTACTGCATTGCAGATGCTCCTACAGAGAGGTGCTTATCTCCGCCGGCCAGCCGCCAAGCTCCAAGTACCTGTCCGCCGCGATAGCCGCGGTCGCCCCATCGCCAGCAGCCGTGATGGCTTGCGACGCCG
>Ga0070738_10005638_pt1 | contig 13742 bp, 7 predicted proteins | sample Coa_R2_2_FD_66446 | JGI IMG/M metagenome (GOLD analysis project Ga0070738, IMG submission 66446) | Surface soil microbial communities from Centralia Pennsylvania, which are recovering from an underground coalmine fire - Coalmine... | ecosystem: Environmental > Terrestrial > Soil > Unclassified ... | reverse complement strand
GATCACAAATCAATCCAACGGCCTGCGAGCTGATATCCTGGATCTCGAACTGCCCTTTGTGGAATTGAGCGGTGCGGAAGAGATCCTGGGAACCCTGGTACTGCAGCGTATCGCCGAGAGCGCCTGCTCCGAATGCGGCGCAATCGCCCAGGTCGCGCGCGAGTTCAGGGCCGGTTCCGGTACGGGCTCGCAACCATAGCCGCGGCTCGGTTTGCAATGAGCGCGCCAGGGCCGGGCTTACTTCGAATTCGCGGTGGATCCATTCGGGAACGCAACGCCGGACCAGCTCGTCACCTGAAAAGCTCGAAGGATTTTTGGCAAACCGCTGCGCCAGGGAGGCTGCGCTGAGAATCTGAGCCGGGAGCGGCTCACGAAAATCCAGCCAGCCGCGCCACCGATAATAAGAGAAGACGTAATGGCTGGCCTCTGAACCTGACTCGGGAGCGTAACGCCCGCCCTGGAGTTCGGCGCGAAGCACGGCGTCCGCGGGCTGGGCCCGATTGGAGCTCGAAATCACGCGCTCGGCAATTGCGATTGCGCGCGAGTCCGACAGCTGGCGTTGCACCGGGCGCTCCATCCGGAGCCAAATCAGTTCTGAGCGCCGGCGGCTGAATTGGCGCTCGCCAATAGCTGCCGGAGCACATAAGGCAGAATGCCGCCGTGCTGGTAGTAATCGATCTCGATCGGAGTATCGATCCGGCAAGTCACTGGAACATCTTCGCGGCTGCCATTCGCGCGAGTGATCCGCAACGTCAGGTCCTGCTGCGGTTTCAGGCCCGGCCCCAGCCCGATCACGTCAAAAATCTCGGTACCGTCAAGCTTGAGAGTTTGTGCGGAAACACCCTCCTTGAACTGCAGCGGCAGGACGCCCATGCCAACCAGATTGGATCGATGAATCCGCTCGAAGCTCTGGGTAATCACGGCACGCACGCCCAGCAGCGCCGTGCCTTTGGCCGCCCAATCACGAGAACTGCCGGTTCCATATTCCTGCCCGGCGATGACCACCAGGGGCGTGCCCGCTTTTTGGTAAGCAGCCGAAGCTTCGTAAATCGACACTGGTTCACTCACCCCGGCAGCTCCAGCCGCGGGTCCAAATACCTTCGTTATGCCGCCCTCGGTTCCAGGCACGATCAGGTTCTTGATACGCACGTTGGCGAAGGTCCCCCGCGTCATCACGCGATCATTTCCACGGCGCGATCCGTAGCTGTTGAAATCCTCAAAAGGCACGCCGTTTTCCAACAGGTATTTTCCAGCAGGAGACGATTTTTTGATGCTGCCCGCCGGCGAGATATGGTCCGTCGTGACGCTGTCGCCGAAAATGCCCAGAGCGCGAGCACCGTGAATTTCCGAGATAGTGCCTGGCGCGGTGTTGAAATTCAGAAAGAAAGGAGGTTCCTGGATGTAGGTGCTTTTGCGATTCCAGGCATAGGCATTGCCTGTGCTGGAGGGGATTTCATTCCACTTGGGATTGAGCCGGGCGAAATCGCGATACAGCCTCCGAAAAACCTCAGGTTGTAACGTCGTGCGCATCAGGTCCCTGATTTCCTGCTGCGACGGCCAAACATCCTTCAAATAAACATCCCGGCCATCCTCGCCTTTGGCGATCGGTTCGGTGGAAAGATCGATATCAACGCGCCCGGCCAGGGCAAAAGCGACGACCAGTGGGGGAGACATCAGGAAATTGGCTTTGATGCTCTGGTGCACACGCGCCTCGAAATTGCGGTTTCCGGAAAGCACCGAGGCGGCGACGACGTCGTTCTTTCCGATTGCTTCGTCGATGGGCGCCATTAGAGGACCGGAGTTGCCGATGCAGGTCGTGCAACCGTAACCCACGATGTTAAAGCCGAGCTTGTCCAGGTAAGGCTGGAGTCCCGCTTTTTCGAGATAATCAGTGACTACTCGGGAACCTGGAGCGAGCGAAGTTTTTACCAGTGGATTGACGTGAAGGCCGCGTCCGACGGCTTTCTTGGCCAGCAAACCAGCCGCAAGCATCACCGACGGATTGCTGGTGTTGGTGCAACTGGTGATAGCGGCGATCAAAACGCTGCCATGGCGGATCGAACCGTGAACGCCGCACTGCCCCTGAGTCACCATGTTAGGGGTGGGTCGGTTGTTGGCCATTTCAAGTTCCGTCGCGGGATTGGTGTTGCGCGCCTGGGCCTCGCGCCGGGAAACAGGTGCCTGGCTTCCGCCACCCGGAACGAAAGCGTTAGTATCTATGACTTCGAATTGTTTCCCGAGATCGTCTATCGACTTTCCGAACCCGTTTTCAGTCACAGCCCGCGTAAATGTTGTCGTGAACTCCTTCCTGAGATTTGGTAATTCGATTCGATCCTGGGGGCGTTTCGGGCCGGCGACACTCGGCGCAATGCTTGCCAAATCCAAATCCAAATCCTGGGAATAAAGAATCTGTCCTTTTTTCGGAATGCCGAAAAGGCCTTGGGCCCGGTAATACTCTTCGTAAAGCCGGCAGTGGTCTTCGGTCCGGCCGGTGGCACGCAGATACGCGACCGATTCGGAGTCGATCGGGAAAAAGCCCATGGTCGCGCCGTATTCGGGGGCCATGTTCGCGATGGTGGCGCGATCGACCACGGGCAAAGCTTCCGCGCCCGGGCCGTAGAACTCGACGAACTTGCCGACCACTTTCGCTCTTCGGAGCATCTGCGTGACGGTCAGCGCGAGATCTGTGGCGGTGACGCCTTCCCGCAAAGACCCGTGCAAATGGACCCCGACAACGTCTGGGGTAAGAAAATAAACTGGTTGGCCAAGCATGCCGGCTTCAGCTTCGATTCCGCCAACACCCCAACCGACAATTCCCAGGCCATTAATCATGGTCGTGTGCGAATCCGTGCCGACCAGGGTGTCGGGATAAAACAAAGGGCCTTGGGCGGCGTCAGCTGAGCTCAGGACACCTTTGGCGAGGTACTCGAGATTGACCTGGTGGACGATACCGATGCCCGGCGGCACCACCTTGAAAGTGTCAAACGCTTGCATCCCCCATTTCAGGAACTCGTAGCGTTCGCGGTTGCGCTGGAATTCCATGTCCAGGTTATGGGCCATGGCGTCGGGCGAACCCGCAAAGTCAACCTGGACCGAGTGGTCAACGACGAGATCCACTGGAACCAGCGGCTCGATTAGCTTGGGGTTCTTCCCCAAACGCTCGACGGCCGAACGCATTGCGGCCAGGTCCACCAAAAGAGGCACCCCTGTAAAGTCCTGCAAAACAATTCGAGCCACCACGAAGGGGATTTCTTCGGTGCGCGGCGCATTGGGTTTCCAATTGGCCAGCGCCCGCACACTGTGTTCGGAGACGCGTTTGCCATCGCAATTGCGCAAGACCGACTCGAGTACCAGCCGGATGCAAACCGGCAGCCTCGATATGGCGCCCACGCTGGCTTTCTCAAGCTGGGGCAGACAATAGAACTGGCCGCGCTGCCCGTTACCCAAATCCAGGTTTTGCAGCGAGTTGAATAAATTGTGCCGATTACTCATAAAATAGTGCGCCCGCAGTGCGGAATAATACCGTTTTTGAAAACAGTGAGGCTTGGCTCAAAGGACGTCAAGCCGTGGCCGAGATCTTCAAAACAGATAGCTCAAACCGAGCACGTGCAGGTTCAACCCGGGATTGTGGCTGCTAAGGCTGGCATTGGACATGTGCTGAAAACGGTAACTGACGCGGATCCGAGAGCTAACGTCGTAATTAAGCCCAATGTGGCTGGTGAACTGGAACGGGATTCCAAAGTCCTTGCTATCGAACCGGGAACGGGTCATCAAAGTGGGATTGACACCGCCTTCCAGCGAGATGGGCAGATTAAGCCTGCCCAACAGCAGACTCGGTCCGAACGTGGCGATGCCGGCTTCAGACCCCGATTCCCCAACACATCCGGCCGAAGCTTCCAGTTTAGACTGCAAAGTCCAGGAGGATCCAAGGTCCCAACTCCAAGGGAGGTCCCACTGTGCGAAAACTTCACCCTGGTAAAAATTGCGGGCTGCGCCCGAGGGATCAAAGCCAAACCTTACGCCTGCGGATTCCAGATGGAAGAACTGCCCGAAACCAAAGCAAGGCGTCATGAGGAGCATCATTGAAAGCGCCCTGATGCCCCACGCTAAATCAACCAGACTCCTGGGTGGTATCACGGGGCGGACTATGTCACGGATTCGCCGTTGGCGCAAGTTGGCGAGAATCGCAAACCGCCAGGGAAACCAGCTTCAAGGTATTAATTCGGATGTGGGAGCTTTTGGTTCTGTTTTCGACTTTTCTCCACCCGCTTTTGCCGTAAGTTTTATGGGAATGGCGGTGGATTTAACCGAAGCGCTTCTGAGCAAAGCGGCGGGCTGGGAAGCGATGAAACACGCCCGCGCGTATCTTTCCCAAGGCCAGGTGCTAAGTTCGTATTGGGCGCCTCCTTTGCTGCGCGGGGTCGTGCAAGCCGGCGAAACCTCATTCCGAGCTTCGATGGTGATCCGCAATGACGTAGACATCGAAAACCTCTGCACCTGCCGCGAATCTCGCGAATGGGGCAAGATATGCGCCCATTCCGTCGCGGTCGGGCTCCATTTTCTTCAAGGCACGAAAGCATCAGCGCAACCCGCAGTCACGGCCAAACCAAGCCATCGTGTTGCTGAAAAACCTGTCGCCCCGTCAATTCGCCGATCCGACTCCGGGCAACCCGCCGAACTGGTCCTTATCCTGCCTCCAACGATCGAACCGGCGCTTGAACGCGGAAAAGTCATGCTAGTTCTGGAAGCACAATGGGAGGGTGGCCGTTGCCCTTTGGGAGCGCTTCCCAAGAACCGCGAGTTTTCATTTTCAAAGCAGGACAACGACGTGATGGATTGGCTGGAGAAACTTTCCGGAGGCGAAACTCCGGCCGCCATGCAGCTCAGCATCGCGCAATTTGCCGAACTGCTCCCCGTTTTAGCGGGCCATCCGAACCTTAGCCTCGGCAAGAAAACGGCCATTGCGGTCTCGAAACAGCCATTTTCAGCCGAAATGGTGGCCCGGCTGCAACCTAATGGCGAAATCAAATTGAGCGCCCGGCCCGGCCAGGCTGCGCCGTTCCTGTTTGCAGGGTGGGCGTACAATCCACAGACGTTTAGTCCTGTGCATTTGCCCGGATCATTAGGAAACATCTGGAAAGGGCCAATAACCATTTCTCGCAACGAGGTTCCGGCGTTTTTGAACCAAAGGTGGCCTCAGCTGTTTGCTTCGGGCAAAGTCGATGCCGACTTCTCGCTCGACGATTTTTCCTTTGCTCCTCAGCAACCGCGCTTTTTCCTCGAGTTAAGAGGTGGCCTGGCACAACTCTCGGGCCTGCTGCAATGCGGGTATGGATCGCGCATTTTCACAATTGGCGTCAGCGCGCCGGATGAAGCGGTCTGGTTGCCGGACCCGGACCGTCCAACGCATTATTCCACGCGCGACCAGGCGGCGGAGCGGGCCGCCCTGGGCAGGCTTCAACGTTCCGGGTTTTCAGGTCCGGACGCGCAAGGAAAGCTGCAATTGCTGGGGCAGGATCCCGTGTTGAATTTTTTTGCTCGTGAATTTCCCAGGATCGAACGCGAATGGACGGTGACCTTGGAAGAGCGCCTGCAACGAAGCACATCCGAGAAACTTGAACGCATTACGCCGCGGTTCGAGATTACATCATCCGGGGTGCAATGGTTCGACCTCGGGGTGGTGTTTTCCTCAACGGGCGGTGAAGCCTTTTCACAGGGAGCCATTCAAAGTTTGTTGTTGTCCGGCAGAAGCCACACCCGGCTGAAAAACGGCAAGGTGGCCGTAATTGACATCGGGGCTGTTGAGGAACTTCAAGAGGTGCTGCGCGACTGCAGCCCGCAACAGCACGCACAAGGTTATCGGATCAGCAATCAACAAGCCGGCTTCCTGGGATCGAGCCTGGCGGCGCATCGCGATTGGAAGCTGCAGGCGCCGGCACATTGGCAGGAAAAAGCCGGTAAACAAGCCGGCTCGGGGTCCCTGGTTTGTCCGCCCCTGGGCGAGCTGGAAACCGTTCTGCGCCCGTATCAAAAGCAGGGCGTTGCCTGGTTGCAATTTCTGCGGCAGAAGCAGTTTGGAGGAATTCTGGCGGATGAAATGGGCCTGGGGAAGACCTTGCAGGCACTTGCATTTCTCCAGCACGTCAAGAAATCCGAGCCCGGCGCGGGGCCCATGCTCGTGGTGTGTCCGACCAGCCTGGTGTTCAACTGGATGTCGGAGGCAAAACGCTTCGTGCCGGGTTTGAAGGTGCTGCCACTGCAGGGGCCGGATCGGGACGAGTATTTCAAAGAGATTCCGCGCAACGATCTTGTGATCACCAGCTATGCGTTGATCCGCCGAGATGCGGAGCGGTACAGAGAGTTCGAATTCGACACGGTGGTTCTTGACGAAGCTCAACATATCAAGAACCGCCAGACCCAAAATGCGCAGGCCGTCAAAGCCATCAAATCCCAGCACCGCCTTGTGCTCACCGGGACGCCACTGGAAAATTCCGTGCTGGACCTGTGGTCCATTTTCGATTTCCTCATGCCCGGTTATCTCGGCACGGCCCAGGACTTCCGCGAGCGTTACGAGCTGCCTATTGCGAGGGAAAATGATCCGGCCACGAAGGCGCGGCTGGCCCGGCGACTCAAACCCTTTTTAATGCGAAGGCTCAAGAGCGAAGTCGCGGCCGACCTGCCGGCGCGTCTCGAGCAGGTCGCCTTTTGTGAACTCACACCGGAGCAGCGCGGCGTTTACCAGCAACTGATGGAAGTGACCCGCAAGGAAATGCTCGACGCCGCCGGAGAGCAAAGCCTTGCCAAAACCCGGATGCTGGTCCTGACCGCTTTGCTGCGATTGCGCCAAGCGTGCTGTGATCTGCGGCTCCTCAAGCTCGAAGGAGTCAATCCCGCGACCGCGTCGGGGAAACTGGAGCTGTTTCGCGAATTGCTCGAAGAGGTGATTGATGGCGGCCATCGCGTCCTGGTTTTCAGCCAGTTCGTCACCATGCTCGCGCTTCTGAAGGAACGGCTGGTCTCCGAAAGCATCGACTTTTGCTACCTCGACGGGTCGACGATCGACCGGGCAGCCGAGGTCAACCGGTTCCAAACCACACCGAGCATTCCGGTTTTCCTGATCAGCCTGAAAGCGGGAGGAGTCGGCCTGAACCTTACCGGGGCTGACACCGTGGTTCATTTCGACCCGTGGTGGAATCCGGCGGTGGAAGCCCAGGCAACCGATCGGGCTCACCGGATTGGCCAAACGCGGGTTGTCACCAGTTACAAACTGATCACTCGTGACACGATCGAGGAGAAAATTCTGACGTTGCAAAACCGCAAGAAAGAACTCATCGCCGCCACCATCGGGGAGGAAGAGTTTGCGAGTTCGCTCAGTTGGAATGAAATCCAGGAACTGCTTTCCTGAGCGCGCCAGCGGTTGCACAGGGGATCGCGAGTGATACGAAAGGCGAAAGGGCGAAAGGCGGCGCCATTGACGGGTTTAAGGTTACTGATATAGTGCAGTCACATCCCTTGTGGATACAAACACAGCACTATCCATTACTAACGAGGCCGCCCCTGACAGCCCCCCAACGGGTTTAACCATTTTCTGAAATCCCATGAATGAGACCTTTCCCGCGTCCGGCACAGGTTCCCGCAAATCGAAGTTATGCCTCCTGCTATTGTCAACTCTGACCGCCTGCGGCCTCGCGGCCCGAGGACAAACCACGTTCGTCGATTTTAACACGCCCGGCGAATACACCAACAACTTCAACCCCTGGAACGACAACGGAGGGAACAACGGAGGCAATTATTCGTTTGTCGAAAGCTCGACTGCCGGCGTCGGCGGCAGCGGGGGCGTCAGCGTTTTCCAAAACAACGATACCACGGCCATTTGCACCAACAATAGTTGGGATTTTTCGACAAACGGGGCAACTTTGACGATTTCCGTTCTCATCAAAGCCAATGGGCAAACCAGCGGCAACAAGGTCCAACTCGGCATCCTCAATACAAACAACGATGGCCTGAACAACAATACCGGAGTGGCGTTCGAAAGTTTTCGCATTATTCCGACAACGTCCACCACGTTCAGCTTGCGTGAGCAGTTTCGTTCCGGCGGTGCACTCACGGAAACGCCTCTTGGAACGATCAACACAGTTGCCGGTGAATGGTACAAGTTTGTGCTCACCGTAACGAACGTGGGAGGTGCCTCCGGAAACTACAACGCGGCTTGTGCCATTTACGATTTCGGAACCGATGGGCTCACTCCGGGAACCAACATTGTGGGCTTTTCAACGCTCATGAATCACACGGGTCAGACGGACATCACGGTTCCTGGGATATGGCCGGGGCTGCGCGCCTTTCAGAGCGGCGGCATCGATGCCTGGGACAATTTCCTGGTGTACACGCCCGCAAGCGGTCCCGTGTTTACAATTCCGCTGACGAATTCCAGTTTGGCTGCCGGCCAATCCGCGACATTCTCGGTTTTGGCTGAGGGACCCGGGACCATGATTTACTCCTGGTACACGAACGGAACAACAGTTTCAGGAGCCACCACAAGTGCCTATACAACGCCGTCGTTGACGGCGGGCTACACGAACATCGAGGTCGTCGCCAGCAATGGCAACGGGTCAGCCACCAATTCGGCGGCGATCAGCGTGTTTGTGCCGGCCGCGTCAGCCATCACCAATTTGCCCGCCACCGCGATTCAAACCACCTCCGCAACTCTCAACGGCCAGGTGATTAGCACCGGCGGCTCGACGCCAACCGTGACCCTCTTTTACGGCCCTTCCGACGGCGGGGCCAAGGCAACAGCGTGGTCCAACAGCGTAAACCTGGGACCCCAATCCGCGGCTTTCTCACAGACCATTTCGGGACTGTCACCGAACACGACCTACTACTCAACGGCGCAGGCCGTCAATGCCGCCGGAACCTCGTGGGCCACACCATCAACGAACTTCACTACCCTGCCGATCGTGCTTGCGACTCTCACCAATTTGCCGGTCACGGCCGTGCAGGCCGATTCGGCAACGCTCAACGGGCAAATTCTCTTAACGGGAAACGATGTTCCGTCCGTGACCCTCTACTATGGAACCAATGACGGCGCGGCCAACGCGGCGGCCTGGACCCAAAGCATCCCGCTGGGACAGCAAACAGGGATTTTTGCGCAAAACATTTCAAGCCTGTCCTCAAACACCACTTATTACTTTGCCGCCGCGGCGAGCAACTCGGCGGGCGTCTCGTGGGCCCAACCCTCGGTAAGCTTCACAACGGCTTTAACCAACTCACCGCTTCCGCCGTCGGTAGCGGTCCTGACGCAACACAATGACAACAACCGCGACGGCGCCAACCTGCAGGAGACCGTGCTGAATACGTCGAACGTGAACTCAAATCAGTTCGGGCTGGTGTTCAGTCGCGCGGTCGATGACCAGGTTTACGCCCAGCCGTTGATCATGACCAACGTCAATGTTCCGGGCAAAGGCATTCACAACCTTGTGATCGTCGCAACCGTCAACGATTCGGTGTATGCCTTTGACGCCGATGATTCGACGGTGACGACGGCTTATTGGCACACGAGCTTTCTAGGGCCAAACGCACGGGCGCCCATGAACACGGACATGACGGGCGCCTGCGGCGGGAATTACCAGGATTTCAGCGGCAAAATCGGGATCGTAGGCACGCCGGTCATTGACGCGGCATCACAGACGATCTACCTGGTCGCCCGCACGCTCGAGAACGGAACCACGTTTGTGCAGCGCTTACACGCATTGGATGTGACGACCGGACAGGATAAACTGACGCCGGTGGTCATTGGCGCAACGTATTCGGGCACTGGTGCGGGAAGTGTGGGGGGCGTTGTCAGCTTCGATCCACAGCGGGCCAATCAGAGGCCGGGCCTGGCACTGGTCAAGGGTGTCGTTTACATTTGCTGGTCTTCGCACTGCGATTGGGGTCCGTACCACGGCTGGGTCATCGGTTACGACGCCGCCACTTTCAAACAGGTCGCGGTCTACAATGATACGCCGAATGGATCGAATGGCGGCATTTGGATGAGCGGCCAGGCTCCCGCCGCGGATACAAATGGAAACCTTTTCCTGTCCATCGGCAACGGAACCGTTGATACCACCATCACAACCGATCGGGGGGAGAGCTTTGTGAAACTCACGCCCAGCGGCACAAACCTGACTGTCACGAGCTGGTTCACGCCCTACAATTGGCCTGCCCTGGAGGCCGGCGACACTGACCTGGGCTCGGGAGGAGTGCTTCTGATTCCGGGGACGAGCCTGCTTTTCAGCGGCGGCAAAGAGGGAGTCGTTTACCTAGTCAACAAAGACAACATGGGAGGGCTGAGTGCAGGAACCTCGGATACAAATGTTGTGCAAACATTTTCAGTAACAACCGACGAAGTGCACGGTGGGGCCGTTTGGTGGAACGTCGCAGGCGGTCCGTACGCCTACATTTGGCCTTCATCGGTCAAATTGCAGCAGTACCGATTTAATAACGGCGCCGGCAAATTCAGCCTGCCGGCAACAGCCCAAAGCCCGACGTCAGCGCCGGGCGGCCAACCGGGCGGCCTACTGGCCTTATCCGCAAATGGCAGCCAGGCGGGCAGCGGGATCATCTGGGCAGCCCACCAACTGACGGGGGATGCCAATCAAAGCGTGCGACCGGGAATTATCCACGCGTACGACGCTGAAAACGTCGCCAACGAATTGTGGAACTCCCAAATGGTCCCAAGCCGAGATGGAAATTTTAATTTCGCAAAATTTGTTCCACCGACCGTGGCAAACGGAAAGGTGTATCTCGCAACCTTCTCGGGCCAACTGAATGTTTACGGATTGCTGGTGTCCACGACGCCGGCAAAGCTGCAGGTTAGTCCCACCAACCAGAACTTTGGAGTTGTGCTCACCGGCCAAACCACAAACCAGTCAGTCCAGGTTGTAAATACGGGAGGTCTCACCCTCACCGGCACTGTTTCCGCAACCCTGCCATTCAAGATAACCGCAGGCAGTCCTTTCAGTTTGACCGCCGGTCAAACCGGGACCGTGCAAGTGGCGTTCAGCCCGACGGCAAGTGGTTCCTTCAGCAACGTCGTTGTCTTTACGAGCAACGGGGGTAATGCGTCAGATGCCGTTACAGGCTCGGCGATCACTCCGGCTCAATTGGCGGTTTCACCGTCCTCGTTGAATTTCGGGCTATTGCCGGTCGGCACAAATGCGCAGGCGAGTTTTACCCTGACCAATCTCGGGGGCGCCTCGCTCACCAACGGGCTCGCCACAATTCAGGGCACCGGCTTTACCATCGTATCCGGCTCTCCGTTCAGCTTGCCTGGATTCGGTTCAACAAACCTGACTGTGCGCTTTACTCCAACGAATTCCGGGAGCTTCAGCAACGTGATCGTAATCAGCAGCAGCGCGGGTGGATTTACAAATGCGCTGACCGGCTCAGCTGCGATCGTGCCCAGCGCCGCCTTCAGTGGCACCCCAACCACCGGCGCCGCGCCTTTGATGGTCGCGTTTACCGACACCTCGGCCGGCACGATAACCAATCGTTTCTGGGATTTTGGTGATAATACCACCACCAATACCTCGGCGACTGCGGTAAACCACTCCTATGAGGCAAGCGGCACCAACACGGTGCGCTTGACCGTGAGCGGCCCGGTCGGCACTAATACACTCGTGCGCACCGGTTACATCGTGGTCACCAACCTCGGTCCAGTCAGTTTGAGTATTCAGAACCAGGGGAGCAAACTTCAACTCACCTGGCCGGCAGGTACCCTGCAGTCGGCAAACCAGGTCACGGGACCTTACACCAACGTGACTACGGCAACGTCGCCGTTTACGATATCCCCCTCGAACACGACCCAGTTTTTCCGAATCAAAGTCCGTTAAACACGACCAAAGAAACCGGCGCAAGACGAGCTCAGAATGTCCAACGCGCTTTGGATTTTTATCGGCGGCGGCCTGGGAAGCCTGGCGCGCTGGTGGTTCTCGGGGTGGGTGGCCGGAGCTATTGGCGAAACGTTCCCTTGGGGCACGCTGGTCGTGAACATCAGCGGTTCGTTCGTCATTGGACTTTTTGCGACTGTCACGGGGCCCGAAGGCAGGTGGCTGGCGTCGGCCTCGTTTCGGCAGTTTTTTATGCTCGGAATCTGCGGGGGCTACACCACTTTCTCGTCCTTCAGCCTTCAAACATTGACGCTGGCAGAGGAGGGCGAATGGGTTAAGGCGGCTGCAAACTGTTTGCTTTCGCTGGTCCTTTGTTTGGCTGGTGTCTGGCTTGGCCATGTTCTGGCGCTGCAGATCAATTCAATAAAAGGTCATTAATGCAACTTCCCCGCGAGGCCACACTTTTGCGGATCTACATCGGCGAAAAGGATCGTTGGGAAGGCAAACCTCTTTACGAGGCGATTGTATTGAAAGCACGCGAAATGCAGCTGGCAGGGGCCACAGTGCTTCGAGGGCCCATGGGCTTTGGCAAATCGAGTCGGCTGCATACAGCCAAGATCCTGCGGCTTTCAATGGATCTGCCGCTGGTCATCGAGATCGTGGATTTGAACGACAAGATCCAAAGCTTTCTTCCGGTCCTGGACCCGATGATGAAAGGCGGGTTGATCACACTCGAAACCGTGCGGATTGTCGACTATCGCGCCGATCCGGATCCGACCGGGCAAGCGCAATGAGCTCGTGAGCAACCGAAACTGAACTCTTGTGAATAAATAGTGAACAAGAAATTGCAGCTTTTCCTAGTCGGACTCGCCCCAAGTCATCACCATTGACCAATGCCAATCGAAGAGCGCGTATTGTGTTTTCAAAGGAACCTGCTGGAAAAACTAGGAGTTTTTCAGGGGATCCATCTCGATGTGCAGAAATACCTGCCGGTCATTACCGATTCATCGACCCTGGTTTACCTGAACAGAAGCGAGGCCGAACAGGACAAGCGCTACAAACAACTCATTCCTTATGTGCTGCTCATCTGTAACGACAGGATCCTGCGTTATCGACGAGGCAAAGGAGGCCAGGAAACGCGCCTGCACGGGTTGTTTTCTGTAGGCATCGGCGGTCACATTTCAGACGAGGACCACGGGCTGTTTTCAAAGGGCGTTGGATACGAGGAAGGCATGCGGCGCGAGCTGATGGAAGAAGTGGCGGTCGAACGGGTCGATGCGCCGGCCGTGGCATTGATCAACGACGACAGCACCGAAGTTGGATATGTTCACTTTGGCGTGGTCCACGTGCTGCATCTTTCCGACGAATCGGTCGCGAGGCGGCGAAGCGGAATTGTAAGTCCGGAGTTTATCCCCATCCCTGAAGCGCTGGCCGACACGTCGGCCTATGAATCCTGGTCACGCTTTTGTCTGGAACACCTTGAAACGCTGCTTGCAAAGGGGGTTAACCCCCAAACCGCGCCGGCGACGAACATCGCTCGGTGAAGGATTTCATAGCTGAACAGGTTCGCGTAAGCCCCAAAGCGTTGCCCGATTGAGCACGATTCCTGCTCGGTTTCGGGCGTGCCCAATAAAACCGTAACTGCTTCGGTTATCGGGACAGATGCCGACTCGCGAACGACGCGGGAGTTTTGCGAGGCCGTCGGTGGCTGCTCGCCTGTCGGTGTCTCAAATCAAGACAAACTCCCGACCGGATCGGAACTCGTTAACCATTGGGCAGCCTTCGTTGTGGTCCTGGCGTGCCTGGTCGGTTTTTCGAGCCGCGCGGCGCAATCTTCGGGAAACGAACAAGTCCCTGCCCTTACTCGTTTAGTCC
>Ga0070738_10005637_pt1 | contig 13746 bp, 12 predicted proteins | sample Coa_R2_2_FD_66446 | JGI IMG/M metagenome (GOLD analysis project Ga0070738, IMG submission 66446) | Surface soil microbial communities from Centralia Pennsylvania, which are recovering from an underground coalmine fire - Coalmine... | ecosystem: Environmental > Terrestrial > Soil > Unclassified ... | reverse complement strand
CTGCCGGCTTCTCTGACATGTTGAGCATTACCTCCCTAAGAGATTGCTACCAACGCTGTTTTGCGGTGCACACGGTCTGTAAGCAAACGCATTCGGACCGCTCCACATATTAACTTGGCAAGTATTATATACCCGGAGCGCAAGTTTTGCACAGGCCTATCCGGCACAATGCCCGCTAAAAACCGCCCCCGTGATGCCGTTTCACACCGCCCGTGAAGCAACCTCATGATAATACAAAGCTTGCACCACGTTTGAAACAGGCGCCGGCATCCCGGAACTCGGCGGATTTTCATTCGCCCTCCAAAATCGCGGCGTTTGTTAACCTCGAACCGCCCCTTCCGGCGCAACCACCCGCCCGGCCAGCTCCAGGGCCCGAATCGCCAGCCCTCGTATATCGAGCCCCGCCACCGACCGCAGCGCCAAAGTCGCCGCGCGCTGGAACCGCGCAATGTTTCCCGCCGCGCCCAGATCGATCACCGCATTCACCAGACGCGCGTCCGCCGCCAGCAGATCGATCAGCATCCCCGGCTTCTTACGCGCCGCGCGCACAATGTCTTCGTGCCACACCGGAAGATAACGCAGCGCCAGATCGGCGCGGCCGCTTTCGCGCAGCCGCTTCTCGATCGGCGCAAGCACGCGGCGCGTCCGGCTGCCGATCGACCGCAGCGCCAGATTCAACGTTTCCGGATCCGGAACAAAATAAGTAAACTCCGTGCGCGGCTTCCCGTAACAGGGACGGCTGGCCGCGTAGACGATCATCGAATACGCGTCCCCGCGATTTTCGAAGCGCTCGAGCGGCGCAAAATAAATTTCCGGAATCCAGACGCGAAGCGCATTTTGCATCTCGACAGCCGCGCGCTGCCAAACCTGAAAATATTCCGCCTCCGTCTCGCGCGGAGCGCCCGTCCAGGTGGCAAGAATTTGCGAAATTGCGTGGTGATCCATAGCGCGAAAATTTTAGACGCGGCATCGGCCGCGACCCCATGGGAGCGCGCCTAAGTCGATGCGCTCGGACCAAATAAAAAGTCGCGACGGCCGTGATCAAACACCACGCCGCCTAATCCAGGCGGGCGACGATAAAGATCCGGCGCATCGGAAAAAATATTTCGCCCGTGGCGGCGCGAGGGAACACGCCGCCAAGCCGGCCGGCGTATTCGTCCAAAAAATGCTGCCGCTCGGCCGCGTCCTCCATCGGATCGAGATAAGGACGCAGCCCCGTGCTTTTATAAAATTCCACGATGCCGTTTACATCCGCCATCACCTGCCAATATTCGGTGGCCCACAAATCCAGACGCGAGGCGCGAGGCTTTAGTAAATCATGATAAGAATCGAGCTCGTAACAGCGCCATTCCCGCGCCCGGCCCTCCGGAAACCAGCGCCGCCAGCGCGGGGCCGCCGCCATCTCCCGCAAAATCTCATATTGCGGAGCGCGATAGCCGGGCATCTGCACCGCCAGCGCACCGCCCGGATTGACATGGTTTAGCAGCTTCGGAAAAAGCTCGCCATGGTTGGGCGCCCATTGCAGCGCCGCGTTGGAGAAAACAATATCGCAGCGTTCCTCCGATTCCGCCCACTCGGAGATATCCCCCAGCACCCATTCGTGCCGCGGAAACGACTGCCGCGCGGTTTCGATCATCGCCGGCGAGCTGTCGATCCCCTTGATCGACGCGCGCGGCCAATAATCCGGCGCGATGCCGCCAAGATTGCCCGGCCCGCAGCCCAGATCCACCACGCGGCGCGCTTCCGGAACTTCGACGTGCACCGCCAGATCCCGGCAGGCGCGATTGCGTAAATCCGAAAATTTCTGATACTGTTGCGGACTCCAGGCGCCCATGTCGTTTTCAGTGTAGCCAACCCGCCCGGCTTTCTTGACTGCAATTCCGTCCTGTGATACCACGGGATTGCAATGGCTACCACGCTTGATCCCGCCTCCACTTCGCCCGTCATCAAGAGCGATTTGAAATATCAGGCCGGCTTCGGCAATCATTTCGTCTCCGAGGCCCGGCCCGGCGTGCTGGTGGAAGGCCAGAACAGCCCCCAGAAGGTGCCCTACGGCCTCTATGCCGAGCAGCTTTCCGGAACCTCCTTCACCATGCCGCGCGCCGAAAACCGCCGGACCTGGGTTTATCGCCTCCGCCCTTCGGCCGCGCACAACCGGCCCTTTAAGCGAATCGGCAACAGGCTATTGCGCTCCACGCCGTTTGACGAAGCCGATGCGCCGCCGACACAACTGCGCTGGAATCCTTTCCCCATTCCCACCGAGCCCACCGACTTCGTCGAGGGCCTCATCACCATGGGCGGCAACGGCGACGCAAGCCTCCAGACCGGCATGGCGGTTCATATCTACACCGCCAACAAGTCCATGTCGCGCAAGGTCTTTTATAATGCCGACGGCGAAATGATGATCGTCCCCCAGCACGGCTCGCTGCGCCTGGCGACGGAGCTGGGAATTCTCGAAGTAGCCCCGCAACAGATCGCCGTCATCCCGCGCGGGCTGCGCTTCCGCGTCGAACTGCCCGAGGGCGCGGTTCGCGGTTACATCTGCGAAAACTACGGCGCGATGTTTCGCCTGCCGGAGCTGGGGCCCATCGGCGCCAACGGCCTCGCCAATCCCCGCGACTTCTCCACGCCCGTGGCGGCTTTCGAGGACGACCGGCAGCCGTACCAGATTATCGCCAAATTCGCCGGAAATTTGTGGGCCCTGGAGACGCTGGCCTCGCCGCTCGACGTGGTGGCCTGGCACGGGAATCTGGCGCCCTATAAGTACGACCTTCGGCATTTCATGGCCATCGGGTCCATCAGTTTCGATCACCCCGATCCGTCGATTTTCACCGTTTTGACCTCGCCTTCGGAAACCCACGGCGTGGCCAACGTCGATTTCGTGGTATTTCCGCCCCGCTGGCTGGTCGCCGAACACACTTTCCGCCCGCCCTGGTTCCATCGCAACGCAATGACCGAGTTCATGGGCCTGATTCACGGCGTTTACGACGCAAAAGCCGAGGGATTCCTCCCCGGCGGCGCCAGCCTGCACAATTCCTGGAGCGCGCATGGCCCCGACGCCGCCACCTATGAGCGCGCCACCAACGCCAATCTGGTTCCACAAAAGGTGGACGATACCATGGCGTTTATGTTCGAAACGCGGTACATCCTGCGGCCCACGCGCTTCGCCCTGGAATCCGGCGAGCTGCAACACGATTATTACGAGTGCTGGCAGGGGCTGGATCAGCGCTCCCCTTCGATCTGACCGGATTTCTGCTCTTCCGCACCCGCCCTCTCGGGTTCCGGTTCACACTCCGGCTCGGACGAAGAAGGGTTTCCGAACTTTTTTCGGACCCGTTCGATAGCGGATCTCATGCTTTCCCGCACTTTGTCCGGGTCTATGGGCAAACCACCCTCCTGTTTGTCTATTGCCATCTAGATGACATCCGCAGGATGTCTGTTACGTCTAATTTTTCCCGCCGGATTGGCCGCCCGAATGCTCCAGGCCGCAGGAAGCGCCTACCTGACCGCCCCAAAAACAACAGCGGACGCTATTTCAAAGACCCGCTCGTGATGTCCTTCCGCGAATACACCTTCAACGCCTCCCGCAACTTTTCGCAGACCTGATGCGTTTGCTCCACCTTTTTCAGCGCGGCATCGTAATCGGAGCCAGGAAGGCCGCCGGCGCGGACCAATGACTGCACGGCTTCGGTATAGGCTCTGACCGCGCGACGGTAGCGCTCGATCAGTGCAATCCACTCGGCGTAGGACGCAGGATGCACTCTTCTAATAAATTATATTGCCGGAATTTTAGAAAAAAACACGCCGGAAGGAAGGAATTAACCGCAACAACCCTTCAGCCATTTCTCGAGTTCGGCCAGGTGGTGCTCGTGCTCGGCCAGCGCCGCGACGTGGCGGGAGACGATTCGTCCCCGCTCGCGGGCGTCGTCATCCGCTTCCGGCGCGCGATCCTCCTCCTGGCCCGATCTGCCATCGGCCAGGAGCAACTCGCGTTCGCCAACCACATCCACGCCCGTTAGATCATCCCCAGATTATTTTGTTTCAAACACCTCGCGACGCAAATGCCAAGTCTCCGGGCGTCACTGCCAGCCGCCCGCCATCAGTTCGCGAATCGGCTTACCCGGTAAAGATGCGTCAATTTTGCCCATTAAACCGAGAATCGTAGGCATAAAACTAAGGCTGTCGTAGGGCGTTTCCACCCGCAGACCACGCGGAATCCCTGTGTCCGCGCCTCCGGCGAAAAGCAGCACCGAATGCGTGGAAACTCGAAAAAACGACCCGTGATTCCCGCCGGGATTGAAGCCGCGCACGTTGAAATTCCAGTGATTGTTGGCGAAAACGATAAAATCCACGCGCCGCAGCTCGCGCTTTCGTTCCAGATAAGCATCCGACGCCGGAACAATTCGTAGCGCTTCGACAATTCCGATGATGCCGTTGGAATATTTCGTCCGGTGCACGGTATTGAGCCAGGCTCGTTCCGTGTGCCAGTCTGCAAGCCACTGCGGCGTCGCGTTGAAATTTGGATCTTCGAAATAATCAAACGGAAAACCGGGACCAAACCCGGCGCGATCGTACCGCACCTCGCCCGAATCGTCCTGGCGCAGGTGCGCGATCGGGATGTAGCGCAACTCGGTATCCCCCGCCGCATTCGTCCGCCACTCGATTCGCGCCTGGCGCTCCGGCGACCGCCAGAGCCACACAGCGTTTTCAAGCGGCACAGCGATGAAGTCCACGGGCCGCGCCGAAACACCTTCCTGAACGTTGTTGCGCACGCGAAGCGCGCTCAGCGCCGATAAATAATCAATGCGCCGGAAGCTGCGCTCCATATCGAGCGAGCCATCGGCGGCCAACACCATCCCCTCCGCCGAAGGCCCGGCTACGTAACGTTGCAGATCCCCCGGCGAATTCGCGTCCCCCAGCGAGCGCTGCGGGATCAACTGCTGCGCGCTGAATTTTCCCGGATCGAAATCCGCCGGATCGAGCGATAGCAGCCGCTGCATCGCCGCGATGTAATCGGAGTAGCCGCGTTCTTCAAGACGCATCTGATCGAGGCGCTGTACCTCGCGCTTGGCCTGCTCGGCGAGTCCCGCCTGGAGCTGCGCTTCACTGAACTTCTTCGGCTGCGCCGCCACCAGCGCTTCCTGCTGCTCAATTCGCGCCCGAAGCTGCGCGATTTCCCGGCTCAATTCCTCAACGTTCCGCGTCCATTGCGGCCGGACGCGATCGATCGTCGCAAAAAGCGCGCGAATTTCCGCCGCCCGCAGACGTCCCGCCGGCTTCTTGCGCGTGAGCTGATCGAGCAAAATATGGATAATATTCAGCGTATTGTTACGCAGGCTGATGGAGGCGCGTTCGTTGCCGTCTAAATCCATCACCGCCGTGGGATATTCCCGCGCCTCCCCCGCCAGATAAAACGACTGCGAGCTCGGCGAGGTCACCTCGCTCACGAACGGGTCCAGGCCGCGAATCTTGAACTCCGTCAGGGGATGGCGATTGGTCAACACGTGATGGCCGCCGCCTTCGGCGCTGTTGAACCAGTCGATCAGGTTGTAGCCCTGGCTGTAGGTGTCCTCGGACGTGTTCATTCCATGATCGGAAACCATCACCAGCAGGGTTGTTGAAGCCAGCGGGCTGGTCTCAATAGCGGCCCAGATTCGCCCCACCAGGCCATCCAGGTGCTCGATGACGGCGCGCTGCGCGGCGCCATCCCTGGTCAGATGCGCGACGTGGTCGTAGTCGCCGGTGAAATAGTCGAGGTAATGAACCCTCGGATCGGCGAGCTTCCGGATCAGCTCGTCCTCGGTCTGGTGATTCAGCGCGCCGCCGATCTCGAATCCGGTGATCCATTCGTCGATAAGATCCCGCGGGCTCTTTTTGAATGCTGTTTCGAGACTGTTCTCGAGCGTTTTCCAGCGAACCGCGCGTTGATAAAGCTGAAAACTCTGGTAGCGCTGGCTGCGATCGAAGCGGTCGATCAGCAGCGGGACGTGATTTTCATCGAGCAGCTCGACGCCCGGCATATCGGCGCGGCGATCTCGCGCGTATCCCCAGTAAAACGGGAAAAAATTCATGTAGTCGTAGACCCGCAGAGTGTAGCGGTCGTACTCGGCGTTGCCGCGGATTTCCAGATGCCGGCCGGTATCAAGCAGGGACCACGATGGCGAGGAAAGGCTGAGGCCGCGCGCGTAGAAATTCGCCATCCACACGCCGTTGTCGTGAAAAACGTGCTCCATCCACGGCAGGCGGCTGTGTCCTTGGCGCGCTCCGCCGGCGTGCTCGGCGACATAGCGCTCCAAAACAGAATCGGGCAGCCCGTCGACTTTGATGATCACCACGCGATCGACTTTGGCCTGCGCGGCGGCGCAGCACAGCAACGTGATAAGAATGCGCCGCAGAAGCCTCATTCCTGAAACCCGCCGCCGGCCCCGGGAGCCTCCAGCGATTCGAGAGCGCGTGCGCAGATCGCCCGCGTTTCCTGGTCCTGCGTCTCGCGCATGATCCGCGCCACCAGGCTCGCCGATCGCTGCGGAATGCCCAGCGCCACAATCTCATCGACGGCCCGGCGCACTTCCTCCATGTTCCAGACGATTTCGGCCTGCGGCCCGGAGCGCGCCACCATTTCGAGGAAACGCGTCTGGCTGGCGAGGCGGCGCTCGCGATCCAGACGAGCCTCGAGCTCCTGGCCGGTCTCTTTCTCGCGATGATCGATCAGGCCGAGCGTGGCGATGCTCGCCATCCGGAAGCCGAAGCGCGCGCCAGCGCCGTGGCGATACGCGGCCAGCTCGCGATTGCGGTCGTGTTCGACCCGCGCCGGCAATCCCTCGGGATCCGTGGCGTAGCGGACCAGCGCCGCATATTGCCGCCGCGCGATGTCGGCCTGATGCAGAACGCCCTGCTCCATTGGATTGACGCCCATCATCTCCAACCGCTGTTGCAGCAGATGGCTCAAGCCCGGCGGAAGCGAATCGTCCAGCGCCAGCCACTCCCGCACCTCCGCGTACGCTTTCAGCCGCGCGTTGCGATCGTTGGTTGAGCCGTGGCGCACGCGCACGAAATTGAACGCGGTCGAGCCGCACAGGTACGGCCAGTTGCCGAATTTGGAGATGCCCAGCACGCCGCCGGCGGTATCGGTGATGGCGTGGCGAATCATCTCGCGGCGCTTGGGCGAATAAGTGTTCCGGAGATCAGCCAGCAGCAGTGGAACCTTCGGATATTCGAGCGCGTAGAGCGCCAGCGGGATCATCTCCCGGCCGTCGCGCACCTCGCGGTAGCCCTTCCAGTTGAGCAGGCGCGAATCCTGATAGGGATTGGAGATCGCAAGGAACTGCCCGTCGAATTTGCGGCGAGAATTTACATCCGCGGCGGCGATCCACAGCAAAGCGTGCGTGGCGGACCCGTTCACGCCAAACGGCTCGAAATAGAGTCCGTTGGCTTCGGCGCGCTGCCGCAGCAGTTCCCAGTTGTGGCCACGCATCTCTTCGGCGCGGGTGCGTTCTTTCACATACGCTTGCGGAACTTTTTCCGTCGTAAGCAGGCCGCCGAGCATCCGCGCGCCCAGATTGAGACGCGTCTCGATTTCAGTCAGCTCGGGTTCGCTCAGCAGAGCTTTCACCTCCGGGTCGTCTTCGAGCTCTGATAAAATCGCCAAGCCCTCCAGCAGGCGAACGCGATGCTGATCTTCCAAATTATTTCGATAGCTGCGCGTCGGCGTGCGGATCAGCGCGCCGGTGGGATCGAGCGCCAGCGCCTGCGTCAGCGCTCCGGCAATCGAATGCCAGACGGGACGCGCCGGCGAGCCAAGATCGATCACCGGCGAGGGGCGCTTATCGGGATTGCGCCCGAAATCGGCGCGCCAGTAGAAAAATGGCAGGGATCCAACGGCGCGCTGCATCAGGCCCGGCGGCATCGAGGTCAACACCCAAACGTAACGCAGCCGGGAACTTTCCGGATCCGCCTCACCCAGATCGTCGCGCAGCACGCTGAGCAGCGGCGCCTCCGCCGCACCCTTGGCGCCGGCGATCGGGCCGAATACGGTGATTAATTCCGATCCTCCCGGAATCGGCAGCCGTTCGACACGAAAATCCGGATTCCCCGCCAGGGCGATGATCGGTAAAAACAGGACGAACAGGCTCCTCATCTCTTCATAGGACGATTCAAGCCCCCTCCGCGGTCTGAGTTTAATGCAGGTTTCATGCCACGGACTTCAGCCACGAACCAGCCCGCCATTTCTTGGACTTGCGGAACCGAAGCTCGGCGCGCGCCAGGGAGGCCCAAATCATCCTGGGGGCATTACTGGGGTGCCTCCTCACCCCCAAAGGAGAATCGGCAAACCCCCCTCAAATCCCTTTATCCGTCAATGCGCTGCAGCGCATAATGACATTTCGGCCATGAACAACAATTATCCCCAGGTTTGTTTCGAAGTCGGACTGAGCTGCGAAGCCTGCACCAACGAGACCGCCACCCAGTTGGCTCGCTGCTGCAAGGGATTGAGAGGAAAACTGATCGGGCAGTTGTTTGTACAGATTCATCCCCATCCGGCCTGCGCGCGAATGCACGCTAATTTCGCCGAATCTTACCGTCGCGCCTCAGGCGACGAGACGCGCGTCATGGCGGCATGCGCATGAGATCTTCAGATCAGTCACTTACGGGTACTAAGGGGAATCGCCACAAGACTAGGATCAATCCCGCCTTAAATTGAGGGACGAATGGAATTGTTCACCGCCGATAAGCTTTCTAGGCTGAGAGAGGAGACGGATTTGCTCCGAAGCATCATCATCTGCCCGAATCAGGAGATGGCGGCGCGCCTGCAAAGCGCGCTCGAAGCCACCGGAGAAGTCTCCGTCGGGCGCTCGCTAGATCGCTATCCCACCGCCATCGACCTGGTGCGGACGCTGCGGGCGCACGCTCCGGAAGCGGTTTTCCTGAGCTTTGAAATCCTCGAAAAAGCGGGGGAAACCGTCCGCTTGCTGGAAGCGGAGGCCGAGGGTATTCAGATCGTCGCGGTGCATTGCGAAATGGACCCGCGGCTGCTGCGTGAAACCATGCGCGCCGGCGTGCGCGAATTTCTGGTGGACCCCTTCGAGAGGCAGGCGATTCTGGAGGCAATCCGCACCGTCAAGTCGCTGGTGAAGCGAAAGCCTCCCACGTTTGAATCGACTTCCCAGATTTTCGCGTTTCTGCCGTCAAAGGCTGGCGCCGGGACCTCGACCATTGCGCTGAACGTCGCCGGAGCGCTGGCGCGGCGGCCCAACTCCCGCGCGCTGCTGGCGGATTTCGACCTGAACAGCGGGATGATGCGCTTCATGCTGAAGCTGCAAAACGAATACTCCGTGCTGGATGCCGTGGAGCATGCGCTCCACATCGATGAGCATCTGTGGCCGCAATTGGTCACGTCCTTGGGATCGCTCGACGTGCTGCACGCCGGCCGCGTCAATCCCAGCGTGCGCATCGAAGGCACGCAGATCCGCGCCCTGATGGAGTTTTTGCGGCGCAATTACCAGGTCCTGTGCTTCGACCTTTCCGGCAATCTGGAGCGCTATTCGATTGAAATTATGCAGGATTGCAAGCGCATCCTGCTGGTCTGCACGCCGGAAATTCCATCTCTGCACCTGGCGCGCGAAAAGCTGGCCTATCTGCGGACATTCGATCTGGACAGCCGCGCCTCGGTGGTCCTGAATCGCACCAGCAAGCGGGCCATTTTCAGCAAGGAGCAGGTGGAAGAAATTCTCGGCGTGCCGGTCGCGCGCACCTTTCCGAACGACTATTTCGGCGTAACCAGGGCCATGACGGCCGGAACCTTTCTGGAACCCGGTTCGGAACTGGGCAAGCTGTTCGGCGAGTTCGCCACGGATCTGATGGACCGCCGGCCAGCCGCGCAGAGCGACGGCAAGCGCAAATTCCTGGAGTTTTTCGCGGTCCCCTCGCGCCTAGCCTCCGGAGAAAAATAGCCTCCCGGCTTCCCGGTTCCTGACTTCTTGGCCCCGGCTCCTTTATCATCACCCCATGGAGTCCGTCTTCCAGTGGATCACCACGTACGGCTACGGAATGATCTTCCTGCTGCTGACGCTGGGCGTCGTGGGACTGCCGGTGCCGGATGAGACGCTGCTGGTCTTTTGCGGATACCTGATTTTCAAAGGCCGGATGCATCCGCTGCCGGCCTGGCTTTCCGCGTTGGCCGGGAGCTGGTGCGGCATCACGCTAAGCTACACCATCGGCCGCACGCTCGGCCTGGGAGTGGTGCGCCGCTTCGGAAAATATCTCCACATTACCGAGGAACGGCTGGATCGCGTTCATCAATGGTTTGACCGCATCGGCCATTGGGCGCTGTTCGCCGGATATTACATCGCCGGGCTGCGGCATTTTACGGCGATCGTAGCCGGCGCCTCGAAGCTGCGCTTTGTTTCGTTTGCGGCCTATGCCTGGCCGGGCGGGCTGCTGTGGGTAACGACATTTCTGACGCTTGGCTATTATTTAGGTGAAAATTGGAAAAGCATTTCTGGGGCTATCGAGCATTATTTGGTGTATTTTTCGATCGCCTTAGGCGCCGCTGTCGCGATTTATTGCTGGTTCTCCTGGCGAAGGAAAAACGCGGCGGGCGTTTCCCGTCCGATATCGGGCAAAGAATAGCCAGATCCTGTGGTTCATCTGAGATTGAATCCTTATCCTAGTTAAGGTGCCTGGGTGTTCGCGGTAGGGTTTGTGCCCGAACGGAAAAAAATCGAAATCCCATTAAATTAGTACCATGTTCCACTGGATATGCCCGGAATGCGGCCGCGAGATTCCGCCGGCGGTGAAGGAGTGTCCGGCTTGCGATCCCGGAATGAAAGCGCCGCCGGTGGAACCCGCCGCGCCTCCGCTGGCCGCCTTAGCTGCCGAGCCCGAACCGGCGCCCGATCCGCTGCTGGCGCTGGCCGAGCACATTCGGCGGGCACAGCAGGAGCCGGAGCCGGAACCGGAACCGGAACCGGCCGCGGTGGGAGTTGCCGCGGCGTCCGCGGCGCCGCCGGCGATTTCCATCACTCAATTTTTTCCCAAAATAGAAGCCATTGCGCTGCTTGCGCCTCCGGCCGAAGGGAAAACGCTTCCGCCCGCGCCTTTGGCGGCCGCAGCGACGGTGCCGGTCGAACCGACAAGCGCCCGGACCGCGCCGGAACCCGCCAAACCACAGCCTGTCGCCCACGCCGTGCCGGTAATTACGGATCTGCCGCAGGAAAAACTTCCCTCCGGATCGTGGCTGCGCCTGGCGCCGCTACAGGACTACACCGCCGCCGCGGCCGAGCGGATGCGCCCCGCGCCGCCGCGCAACAGCGTGCTGGTTCAGGACGCCGGACCGCGCATTACCCTGCCCGGTCCCGCGCTGCCGCCAGCTCTGCAATCGTTCCAGGACGCCGGAGTGGTCACGGTGATCGGGCCGCCGAAAGCTTCCCGCCGAAGGCTGCCGGGCTGGTTGGCCAGCGCCATGATTGTGCTGGGGATTCCATTAGCCGGCGGCGCGCTGCTGTTGTACCTGCAGCCCGTCGAGCATTCCGAAGCGAAAGCTCCCACGCTGGCGCCCGTCGCGGCCGTCGCGAGCGCGCCGGTCCCGGTGATGCATTCGGTGGCGGATTTGATTGAAGTCACCGGCTTTCGCATCATCGTCGATTTCAACAAAAAGTCCGAGATCCATTATCTGGTGGTGAATCATTCAAGCGCCCCGCTGTCCGATATGACGGTCTACGTAACGCTCCGCACGGCGGATGCCAGGCCCGGCCAGCCTCCCCTGAGCCGCTTCTCCTTCCGCGCGCCCGCGCTCGGTCCGTTTGAGTCCAAGGAAATGACGAGCCCCATCGAAAAGCTCGCCCGGCCGACGGTGGTGCCCGACTGGCAGGACTTGCGCGCCGACGTGCAAGTGGGCCAATAACACATCGGGGATTTTTGCACTCGCGCTACAATTTCACCGGCTGTTAATGTAACGAAACGATTCGGCGGCAAGGCAGTCCCACTGAAGGGGTGAAGTATGCACACATGCGCTTTGCGGATTGCCGTCATCGGGGTGCTTCTGGTTCCTTTGACCTATGCGCAGGGACCGAGAGAGGCCGAATTTGAGCGGGCGCGGAATATCGTCTCGAAAACGATGGACGATCTTCGCCATGTCGAAAGGCACGATCAGTTCGCGCCGGAGGATCGCGAGCGCTACCAACGCGCGACTCGCGACCTCGAAGACATGCGGCGCGATCTCGATGATCACCGTTTGGATCGGGAACGGCTGGATCGCGCCATTGAAGAGATCGAACGCGTGGCGCGCGTGGATACGGTCGGCGAGAGAGAGCGGCGGGAGCTGATGGGCGACGTGAGAGAGCTGCGGCGGCTGCGCGACGACTGGCATTACTGACGCGGAATTTCTCGCAACAATTGCTGAGCGGAACATCCTTCTTGCAGCCCGCGGGCGCCGTGCTTTGCGCTACCGCGCGCGCATCCGCACGCTACAATGAGGGTGGTGAAGACCTTCTACATCGAAACCTTCGGCTGCCAGATGAATGCCCACGATTCGGAAAAAGTGATCGGGACGCTGGTCGCGCGCGGATATTCGCAGGTCGCCACGCCCGAGCAGGCCGAGCTGGTCTTCTACAACACATGCAGCATCCGCGATAAGGCCGAACAGAAAGTTTTTTCCCGGCTCCAGCAGTTCAAAAAGGAACATGGAAAGGGAAAAACGTTTGCCGTGCTTGGATGCGTCGCGCAGCAGGAAGGCGAAAGAATTTTCGAGAAGGCGCCGCACGTCAGCCTGGTATGCGGATCCGCCAGTTACAATCGCCTTCCCGAAATGCTGGTACAGCTCGAATCGGGCAATCGCCGCGTCACCGGCTTGAGCCTCGATACCGATGAGACCTTCGATACGCCGCTCACGCGCCGCGACAACCCGCATCGCGCCTACATCACCATCATCGAAGGATGCGATAAATCCTGCGCCTATTGCGTCGTGCCTTTCACACGCGGGCCGGAGCGCAGCCGCGCCAGCGCCTCCATCATGGCCGAAGCAGGCGAGCTGGCCGCGGCTGGATATACCGAGATCCAGCTTCTCGGCCAGAACGTGAACAGTTACCGCGATCCTTCGCCCGCCGGTTGGGATTTCGCGACACTGCTTGCTCACGTGGGGCGCACTCCCGGAATACGCCGCGTACGTTTCACGACCTCTCATCCGCGCGATTTCGTCCGCGAGATCGTCGACGCCATCGACGCCAACCCTTCGCTGTGCAATCACGTGCATCTGCCGGTACAATCCGGATCGACGCGCGTGCTCGAAGCCATGCAACGGTTATACACGCGCGACGATTATATGCGCCGTATTGAATGGATCAAGAGCGCGCGCCGCCCAATTGCCATCACCAGCGACATCATCGTCGGCTTTCCTGGCGAGACCGAGGCCGATTTCGAGGAGACGCTCGCGCTCATCGAGGAAGTCGAATACGATTCCATTTTCAGCTTCAAATATTCGCGGCGGCCGAACACGCCGGCGCTCGCGCTTGGCGATCAAATTCCGGAAGAAGAGAAGGGGCGCCGCCTGGCGGTTTTGCAGGAGCGTCAGCGCGCCATCCAGGTGCGGCGAAATGCCACATATCTGGGGCGCGTCGAGGAGTGCCTGGTGGAAGGGTTCAACAAAGCCACCGGCCAATGGATTGGCCGGACGTCGCAAAACAAGACGCTCAATTTTATCCGCCCCGCCCGCAATGCGGAGGACAACTTGCTCGGCAGCTACATCGAGGTCAA
>Ga0070738_10005636_pt1 | contig 13747 bp, 10 predicted proteins | sample Coa_R2_2_FD_66446 | JGI IMG/M metagenome (GOLD analysis project Ga0070738, IMG submission 66446) | Surface soil microbial communities from Centralia Pennsylvania, which are recovering from an underground coalmine fire - Coalmine... | ecosystem: Environmental > Terrestrial > Soil > Unclassified ... | reverse complement strand
ATGGTGTTTCAGGGTTACACGCTCTTCCCCTGGCTGACGGTCAAACGCAACGTAATGTTCGGCCTCGAACTCTCCGGGAAGGACAACATCACCGCCGAAGCCGAGGCGCGCCAGTGGCTCGACATGGTCGGCCTCTCCAAATTCGAGGACCTTTATCCGCACGAACTCTCCGGCGGCATGAAGCAGCGCGTGACGATCGCGCTCGCCACGATCTGCCGGCCGGAATTCATCATCGCCGACGAACCGACGACGGCGCTCGACGTCGTGGTGCAGAAGGGCGTGCTGGCGATGATCCACGAGGTGCAGCGCGAGCTCGGTTCGTCGATCATCTTCGTCACGCACGACATGGCGGTGCACGCCAACCTGACCGACCGGCTGGGCATCATGTATGCCGGCCGCCTGGTCGAGGAAGGCCGCACGGCCGATGTCTTCCGCACGCCACGCCACCCCTACACCGCGCATCTGATCGCGAGCCTGCCGCGGCTCGGCGACACCGCGCCCAAGGAGGGGCTCGCCGGTGCGCCGCCCAATCTCGCCGCCCCGCCGGCCGGCTGCCGCTTCCATCCGCGCTGCCCGCGCGCAACGGACGTCTGCAGCCGTGAGATTCCGGCCATGACCGAGGTTGCGCCCGGCCATCGCGTGGCCTGCTTCCATCCCGAGCCTGCGCCATGAGCACACTGCTCGAGGTCGACAATGTCAGCCGGGTCTATGGCGGCGGCCTGCTCTCGCGCCGGCGGGTCGAGGCCGTGCGCGCCGTGAGCCTGCGGCTCGAGCAGGCAAAGCCCGAGATCTTCACCATCGTGGGCGAATCGGGTTCAGGCAAAACGACGCTCGCGCGCATGATCCTGGGCATGGTGACTCCCTCCTCCGGCACCATCCGCTTCCAGGGACGGGACCTTGCCGCGCTAAAAGGCAAGGCCCGGCGGCTTGCCTTCATGCGCGCGGTCCAGCCGATCTTCCAGAACCCGTTCGAGGCCTTCAACCCGATGAAACGGGTCGAGCGGTACCTCGCGGCGACGGCGCGGCGGATCGCCGGCCTCGCGGGCGACGCCGCCATTGCCGCAGCCGTGGATGGGGCGCTGAAAAGCGTCGGACTTTCGCTCGCCGAGGTGCGCGGCCGTTTCCCGCACGAATTGTCGGGCGGCCAACTCCAGCGCATCGCGATCGCGAGGGCGCTGATCTCGCGCCCGGCGTTGCTGGTGGCCGACGAGCCGGTGTCGATGATCGACGCGTCGCTGCGCGCCTCGATCGTCAACCTGCTCAGGAAGCTGCGCGACGAGCGCGGGCTGTCGATCATCTACATCACCCACGATCTCGCCACGGCATACTACGTGTCGGACCGCATCATCATCATGCGGCGCGGCGAGGTCGTCGAAGCGGGGCCGGCCCGCGCCGTGCTCGACGATCCCCAGCACGAGTATTCCCGCCTCTTGAAGAGCTCGGTCCTGTCGCCCGACGTTTCCTCCCACGGAGCTGCTTTCCATGCGTAAGGTCGAAGCCCGCCTGCATCGCGATTTTGCGATCGGCACCACCCATCCGCGCCTGTTCGGCGCCTTCATCGAGCACCTGGGACGCTGCGTCTATGGCGGCATCTTCGAGCCCGGCCATCCCACCGCCGACAAGCAGGGCTTCCGCCAGGACGTCATGGCCCTGGTGCGCGAGCTCGCCCCCACCATCATGCGCTATCCCGGCGGCAACTTCGTCTCGGGCTACAATTGGGAGGACGGCGTCGGCCCGGTGAAGGATCGGCCACGCCGGCTCGATCTCGCCTGGATGTCGACCGAGACCAACAAATTCGGCACCAACGAGTTCATCGAATGGTGCCGCATGGCCGGCATCGAGCCCATGCTGGCGGTCAATCTCGGCACGCGGGCGGGCGATGCCGCGCGCAACATGGTCGAGTACTGCAATCACCCGTCGGGCACGACGCTGTCGGAGCTGCGCCGCCAGCACGGCTGGGACAAGCCGCACGGCGTGAAGTTCTGGTGCCTGGGCAACGAGATGGACGGGCCGTGGCAGATGGAAGCCAAGACGGCGCACGAATACGGCCGCATCGCGCTCGAAGCCGCCAAGATGATGAAGTGGATCGATCCCTCGATCGAGCTGGCGGCCTGCGGCTCGTCGGGCCGGCGGATGGCGACGTACGGCGCCTGGGAGGACACGGTGCTGCAGCACACGTTCGACCATGTCGAGTACATCTCGCTGCACACCTATCTCAACAACTACGACCAGGATACGCCGGCCTTCCTCGCCAGCGTCGATCTGATGGACAATTTCATCGACGAGGTGGTGGCGATCGCCGACGCCGTGGCAGCACGGCGCCGTTCGTCCAAGCGCATCATGCTGTCATTCGACGAATGGAACGTCTGGTACCGCACGCGCCGCAACCGGCAAGCCCGGGTCAAGGAAGGCTGGCCGGTGGCGCCGCCGATCCTCGAGGAGATCTACAACATGGAGGATGCGCTCGCTTTCGGGGGCTGCTGCATCTCGCTGCTGAACCATGCCGACCGCGTGACCGCGGCGTGCCTCGCCCAGCTGGTGAATGTCATCGCGCCGATCATGACCGAGACCGGCGGGCCGGCGTGGCGGCAGACGATCTTCCATCCCTTCCAGCATTTCAGCCGGATGGGTCGCGGCCGTGTGCTGCGCGCCGAGGTCGATTCGCCGACCTACGCCGCGCGCTACAACGACCCGCAGGGACCGATCAACGATTACTACGACATCCCGGCCGCGCCCTACCTCAAGCTCGCCGCCGTGCACGACGATAAGGCGGGCACGCTCACCCTGTTCGCGCTGAACCGCAGCCTCGCCGAGGAACTGCCGCTCGATGTTCGTGCCGGCGGTTTCAAGAGCCTCGCCGTCAAGCAGGCGCTGCAGCTCTGCGATCCCGACCTCAAGGCCACGAACAGCAAGGCTCATCCCGACCGCGTCGCGCCCAAACCGCTCACGGCTGTACGCACGGCGGGCGAGACCGTCAGTGCCAGCCTGGCGCCGGCGTCGTGGAACGTGATCCGGCTTACTTGCGGCTGAGCGAAGCCTTGCGGCCGCAGCCGCCGCTTTCGGCCAGCATCAGCACGCCACCCTGGACGCTGGCCGCGAACTTGGTTTCGCGCCGCTCCGTTCCCTGCACCGAAGCGAGTGCCCTCAGGGTGAAGGTGCTCGCGCTCGCCGCGCCGTAGATCTGCCAGAGGCCGGGCCTCGGCGGTGGCGGCGCGCTCTTCTTGAGGTTGGGCACGGGTCCGTGCGCCGTAGGATCGGTCGCCGTGCCGTCGACCAGCCCGGCTTCGATGTTGAGGGCGAAGTCGAGCGGCGTGCTGCATGAGCCGCCGTCGCTCTTGCCGGTCCAATCGCCGTCCAGTGGCGAAGTCTGCGCTCCCGCCGGAGAAATGCCGAACGCCAGCAGCAGGACAAGGATACGCTTCATCGTCTTCCGAACAGCCGCTCGATGTCGGCCAGCTTGAGTTCGACATAGGTCGGCCGGCCGTGATTGCACTGGCCCGAGTGCGGCGTCGCCTCCATCTGGCGCAGCAGCGCATTCATCTCGTCGACCGTGAGCCGCCGGCCGGCGCGCACGGAGGTGTGACAGGCAAGCGTGCCGCACACGTCCTCGACCTTCTCCTTGAGCGACAGATGATCGCCCATCTCGCCCAGCTCGTCGGCGAGATCGCGCACCAGCCCCTGGATGTCGGCCTCACCCAGGAGCGCCGGCGTCTCGCGCACCACCACGGCGCCCAGGCCGAACGGCTCGATCACCAGGCCCATCTCGGCCAGTTCGGCGGCGCGTTGCGTGAGCCGCCGCGCCCCGTCCTCGCCGACCTCGACCACTTCCGGCAGCAGCAGCGTCTGGCGCTTGATGCCCTCGGCCGCGAGCTGGTGCTTCAGCTTCTCGTGCAGCAGGCGCTCATGGGCCGCGTGCTGATCGACGATCACCACGCCCTGGTCGGTCTGCGCCACGATATAGGTCTCGTGCAGCTGGGCGCGCGCCACACCGAGCGGGAAGTTGCCGTCAGCGATCTCGCCGGAGGGCGGAATCTCGACACGGGCCGACGGAGCATCGAACGGCGCCATGAATTGCGCCGCGGCTTCCGCGAGGCCGCGCGGAACGGTGGCGGCATGACCGTTTCCCATCGGCAACGGCGTGGAATACCCCGTATGCGGCCGAAAAGCGCCGAGGGCCGCATCGGCCACTGTCGTGCTGGCGCGATGTCCGGCCGCGGCGAGGGCGTTGCGCAGGGCGCCGACGATCAGGCCGCGCACGATGCCGGCATCGCGGAAGCGCACCTCGGTCTTGGCGGGATGGACGTTGACGTCGACCAGGTCAGGCGGCGCGGCGAGGAACAGTGCCACCATCGGATGGCGATCGCGCGCCAGGAAATCCTGGTAGGCGCCGCGCACTGCGCCGGCCAGCAGCTTGTCGCGCACCGGCCTTCCGTTGACGAAAAGATACTGGTGCTGGCCGGTCGGGCGGTTGAGCGTCGGCAGACCGGCGAAGCCGGTCAGCCGAAAGCCCTCGCGGTTGGCGTCGATCGGCAGCGCATTGTTGGCGAACTCGCGGCCCATGATCGCGGCCAGCCGCTCGAGTTGCGACACCGCCATCGGCAGATCGAGCAGGACGCGCTCCTCGCTCTCCAGCCGGAAGGAAATTTCCGGATGCGCCATGGCGAGCCGACGCATCGCATCGGCGACATGGCTCGATTCGGTGCGCGGCTCCTTGAGGAACTTCAGGCGCGCCGGCGTGGCGAAGAAGAGATCGCGCACTTCCACGCGCGTGCCCGCGGGATGCGCCGCCGGTTTCGCTGCGCCCTTGGCGCCGCCGTCGATTTCCAGGCCCCAAGCCGTGTCGGCGCCGATCGGCCGCGACGTGATGGTGAAGCGGCTGACCGAGGCGATCGAGGGCAGCGCCTCGCCGCGGAAGCCGAGGGTGCTGACATGGGTGAGATCGTCGCCCGGCAGCTTGGAGGTGCAGTGGCGCTCGACGGCAAGCTCCAGTTCGTCGGCCGACATGCCGACGCCGTCATCGACCACCGAGATGAAGGTGCGGCCGCCCTCCTTCAGGGTGACGGCGATGCGGCGGGCGCCGGCATCGATCGCGTTCTCGACCAGCTCCTTGACCGCGCTCGCCGGCCGCTCGACCACCTCGCCGGCGGCGATCTGGTTGACCAGGTTGGAGGGAAGCCTGCGTAAGGAGCCTTGGGGCGCCGCCATGAGGCGGGCAGTTTACGGCTTCCGTCCTTGGGAAAGATACTCCCGGGTCAGCACCTTGGCGTCCTCGACCCGCGGCTGATCGAAAGCGTCGATCTTCCACAGATGGGCGGCGAAGATCGTCTCGAGCATGAAATGCATCATCAGCGCGCCCAGCGTGCGCTCATCGACCTCTTTCACCCGGATGGTGCGCGTCGGACGGCCGGCCTTGACCGTGGTGGCGACCGTGGCGTCGGCCTCGGCCTGCAGCAGGTCACCCATGGTGTTACCGTTCAGGTAGTCGAGCGCCTTGTCGCCGCCCGACGACATCCTGAAGCCCTGCCCCTTGGTGTCCTGGATGAGGAAGGTGAAGAGCTTGTCGACCGGGCCGCCGAGATAGAGCTGGACCTGGCTGTGCTGATCGACCGTGCCCAGCGCCACGGCAGGGGTCGTGCCCATGCCGTCCTTGCCGAGGCTCTCCGCCCAGATCTGGCGATACCAGTAGGCAAAGGTATTGAGCCGATCGACGTAAGGCATCAGGACCGCGATGTTGATGTCCTGCTCGCGAGCAAGGCCGACGGTGACGGCGGCGCCCAGGGCCGGCGCCATGCCTTGCGTGTCGTTGGCCTTGAGCACGGGGTCGAGCACGCTCGCCGCACCCTGGCGCACCGCCTCGACATCGAGGCCCGCGATCATGGCGGGCAGCATGCCGACCAGCGACAGCGCCGAGTATCGGCCGCCGACCTTGGGATCGTGATCGAGGATGGTGGCGCCCAGCTTCCCGGCCAGCCGCCGCAGCGGGTTGTCGGTCTGCTCGGTGATGGCAATGACGTGCTGGCCGACTTTCTCCTTGCCGACCTTGGCTTCGAGCGCGTTCAGGATGGCGAAGAGCTGCGCCAAGGTTTCCGGCGTGCCGCCCGACTTGGAGATCGGGATGAAGCCGGTGCGTTCCAGCGGCAGGCGCGACAGCAGCTCGGCATAGGTCGCCGGGTCGACGTTGTCCATGAACCACAGCTTCGGTCGGCCGCGCACGGGACCGAACCCCTGGTCCTTCAGCGCCACCAGCGTCTTGCCGCTGAGGCTGGAGCCGCCCATGCCCATGACCACGACGTGCTCGAACTTGCCGAAGCGGTCGGCATGCGGCTTGAGCGCCGCGATGTCGTCCCGCCGCGCTGGCAGCTTCAAGAGGGGCAGCTCGTTGCTGTCGTGCCAATGGCGGATCTTGTCGAGCGCGGGCCGGAGCTCCGCCATGGCGCGATCGAGGCTTGCCCTGGCAAGGCCATGCTTGCCGATCGAGCTTTCCAGCGTGTCGTCGATATTCTGGCTGTAATACATGCGCGACCGCTCCACTCTCATTGAGGTTCGGCGTTCAGTCCCACCGGCTTGCCGACCACGACCGTGGTCATCGCCTCCTCCCGCAACAAACGGCGGGCCAGGCGGCGGACGTCCTCCAGCGTGACAGCGGCAATCAGCTTGGGCCTGAGCTCGAGCTGGTCGCGCGGCAGCCCCTCGACCTGCATGCCATGCAGCAGGGAGGCGATCGAGCTCGATGAATCGAGGGCCACCGGCAAGGCGCCGGTGAGATAGGTCTTGGCGTCGGCGAGCTCCTGCTCGGTCGGCCCGTCATTGCGCATCCGGGCCAGCTCCGAATGGATGACGCGGATGGTCTCGGCGACCTTTTCGTTGGCGCTGGCGGTCGAGATCATCAGCAAGGACGCCTTCTCGTAGGTGCGCAGGCTGCTCGAGATGCCGTAGGCCAGCCCGCGCTTCTCGCGCACCTCGGAGAAGAGACGGGATTGCTGCCCGCCGCCGCCCAGGATGTGGTTCATCACGAAGGCGGCGTACCAATCCGGGTCCTGGCGGGCGACGCCCGGCAACGCCATCAGCACCACGCTCTGCGGCAGCGGGCGCTCGACGACGATCGTGCGCGGCTTGCCGGGCGGCACCCAGTCGGGCGGCAAAGGCTTGGGTCCGCCGGCCGGCAAACCGCCGAAGGTACGGTCGACTTCGCGCGCCAGATCAGCATCGTCGATGTCTCCGACCGCCGCCACGACCAGGCCCGAGCGGTCGAGCAGCGCCCGCGTGCGCTGCCGGATGTCGTCGATCGTCACGGTCTTGAGCGCCTCGCGCACGCCCGACGTCTCGAGCGCGTAAGGATGGCCGGCGAAGACGTTGGCCAGCAGCGTGCGGCTGGCGACGCTCTGCGGCCGCTGGCTCGCCTGGTTGAGGCTGGCGATGAACTGCTGCCGCCGCTGCTCGACCATGTCGGCATCGAACCGCGGTTCGGTGATCGCCAGGCGCAGGAGGTCGAAGGCCCCGCTCCGGTTGGCCGACAACATGCTGAGCGAGCCGCTCAGGCGATCGGCCGAGGCGCCGAAACCCAGCGAGGCGTTGATCTCTTCGCTGCGGCGCTTGAAGGCTTGCGCCGGAAGCGATCCCGCGCCGTCGGTCAGCAATTCGGCCATAAGGCTGGTAACGCCTTTCTGGCCCGGCGGCTCCGACGCCGTACCGCCAGCGAAGGAAAACTCCAGGGTCACGATCGGCACGCTCTTATCCTGGACGAGCCAGGCCTTGATGCCGCCCGGCGTCGTCACTTCCCTGATGTCGATGGCGAACGCCCGATCGGCGACCAGCGAGGCCACGAGCACGCAGCCGAGCGCGACAAGACGCCTCATCGGGCGCCCTCCGCCGGCGTCAGCAGCGATGTCACCTGGCCGTCATCGCGCCAGACATGGCGCGCGGCCGCGACGATATCGTCGCGGGTCACCGCGGCGATGCGCTGCGGCCAGGCGTTGACGTCGTCCACCGTGCCGCCCACGCCAAGCATCGCCCCATAGAAGCGCGGCCCGCTGGCCAGCGAATCCTGGGAGAAGATCGCCGCCGCCAACAGCTGGTTCTGCGCCTGCTCGAGCTCTTCGGCGGTGACGCCGTCATCGACCAGCTTCTTCATCTGGTCCGCGACTGCCTGCTCGATGTCGGCCATCGCTTTGCCGGGCGCCGGATGCACCGAGAGATCGAAAGTGGTGAGGCCGAGGCTCGCCGGGTGATAGTCGGCAGAGGCCGACAGCGCCAGCTTCGACTGGTCGACCAGCGCCTGCCACAGGCGGCTGGTCTCGGCGCCGCCGACCAGATAGGCCAGCACCGTGAGCGCGCAGGCATATTTGGTCTCGCCCATGCGATAGGACGGCGCGAGGTACTCGCGCGACCAGCTCGGCTCGACGACACGAGCATCGGCGCGCTGCACCCTCTGCGGCAGCCCCTGCCCGCCCTCGCTCGGCCGCCGCCGGGGCTCGATCGGACGCCGCCCGATCGGTCCGTAATATTTGTCGGCGAGCCTGCGCACCTGATCGCCGGTCGTGTCGCCCGCCACGATCAGCACGGCGTTGTTGGGCGCGTAGTGCTTGCGATAGAACCCGGCGAGCTCGGCCGCGCCGAGTCTCTTGATATCCGGCAGGTAGCCGATGGTCGGCATGCCATAGGGCCGATGGTAGCCGAACAGCTGCTCGCGCGCGGCCTGATCGAGCAACGCCGCCGGCGAATTCTCGAGCCGCATCCGCCGCTCCTCGAGCACGACCTGCTTCTCGGGGATCAGCTCGTGCTCGGCGATGCGCAGGTTGACCATGCGGTCGGCCTCCAGGCGCATGATCAGTTCGAGCCGATCAGCCGCGATCGTCTGGTGGTAGACCGTAACGTCGAAATCGGTGAGGGCGTTGTCCCGTCCGCCGTTGCGCGAGATCAGCCGCGAAAATTCGCCCGGTCCGACCGTCGTCGTGCCCTTGAACATCATGTGCTCGAGAAAGTGCGCCAGGCCAGTCTGGCCCGCGACCTCGTCGGCACTGCCCGCCTTGTAGACCAGCACCTGGTTGACGATCGGCGCGCGCCGCGACGGCAGGACGACGACCTGCAAGCCGTTGGCGAGCGTGAAGTTTTCGACCGGCCGTTGCTGCACCGACAGCAGCTTGCCAAGCGCCGAGGCCGGCCGCGCCAGCACCGCACTGGCGATCAGGCCACCGACGAAACCGCGGCGGCCGGGCGTCCGTCCGGCGCTCAGAAGATGCCTTCGAGCAGGCCGCGCTTGCGCCGCACGATGGTTGGCGTCGGCGCCGTCGAGGGCTTGCCGGTGGCCTGCGCCTCGCGCAGACGCTGCTGCTCCTTGATCGGATCGAGGATGGTGCCGGGCGGCGGCTTGTCCTGCCAGAAGATCAGGCTGTCGATGAACGAGGTGTTCTGGTCGGCGATGACGCGGGTGTCGCGGTTGACCTGGGCGCGGATGTTGGGATCGACGGCGACGCCCTGACTGGCGCGCGCTACCAACGCGGTCTCGGAAGCATCGCCGGCGCGCGGCGGCGGTTTCGGCTGGCCGGGCTGCGGCGTGGTTGCGGCGACGCGCGCTGCGAGGGTGGGCGACAGCGCTTCCTTGGCCTGGTCGGACGGCGAGGTCTCCTGGGGCCGCGGCTCGCCAGGACGCGGCGGCCGAAGCTCGGCGTTGGGCGGCATGGTGAGCGGCGAATGCGAGACGATCTTGAACTCGTCGGGCGAAACCTTCTTGGCGCCACCCAGATTCTCGAAGGCACTGCAGCCGCCGAGCGCCAATGCCGCCACGGCGATCGCGGCGATTGGACTGACAAAGGTCTTCAAACGCATCTCTTTTGGCTTCTGTCCGGGGATCATGGCTGTATCAGGGCGCGCGTTCCTTCTCGCCGATCAGAGAATCGATGAGCATCAGCCCCACTCCCACGACGATCGCCGAATCGGCGACGTTGAAGGCCGGCCAGTGCCATTGACCCACGTGAAAATCGGCGAAATCGAAAACCGCTCCCCAGCGGGCGCGGTCGATAACATTGCCGATGGCGCCTCCCATGACAAGGCCGATGCCCCATCCGGTGAGGAATCGGTCGGTTCGTCGCAGCCACAGGAACAGCCCGATACAGACCGCCACGGCGATGCCCGACAGTACCCAGGCCGGCAGCGCCCGGTCGCCCCCCAGGATTCCGAAGCTGACGCCGGTGTTCCAGACCACGACCAGCCGGAAGAAATCGTCGATCACGGGCACGACATTGCCGGCCTTGAGGAGATAGCTGAGCAGCAGCTCCTTGACCGCCTGGTCGGCAACCAGGGTTAGGGCGACCAGGGCCATCGCCTGGCGATCGATCGCCCTCACGCCACGGCCTCTTCGCACCGCTGGCAGAGAAGCGGATGCTTGGCAGACTTGCCGACCTCCGGCAGGACCTGCCAGCACCGCGCGCACTTGTTGCCCGTGGCGAGCGCCGGCACGACGGCCACGCCCGCGACATCAGGCAAGGTGAACGCGCCGGCGGGCGCCGGCCCGTCGACCACATCGCCGCCCGAAGTAATGCAGATCTCGCTCAGGTCGAGAGCCTCGAGCGCCGCCACGAATTGCGGTGCCGCGTGAACATGCGGCGCCGCCTGCAGGCTGGAGCCGATGCGCTTCTCGGCGCGCTCGAGTTCCAGCGCACCCGTCACGACCCGGCGCAGCGTCCGCACCGTCTTCCACTTCTCGCCGAGCTGGTCGTCGCGCCACTCGGCCGGGATGGTGGGGTAGATGCGCAGATGGACGCTTTCCTTGCCGCCGTCCGGAATGTCCTTTGGCCGCGCCAGCCAGGCCTCTTCCGCGGTGAAACAGGTGATCGGCGCGAGCCATGCCGTCAGGAACGAGAACAGCTCGGCCATCACCGTGCGCGCGGCGCGCCGCCGCGGCGATTTCGGCGCATCGCAGTAGATCGAGTCCTTGCGAACGTCGAAGTAGAAAGCCGATAGATCGACAGCGCAAAAATTATGCAGCTCGGTCGCGATCTTGTGGAAGTCGTAATCGTCGACGGCCGGCCGGAACATGGCATCGAGCTCGCTCAGGCGATGCAGCACCCAGCGCTCGAGCTCCGGCATGTCCTTGGCGTCGACCTTTTCCGCCGCCGAATAGCCGTCGAGGCTGCCCAGCAGATAGCGCAGCGTGTTGCGCAGCCGGCGATAGGCCTCGGCCTGGTGCTTCAGGATCTCCGGCCCGATACGCTGATCTTCGGTGTAGTCGGTGCCGACCACCCAAAGCCGCAGGATGTCGGCGCCGTATTGGTCGCACACCGCCTGCGGCGCGGTGATGTTGCCCAAGGACTTGGACATCTTGCGGCCCTGCTCATCGAGTGTGAAGCCGTGAGTCAGCACGCCGTCGTACGGCGCGCGGCCGCGTGTGCCGCAGCTCTCGAGCAGCGAGGAATGAAACCAGCCACGATGCTGGTCCGACCCTTCGAGGTAGAGATCGGCCGGCCACTTGAGCTCGGGATTGCCCTCGAGCGTGAAGGCGTGCGTCGAGCCCGAATCGAACCAGACGTCGAGGATGTCCTTCACCTGCTCGAAGTCCTGAGCCTTGTACTTGTTGCCGAGAAAGCGCTCGGGCGGGCTCTCGAACCAGGCGTCGGCACCCTCCGCCTTGAACGTCTCGACGACGCGACCCATCACCTCGGGATCGCGCAACGGCTCGCCGGTCTTCTTGTCGACGAACACCGCGATCGGCACGCCCCAGGCGCGCTGGCGCGACACGCACCAGTCCGGCCGCTGCTCGATCATCGAGCGCAACCGGTTGTAGCCCGCCCGCGGCACGAAGCGCGTCGCGTCGATCGCCGCCAGCGCCTTCTCCCGGAGCGTGCCGCCGATCTCGGCGATCGGCTTGTCCATGGCGATGAACCATTGCGGCGCATTGCGGAAGATCACCGGCGCCTTGGAGCGCCAGGAGTGCGGATAGGAATGCGTGATGCGCCCGGCGGCGAGCAGCTTGCCCGCGTCCCGGAGCGCTTCCGTCACGGCCTTGTTGGCGGGACCCTTCTTGCCGACGGAAGTGTAGACGGCGAGGCCGGCAAAGAGCGGCACGTGCGGATAGTAGGTGCCATCCTCGGCCACCGTGTCCGGCACTTCGACGCCGTTGGCGACGCCGAGATCGTAGTCGTCCGCGCCATGGCCCGGCGCGATATGGACGAAGCCGGTGCCGGCGTCGGCGGTGACGAAGTCGCCGGGGAACAGGCGCACGTCGAAATCGTAGCCCTTGCCGCGCAGCGGATGCGCTGCGACGAGGCCTTCGAAATCTTCCGGCGCCACGTCCGCCACGATGCTCGCGGTGAACTTGCCTTCGGCCGCGACGACGCCGAGCAGATCCTTGGCGAGCACCATCTTCTCGCCAACCTTCGCGAGGCTGCCCTCGCCCACGCTCGTCACCTCGACCAGTGCGTAGGCGATGTCCTTGCCGTAGGCGAGTGCGCGATTGCCCGGCATGGTCCATGGCGTCGTGGTCCAGATCACCACCGAGGCGCCGCCGAGCTTGCCGCCCTTCGATTTCAGGACCGGAAAGCGCACATGCACGGTATCCGACGTATGGTCGTGATATTCGATCTCGGCTTCGGCCAGCGCGGTCTTTTCGACCACGCTCCACAGCACGGCCTTGGAGCCCTTGTAGAGTCCGCCGTTCATCAGGAACTTGCCGAGCTCGCGGGCGATCACCGCCTCGGACTCGTATTTCATCGTCGAGTAGTAATTGTCCCAGTCGCCCTCGACGCCGAGGCGCTTGAACTCCTCGCGCTGCACATTGATCCAGTGATCGGCGAAGGCACGGCACTCGCGGCGGAATTCGCCGACCGGCACCTGGTCCTTGTCCTGCTTCTTGGCGCGGTACTCCTCCTCGATCTTCCATTCGATCGGCAGGCCGTGGCAGTCCCAGCCCGGCACGTAGTGCGAATCCTTGCCCAACATCTGCTGGGTGCGGCTCACCAGGTCCTTGAGGATCTTGTTGAGCGCGTGACCGATATGCAGGTTGCCGTTGGCGTAGGGCGGGCCGTCATGCAGGACGAACTTCGGCCGCCCCCTGCTCTCCTCGCGCAGGCGATGGAACAGCCTCATGTCGGCCCAGCGCTTCAGCAGCTCGGGCTCCTTCTTCGGCAGGCCCGCGCGCATGGGAAAGTCGGTCTTGGGCAGAAAGACGCTGGATTTGTAGTCAGTGGTCAAAGTGAACTCACGAGCTTTCGGGAACAGGGAGCGGCTGGCCGCCTCATTAAGGTGGATCAGCCCGCTATAGCGAAAACGACAACGACCCGGCCGCCTGGTCAGCGGACCGGGCGGCTAATTCGCTCCCGAATGGCCCTTATCAGCATGGGGCCGGCAATCTAGGGACCCCCCTAGAGGGGGTCAACCGGCCAAAATGGCCCGTGCGGCCTGGCCATCAGCCGCGATCTGGGCCTTAAGCTGATCCAACCCGGCGAATTTCATTTCCGGGCGGATGAAATCGACCAGAGCCACCCGAAGGACCTTGCCGTAGAGGTCGCCCGAGAAATCGAACAGGTGGACCTCGAAATTTTCCTGGAGCTTGCCGACCGTCGGTCGCTTGCCGAGATTGGCCACGCCCTTCATCCATCGCCCGTCGACCAAGGCGCGCACGGCATAGACGCCGAAGCGCGGCCTGAGATGCTCGCCCAGCGCCACATTCGCGGTCGGAAAGCCGATGGTGCGCCCGCGATGATCGCCGTGCTCGACCACGCCTTCGATCTCCCACGGCCGGCCCAGCAGCTCG
>Ga0070738_10005635_pt1 | contig 13748 bp, 10 predicted proteins | sample Coa_R2_2_FD_66446 | JGI IMG/M metagenome (GOLD analysis project Ga0070738, IMG submission 66446) | Surface soil microbial communities from Centralia Pennsylvania, which are recovering from an underground coalmine fire - Coalmine... | ecosystem: Environmental > Terrestrial > Soil > Unclassified ... | reverse complement strand
CACCGCGGACCTACGTGGAGATCGAGAGTCAGATCACACTCAACCCGGACTCCGCCCAGTGGCTGGCCGTCCTGCGCTACGATGTCGCCGGCGGCGCGCTCGACGCGATCCGCCTCCGGATGCCGGCCGCCTGGGCGGCCGTGGCGCAGCTCCAGCGCGCGGGGGAGGACTATCAGGTGACGACCCGGGTCGACGGCCCCTCGGCGTTCTGGTTGGTCACGCCCCGACATCCCCTCTGGGGATCGCACCGAATCGTGCTCCAGTCCACCGTCCCGATCGCGGCGGATGGGGAGGTCGTCTACCCCAACGTCGCACCGCTGGGCCTGGGGACCGTCAATGTCTCCCTGCGCATCGTGAACGCGACTGGGCACCCATTGACGTTTGAAGGCTCGACGGGTCTGCAACCGATCCCTTCGGCCAGCCGGTTCCATGCCCAGGAGTTCGCCTGGGACGCGGGGACGCCGGAGCGGGCCTTCCAGGTGCTCCGAGAGAACTGGGCCCTGCGCGTCCAGGTGCCCCGGAGCCCCGCGGAGGCGAATGGGTCGCGGCACGACGCCGCCCGGGTGGCGTTCGCCGACCTGACGCTGGCCGTGCTCCCCGACTCCGGGCTGCTCGGCCGGGGCGTCTTCGAGACCGTGCCCGAGAGTGGCCGCCTGCTGCCGGTCAGGCTGCCTCCGGGTAGCTCCCTCCTCTGGGCGAGTGTCGACGCCAACGCCGCCGTGCCGCTGCGGTCGGCTCCCGAGGACTGGTCCATCGTCCTGGACGACCGGCGCCGGGAGCGGATCAGCCTGATCTGGAAGTCCCCGGCGGTTCCCCTCAGCCCGACGCGACCGGGCGAGTGGTCGATCGCGCTACCCAGAGTGGGTGCGGCACCCGTGCCGACCCTGGTCACGGTGGCGACCCCCGCGCATGTGACGATCGAGGGGATTTCCGGAGTCGTCGAGCCGTCGACCATGGCCGGGTTGGAGCTGGCCCGAGCCGACGGGATGGCCCGGTCGATCCGGGACGTCCTCCCGAGGATCGACCGCAGCTCCGGGCGCGATCATGAACGGCTGGTCGCCTTGCTGGTCAATTTCGAGCTGGCCCTGCGCAGTGCCCAACGCAGCAGCCGAGGGAGCGCGACCGTTCCGGCTGGATCGCCCGGCGATCGAGCGAAGCCGGACCTCCAGCGGGTTCCGATGGCTCGGCGTGCGGTCGTCGAGGCCCTCGAGTCGGCCGGGCTTGCCGAGGACCTGGCGTCCGCCCAGCAGTACCTGGGGCAACGGCCGGGCCGGCCGGCCCGGCCGCCCAGCGGTCTGCTCGACCCCAGCACGATCGGCCGGATTCATGCCCTCGGCCGGCGCACGGCCTTCCAGGGAATCACGACCGGGACCCAGGAACCGGCGCCGCCGAACCTCGTGACGCTCGCGGCCCACCCGGTGGAAGTCGCGCCGGACCTCTCTTTCGCCCGGCTGGCCGTGCTCGCCAGCCTGTTGCTGGGCGCCGCGATCCTCGCGACCTGGCTGGGAGACTACCGGGGGATTTACCCCGCCGCGCTGGCCGTGGTGCTCGGAACCGCGGCCTTTGCCGCGGGACCGGTGATGCTGGCGGGAGGATTCGCATTGGCGGCGGCGGCCTGGCGAAACGGCCGCGCGCCGCGATGACAGACTGATGGAACTTCGATATGAGTGTTTTTCGTAATGATCTGTTCCTGGGAAGAGCCGCGTTGATCACGGGGGGCGGCACGGGGATTGGCCGCGGGATCGCCGGGGCTCTCGCTCGGTATGGGGCCAACGTAGCGATCGTCAGTCGGAAGCTGGAGAACCTGGTCGGGGCGGCGGAGTCGATTGCCGCGGCGACGGGCCGCCGCTGTCTGCCGATGGTGGCCGACGTCCGCCAGCCCGAGGCGGTCGACTCGGCGGTGAATCGGGCCATCCAGGAGCTGGGTCGTCTGGATTTCGTGGTCAACAACGCGGCGGGCAACTTCGTCTGCCCCTCGGCCGAGCTGAGCCCCAACGGATTCGGCACGGTCCTGGACATCGATGCCAAGGGGACGTGGAACATGTCGCGGGCCGCCTATCGGGCGTGGCTGAAGGACCACGGCGGGCAGATTCTCAACATCAGCGCGACCTTGCACTACGGCGGCACGCCCGGTCAGGTCCACGTCGCCGCGGCCAAGGCGGCCGTGGATGCCCTGACGCGAACCCTCGCGGTGGAGTGGGGGCCGCAGGGGATCCGGGTCAACGCCATCGCGCACGGCCCGATCGGCCAGACCGAGGGGGCTCGGCGGCTCTTCCCGGGCGCCGCGGCCGACCAGCTCCGGGCGGCAAGCCCGATCCGTCGCCTGGGCACGATCGACGACATCGTCAACCTGGCCGTCTTCGTCCTCAGCGACGCGGGATCCAATCTCAACGGGGCCATCCTCGTCTCCGACGGAGGTCTCTGCCTGACCGGCCGGCTGGGCCTCGGAGTCGAGGTAGGCCCGACGATCTAGCTGCGTCCCCATTTGAACGCAACCCCTTCGCGTTCGGCGAAGGCCAGGAAGTTCTGTAGCAGGTGGCCCGTCTCGAGGGGTTGGCATCCCAGGCTACGGCGATCGACCGGCACGTCTTCACCAAGCTGAAGCTGCTGCGACGCGCCGCCGAGGTCCTGTTCGGGACCCTGCGGAACCACCCGGAATTCTTATTTCAGCATTCGGTCGCGCCCGAGGAGCTTCACCCTCCCGACAGCTCAGGGTGACCGGTAGGGGGAGTCGCGGAGGGAGACGACGCGCCTGGTATCGGCGGCCTGCTGCGCCTTGAGGGCGATTTCGGTGATTCGACAGGCCTCGTGCAGGGTGAGCGGGGGCGGTGCTTCGCCACGCAGCGATCGGGCGAACTGCGTGAAGAGGTCGGTCTGAGGGGTCAGGGGGAGCGTACGCGCGCGGTGATCCGAGGTGATCAGGGTCGCCTTCTTCTCGACCAGCGCGGTCTCGACGACGCCGCGCGAGCCGGCGATTCGCAGCCGCTCGTCGCCGTGGGTGGGAGCGGCTTCCGGGCGGAGATAGTCGAGGGTGAGGGCGGCCACGCCGCCGTTGTGCATGGCCAGGACGAACGCCGCCTGGCTGCCGCAGGCCGGGAAGTCCGGGCGCGCCGTCGTCCCCTCGCGCCCCTGAACCTCGACGAACACGTCGCCGAGGATCCAGTACAGCCAGTCGAAGGCATGGATGCCGACCCAGGGTGCCAGGCCGGGGAACGTCGTGCGGTTGCGATAGAAATCCGGGCGGGTCTTGCCCCACTTGTAGGTCTTCTGGCTGAAGCTGACCAGGGGATCGCCGATCTCGCCGGCGCGGACCGCCCGGCGCACCGCGGCCAGTTCCGCCACGCCCCGCATCGTGTGCATGGGGATGAGGGCCGCCTTCGTCTTCTCTGCGGCGTGGAACAGCCCTTCCAGCGTGGGCAAGTCCAGGGCCAAGGGCTTTTCCGCCACGACGGGGAGTCCGCGCTCCAGGCAGACGCGCGTCCAGGCCGGGATCCGATCATTGCGGCCACAGACCTGCACCAGGTCCAGCCGCTCGGAATCCAGCATCCTCTGCGCGTCATCATAGCGATGCGTGTCGACCGTCAGGCCCGGCGCGTGGTCGAACGCGCCGGTCGTTTCCTCCGGCCCGGCAGGGGCGACCGCAACGAGGGTCAGGCCCGGCACGCGACCCAGCGCCGGTGCGTAGGTATGCCAGTGTCCCGTTGAGCCGATCAGTCCGAGGCGCATGGCTACTCTTTCGGTATGAAAGCCCGTTTGCAGGAGAATTCCTCAGGCCTTCCCACGCGAGAGACCAACGACAAGTATTCGATGACCTCAGATCTGGAAAAGCCCTTTCTGAGGATGAGTCACCCGGTGGTCCAGGTGCCTCGTGCTACCCTCTCGTCATGCTCTGCTATCAAGGTACTGGCGTCTCGCGAGACGATGATTCGACCGGTCTGGACTGACCAACCCAGCACGTCCGGGTCGAGAGTCTCGAGCCCGGGCGCTCCTTCGTCCCCGACGCGGATCGCGTCCCAGAGTGCGTCGTCGCGTGTGTCCTCATCGATCAAGAATGGTAAAGACATCAGCCATCCCGCGTTTCCGGGCCGTTCCGTTCTGTCTTACGACGACGCAATTCCGCGAGCGTGGGCGCCTCGCCTGACCGCCCGACTTCCCCGGCCGCGAACGCCGCGCGCTGCTCCTGAGAGTATCTCCGCATGAGGCCGATATTCCGCTCGCAGAAGGCGAAGACCTCATCGAGCTTCCAGGCAGGGATGGTCGGAAACATCTCCCTCATCCGCTCAGTCGATATCCCGTCGAAGATCGCGTCGAGGACCTGGACGAGGGAGATGCGATGTCCGGCGACTCGGATGGCTCGCCCGATGCGTTCCAGGGAAGGGGGCAGTTCGAGATGGTCGAAGTCTGGCGGGATCGAGTTGGGCCGTGACGACGAGCGGTGCATAGCTGTCGACCTCCTTCTGTGCTCGGTCGATTCCCGCCGCGGGCGATGCCGGAAGCCGAGCTCTCCGGAATTCCCGATGTCTTCGGTTTCTTCGCCAATTCTACAAAGGTCGACTCGCGATTCCACACCCGCGCTCGGTAACACCGGCCGAGGATCGGAGGCCACCCCGTCGAGCCAACTCCGTAGCCCGGCCCAGGGAACGTCGCAGGGGCCGATCACCAGCCTCTTGAGACACTTGTCCGAGAAGAGTTACGATTCCAGTACGGGACCGGGCGATTCCCGAATCCTCGGTCATCCGGTGCCCGGTTCCCCCATTCTCATATCAAGGGCCTTCATCATGACTCTTCTCGATGTTCGGTCCGGGTCCGCGCCGCCGGCATGCGCCGGCGGCTCTCGGGGTCTGGTGCGCTGGGTCTGCACCAGTAACCCCTTCTATGTGCTCAGTGCCCTGCTGGTCTGCCTGGGCTTGTGGGTCTCGTTCGGGGCCCAGGGCGACGCCGCGCAGACCTGGGCGCTGCTGGTCGGGATGGCGGGATACACGCTGCTCCTGGCTGTGACGGCCTGCCTGCTGGTGCGGTTCGTCGGCGTCTGGGACGACGTGCGGACCGTGCTGCTCCTGGTCGTGCTGATGTTCCTGGCCACGTCGGTGACCTTCGACGATGTGCTCGCCCGCAGCCCGGCGCGGGGGATCGCCTGCTACCTCGGGGGTCTGCTGCTGTCCGTGGCGGTGAGCGAGGGGATCCTCCGGTCCATTCGCCTGAGCCTGCCGCCGCTGTTCCGTGCGCCGTACTACGCGATCCTCGCCTTGTTCTTCCTCTATCCAGTGGCCCTCACGCCCCTGTTGGACCAGCCTCGGAGCGAGGCGCTGGCCTGGGCCATGTTCGGCTTCTCGACGGCCGCCGGGCTTGTCTTCCTGACCTTGCTGCCCGCGATTCGTCGCGGTCGCGATTACGTCTGCGAGAACGGCAGCCCCTGGGGCTGGGCGTGGTACCCCTGGACCCTCTTCGGAGTCCTCGGCTTCGGGGTCGCTGCGCGGTCCGCGCTGTTGTGCTGGTCGATGCACCACCTGCCGCAGGACCTGACCGAGCCCTACATCTTCGGGCCGTACTTCCTCGTACCGTTCGGTCTGGCCATCGCAGCCCTCCTGCTGGAAATCGGGCTGGTGGAACAGCGGCCGGGCGTCCTTCGAATTGCCTTGGGGCTGCCTGTGATCCTGGTGCTGCTGACGATGGCCGGCCAGCGCACCGAGCCATTGTATCAGTGGTTCCTGGAGCGCTTCCGCGCACGGCTGGGCGGGACCCCGCTCTTCCTGACCCTGGCGGCTTCGGCGGGATTCTATACCTACGCAGCGTTCCGGCGCGCCCCGAGGGGGCTCGATGCCCTGTCAGGGGCGATGGTGGTGCTCGCCTTCGTCACACCGGACACGCTGGATCTGGACGGACTCGTCCCGCCCCAGGCGCTGCCGGTGCTGGCGGCCGCCCTGGTGCAGACGGCGCTGGGGCTGGGTCGTCGCGATGCGTGGCGCTGCCTGATCGGCGCCGGCGGCCTGGTGGCCTCCGCCATGCTCGCCAGGGGCCCGATGGGCGGGGCCAGTGATCAGGCACCGGTCTCCTTCCACCTGATCCTGATCGCCGTGCTGGTCGTTGGCGCGGCGTTCGACAACCGGCTCGGTCGGATCCTGCGAACCACGGGCGCCATGATGGTGCTCCTGGGCTCGCTGGTGGCGATGATGGGGCCGGTCGATCGGATCGGAACTGTCCCCACCTGGGCGGTCGAGGTCTACCCCTTGGTGATGTCCCTGATGATCGCGGTCTATGGCTTTGTCCTCGGGCACTGGACCTCACTCGTCTCGGCCGGGCTCATCCTGGCCGGGTGGCTGGCTGCCCTGGCCGGTCGGGGCTATGGCAGCCTCCGGCATGTCGTCGCGGGCCTCGACTACATCGCCATCGGCCTGGTGCTCTTCATCCTGGCCGTGTTGACCAGCATGGCCAAGGGGGGCGTCCTGCCCTGGCGGATCGTGGATGGGAGCGGTAAGCCGGCGGGCAGCGGGTGATGAGGCGCACCTGATCGGAGCCGCTCACGGCTTCGAGGCACACGAGCGCGGATTCTCCTCGACCAGTCCGGTGGTGCCGATTTGCTTGCTGGGGAGTACTGACGTCCCGTGCCACCGCACTTCCCTGGGGACGGCCCATCACCCTGGCGCCGGGCAACGCCGGCCCGCGGCGACTCGTCGTGGCCCGGCTCCTGCTGCGCGTCGTCGAATCGGGTTGAATCTTCTTAGAGTCTGTCCCGGAAGGGTGGGGAAGTCGATGTTGTAGGGTGGGTGAAACCCACCGATCTTCAAGCCCGCCATGGCCTTCCGGTGGTGGGTTTCACCCACCCTACAACGGTTCGACCAGGCTTGTGGAACAGACTCTTACTCGTCCCAAGGGGGATACTGCCTCGGCGACTTGCCGTGGCTCTCGAGGATCTTGGGAGCCTTGATCTTGGCGCCGGGCGGCTCGATCCGCTCCAGCTTGACGGTGAACTCCCAGTAATCGCCGAAGTCATAGACCAGTTCCATCGACTGGCCGGGCTCCAGCGGCAGCGTCCCGATGCGAACTTCGTCGGCGAAGGGGCCTTCGTCCATCTCCGGGTGGACCGCCCTGACTGTGGCCCCCAGGGGGTCGGGGTAGATGAATTCGTACAGGTGATCGCTGTCGAAGTTCACCGAGTCGAGGATCCAGCTCATGAGGGTGTCCAGGGTGGCATCGGCAGGCATGGCGATGCGCCGCCAGACCTTGCCCAGGGACACCCGGAACACGAACGTGCCCTCTCGGGGCTCCGGACCGGAGAGCTCCAGGTTCTGCCGCCATTCCGGGAAATACGGCTGGAACAGCGGCTGCCAGGCCCCGAAGCGCGGCACTTCCGGCACGCCTTCTTCCTCGTCCTCATCCTGGGGACGATCGCGCATCAGCAGGATATCGACCTGCGAGGCGAGCAAGGTGAAGACGGCATTGCCGAACCGAACGCGCCGGACACCGGCCGGCGCCCAGGGCGCGACCGGCCGGGGCGTCTGCTCGACCTCCACGAGCCCGAACAGATCCATCAGGGCCAGCATGTAGAAATCTCGGCCAACGCCGCCGATGAAGACTTCCTGCGGCCTCCTGGTGTCGAACCGCAGGCCTTCCTCCGAGACGGCCTGCCAGGTTTGCAGGCAGGGCAGCAGCAGTTCCGCCCAGATCGTACCCCGCTCTCCGACCATCTCCGCGCGGCCGATCCGGAGCCAGGCTTCCAGCAGGTTGAAGTATTGCTCCGTGGGGTTGAGGTGATCCCATTGCAACCGCATCGCCGGATCGACGACCAGGCGGGTCTTGGTGCCACTCCCTTCGACACGGGTGAGGCCGGAGGCCCGCAGCAGCAGGTTCAGCCCTTGGAGATAGGGGTGCGACCGGAGTACGGGTCGCTTCAACTCCAGGTGGAGAGGCCGGCTCAGGCGCGCGTCCAACTCCCCGATGAATTTCCGGGGAAGGAGGTTCTGCTTCCCCCCGGCCTCGACCCCTTCGGGACCCAGGAAATCCAGGAGCATCCGGAAGTCGCGCAGCACTCGGCCGGGTTCGTCGGCGGTAATGACCTGGTCCTGGAGGCATTGCTCCTGAGCCTTGGTGAGCTGGAATCTCATCATCGTGATCACCTTCCGGGCCAGGGTGGGCGGAGAACCGTCCTGGGCTGCTGACCAGGCTCTCGTGCCAGGTTCTCAACGCGCGAGGCTGCGGCAAACGGCGAGGAACGTGGGCTTGAGCTTGGCGAATTCGCTCTCGGGGCAGTGACAGAGGATGGAGACGCGGCGATCGTTGGTGAGCAGGGTCACGTGGTAGCCGCGGAGGTTGGAAGAGAACAACCCGCCCGAGGCGGTGAACTCGGAGATCCGGCCTTCGCCGAGCGACGAACCCTTGAAGAGGGCGGGCTTGCTCTCGTTGTAGTCGCTGTATTCCTCGGCAGCGGTCTTCTTGTAGAGTTCGTGCGCCCGGTGGACCGGGGCGAGCTCGCTCCCTTCCTCGAATTGATTGGCGGGGGAGCCGGTCATCAGCGAGCCGGCGACGTCGGCGTAGATCGCGATCTTCGCCGAGTCGTGGGTGAAGATGGCCGAGCAGTACGTGTTGTCCGGACGGCTGGACGTCGCGACCTCCCAGCCCTGGGGATGGCGGAGCCGGAAGGCGCCATCCTTGGGTGAGAACTGCACCGATGCCAGGCGTTCGTCGGCGGCCGTGTCGACCTTGCCCGGATCGCCGAGAGCGAGGTCCTTCGGTGCCTCGGTCGCCGGGGCCTTGCCCCCGATGACCGGTTGCTCGCGGGATTGCCGGATCAACTGGACCACCAGCTCGCCGCTCTGGGGGTCGAGCAGGTCGAGGGTCGAGCGCCCGAGCACAATCTTGTACTGGTGTTCGGTCGCTTCGCCGTCCTCATCCTTGAGGGTGAGCTGGAGGCGATTGCCCCGAAGCGAATAGGTGCCGACGGAGGTGTACTTCTCCTGGAGCGTCATCGCGGCGCGCTTCTGGTCGTCGAGGATCAGGTCGTAGCGGGTATGGGAGAGGCGGCGGCTGACCTCGTGCACGAGAGTCGATCCCCGCCAGACGCCGACGATGGTGGGCGGCTTGAAGAAGGCGTCGTAGGCCATGTAGCCGAAGAAGCCGATGACGAGGACCCCGACCGCCGCGATGCCGGCGAGGACCCGCTTGTCCAGCGCGTCGCCGCTGCCCGCCTTCCTCCTTTTCTTCTTCTTGCCCCCCGTCTTCGTTTTCTTCTTGGGAGCCGTCTCGGTGGCCGGTGTCGCGGCCGCCGCGGTGGCCAGCCGCGCCAGCACGGGTGCGGCGGCGGCCACGGGCGGCTCGACCTCGTCGAAGAGGTGGCTGGCATCGACCTCCTCGCGTGCCCGCGCAGGGGCGGCCGCGGACTTCGTGGCCGTGGGGCGCGACGGGGCCGGCTTGCGACCGCTTTCCAACTTCTCGACAAAACCCCGGGCGATCAGCTCGCGAGCCATTCTCTCGCTGGCGCCCTGGGCCTCGGCCGGGCTGCCGAGTTGCTTCTCGGTCCGCTTCGTGCCGCCGTCGGGCGTCATCTGGACGACGCTCATCCGGCTGCCATCGACCTCGATGACAACGATCTGACGTTCGGGCGCTGATCCGAGCGTGAACCTGCGCATGGAGAGAACTCCTCAACGGTCGGGGAGGAATCCAGACCGACGGCACGATCGTCGGGCCGAGATCTTCAGGGATGTCGGCAGACCAGACCCAGCGTGGGCTGCTGCCAAGGACCCGAAACCGCCGCCGCGAACCGACTCCCCCGAGGGGCCGGCCTGGTGGAACGGCGAAGCCTCCATCGCGTCTGCGGTGGACTCTACCCGATCAGGGGGACAATAGCTATAATGGACGGGTTGGAATCTGAAGGGGCCTGCGACGATGATCCTCTGGGATGCTGCCTTCGCTTCGCCCGCCTCTGACGCGTTCCCTCCGGCTGGGCCGCCCGCGTCGGCCTCGACTTGATGTGACCCGGGCGATCCTCTCCGGGTTGCGAACCCCCTCGTGGAGCATGATGGTGGGCAGGAAATTGTACGTTGGGAACCTGGCCTACCAGGTCGGCGATGCCGAGCTGGAGCAGTTGTTCTCCGAATTCGGGACCGTGGACAGCGCGCAGGTGATCCAGGACCGCGACACGGGGCGGAGCAAGGGCTTCGGCTTCGTGGAGATGAGCAGCGAGGCCGAGGCCCAGGCGGCCATCCAGGGCCTGCACGACCAGGAGGTCAACGGCCGTCGCCTCACGGTCAACGAGGCCCGGCCGCGCGAGCCGCGCAGCGGTGGCGGCGGCTACGGCGGCGGTCGTGGCCGCGGCGGCGGCGGCTACGGCGGCGGCCGTTATTGAGTGATCGATCAACGAATGGCTCGGGCCGGGCGGGCTCGACCCCAGGCAGCCCGTCCCTCCCGCCTGAGCCCCGGCTCTTGGAAGGCGCCCTCATCGTGGCCGAGAAGCACTGGCACGTTCCGATCCCCACCCGACCGATTTGCCCTGTCTGCAAGAAGGCCGTGTATTCGCGGAGTGGGATCCATCCCCAATGCGCCATGGTCCAGGCCGATCCACCAAGGGTGAAGAAACCGAACCCGGCGACTCTGCCGGATCCACTGTTGCCCAAATAACCGGAGTCCATCCGGCACACGATCGGGACCGGCCGCCGTGCCCGCGGCGGTCCCGTCCCCGCGCGCAACCTCAACCCGGCGCGAGGAAGGGGGCATGTCCCGTGTTGAAAACCTGCATCGTCGGGGCCGGTGCGATCGGCGGGATGCTCGGCGTCCAGCTCGCCCTGGCCGGAGAACACGTGACGTTCATCAGCCGGGGTGCGAACCTTGAGGCCGTGCGGCGCAACGGCCTGCGGCTGATCCTGGACGATGGAACCGAATCTCTCGCTCAACCGGTGATGGCCACCGAGTCCCTGGCCGAGGCCGGGCCGCAGGACCTGGTGATCCTGAGCGTGAAAGCCCACCAGGTCCCGGCGATGGCCCAGGACCTCCCGGTCCTCTTCGGCCCGGACACGATCGTGGTCACGATGCAGAACGGCATCCCCTGGTGGTACTTTCTCAAGTGCCAGGGACCCTACCAGGGCATGCGCCTGGAAGCCGTGGATCCCGGCGGCGTGATCGCCGCTCACATCGCGGTCGACCGGGTGATCGGTTGCGTGGCCTATCCCGCCGCCGAGAGGATCGCGCCGGGCGTGATCCGCCACATCGAGGGCAATCGCTTCTCCGTCGGCGAGCTGGACGGGGCCGAGACGCCGCGGGTGAAGATGGTCTCCGAGCTGTTCCGCAAGGCCGGATTCAAGGCGCCGGTGCTCACCGACATCCGATCCGAGATCTGGCTGAAGCTCTGGGGCAACCTGTCCTTCAACCCGATCAGCGCGTTGACCCACGCCACGCTGGTGGAGATCTGTCGCTTCCCGCCGACCCGGGAGCTGGCGGCCCGGATGATGGCCGAGGCCCAGGCCATCGCCGAGAAACTGGGTATTCACTTCCGCGTCTCGCTGGAGCGCCGGATCGCCGGCGCGGAGGGTGTCGGCAAGCACAAGACGTCCATGCTCCAGGACCTGGAGCAGGGTCGCGCCCTCGAGCTCGAGGCTCTCGTCGGCGCCGTCGTCGAGCTGGGCCGAATCACGGGAACCCCCACGCCCCACATCGACGCGGTCTACGCCTGCACCAGCCTGCTGGCCAGGACCGTGCAGGCGGAAAAGGGCCGGTTGAGGATCGAGACGCTGGGCACCTGATCCGTGGACCTGTCAGTACTGGTCCGAGCTGATGATCTCGCCGCCGTTGCGGGTCCCCAGCGCCTGGAAGACGCCGCGGGGAACGCCCGTGGTGTTCGACGGGTAGAAATTCCCATTCCCGGGAGTGCAATTGCCGCACGAGCCGTTATACGCCGGCCCGCAGCCGCCACCGAAGATATTGGCGGTGCCGTAGGGGTTCCACGAGCTGACGGAGTCCTTGATGAAATGGACCGAGCCGTCGACGAAGGCGAAGTTGGCCCCGCCGGGGTGGTTGCTTCCGAACGTGATGAGCATATCGTCGCTCTCGCCGCCGCTGATCGCCTTGTTGCAGAACCGCGGCTTGCCGCTGCCGGTCTGCGGATTGTAATCGGCGGCGGGCCCTTTGAAGAAGTTGGGCGGGAAGAATGTCGCTTGGAGCGTGTCGCCGTAGTCGCCTGAGACCGACCAGCCCCAGCCATGGATGTCGTCGTTGGCGCTGGCCGGGCCGTTCCAGTTGTGGGCATGCTCGCCGAAGAGAATCGTGTTGCTCGTGCCGTCGGTGACCGAAGCGATGGTTGCCGGTGCAATACTGCCGAGGCTACCGGGCACCCAGCTCGGCATGCCGATCATGTAGATCATCCCCTGGGTGGCACCGAGCAAGGTCTGATACGGGTCCCCCGGCGCGGGGAAGTAGGCGATCGCGCCCACGCAGCCGCCGTAGTCGGTGTACTGGAGCCGGATGGTCGAACCATCGAAGCCGTTGCCCGTGTTGGAGGTCAGACGTAGCCGTTCACAGTGGATTTGAGTGTGGTTTCACTCTCCAGTCGGCGCGCACTTGAACATTCACCGAATGATTGAGCATCGGCCTCACCCTCAACGGTTTCCTCTCGGCCATCCGCGCGGCGCAGGATGTCTCCTGAACCTCGCTCTGGATGCTCCCGGCGGCATGCGATCCGGGGCTTCCCGGTCCTTACGGACCTTGCCCCTCACTGATCGACCGACCGGCTCGCCGGCCTTGATCTCAACTCTCACGCGGCAGCAACGACGGCGCCTGGTCCCCATGGAACCACGCCGTCACCGCCGCCTCCAGATACTCCAACACCGACCGTCCTTGTTGACTGCACGTCGCGATCACCGTCCAGATCCGCTCGCACCCCTGATTGCCGCGCTCGCTCCGCGTCCCCTGCGTGATCCGCCGGTCGATCACCACGAACCGGATCGCCGGCTCCGCCAGGTTGTTCGTCGGTTCCACCCTGGGGGTCGTGAGCAACCGGAAATAACTCTCCCCATGCACGTGGGGGAGGATGTAGCTGGCGACGCAGCGGTCCAGGTCGTGAGCAACCGGAAATAACTCTCCCCATGCACGGCCAACCGTTTCGCCAGGTTCCCGCTGGCGCGCGTCGGAGGCACGTCGGGCGTCCCCGCGTGCAAGACCTCGACCCGCGCCGCCTCCAACCGCCGCTGGAACTCCACGACCGAGAACTCGGCGCGGCGGTGGATGACGCCGAAGAGCTGGCGCAAGCCCCCGATCAGCCGCTCGCCGTAGGCCCGATCCCGCCGGTCCGGCCGCATCGCCAAGAACTTTACGTCGCGGATCAAGTGCGCCAGGCAGAACTGGAGCACGACACCGAATTCGCGATGATAGCGCCGATAGGCCGAGAAAGAGTCACAGCCCAGCACCCCGTCGAACTCCGCACCCAAGACCTCGATCAACACGTCGGCGCTCCGCGTCGGGTCGATCTTGAACAACGTGTACAGTCCGGCCCGGAAGCACCCGATCCACTGCGGCTGACCGTTCGGCTTGTGCCCGGTCTCATCGACATTGAGCCGCTCTTGGTCCGGCAGGGCCTGGAGCAACTCCTCATAGGGCTGCCCCAACGCCCGGCTCACCTTGGCGATGATCTTGGCCAATTGCCCTCGCGAGATGGTCCAGCCGATCACATCGCGCATGAACTTGCGGATGGTCGAGTACGAGGCGTGACAGACCCCCTTGAGGTAGGCGATGACCGTGGTCAGCCGCGGCCCGGCCAGGCCGCCGCG
>Ga0070738_10005633_pt1 | contig 13749 bp, 14 predicted proteins | sample Coa_R2_2_FD_66446 | JGI IMG/M metagenome (GOLD analysis project Ga0070738, IMG submission 66446) | Surface soil microbial communities from Centralia Pennsylvania, which are recovering from an underground coalmine fire - Coalmine... | ecosystem: Environmental > Terrestrial > Soil > Unclassified ... | reverse complement strand
TTGGTCGTGCGGCGGACAGACGGCTAACGCGATTCCCTCGCCGGTCACGGCGGGTGACCTCGTGTACCTGACGAGCGGCTTTCGCGGCAACGCTCTCCAGGCGATAAGACTTGGGAGAACCGGCGACCTGACAGGCACCGATGCAATTATATGGAGTCATAACAAAGGGACGCCTTATGTGCCTTCGCCGCTCCTGGTGGATAACTTCCTGTACGTGATCTCCGGTAACGATAACATTATTTCCTGTTTCGATGCCAAAACTGGCGAGATCCATTACGAGCGGGAACGCCTCGACGGAATACGGGGCGTCTACGCGTCGCCAGTCTGCGCCGGCTCTCAGGTTTATGTGTTGGGACGTGAAGGGGCATGCGTGGTTTTGAAGAAAGGTCCCAAGTTCGAAGTGCTGGCGGTCAACAAGGTCTCCGATTCACGCTCGGATGCGTCATTGGCATTGGTGGAAAATCAGCTTTTTCTTCGGACGGCGCATAACCTTTATTGCATATCCCAGAGGTAATCTCCCCATTTGTTCGGCTGGAATGTCGTCGGATGGTTACAAATGGGACATCCTGCGCCCGGGCATTCCACTATCGCACCCGTTCACGATAGTTATTTTGCCGATCCTTTTGTTTGGCAGCACGGAGGCGTTTACTACGCGATTGGCACAGGAGCGCGCGAAGCCTGCGGCCATACAGCTGGTAAAATTTTTCCCATGCTCCGCTCAGAGGATTTCCACACTTGGAACCTCATCGATGATGCGCTAGTACCCCCCGCACACGAGCTGGGAAACACCTTTTGGGCGCCCGCGGTCGCCTGCATCGACGGGACGTTTTACCTGTACTATTCCGTCGGGCACCACGACAAATGCCATCAACTGAGGGTCGCAAAGAGCGCGTCGCCCGAGGGTCCGTATAAGGACCTGGATGTTCCCTTGCTCGATCCGAAAGAGACTCCGTTCGCGATTGATCCGCACCCGTTTCAGGACGCCGACGGACATTTCTACCTGTTCTACGCGTGCGATTTTCTGGACTGCGCGGCCGGAGCGCGGGCAGGCACCGCCCTGGCCATGCGCGCGCTAGAGACCCCGACGCGTTTGTCGAAAGTTCCTCATGTGGTGCTTCGGGCGCGCTGGGATTGGCAACGCTTCCAGGCCGCACGGCCTATGTACGGGTCAGTTTATGACTGGCATACCCTTGAAGGCCCGTGTGTGCTTCTGCACGAACAGAGATATTATTGCTTCTATAGCGGGGGCCGGTGGGAAAACGACACCTATGGCGTGGACTATGGGGTCGCGGAGTCGGTATCCGGTCCTTACGACGACACGGGAAACGAGCTGGGACCGCGTGTGTTGCAGAGTTCGCCCGGAGGCCTGATTGGGCCGGGCCATAACTCGTCCATCGTTGGTCCAGACGGGAATCCGTATTTGGTGTTTCATGCGTGGAATAAGGCGATGACGCGCCGCCAAATGTACATCGCCCGCCTGCTTTGGACCCCCGAAGGTCCCCGGGCAGGCGAGTTCATCAGCGGCTTGATAGGAATGGCGCAATCGAACCGGCACGCCCTGGGTTCGCCGGTGAGAACAGGAAGTGGGGGTTCACTCCATTGAAGCCCGATACACCGGGGCCAAGGTTCTTGTCGGAGGCTGACTGAATATGAAACGACTCGCGGCAATCGCAGGAATTTCCATCGCGGCTCTCGGGATGTTGGCGGGTTGCGCCACTCATCGCGGTGCAACATCGGATGACTATGAGAGCGTTAACACAGCGGAGGCACATCCGCAGCCGGCGGGCAGCCCCACACAAAGACCCGGAATGAACCCTCAAGACCCAAGGGATGCTCAGTTTGGAAGTAAACCCGACTTGCTGCCGTCGCCACCCACAACCCAGCCTTGATGCCGATGGTCAGATTCCGAAGAACCGATTTATGAACAAGGACCAAGAAAATACAGGAAGATTCAGCCAGCACGGCCGCGGATTGGGGACAGTCACCGAGGAGATGGTGCGCCAACGCGCAGTCGAATTGGCAATATCCAATGGCCGCCCACCGGGTCAGGTGCTCGACTCGGATATCCGTCAAGCGCGGCTCGAATTGACCGGGGATGAGACAGTGGTGCCGAAGCCGACACCCGGGGAAGAACTCACCGAAGAACAGCGCTGGCAGGTCACCGCAGAGTCCGAAGGGCAAAGAGCGCCGGTCAAAGGAGCTCCCGACGAGCAAACATTCGCCGAAGAGCTGGTTAACGAAGGACTCGAAGATGCCGAACAGGACACGATGGTTAAGGGAACACGGCAAAGCCAGCATCGTGACCGGGAACCCTGATTATCACTATGAAACGATGTGAAGTTTGCGGGAACGAATACGACAAGCCGCTGGAAATACTCGCAAACGGAATTTCTCACTACTTTGACTGTTTCGAGTGCGCGATTCATGCCATGGCGCCGGAATGTGAGCACTGTGGCTGCAAGATTCTCGGGCATGGAATGGAAGCAGGAGGGTGCTTCTATTGCTGCGCGCACTGCGCAAATGAGGAGGGAGTCATGGCCGTCCACGACCGGGGCTAAACAGAAAGCCGCATGGGCGTCCAAAGAGTTACCGGCTGGCTGGCAGCACTATCGGGTGGGCATCGGGCGGATTTGAGCGGGAAGGTCAGGTCGAAGTTGAACTTCGGCAGGAAGCAGGCCGCGGAGGAAACTTTCAAATTCAAATGGACCGAAGCGGTCTCGCGCGAGGAATGGACTGTCTACTCCGAAGCCATAGCCGCTGTGAGCTCGACCCGTGTTCCCTTCATGCTGGGTGGGGGTTTTGCCCTCGCGGCATATACCGGAAGGTGGCGAGACACCAAAGACGTTGATTTCTATATCTACCCTGGCGACCGCGACGTTGTAGTGTCTGCGCTCACCGACGCGGGGTTTGATGACTTGTTTGTCCAGCGTCCCTACGACCGCAAATGGATTTATCGCAGTGTGCGGTCGGGGGTGATCACCGATATTATTTGGTCGATGGCCAACCAGAGAGCGCAGGTCGACCGGGAGTGGTTCGACCGTGCTGGAAGCCTGGAACTTCATGGGCACGAGTTGCTGATCATGCCGCCGGAGGAGATAGTCTGGTGCAAGCTGTACATCCTTCAACGCGATCATTGCGATTGGACTGACGTCTTTAACCTGCTGTACGCGGTGGGGCCAAAATTGGATTGGAAACACCTGATTTCACGAGTCGATGAGGACCTCCCTTTGCTCAGGGCGGTGCTGGAGGTATACGGGTGGCTTTGCCCGGAGGAAGTCCTCAAATTGCCTGGTTGGATTTGGCGCCGGCTCAAACTGGCTCCGCCTAAAGCCGGTGGCAAACAGAAACGAAACCACATCCGTCTGCTGGATTCTCGGGGCTGGTTTGCAGCGCTCCAGCCGCCGGATCGCAAACTGGAGGTTTAAAAGATCATGCTAATCGGCGCCATGAACCACCCCGGGAAGGATGTCTTCGAGGAGATCCGGTGGATCGCCCAGATGGGTTTTGACTTTGTCGATCTGACTCTTGAACCGCCTGCAGCCGATGTCCGCAAGGTGGATGTCAAAAGACTGAAGGCAACTCTGGATGAGCTCGGCCTCAAGGCTGTGGGACACACGGCCTATTATTTGCCGCTGTGCAGTTCATTCGAGTCCTTGCGCCGGGCCGCCGTCCACGAACTCAAGCTTTGCGTCGAGGCCTTCGGTCAACTGGGTGTGCGATGGATGAACTTGCATCCCGATCGGCATGCCCCTTTTCACGACAGGAAATTTATTATTGAACGCAACCTGCAATCCCTTCGGGAGTTGCTTCCGATTGCGCAGGAGCACGGAGTCGGCCTGATGATGGAGAACCTCCCCGGTAACTTCAACACTGCGCGACAGGTATCGGAGTTGCTCGACCCAATCCCCGAACTTGGCCTACACCTGGACATCGGTCACGCCAACCTTTTGGTCGAGCTGAATTCCACAGACGAGTTGCTGGCCGCGTATGGCAAACGGCTGCGGCATGTGCATTTGCATGACAATAAAGGCGGGGATGCCGATTTGCACCTGCCCCTGGGCGCCGGAACCCTTGAAACGGAGCATTACATTCGCTCACTTCATGCCGTGGGCTATGACGACACCATTAGCCTCGAAGTGTTCACCCCAGACCGGCGCCACCTTTCCTACAGTCTCGAAGTCCTGCGAAAGCTCTGGAGAGAAACCGCCACTCTGCCGACTGCAAAACTTTCGGACGCCAAGCTTCAACTCGGAAACAAAATGAGTTGAGGCGACAGTACCGGCATCACCCCATTTGAAAACGGGGCGGCAAGCCGGAGCTTTCGGAGACGGCACGGGCTCAGGCCACCGGGGCCTAAAAGTTCAAAACACAACAGGAGTTCTATGGATAAAAACAATTCTTTCATTGGATGGACCGCGATGGGGTTGGCCTCAGCAATACTGGTTGCAACCACGGGCTGCCAACAACTGCCGGGAAGCCCCGGCACACAAGGAGCCGCGATTGGCGGCGTAGGCGGAGCTGCGACGGGCGCTCTGGTCGGGGGCGAACACCATCGTCTTCTCGGCGCGCTGGTCGGCGGTGCGGTCGGTGCCGGAGGCGGTTACCTCATCGGGGCCAACAAGGACAGGATCATGGGACAGGATACCTCGGGAGCAGAAGCAGCCGTGCGAAATGCGCAGGCCCACCCAGCCACGCCTCAAGAGGCGCTTAATGCCCCGACGGCCGATCTGAACGGCGACGGATTCGTGACGATGGATGAAGTCGTGGCGATGCGCCAGGCAGGTTTTAGCGACCAGCAGATCCTGGATAAGATGCGCGCAACCGGCCAGGTATTCGAGTTAACTCCCGAGCAGCAGTCCTACCTCCGCACCAATGGAGTAGACCAGTACGTTATCGATCAAATCCCGAACGTGAATCGCGAAGTTCGCGACAATCTGCTCAACCAACCCCCGACCGCGGCCCCCTACCCATCCGCCCCACCGGTATATCAGCAACCGGCTTATCAGCAACCGACTTATCAACAGCCCCAGCCAGGGTACCAGGCTCCGGTGTATTCCCAGCCTCAACCCGCTCCGGCGACCCCGGTCCCGCCGCCGGCACAACAGCCTCAATACAACCCGTCCTTGAATACTCCGGTGCCCCCGCCGCCAAGCCGATGATGGGAGCGGGTTTTACCTGTAGCGAAAGCAGGTTTTTACCGCGTTGTTAGCACATTAGACGTGTTTAACTTACATCGACACTGAAGAGTCGATTGAAGAAATATTGAAACCAAGGAAATCAAACTATGAAGAAAGCTATCCTGATTTGTTTTGCCGCAGTTGCGTTAGCTGGCTGCAGTCGCAACGAAGGCGGTTCGAGTGATCAGACGGGCACAACCAGCGGAACCAGCAGCAGCGGCAGTTCCACCAGCGCCACAAACGAAAACACTACCGTCAACAGTTCAAGCAGCCGCGGCAGCATTACTTCGCCGAGCGGTACCAACACCAACAACGCAAGCTCCACAACGTCGAGCTCAAGCAGGCAGTAAACTTTAGGTAAGCAGGCCAAGGAGTTCCGTCTGGGTGTCCAACACCCAGGCGGCTGCTTTTTGCTGTTTCGGTCGGCAGTTCTGCCAAGCCCCGACGCGAAGTCACTGCTGCCTTTTTCAGCGCAGCAAATCAAACCACGCCTTCGCCAATAAGAGGCTGGGCTGGCTGCACCCCGAGTGGCCTGCGGTCGGAAGCGGGTCGATCAATTGGACCTGGCTGGCGCCGGCCGCGTGAAATGAGTCCAGTGCCACTTGCGAGTTGGCAAAGATCACATCCTGGTCGGCCGCGCAGTGGTAAAGACGCAGAGGCGACTTGGGTCGCCACCGGTAAAGATCGTTTTCTTCAAGAGCCAACCGCAAAGGGTGCCTGGAGTTGGAACGGAATTGAGCCAGGTACTCCGGCTTGAGAATGGCGACGGGATTCGCGGGCAAGGCCGCGTTGAGTTGGGCCCCCGTTGGGTTTTGCGCCAACAAGGCTGGAAGGTTTGTATCGTACGGGCTGGTCAACAGGTTGCTCAGGCTTGGCGCGAGGTGGTAGATGTCCTGGTATGCTGCAAGCAAATACAAAAAGTAGTAGGGGTTGGGGGAGGCAACCCCGGAAAGAAAGTTGCTCGTCGTGACGCCGGAAAGGTCATACGCGCCGGCCATGGGAGCGCACGCGGTGACAGTAAACTCGCTGGAGTGATAAGCCTCGATTTCCCGCAATAAAGCCATGGTGGCGTGGCCGCCTTGAGAATAGCCGCAAAGAAAAAGCTGATTGGTCAGCGCAAACCCATTCGTGTCGCAAAAGGATTTGGCGGCTCTTAACATATCCACGCAGGCGGTGGCTTCGGAACGAGCGTGGTGATACGGATGGAACCCTGGCGAATCCCCCAAACCCAGGTAATCCGGAACAATCGCGGCATAGCCGGAGGTGGCAAACGCGACTCCTACGCTGACTTCTCCCAACAGATCCATCGCAGAAGGCGCATCGTTGGTTTGAGTAATTGTGCCATGTTGGTAGCTGAGCAATGGCAACAACGTGCCCGTGTTTTCAGGGAGCAAGAGGGCACCCGATGCCACGGTGCGCGCGCCTAAAGGCGAGATTGTCTCATAATCCAGTTTGTACAGCCGGACGCTGTACTGCGGCGTGATAGAAACGCCCGCTGCGTTAAACAGAAACGCCAGCGTTGCGGTGGAAAGCGTGTTGCTCAATGAAACCGAAAGAATTCTGCCCCGTTGCGCGACGGGAACGGATACCACTCGGTAAAACCGCGATTGGTTGGTTATTGAAAAATCACTCCACGAGTTGGAAAGCACCGGAAAAGGCACGGGTGACTCGGGTCGCCGCCAAATGCCATCGGCCAATGTGTCCTGGAATTGCACCGAGTAGGCCGAACCGGCATTGGTGCTTGTCCAGTTGAGCAACACGCCAAGTCCGGAAAAGGTCGCCTTGGCGACTGGAACGGATTGGGCATGGGCCAGGCCCGCGAAAGCGAGGTAAATCGAGCATGCAAGTCCGCCTGCTGACAAAAATGGTTTCATTCGGTCAAATCTTTGGGAGATGAATCCTTGGTGCCATTGGACACAGCTTGTTCCTGCAGCAAGCCATATTGTTTCAGCTTGTATTGCAAAGCCCGACGGCTGATGCCCAGGGCCCGGGCGGCCTCCTCACGATTGCTCGTCACATGCGTCAGCGTTTGACGAATGAGCATCCGTTCGACCTCGGCCAGCGGCGTCCCCGGGCGCACAGTGAAGGTGGTCAGGTTTCGGTCGTATTCGCGGAGAAAATCGGGCAACTGTTCCACTCCGACAAGGGCCTCGCGACACGTAATCACAAGCCGTTCGATGGTATTGCGCAACTGACGGACATTGCCGGGCCACGGAAATCTCTGGCACAATTGCAAAGCTTCAGGCGACATTTGTTTGCGCCGGCGCTTGTGTTTGGCCGTGAAATTCTCGAAAAAACGTTCGATCAACAACGGTATATCTTCGGCGCGCTCGCGCAGCGGCGGCATGAGGATAGGCACAATTTGCAGCCGATAAAACAGGTCATCCCGGAACTTGCCATCGCGCACCGCCTCCTGAAGGGTCTTGTTGGTTGCCGCGATCACCCGCACGTCGACATGGATGAGTTCCGAGCCGCCCACCATTCTGAAGGCGCCGTCTTCGAGAACGCGCAGCAGGTCTCCCTGCCCTTTCGGCGAAAGGTCCCCGATCTCATCCAGGAAAAGCGTGCCACCATCGGCCAGTTGGAATCGGCCGGGTTTGTTTGCCACCGCGCCGGTAAACGCGCCTTTGACATGGCCAAACAGCTCCGCCTCGAGCAACTGCTCGGCAAGCGCGGCACAGTTGACGGAAATGAAAGGCTTGTCGCGTCGGCCGCTCTGCAGATGAATCGAGCGCGCCACAATCTCCTTTCCGGTGCCGCTTTCGCCCTCGATGAGAACCGTCACGTCACTGTTGGCGACCTCTTCGATCAGCCGGCTGACGTCGCGCATCGACTCGCTCTCCCCGATGAGCAACCCCGAGTCCGAGCGGGTTTGCAATCGCAGGCGAAGTTCGTTGTTTTCGGCCACAACGGCCTGGAACTCGAGCGATTTATGGACCAGCGCACGAAGCCGCTTCATGTCCAGCGGTTTGGGCAGGTAATCGTAAGCGCCCTGTTTCATCGCTTCGACGGCGTTTTCAACCGTGCCGTAAGCCGTCATCAGGATAAAGAGAGTGTCCCGGTGCTGCGCGCGCACCTGCGCCATAAGTTCGATACCGGTTAGGCCAGGCATTTTGAGATCTGAAATGACGAGATTATAAAGCCGTTCCCCCGCCAGCTTCCGAGCCACACCGGGATCCGTTGCGGCGTCCACCAGGTAGCCCTCTCTGCGCAGCGCCTCCTGAATGCCGGCACAGAGCCCTTGCTCGTCATCGACAACCAGGATTTTGATCTTGGATTTATCCACGGCCCACCTGCTCTGGCTGGAGAGGCAAAACCAGCGTAAAAACCGCCCCTCCCGATGCACCGTTCTGTGCCTGGATATTGCCGCCGTGAGCGGTGACTATCTGTTGCGCGATCCAGAGGCCGAGACCGCTTCCTTCCGCTTTTGTGGTGAAGTACGGATCGAAAATTGAGGCGAGCTTTTCCTGGGGAATGCCCGGACCACTGTCGGCTACTTTCAGCACCATTGTGGAGTCAAAACGTCCGGCGCTCACGTCAATACGACCCGCGCGTTCGACCGCTTGCATGGCATTTATGACCAGGTTAACCAGCGCCTGGGTTAACCGCACCGGGTCGGCGGTGATGGGTGGCAAGCCCGGTTGGATTTCAGCGGTGAGCTGGATCTGACGGGCTGCCGCTTCAGGGCGCAACAGTTCACATACGTGGCTGACGAGCCTGGCCAGGTCTACCGGTTCCACATCCAACGCCGAAGGCCCGGCAAGGCGCAGGAAATGTTCAACAATGCTCTCGAGCCGGTGAAGTTCGCCCCGAATAATCTCCATCCGCGGCGACAACTGCCCTCGCATTTCCGGGGCCAACTGCGCCAAATCTTCGTCCAACAGCTGAAAGTGGATATCCAGGGAACTAAGCGGATTGCGGACCTCGTGGGCCAACCGCGCCAGCAGTCGCTCAAGCAAATCGCGCTTTTCGGCCACCGCGAGTTGCCCCGGCTCCGGGCCCAATGCTTTTGCCAGGATGCTTTCCACTGGCTCGAAGATAAGAAAGCCAGGGAGAATTGCCAGTTTTAGAATTGGCTAACCCGTGGAAATACAGTGATGGATCGACACAAGCCCAAGAGTTAAGAGGTGAAGTTAAGTCGAGTGTTGTCGGGTTCCGGGCACAACTCTTCCAACCCTCAGCCAACAATTACTAAAGGGTCGCTCGAACTCCCCCGATATGCGAATAAGCCGACTCGGAATCAGCCCCTTCCCGAGTTGCGTACGTGCAAAGCTCGCGAAGCTCCGATGGAAGATTGTTCACCTTCAGTTTGGCCAAACCCATGCCTCCCTGAACGGGGCTGAAAGAAATCGTGACGCCGTCGGGTTCCACTTTTTTGATCCTGGCGTTCCGGTAGACCTTGTTCTCGATGGTTGCGAGTTGGGGAATCGTCCTGGCGTTGGCAATTTTTGCCAGTTGAAGATTCTTTTTGGCAACCTCGGATCCCTGTCCCGCAGCGAGCCGGCACCAGTTTGCCGCTTCGGTCAAATCACGCGGGACACCCCGCCCCTTTGCGTACATGACTCCCAACTCATTTTGTGCGACCGCGGATCCCTGGTCGGCCGCCAGCCTGAACCATTTGAGAGCCTCTGAATAATTCTTCGGGACGCCCAAACCGTTTTCATAGAGCAAACCCAGACCGGCCTGGGCCCGCGCGTAACCCTGTACAGCGGCTTTGCGCACGAGATAAGCCGCTTGCTCGTAATCCTCAGGGCACATCGCGTTGTCAAAATAGCGCTTTCCCAGCAAGTATTCCGCCTTGGCATCGCCATTGGCCGCCCGGTCCTCGATTGCATTGTCGCTAAAGAACCAGGAAGCGATGGAAGCGCCGCTCACGAGCAACGAGAGGCAAAGAAGGATTGGATACGCAGGCCGCATCGGGAGCGCCATGCCATAGCGCAACTGCCGCACTTCAGTCTCTTCTCCTGAAAAACGCAAACGTTCGTACATGACAAAGTTGTTGTAAACCGGGTTGCTCTTTCACGCCATCGGCGCGCCTGCCAATCCCGAGCCTGGGGTTCGCACTAAAAGAAACCTGGTACTGTCACCGGGGCGACGCCCGGGGGAGCTGGCAACTGCCCTGAGTTGCGCTTTGGCTTGTGAGGGGAATCAGGGCGCGGCAAAATCGTGCCGATGAAGCGCAAACTGGCGATTTGGACCAGACGACTGTGCCTGTTGCTATGCGTGCTGGCCGGACGACCGCTCCTGGCGGCAGCGGCGGACCCCGAGGTCTGCGCGATTTGCGGACAGCCCTTTGGCGATATCTACTATGCCCTCGAAGACAAAGTCACCCTTGAAAAGAAGCACGTCTGCAAAACGTGCGAGCAATCGTATCCTGTTTGCTTCGTGTGCGGCCTGCCGGCCAACACCAATCTTGCCGGATTCAAGGCATTACCTGACGCAAGGGTGCTCTGTTCCCGTGATTCCGCGACGGCGGTCTTGCAGGAGGAGGAAGGAAAGCAGATCTGCCGTGACGTTCGGGACGAATTGAACCGGCTTTTCTCACGGTTCACAACGTTTCCTGAAACCAACATGACCACGCGGATGGTTGACCGGGTGCACTTGGTGGAATTGTTCAACCTGGCGGGAAACGACTATCGATGTCCCAACGTGTGGGGCATTACCGAAACCCGGACCAACCACAATCGCCGGTTCTACGTGATTAGCCTCATGAGCGGTTTGCCACGGCCCTGGTTTGAAGCCACCTGCGCTCATGAATTGGGGCACGCCTGGGTGGGCGACCACGTGTCTGCGGCCCGCAAAGCCGTTCTCAGCCGGGACGCCGAGGAAGGCTTTTGCGAGCTTTTATCCTTTTTGCTGATGGATTCGCGAAACGATGAACCTCAACAAGCCCACATCCTTCGCAATCCCTACACGCGGGGACAAATCGATTTCTTTGTCGCCGCGGAACGCATCTACGGATTCAACGAAATTCTGGATTGGATGCAATTTGGAATAGACGACCGGTTGAGCGAGGATCCTTCGCGGATCAGGAACATCTCTCAAAAACTTGCCGCCAATCGTTGGTTGAACGCCGTGGCCCCTGCCGGTTCGCCGAGACCTGCGCCCAATGCGCTCGTGCTCAAGGCCATCATCTGGGACCCGCGCCATCCAACGGCCCTCATCAACAATCGCCCTTTCGCTGTAGGCGAGCAGGCCACGGTGCACGTCGGCACCACCAATGTGCTGGTTCGTTGCCTTGGAATCACTCCCGATTCGGTTCAACTCAGAATTGTGAATACCGACCGTGAAGAAACGCTGATGTTGAACCCGTAGAGCTCACGCATTGGCCGGCGCAATCTTATGCACCTCGCGATTGGACTTGGCGATTCCAAAGAGAGCGCCAAGAAGCAGGCCGGCAAGCGAACCCAAAGCGAAGTTGGCCGGCTTATTTGGGCGTACAGGAGCCTGGCCGGGCCTCGCGGTATCGACAATCTGAACGTTGATAGCGGTTGGTGCCCCTGCCAGAGCGCTCGATTGATGCTCAAAAGCCTGGTAGTCCTCGGCAATCCGATTTGCAATGGCAGCAGCCTCGTCCGGCAATTGATCAAACACCCGAATCTCCAGCAGGTTGGCCCGCGACACGGGCCTTACGTCCAGGCGTCGCTTCAATAATGCAACCACCTCGTGATGCTTGAGCGGGGCGCCTCGAGAGTAGAGATCCGTCCAGGTCTTCCCCAAATCCAAATCGTTTATCACTTTGCCAAGAACGGTCTCGGATTGGATTAGCTCGATTTCTGTTTGCAGCAAATACGGATCGTAAAATCGATCACGGTCCGGGCTGGTTTCCACGGCTTTCGGCAGCGTTCGACTCAAGACGACGCGGGCCGCACTGACATAGGATTCCTCCATAATCAAAGTCACCGCGGTGGCAATTGCAAAAATGAGCAGGTGAACTGTCAGGAAGGTCTTGATGAATCCGGGCGGGAAGGTGCACTTCTTTACCAGGAGAACAAACATTCCCAGCGCGCCAAAGCCCGAAAAAATACCCAGCGCAAGTTGCCCGGCGACGAGGGTTGAAGTGGTGAGCCATAGAAGCATGGCAAAGCCAATACAGGCGAGAAAGCCCCCAAGCCACGGTTTGCGGGCGAGCATCACTACGAGGAACGCCAACCCGCCGCCAAGCAGCCCAATAAAGACAGTTGCGGGATTTGGGTCGTGCAACGCCATGACCCCGAACTCGAGCAGCAACACCGCCAACCCACCTGCCGCAAACGCGTAGAGCAAAGTACGCTTGGACAGAGTTGGCCGCCCCGCAACTTTACTCGAGCCACCCGCTTTATCGGAACCTCCCTCAGTTGTGCCGGCGTCCCCGGCAACTCCTGAGATGCTCTCGAGGGCGGTTTTTACCTCGCTCACCTGCTGGTACCGCTTCTCCGGATTTTTCTCCAGCGCTTGAAGCACGATCTTTTCGAGCCGCACGTCAATGAGAGTCGTTGTCAGTCCAGGCCTGGAGGAATTGCCCGGCAGTTCTCCGGTGAGCATCTGGTAAAGCACCACGCCAAGAGCAAATATATCGGCTCTATTGTCTACATCAGCGGGGCTCCGGAGTTGCTCGGGCGCCATGTAATTCGGAGTTCCCACGGCCTTGCCCTCCGCGCTGAACCCCTGGCTCCTTGGGCTTACTTCCGCGCGGAACTCCGGGTCGCGAACGTTTCCGATGATTTTGGCCAAGCCGAAATCGGCAACCTTCACCCGACCACGACGATCAATGAGGATGTTCTCCGGCTTTATGTCCCGGTGCACCACTCCCTGGTCGTGAGCGAATTGCAGCGCATCGCAAATCTGCGGCACAATGGAAAGCGCTTCGCGAGGAGCGATCCGACTCCTCTCTAACAAGGCGCGCAGCGTTACGCCGTCGACAAATTCCATGACCAGGTAAAACAAACCCTCGGCTTGGCCGAAATCATACACGGTTACAATTCCTGGATGGTTGAGCTTGGCGAGGGTTTCCGCCTCAATCGAGAATCGTCTGGCGAAGGAGACGTCCTTCTCGCGTTCGGGGGCGAGGATCTTCAACGCGACCAGCCGATTTAAGGACTTTTGACGGGCTTTATACACCACGCCCATTCCGCCGCGCCCAAGGGTCTCAAGGATTTCAAACCCGGGGAAAAATCTGGCGATATCGGCCGGACTTGCTGGACTGGGCTTGGGAGCGGCGGCCGGCCCGGCGGGATCGCCTGATAGCTCCGTTTGCGAAGCCATGTTCATTGCCATGAGGCAATTGGGGCACACTCCGCCAGGAGCCGTTACGGCCAATTCCCTGCCGCATTGGCGGCACTTTGTGGTCGTTGAATCGTTCACATCATTTACTTACCGGGCCTGTGAACATTGTTACAAAGAACATTCAGGTCCCACTGAGGACCCGGGCCAGGTAACTCATTTCATCGTCCAAACTTTCGCCATCCGGCAGGGTTTGGGAGACCTCCTCGCGGTAAATCTCACGGAAGCGCTTTCTCAGCCGATGCACGCAGACCCTGGCATTGGCCGGAGTGATACCGAGACGGGCGGCGGCCGATGCATAGTCGATCTG
>Ga0070738_10005632_pt1 | contig 13750 bp, 9 predicted proteins | sample Coa_R2_2_FD_66446 | JGI IMG/M metagenome (GOLD analysis project Ga0070738, IMG submission 66446) | Surface soil microbial communities from Centralia Pennsylvania, which are recovering from an underground coalmine fire - Coalmine... | ecosystem: Environmental > Terrestrial > Soil > Unclassified ... | reverse complement strand
CAGAACGTCACCCCGAACGAAGGTGTTCGAGAGCATCCGCCCCTCGTTTGCCAACATCATCAATTCTTGAATGACCTCATTTGGTGGCGGTTCAATAACGCTCTGACGATCTGCGATGTCTGCAAGGGCGGACTGATAGGCCAGGCTTGCGGCTCCATAATCGATGCTGCCGTTCGAGGACGGCACTTTGCGTCGTAGATCCCCGATCAGCTTCATCATCTTCCACGGTTGCGCATATTTCATTCCGCTTTCGAGCGTTTCCAGCTGAAGCTTGGGCTCCTTGATCTGGTTGGCCTCTCGTACATGCGCCAGCGCCACCTTGACGCCCACCTCCTTGCGCGTAGACGCCGGACATGTGGGGGAACTCAGAATTGGCTGCGCGGCGGCGATGATGGCACGCAGATCAGGTTGGGGGAGCGCTGCATTGAAGGGAGCGAGTAGCTGTTCGCAATCAGATTGCGCCCAGGATTCCGAAACCGGAGTCAATACCGCGGCCGCGGCAAGCAGGCAGGAGAAGAGAGGTGTCCGAAGCATGGCCCTGAACCCCAAGATCTGAACTGACCTTTTGCGAGGATAATTCATTTTTCTCGCTTGTCGACAGGCGATATGGTCCGCGAGGCGTTGTTCAACCCCTACACGGCTCAGGTCGCATCTTCAGAGCCACGTTCGGTGGCGCCGCGTCATTAATGAAAAGATTAGCCCCCGACCGGACCATAAGCGTATTGCAAAAACCTGTTCCGGGTCCGAGGATGACCCATCTTATCGCAGGGGAGAGACTTGCCGGCAAAGCCATCACAGGTCGTTCGCAGGAGCAATATCGCCAGGGCAACGGCGGGCGAATACGCATTTGCCGCTCTGCTTTGGGTTGTTTTGTCCGCTCTCGTCATTTCTGCCTGGACTTTGCTTTTCGAGGCCTGTTCGCTGACTCTGCCGGGGCATCTGGGTGCGGATTTCTGTTCGCGTCCTGCGAGTCAGGCTGAGCTCATGGACCAACAGGTGCGCAACCGCGAACTGGCGGCCGTTCTGGCCAGTATCAAATCCGATCTTGTCAATCGAGCGCCATGCGAGACCCCGCAACCGTGAGTACTCGATGATTAACGCATCAAATTACGTCTGCGCGACGACCCTGGAAAACTTGATTCTCGCGAAAGGAGCTACAGGCGCCGTGCTCGATCAGTCGGCAAGCATGCTTGCCGAGATCGAGCGCCGCTGTGGCACCGATGTAGCGATGCTGTTCGCGCAGCCGACAATAAAATCGACCACTGGAAGCGCCGTCGTTTCGTGGTACGCTGCGCCGGATGGCTCGCCGCGTCCGTTGGCCAGCTTCGATGCGATCGGTCAACGCCCGTTCGCCGAAATCTTGCGCACGCGGCTCGCGCGTTTGCTTCCCCTTATGGCCGACCCGGTGATCGGTGCGAACATTGGCGCCGCACTGAATATTCGCTCCTTTCAGGACATTTACGTCATGGGGAGCGACGTCGTCATCGTGAATTGGGGAATGTTGCCGCGCGACGTCGTTTTCTCCGAAACGGCCCGCGAAGCGCACTTCCGCAGCACCTTGGGCTCTTTTGCTCCAAGTCATTTTCCAACTCCGCCGTTCGATTTCAATGATGCGGAACGTTTCGCGGCTGCTGTTGTACGTGAGCTTAAGGCTTCCGCAGGGCGCGATTCTGCCGAGGCGCGCGACATCGCCGCTGCAGCCTCACAGGCCCGTAAGGCTGTAAGCGGACCGGCCGAATGGACATCCGCAGCAGTCTCAGCGAGAAAATACCGTCCGTGGGTTCCGCCGCTTGTGGCGTCCGTTCTGGCTGGCGTCGTACTCGGGGTTCTGCTGATCCCCGGCGTTCTGCAAAATGCGACGGTTGTTTCTCCGGATTCCGTTCTGATTGATCAGCAACGGCGCATCGTGCAGGACGTTAATCGCTCGATCGAACAGCAAATTACCGAGTTGAGGAGCAACAGCACTGAACTGGTGTGTCGCGCGCTGCCGGGCACGACCAACGCCACCTATGCTTCCCCAAACCTGCTGCCTCCGCCGGCCCAGAGCATTCCAGTCGCTGCCCCAACACCTGGCGGGCCGACCAACGCCGCCGAATTGGCTGAGAAGGCCGTCGTTCTGGTGCGGGCACAATTTGGCGAGAGCGGCTCAATGGGCAGTGCCTTCTTCATCTCCGACCAGTTATTGGTCACAAACGACCGCCTGGTCTCGGGCCCCGGCGGCCGTGATCCGGCGAGCGTGACGATCGAAAACAAGGCGCTCGGTAAGCGGATTCCAGCAAAAATCCTGGCGCGGACGCATCCAAAACGCCCCGGCGATGTGGATCTTGCATTGCTGGAGGTCTCTGCAAACACCTCGTTGGCTTTCCTCAGGCCTGCCGGACAACCTCAACCAGCGTCAGCGGTCCGCTCAGTGGGATTTCCCGGCCTGAACCTGGATGGCTCTACACGTCCTCAGGCGGTCATCATCGATGGGATTGTCTCGAGCCTGATCGATTTGGACGGACAAAATCTCGTCGCGCACTCGGCTGCGACGGCTCAGGGCACCAGTGGCGGACCGTTGATGGATCTCTGCGGCCGAGCGGTCGGTGTTAATTCCTATTCAGATACCGGTGCGTCGGTCGGGTTTTCCCTGGCGCAGCCCGCCGCCGCACTGCTCGACTTCCTGAAGGCCAGTGGGAAGAATGTTGCGCCGGATAACACGCCTTGCGCGCCTCGCGGCGTCGCCTTCGGAGGATCTGCCTCGGCATCGCCGGCAACATCTGCGCCGCCCGGACCGCCGCAGCGGCCGCGCGGCTGAGAAGCACCACATGGCACGCAGGCTGATCGATTTTACCGAGGACTCCTCGCTCCGGCCGACGATCCCGCCGGCACTTGGCTTTTCTTACATTCGCACACTGGTTGAGCAGCATCTCGGCGCAGAAGCAGCCGCTATGCTCTGCGAGCCGCAAGTCGTACCGCGGGAGGGGCGCCACCAGTGGCTGGCGGAGGCCGCAATCGACGCGTCGCTCATACGACTAGACCGTGCTTCTCCCGACCAAGCAGCGTCGGCCAGACGCAGGCTCGACGAGGTTCGCTCCCGGGCGCGCGCGATCTGGGAGACCCTCAGCTCCGGGAACGAACAGAATCGGCTTCAGGCGGTTGCGATTCTGCGCGCGTTCGAGATTCCAGATGATGCCGAATACGTGTGGTTGCTTGGTGAGCGGCCGCTCCTGGTCGGCTGGGGTCATGAAAAGGTCGATTTCGTTCCGCTGGAGCCGGCGGCGCTCGCGCTGACCTACAGCCGGCGCTTGGCGGACCCTGATCCTGTTATCGCACTCTCGGAGTCCGAACGGGGCCCCGCAACGTTGCAACCGGTGTATTCCCGGGAGGTGCAGCCCAGGACGCGATCGCGTAGTCGGTTCGCAACATGTCTTTGGCTGTTGTTCATCGCTCTCGCCCTCGCGATAGGAGGACTGCTTCTACCAGCTTGCTCAATCCGCCTCCCGGGAACGGATTGGCGCTGGACGTGGACGGCGGCCTGCGTTTCATATGCGCAGAATCCGCTCGCGGAGGTGGTCGCACAAAATCACGCCCTCCAAGAGGCTCTGCGCACCCAGCAAATTGCATTGCTATCACGCGACTTTTGTCCGGCACCTCGTTCGCAATCGGCGCCGCTATCCTCCGTCCCCAGCCTGCCGCCGAGTGTTGATGTCAAAGCTCCGGTTCAAGTCCGACTTGACTGGGACAGCAATGATGATCTCGACTTGGTCGTCAAATGTCCGTCCGGGGGATGGATCTCGCCGTTACGTCAACACCTATGGGACGAAAGTTGTGGCGACGGCCGGCGCGACCTTGATGCAAATTACAAGATGATAAAAAGGGATTACCCTACAACGGAGCACATCAGCTGGCACGACCTTCGGCCGGGCAATTATCGGGTGATCGTCTGGCCGGCGAACACCGGCTCGGGCAACCCGATTCCGTTTCGTGTCGCGTTAACATTGTTCGGGCAAACGCAAACCTGCACAGGTGAGGTGATTTGGGATAATACAAGAGGGGAGGGATATGTCGCTTACATCATCGACTTTGACCCTAGTCGGCCAGTCCCCTCCTGTAACGCGAGCCCGACCGCAGAGGGCCATCTTGAATCCTGCACAACAGCGTGCGGAAAGGAATGAGACGTCGGTGGTGCACGGCTGCCGGCTCCGCGCGTGTGATTAACCATCACGCTATCAACGCCCCCGACGGATGTGTCGCGGCTCGACCGGTGAATGGTCGCGATTCGGGCCCAAGGGCCATGCTCCTGCAGAGCCGTGCAAACCCTCCGAGATTACTCGCGGTTAGCTGGGCGAGAAGTGTGTTGTTGATTGTTTCGCAACAGTCCCTAAGATCGACCGGCACGGGCACTCGGGGCAGAATTTTGAGGTAATTGTTGAAGGGGCCAATGTCCGATTTGAATACGCTAGCGAGCTGCAAGCTGGTTCCGTTCAGCGGGGTTCAGTTCTATGTCACCACGTTCGACCGCGATGCCAGCGGGCCATTCAGCAAGAATTTCTATGTGGTGCAACAACGCGTCCGCGCTGGCGGAGTCGAGGAAGTCCACCTCTCGCTGAAGCCCGACTGGGATGACGACAATCCGGATGAACAGATCGACCCACCCGCCGAATATGAGTACGAGTCGATTTCCAAGTTGAAGTCCTACGAGGCGTTTGTCGGCGAATGGATGCCCATCCCTTTGCTGAAGGTACTTGGAGAGTCCCCGCGAGGGACCAGGTTCGATGTCGGTCCCACCAACTGGGCGCGAGTGCTCGTGACGCCGCACGAGCCGGACGCATCCGCCAGAGAGGCTGCCAAATTCGACGTCATCTACGCGTTTGACACCCAGGTCGCTCGCGAGCCTCCGGACAACACGATCTACATCGCCCCAACCGAGACAGACGCGTGGCAGGAGGTGGCTTTTCGATTTGCGCCCAAGATAGGCGAGGTAAGCCGCTTCCTGCGCGACGAGCGACGGTTCGACAATGAGGGAAGATCCGAGAAAGTGGACGTACAGCGCTGGGTATCCGCGTGGGTCGAGCGGGTATTCGAGCGGTATCAGCGCGGCCTGCGCCGGGGCAGGTTGCCGGACGAGGAGGAACGAAGCAAGTGGCCGATCCAGGCCTGGTGCCGCTACATGGCTTTCGTGCAAATGCTGGCCAAGTTCGCGCCACCGCCCGAGATCCGATTTGCCGATACCTTCTCGGGGGATGTGGCATTCCGCAAGCGCCACGACAACGTCAGCGACCAAAGCCGTAAGCCGGTCGATGTATCCTTGGTGCTCGACATCGGTAATAGCCGTACCTGCGGGATCCTGATCGAGAGACTGCCGACGGCTCTCACGAAGGCCACGCTGGGCGACGCGATGCTGTTACGGCTTCGGGATCTCGCCCGACCGCACCTGACCTACAGCGAAACCTTCGAAAGTCACGTCGAACTCGCTCAACCCCGCTTCGGAGAGGATGACCTGTCGGAGCAGTGCCGCGCGAATGCCTTCCTGTGGCCGAGCATCGTTCGTGTTGGTCCCGAGGCTGTCCGCCTGCGCGACCAGGCCGAAGGAACGGAAGCGCTAAGCGGATTGACCAGTCCAAAGCGCTATCTGTTTGACGTTACGGCGCAGCAGCAGCCGTGGCGTTTTCAGCAAGCCGATTACGAAAGGTTGGGCGGCCCTCCACCACTTGACACTATCGTGCGCAACTATGTCGGGCCGCGTGGAGACGTGAAGCGGCAGATCAACGCCGAGTCCGCATTTTACAGAAAGAAGCTTAGTTATCAGCACGAGAAGATCGACATATCGGGCTATCCGCAGCGCCTATCATTCTCCCGTTCATCGATGTTCACGTTCATGCTCGCTGAGATCATCTGGCAGGCGTTCACGATGGTCAACAATCCGCAGCTGCGTGCGACACGTCCCGAAGCCGACACGCCAAGGAAGCTCATGCGGGTGATTCTTACGCTTCCGACCGCCATGCCCATCACCGAACAGCAGATCCTCCGCTCGCGCGCGCTTGCCGCTGTAAAACTGCTGTGGGATTTGACCGGTTGGACCCAGCATCGTCCCCCCGGAGTGGAGGAGCCGGAGATACAGATCTCACTCGATGAAGCGAGCTGCGCACAGCTCGTCTATCTCTACGGAGAAATCACGGAGCGCTTTGCGGGCGATGCGAATGCATACTTCGACCTAGCCGGCAGAACGCGGCCAAGGCCGGTCGAGGGAGATAAGGCCAAGTCTCAGAGCGAACCCGAGCGTTCGGTGCGAATAGCCAGCATCGACGTCGGAGGCGGCACGACCGACTTGATGGTCACGACGTACTTTGTTGAAGCCGGCAAGGCACTGGTGCCTTTCCAGGTCTACCGTGAGGGATTTCGAATTGCAGGCGATGATCTGCTGCGCGACGTTATCGAGAGAAGTATCGTGCCCCTGATCGAACAGCGGCTGATCGAGTGCGGCTTGCATGGGGCTCGCGAATTTCTCAATCGCTGCTTCGGAATAGACCGGGTGGACATGAGCGAGCTCGACCGGCACCTGCGGCGTCAGTGCGTGACGCGGGTTCTGCGCCCAGCCGCGATTGCTATCCTTCAAGCCGCTGAAAATGCCGATTGGGCCGACGAAGTGCAGACAAAGAGCCTGACATTGCGTGATATGATCGTGGCTGCGGGCGCCAGAGTGGACGATCCGGCGGCAGGTCGTGCGATTCGGTATGTCGACGATGCGGCCAGGAAGGAAGGTGCGAGGGATTTCTCGCTGCTGGACACGCAGATGGATATTCCGCTGCTGGATGTGCGTAACGCGGTCGGAGCCATATTTGGCGATATTTTCGATAATCTGGCTGAGATCATCGAGCATCTCGATTGCGACCTTGTTCTGTTCGCTGGTCGGCCGTCCCGGTTGCCGGCTTTGGTCGAACTGCTTGTGAACAAGCTGCCGATCGCGCCTCACAAGGTGATCGCGTTGGGAAGCTATCAAGCCGGCCCGTGGTACCCATTCGCGTCGCTGCAAAATTTTACAATCAGCGATCCAAAGACAGTGACGGTCACGGGAGCAATGTTGGCCCAGCTCGCGCAACGCGACATCGAGAACTTCACCGTATTTTTGGATCGGCTAAAGCACCGGTCCTGCGCCCAGCAGATCGGAGTGCTCTCGGGGACAGGTCAGCAGCTGAGAACGGCTGACATAAAGTTCACGTTCGACCCGAACCGTCCGCCGGGTATGCCGGAAACCGCGACGTACTCCTATTATGCTCCCGTACGTCTGGGTTACCGGCAGATACCATTCGATCGCTGGGTGGCGACCCCGCTCTACTTGCTACGTCTGCTCGACGACGGAAAAATACCCAAGCCGGTCGAGGTGGAACTCGCGAGAGGGAGCTTCGACGACTCCGAAGACTTCGCGAGTACGGAGGCCGCTAGGGAAGAGATTCGGATCGTATCCGCCACGTCCGCCGCCGGCGCCGACGTCACAAAGAACATGGTGTTGGAGCTCAATACGATGAAGGGCGCGGGCGGTTACTGGCTTGACACGGGACTGCTGACGATTGGTTGAACCTGATGACGCAAAAACAGGAACTAGTGGCGGCATGCGCTGACACAAGCAGAGCCATCACGGAGGCTTTGGGATGGGTCAGGAACGACGTGAATGCCCGTCGAATAAGCTCAGTGAGATCAACGCTCGATCGCGAACTCCGCCGGTCGTTCATTGAAGCCGATCGTTTGGGAAAGGCACTCGAGCGCCCAATGTGCGTCGGCGTCTTCGGTCCTAGTCAGGCGGGGAAGTCCTATCTTATTTCCGCGCTCGCACGGCGGGAAATGGAGCGGGTACTGGTTGCGTTCGACAACATGCCCGGGCTCGATTTCGTGCGTAAGATCAACCCGGAGGGCGGCCGGGAATCTACGGGGCTGGTCACGCGATTCTCAATGCGTCCGGTTACAACTCCATCGGGCTATCCGGTCGCAGTGCGGCTGCTGTCGCAGGCCGATGTCGTTAAGATATTGGGCAATACCTATCTCCTGGACTGCGAGCTCGACGACGAAGTCATTCCGGACGAAAGCGATTTGAACGCGCTTGTCGCAAAGGCGCGGACAATGAGGGCAAGCTCACCCGGGCTCAGCGAAGAGGACTTTTGGGACATTCGAGAGTATTTCGAGCAACGGCAATTCAAGGGCGAGCCCATTATGCGGCAGCTCTCGGCCATCGGTTATTGGGACACGCTACAAGAGCTTGCACCAACGCTATCGACCGAAGGCCGCAGCCTGCTGTTTAGCATGCTCTGGGGGCGCATCACCGAGTTTACCAGCGTCTGCACCCGACTCTGCAAAAAGCTGGACGAACTTGGCAACGCCGCAGACGCATTCTGCACAATTGAATCGCTAGTGACCCGAAACGGAGATCGCTTCGATCGCCGGTTGGACAGCATCGTCAACGTCGTCACCCTCAACACGCTGAGCAACCCCGAAACTGAATCGGTGGAGGTATGCACTGCGGCCGGAAGGAAGACTAAGTTAGCGCGGGCTGATCTCACCGCCCTTGTCGCCGAACTGCACCTTTCACTGTGCGCACGGCCTTGGGACTTCTTCGACCATACCGACCTGCTGGACTTCCCCGGTGCGCGCAGCCGGTTGCGAATACCTGATGTCAGGGCGTTCTTGAAGACAAGTGGCTCCTCCGACGCAGCCGCGCCTCTCGCAGACTTGTTCTGCCGGGGCAAGGTTGGTTATCTGTTCGAGCGCTACAATTTTGAACGAGAAGTCACTAGCATCCTCCTCTGCATGGGCCCCGGCCCCGCAGAGGTCCGAACCTTGCCGACGATGGTCAAGGATTGGATTGATGTCTCTCATGGAGAAACGCCGGCGGCCCGTGCTGCGAGTGAGACAGCGCTGTTTTTTGTACTGACCAAGTTCGATCGTGAGTTCGAGCAGGCGGCTGGACAATCCGACGATTCTTCCCAGCGGTGGACCACCCGCCTTGAGAGTTGCCTGACGAAGTTCTTCGGGCAGGCCCATGATTGGCCGCGCGAATGGAAACCAGGGCGTCCATTCGACAATCTTTACTGGCTGCGCAATCCGAATGTGTTTTCGCCGCAGATTCTCGATTACGATGCGACGCGAAGGGAGGTCGGCATTCGAGACGGCGAGAGGGGCCGGCTTGTAAAGCTGAGAGACGAGTTCCTTGAAAATGCTGAGGTCAAGAAGCATTTCCACGACCCGGGAAAGGCCTGGGACGAAGCCTTTCGGCTCAACGATGGCGGCGTAAGTTATTTGGCCGATTCGCTCCGGCCAGTCTGCAACCCGGACATCAAGCTTCGGCAAATCGAAGCCCGGCTTGGAGTCCTGCGCGGTCGTATCCGCGACCTGCTACAACCTTATTTCGTACCGTCGGCTCCGGGCGAGCGCCTGCAACAGCGTATCGCGGTATACCACACGCTTGTGCGAGCTATCGACGAAGCCGACCAACGCGATCGCCTCGGAAGCTTGATCCGCCGGCTCGGAGTTGAGCAGTCCGCTCTTTATCAGGCAATTCGAGCTCGGATCGCAATCCAGAATCCGGATCACGTTCGCAAGCGCGGCGACCCTGTCGGCACAGACGACGGGGCGCGCTCAAGTGCACGCATGCACAAGTCCGATCAAGCGGCGAAAGCGGCCATCGAGTGCTGGACCCAAGGCCTATATGAGTTGTCGCAAGACCGGTTCTTTCCGCAAGCCGTTGGCGTCGATAGTTCCGCCCTTTCGGAAATTAGGGATGAATTGATCGCGACTGAACGTCGTCGCAATCTTCGCGACAAGGTCGCCGAGCGTATTAGGGCTTCCAGTCTGGCGACCGATAAGCCATCCACCTTCGCCGACAAAGCGAGCATCATCGCCGGCCAGCTAATCAATGGATTCGTGGCCAGCTTTGGCAGCAAGTTGCCGCCTCTTCTAGCTACAGCTCCGGCACCGGAGCCGCGCACCCGACGAGGCGCTTTGGAGAAGCTCTTGGGCAAACAGGCCGTCCCGGCGGAATCGACCAGCGAGCCCTCGCAGATCTCGGAGGTGCGCGATGAGCTAGTGCGCGCACTTCGGTTTGATGGATCGGTCGAGGTGATCTTTCGTCAACATCCGCCAAATCCGACTCCAGAGACGCTTTCCGCCGAGCCAAGCGCGTTTCGCAGCCAGTACCTTCTTGATTGGGGCCTGGCGATGGAGGATGCGATGCGCGCAAACGTGGAAGGTGGAGTCATCGGGTCGCCCGAGGAGCGCGCGCAGAATGAAATTCTCGGCCGCGTGCTGGGGCAACTTGATGAAGCTGCTGCCGTGTGAAAGGCATATGAGGATGCTGCGAGCGAGCGGCGCACAAGTTGATGGAAACCTGCGATGGCTAGTGTTCGCGAGCTGATTGAAGCAGGGCCGCCGCCGTACGAGAACGAGCGCGCGCTCGTCGTGCTGGACGAGGCGACTGAAGCCGAGCTCGAACTCTCGTTTTACGACTATCAACAAGGTCGGTTCATCGCCTCCAACGGGTTGACGAACGAGCCGTATTTTTTCAGCGCGTCCTTGGTTCGGAAGGGCGGCAAGCAAGGTTACCTGGTCGGACCTGAGGTGACGCGCTCCCTTCGGCATCGGGCGCTTGTGGGAATCGCATCGCGCGACGGCCCCCTTGGTGACATACCAAGCGATGTCCGCGCGTACAGGACAGTTGGGCACGGAGCGACGATCGATATTCGGGTGCCGGAACCGATCGCGGTCACCAGGCCGAGCCTTGGGACCGGAAGTGACCGCGGTACTGGCGCCGAAGCCGACGCAGTTGCAAGTGTCGGCAAAGATCGCGCCGGAATGGGCGAGACGTCGGAGTTGGCGGCCACGAAGTCCGAACCTGAATCGGGGCCCGAGGAAAAGGCTCAGCGCACTCGCAGGCTCGCATTCGCGACAGGTTTTCTCGCCCTGCTGCTGATCATCGCCGCGCCGTTCGGTTTGGCGAAGCTGGACTGGTACGGCTTTGTCGTTAGCGTCAGTGGACCGCTGGAGTTTTCTGAGAACCCGCGGAAGTCGATTGCGGAGACTGTGACGTTCACGCCTGAATATACGACCGTCGAAATCCGCAGGGCATTTTGGGCAAGACCATTCGAGGGTTGGTGGATAAGTGAAAAACCGCCAGCCGAGATCGAAATGGATAGTGCCACGTCATGGCTGAGCAAGGATGACCAATCGAGAGGCGACAAGATCATCATGGCTTTGCGCCCGAAAGCACCTGCCTCGACGAGCGCAACACGCACTGTCCACTCGCAACTGACTTTCCGCAACAAGGACACGGGCGCGGTGTTTGACAGGCGCGATGTAAGATTGAGGTTGGCGGAACCAGTCGGAAACTTGAGCCTGGGAGGATCCGACCCCGTCGTCTTTGTCGGCTTCAGAGGTGGCTCTTTCAATCCCGAACTTACGCAAATCGCTCTGTCCGCGACTGGAAACGACGTCCGTTGGTCAGCGCAGGACATCCCGTCGTGGATTGCGCTGACTGGCGGGCCCACGGGAAAGCTCAACAAGGGCAGTTCCGTCACGCTGACGCTTACGCCTCGGGCGGCCAATCTTGCGCCCGGCACTTACGATGCACGGCTCGGCTTTCGTGATGAGGAAACCAACATCGCCGCGCACAAGTCTGTACGCCTCGTCGTCATGGATCCAGCCTACGAATGTGATCGACGCAGTGCGTTCCGGTTCGATCCAGATCGCCCTCGGACGGGTCCATTCCTAGCCGATCCAGCCCAGTTGTCAGCCGACGATCTGGAGCTCGCGACCCGCGCCTGCGCCGCTGCGTTCCAGGGCGATTCCTCTGCGGCTGGCCGGCGCTTTATTGCCGAGATGGGCCGCGCATTTGCCATTCGCGCAGTGCACTTGGCCAGATCGGGCGCTGACACCGAGGCGCACTCAGCAATGAGCAACGCCATGCGACTTTGGCAGGAGGCGGCGACCAAAGGATCGACGTCTGCAATGAGCCTTCTCGGATCCTATTGGGCGGGGCTCTATGATAATGAGATCGATCCTCCACCGGCAGGCAAGTGCCGAAGCGGGCCAGCCAAATTCTCCTTCACGGTCCCAGATCTTAGAATGGCAATGGATTACTGGGAGCGCGCTGCCAAGGCCAATCCACCAAGCGTCGAGGGGATGTCTGACTATGGAAAGCTGCTCGTCGCTGCTCCCGACTTCTGTCCTCCACGACCGGACTTGCAGAATATTCAGGAAGGCATATCGTGGCTGAAGCGGGCTGTCGACCGTGGCAATGTCGAGGCCGCGGCGTTTCTTGGCGAACTTTATTACCGCGGACGAGCTCCATCTTCGACTGCGACTAACGACAGCTTTCCTAAAGACGTCGATGAGGGATCGCGATGGCTTGCCATCGCATGCAAGGGCGGCGACATCCGCGCCAAAGACTTTGTTAACAGAATGATTAGTTCAACAAAAGAAATGGACCAGGCAAGGCGTCCACCAGGCTGTTGAAATCGTGATTCAAGCCCAGACTGTTTGCGACCTATTTTATCGGTCTGCGTTTGAGGCACGTGTATTCCAGTTGGTGAACAGCTAGCCCAAGACCCTTCTGATGCATGTTCATTTGTGTGCAGGCTCTCAATGCGGCGAAAGGGGCGTCTGATGAGAGTTTACGTCAGAACACAGATCTGCAAGTGGACGGTGGGGATGCTCATGTTTATCGCTCCAGCTATAGGCGAGCCGCGCGACGTAGCCCCCATTTTCTCACTCTCGCAGCTAGAAGGCGCCAACATTCATTCGACGTTGGTTACCGAGATCCAGACAAAGCAAGCAACTGGTTCAGAGGCGCCAGCAACCGCGGAGATCGAATGGAACGTTGCGTTCGGGGCCGGCGGAAAAATCAGCTGGAGTTATCTGCCGGTGATCCGGACGGGCCGTGTTGACCAGAAGGGCGCCACGATCGCCGGTACATCCGGTTTGGACGAGGTTTGGCATACAGAAAACGGTGATGCCATGTGGCAGTTCAGGGATGGGGAATTGATATTTGTGCAATCCTACCAGGGCGGCGCCATGAGGCTCATCATTGCCCTCAAACAGGATGGGCCAAACCTGGGGTGTGTTGCTACCAACGTGTTTGCCCGCGAGGGAGACAAGGGTGACCTTATGATCAATTTTCCCATTGACGGTACCCCGATTACGATTTTGAGTTGGAAGCAGGTTTCGTCGAATTGCGAGGTGACGTCGCTAGCAACTGCCTTCGATGGACTTTGGCTAACTGCAGTTGTTTGTGAAAAACAGGGGGATGTTCTTGCCTATTCATACCGATTCATCGGACGGGTAAAGAATGGTGTCTACCACGGCGAGGTTGGAGAAGGCGGAAGACCTGGCTGGGCCACTTACGACGGAACGATCGACCGCGATGGCACTGTGGAAATAGTTGTGAAGGGCCTCACCGGCGGCGACAGCAGATATACCGCCGGCCATATCCAGCCGGGTAAGCGATGGTCAGCGGCCTTTGCAGGCCATTTTGAAGGATCAGGAGGAAGTGCGCTACGGGTCGTGGGTCGAACCTGCCATGCGGAATTCATCAAGCAGTGACAGGGCATTCCCTTGTCCTTGCTGCGAGCGTGGCCGACAATCTATCAATCAGCTGTCACCCGGTTGCTTGGAAAGGTGGCATCACTTTCCAGCCGGCTCGAGCTGGCGTATTTTGGCTTAGCTCGGGAATTCGCTGCCCAAGGGAGATGAAATGGCCGAAGATCATCAGCAGCGGCGCCTAGCC
>Ga0070738_10005631_pt1 | contig 13754 bp, 9 predicted proteins | sample Coa_R2_2_FD_66446 | JGI IMG/M metagenome (GOLD analysis project Ga0070738, IMG submission 66446) | Surface soil microbial communities from Centralia Pennsylvania, which are recovering from an underground coalmine fire - Coalmine... | ecosystem: Environmental > Terrestrial > Soil > Unclassified ... | reverse complement strand
CGCCCTGGCCGGGCGGTCGTTCGCCGCGTTCGCGGCCCTGCAACGGCACCTGGCGAAGTGGATCGTCGAGGTCGCCGACCGACGTATTCACGGCACGACGAATGAGCAACCGATCGTCCGATTCGATCGCGACGAACGCCAGGCATTGCGGCCCCTGCCGGCCCGGCCCCTGGCGAGCCGGACGCGGCGACTGGATCGACGCGTGAGCGCAGATTGCTTCGTGGATATCGACTCCATCCGCTACAGCGTGCCGCACCGCCATGTCCGCGAGCACGTCCAGGTGGTCGTGGGGCTCGACCGGGTCGAGGTCTGGCTTCGTGGGGCGTGCATCGCCGGCCATGTCCGGTCGTTCGAGCCGGGCGCGTGGGTCCGCGACCCGGCGCACTTCGCGGGCCTGTACCGCCCGGAGGCGACCGCCCCGACGACGCGGGCGACCCCGCCGGGACCGGATCCGACGGCGCGGCCGTTGTCGGCCTACACCGCGATCGTGGAAGGGGGCCGGCCATGAGCATGGACCTCGACCCGGTGGAGCAGCGGGTGACGAACGCATTGAAGCGGCTCCAATTGACGCACCTGCGCGAGACCCTGCCGGCGGTCCTCTCGGAGGCGGCCAGGGGGTCGTGGACCTACCTGGAATTCCTGGACCGGGCGCTGCAACGCGAGGTCGACTCGAAGCAGGCCAAGCGGGTGCGGATGGCGCTGCAGATCGCGCACTTCCCCTGCGTGCGGACGCTGGAGGAGTTCGATTTCGCGGTGCAGCCGTCGGTGGACGAGCGACTGATCCGGGAGCTGTCGACGGGGAATTTCCTGGCGCACGGCGAGGCGGTCCTGCTCTTCGGCGCGCCGGGGGTGGGGAAGACTCACCTGGCGATCGGGCTGGGCCGAAAGGTCGTCGAGCAGGGTCATACGGTGCGGTTCACGACGGCGACGGGCCTGTTGTCGGTGCTGGGCAAGGCGGAGTCGGAGGGGTCGCTGGCGGAGAAGCTGACCGAGTTCGCCAAGCCGCGGCTGTTGATCATCGACGAGCTGGGATACCTGCCGTTCGAGCGCCGGGCGGCGCACCTGTTCTTCCAGTTGGTGAATCGCCGATATGAACGGGGGAGCCTGCTGATCACGACGAACCAGCGGGTGTCGGAGTGGGGGACAGTGTTCGGCGACGAGGTGCTGGCGACGGCGATCCTGGACCGGCTGCTGCACCACAGTCACACCTTGATGATCACCGGCGAGAGCTATCGGCTTCGCGAGAAGCGCCAGTCGGGCTTGTTCCGCACGGGGCCGGCGGCGGCGGTCCCCGAGCCGGAAGGACCGCAACGCAAGCGACCGGAGAAGTCACGGTAATGTGCCGTGACGGCGGTGTTCGGAATGACACGGAGGCTGTGGGGTTCTGTTCAGGTGCAAGGGGGTCAGAATTAGTGTCGCCTGACACTTGACGTAGTCCTGGATCGTCTCTTGTTCGGCCTCGACGGCGTCGAGACCTCGGTCGATGCAACCGGCCAAGCGGCCCAGTTGCTGCTCCGCGAACCCCCTTTTTTCTCGTCCAGGTTGCGCTGGATCGATTCCCGAACCTCATCCAAGGCCGCGGCCATCCGCAGACCGGCCGGCTGGAGCGGTCCGCCCTGATCATCGTTGAGGATGCCGCGCACGGCCGCGCAGTAGTCGAGCACCACGGCATCGGCCGGGTCGGTCGCCGGCGAGGGCGCGTCCGCCGGCCCCGCGGTGACCGGCATCGTGGCCCCGGCATCGTCGCCGGTCGCGGTCCCCGAGGCTGCAACACCGGCCCGCTTGAGCACGGCCTGTTCGATCTTCCGCAGGCCGCGCACCTTCTTGCGCATCTGGACCTTGGTGTGGCTGTCGGCCTCCAACACGGGCTTGGCCACGTCGCGGAGGAAGTGGTTCTGGCAGTAGCGGTGCGGCACGTCGGGGAACTCCGCCGCGATCCCACTCACGAAGGCCTCTTGTCGGTCCGACAACCACAGCCCCACCGGCTGGCCCAGCGCTCTGGCCCACTCCTTGGCCTGAGCGATCAACCGCCGCACCTCGGGCGCCGTCGCGGAGATCAACGCCTCGGCGAACCAGACCCGCTTCTGGGTCAGCTCCCGGACCACGTAGAGGGTCTCGTGCCCCTTCTCGGGCTGAAGGCCGTCGATCGAGAGGATGATCTCGTCCACCGATTCGTACTGCCGCCGCAGGATCTCGGGGTCCTGCTGTCGCGCGGCGAGCATGATTTGGTAATGGCGGATATACCGGGCCAGGGAGTCCACCGAGAGCGCGATGGCGTATTGATCCCGCAGTTCCGCCTGGATCTGGGAGGTCGCCCAGTGCCGCGAACAGCGGCGATGACCGATCCAGCACAGGACATCCCAGCCGATGGCCCATTTGGGCAGAGCGATGGTGACTTCCAGCTCCGGGCTCTTGGTCGCGGCGTGGCCGGAGCAGGTGGGATCGGGACAGTGGTTGAGCTTGCAGACCAGTTCCACCGGCCCCTCCAGGGTGTGGAAGTGCCGGTAGCGGTGGTCGCAGATATGCATCATGCGCCCGCAAGATGGGCAGTCGCGCTTGAGGACATCGAGTTCCCAGCGCGTGAAATCGGTATCCTCGGGCCAGGCGTAAGGCATCCTGCCACCTCCGTGCTGTGGCGCGATCCATTGATGAGGTCAACCAGCCAAGAGCTTACACCCGCGACGCCCGGACTTCTAGCCCTCTCGCCGACCGTTGAATATAAATAGGGACTTAATATGAATAATTTGTTGACCGTGGCCTTCGAGGCCCATAATTCCGAGAAGAACCATCATCGCCGTTACCAGGTGACGGTGGGCCGTGACCTGCTCGACGACTGGACGGTGACGATCAACTACGGCCGGTCTGGCAAGGGCGGCAGGGAATTACGGTATGCCGCATCCGAGGCCGACGCAATCCGGGCGATCATCCGCGACCGGCTGCGGCGTCGCCTCTCGGCGCCCAAGCGCATCGGCTGCTCCTACCGCTTGGCGGCTTTCAACGCCGCACCGGGCCTGGATGCCTCGTCCTGGTTGCCCGAAGACGTGATGGCCAGGTTCTTCCAGGCAGCGTGACAAGTAAGCGGGCACGGGCAAGTATAATTGGGCAGCGGCGTTGCGGGGTGGTGTCCTAGTTGTACTGAACGGCCGGGAAGGTGATCCATTCCTCGAGCGACCAGACATGATCCGCCAACCCAGCCGCCATCGCCGGGGTCCGCTGCCGCCAGCGGCCGTCCTCCCCCTTGACCCGCAGCGTCCGCACCGGCCAGCAGAAGTTGTACCGATACGCCGTGAAGTAGGTCATCGCCTCGTGCACCTGCCAGTCCTTGCTGAAGCGATAAGTCCTCCGAGATTTCCGGGCGTTCTGGCCCCGGTCGGTGGCATGCCGCCGCTCCACGAACGAGGTGTTGATCGTCCGGCTGCACACCGAATCCTTCAGGATCTCCTCGACCGCCGCCTCATCCCCCAGGACCACCGCCCGCCGGATCGAGACGACCCGGCCACCCTTCCGCTCCTTGCACACCGTGGCGTACACCAACCCCGGGGCCAAGCGCCGCCGGGGGGCCACCCGCGGGCGGCCGGGCCGGCGCGGGCCACCGGGGCCCGGATCCGGCTCGCTGTAGGCCTCGACGATCGCCGGCTCGTAGGGGGCGTGCTCATCGCTGGTGAACGAGCCCGGCGGCCGACCCCCCAGGCGGTCCTTGACCTCGCCGACGACCTCGCGGGCGCTCTCGCCGTCGCGCGCCCCGGGGACGACGGCCAGGACGAGCTTATGCTCGGGGTCGAAGGCGACGTGATCCCAGTAGTCCCCCTTGTGATCGTCGCCGGGGTCGGCCGGATCGCAGTTCTTCTGCTTCTTGCCGACGAAGGCCCACATCTCGTCGAGCTGGACCTCGCGGGTCCGAGGGGGAAAAAGCCACGAGCTCGTCATGAGCGTCGTGGGCGTGATCACCGGCGGCGCGGGCCAGCCGGACGACGGTGTCGCGATGGGCGCCGACCAGGCGGCCGGTCTGGCGGATGCCGTTGCCCTCGGCGAGGTGGTGGAGGATGGCCGCGGCCTTCTCCTCGGGCATCCGGCAGTCGAATAGCGGGGTGCCCTTGCGCTCGGAGAAGCGGGCCTTGCAGGCCTTGCAGTACAGCAGTCGGATGCGGTCATCCTTGCCGTAGCGGTCGCAGACGGAGAGGTTGCCGGCGTCGCGCCGCCCGTGCAGGGGGCATCGGGGATTCTGGCAGCAGAAGCGAGAGAGGTCGTCCATGGCGATGGGGCATCCCGACGGACGGGATGGGTCGAGGTCCAGGGGATCGATAAAGAGGTGCTGGACATTCTACGACGCCTCGTCGCCCTTTGTTCAGTAATCCTGGGACACCACCCGTTGCGGCAATGGCGGAAAAACTCCATGGCGGAAAAACTCCCAGACCGGCCCATGATCGGTCATGGATCTTACGGATTCAAATGCCGCAATAATGAGCAGGGAACATTTGCATATTTCAACCGACTTTCCTCGTTGCATGGATTCAAGCCGGCGATCCGGTTGGCCCCTGCCATCGGAAGTCCCGCTTCGGCAGCCGGTCGATTCCGGGAAGAAGGACCCCGTGGGTGTGCCGCCCTGGTGTCGAAGCCCATCCGGTGAGGCGCCTCTTCGCGGTCCTTGTTGATACGAGGAGTTGAGTGTCCTATGTTCCCTGTAGTGCTCGCGCTCGGCCGTTCGCCAGTCCCGTGTCGATCGAGGGGTCGCTCGTGCAACCCACGGGCACGGAGTGTGCGCGATTCGCGACGCCGGGCATCGCTCCCGAGGGTCTTCGACTCGTCCGAGGAGGTAACGTTCCATGAATTGGCGCATCGGGCGAAGGGATTGACCGGATCGTCGGCGGATATCATCCCGGTCCCCGATCATCAAGCCTACGGAAGTGGCTTCGAAGATATGCCAAGATGCGTCCCGAAGCTCGAAGGACGGCAGGAGGATCGGCTTCCGGCCAACCCACCGGCTCGATCAGACCTTGCGCCATCGACCATGAGCGTTATGGCTCTAATATCTTTTGTTCTGTGTGAGTTGCAAAGTGGTGGTGCCCCGGGCTGGTCCATATTCCGGACGCCGTCGAACCGCGAGGGGTCGCCTGCTCGTCCCCCGATCCGGAAGCGATTTAGGCAAATTATGACCAAGCAACATCATCAAGCCTGTTTCGATTCCTGAGGAGATCGATCGTGAATCGGACCTCGCACGGTCGGCGGTGGCGGATCATCTGGCTTCTGGGTATCCCCGGCCTGATCGTCGGTGGGGAGGCTCGAGCCCAGTCGCACGAAGCCGCTAAGCGCTCGTTCGCGGAGTTGCTCGGCCGGAGGGGGAGGGTCGCGCGCGAGGCGGGCGCCGCAGGCGGGTCGTCCTTCGCGGGGGCCTCGCGTGACGCGTTTTCCCATGCCGCTCGCCGTAGGCGACATCAGGCTTCCGACTTCGATGGGCTCGCCGCCGCAAGTCCGCTAGCCCCGTCCGGGTACGGAGTGGGCCGCGACGCCTTCGTCGAGACCATGTATGAGGAGACGTTCGGGCGCGCCGCCAAACATCGAGAGCTCGATCGCCTGACGAAGATGCTGGCGTTCGGGATGAGCCCGCAAACCCTCGCCTTGATCCTCTGGCGTTCCCCGGAGCACCGTGCCCTGCGTCGCGCCGGACGCGCCCCCACGATCCCGTTCGGCCGAGCCTATCGGAATGCCATGGCCGCCGGGTGGCAGGCGCGTCGAGGGTTCTTCGTGACCCCATAGCCGCCAGCCGACGGGCTCCTCCGGAGTTCTCATCGGGCCTGGTCGTGAGATTGCTTGTCCATCCCGAACCTAACCCATCCGGAGCCGTGGCCGATGCAGCGCTCGAGCGAGGCGATCCTCCTGGCTATGGTCATCCTGGCGCCCTGGGCGTACGGGGCGGTGGAAGCCTGGGCAGAGCTGGGCCTGTATGGCGGTATCGTCCTGGTCACAGTCCTGGGTATCCGATCCCTCCGAGATCCGAAGTGCTGGTCACGGCTCGGTGGCCCGCCGAGCCTCGCCCTGGGAGCATTGACCTTACTGGCCTGCTTCCAGGCGACTCCCCTGGGCGACGATACCTCGCGATGGATCGCGCCTTCGATCGCCTCCGGTTCGGGGCTTCTCCCCGATCGGCCGGAGCGCATCAGGGGGGACGACAGAGAGCCGGTCCCTTTCCCGTCGCCAACCATCAGCCTGGACCCCGATGCCTCGCTCCAGATGGCATTGCGCCTGGCGGGGGCTTGGCTGCTGTTCCAGGCGGTGTCCGGCCTAGGCGGCGGCACCGCCGCGCGGGCGTGGTTCGCACGGATCATCGTGATCAATGCCGCCCTCCTCGCCCTCTTCGCCATCGTCCAATCCTTGACCTGGAACGGCTGCATCTATTGGGTCCGCCCCGCACCGGTGTCCTCCCCCTGGTCGGTGGGGGGGCCCTTCATGAGTCACAATCACCTGGCCGCCTATCTCAACATGGGGCTGGGGCTCGCCCTGGGATCCCTCTTATCCGAGAGCCCGCGCGACTGGCTCCGCCGGGATTCTAGGAAAATGGGGGCGGCCTACGCCGCGGCGACCATCACCGCCGGTCTCGTGGCGTGTCACTCTCGGAGCGGGTTCCTCGGCCTGCTCGTCGCCGGACTCGTGCTCATCCTCTGCTGGCGCAGGCGCCCGGCGGCTTCCTGGACCGGGCTGGCCGTCGTGCTGGTGACGGCCGCGTTGTACCTGGCGATCCTGGCGCCTACCTCGTCCTTCGGCGCGCGGCTGGCCACGATCCTCGATCCCGGAGATGAGGGCTATCGAACGCGCCTGGAGGTCTGGCGAGGGGCGATCCGGGCCTGGTGGGAACGGCCCGTCTGGGGCTCGGGATTCGGGAATTTTCCCATCGCCGTCACTCCTTACCTGATCCGGAATCGGCCCGTGTTCTTCGCCCGGGCGGAGAACGAGTACCTCGACCTGCTCGTGGAAGGGGGAGCCCTGGGGCTGCTCCTGGGATTGGCGTTCGTCGCAGCGATCGGGCGCCTGGCCCATCGGGCGATTCGCCGTACCTCCGGCCATTGTGAGCGCGACCGCGGCTTCGCCTGGGGCTGCCTGTTCGGGCTGATCGCCCTCTCGGTCCAGAGTCTCGCCGACTTCGGTCCCCACGTGCCTGCCGTCGGCGTCATGGCGATCACCTTGTGCGGCCAACTCGCCGCGATGGCGCAGGCCGGCGGATCGAGCTGCGATATCCCGCCCACTCGGCCGGGAAGTTTTCTCGTGCCGATCCGGATCCCCGGGATACGCGGGCCTGGCGACCGGCCGTCGCAGCAACTCGCGTCGCCGGATGTGGCGGTCGCTGGTGCATCGCTTCCCACGAATCCTGCTGGCCTGGGTCGAATCGGCCGCCTCGGCGCCACTCTGGCCTGGCTCGGGTCGATCTGGCTGGCGGGCGTGCTGCTCGCGCAGGGCGTGCGGGACGCCAGGGTGGAGAACCAGCTCACCGCCGTCGGGCTCCCGATTCCCGGCACCTATCTCCCAACGATCGGGGCCAACGAAGGGCCGAGCTGGGACCTGGAGGCCTGGCGCGATGCACTTCAAGCCGCGCTCCGGCTCAGGCCCGACTGGGCCGAGGGCCACCTCCGCCTCGGTCTGGTCCACCTGGGATTCTACCGGCTGATGGCCAGGGAATGGCTCCTGGATTCCGGGACCGATCCGGACGAGAGCGAGGTGATGGCCGACCCCCTCCGGCTTCTCGGGGCCGTCCACGCCGTCCGTCCGGTGGCCGATGATCCCACACGGGCCGCTGAACTCCTCCGCTTCGATCCGGTCCGCCGCCATCTGGTCCCCGCGGCTCGCTGCTTCCTCGAGGCCCGGCGCTGCTCCCCTCGCTGGGCGCTACCCCACGGGCAACTCGCCGGCCTCGATTATTTGCTGGTCGGTGGCGATCCGGCCTCGGTCTACGCGGATCGTGCACTCCGCCTGGCAGGGGGCGATGAGCGGATCCCGATGTTCCTGGCCCAGGCGGCTCTTGAGGTCGGGGATCCCGACCTGGCCGCGCGGTGCTGGCGGAAGGCCCTGGGGGCGAATCCGGCGAACTGGCCCCAGGTCGCCGACGACGCGGCGACAGTGCTCTCGCCTACCCAGATCCTGAGCGACGTAGTACAGGACGCCCGGGGTACCATCGAATTCGCCGGCCGTCTCTATCCCGGCCCCGACCAGCGGGAGATCCGCGAGCTGTTCCTCCGGACCGCCCTCGATCGGCTGGAGCACGACCCCACGCTCACCGATGCCGAGCGATTCTTCCTCCAAGCCGACGCCCTGGCCAGCCTCGGACGGCCCGGCCCGGCACGACAGCGGATGGAGGCGGCGCTGACGCTCCAGCCCGGTCAATCGGCCTGGCGTGAGAGGTATATCGATTGGCTTCTCCAATGGGGCCTTCCCGATGAGGCCCACGCCCAGGCGCTCACCGGCCTGGGCCTCTCCCCGGATTCGCCGGCCTTCCGCGCGGCTGTCGACCGCACCGCCGATGCGCTGGCGAGGGGCTCCCCGGAGGGTTAGCGGCCGATCGATGTCCGCTCCACGGACCATCCGATCTCGCTGAGCAATCGCACGATCCCTGAGCGGGCCTCGAGTACTCCCGTCCTTCCTCGAGCATTCCTGGGGTCAGGAGCACAGACCCAATCACGTCGGGGCGATCGAGATCGCTCGACTACGTCCACCGAGCACTGGAGTCGCCTCCCATGCAGCAAAGAGATCTGCAGCACGCGCTGGCCGCGAATACGAACGTCTCGAAGAGGGATGGCCGCAAGCTCGTGGAGGATTTTCACCACTACAAGGGGATCATCTTTCGGGGTTGGCGGTTCATCCTCATCTGCGTCCTCGCGTCCTTGACCGCCACGATGATTTACATCGCCGGACAGAAGCCCACCTACCAGGCCTCCTCTCGCCTGCTGGTGATCCAGCAGAGCGGTCATCCGGTTCATGTCCGAGGGGCAAATGACCCACTCGATGGCGATGGCCGGTCGAACGATAATCTGGCCACACACCTATTGTTGCTCAAGAGCCCGGTCATCATCGAGCAGGCGATCGACTTGAGCGGCGTGAAGTCGGTCCCGATCGGCTCGGTGATCGACAGCCTCACGGTGAAGCAACCGGACCCCGCCGCGAGGATCGTCGACCTCGTCTATAAGTCGAGTTCGGCCCAGGACGCCCGGCGCATCCTAGGCGGCGTGATCGAAAGTTACAAGCTTTTTCTCAAAGCCAATTATCAGAAAAGCTCGAGCGACGTGATCGGGCTGATCACCAAGGCCCGCGATGAGTTGAGCGCCGAGTTGAAGTCGCTCGAACAGGCCTATCTGGAGTATCGACAGAAGAACCCGGCCTACTCCGCGGACTCGACGGGTCACACCTTCGTGTCGCGACGGCTCGACCAGTGGGATCAAACGTTGAACCAGTTCACCGCGCGATCCCTGCTGTTGCAATCGCAACTCGAGCTCGGGAAGAAGCTGTCCCGCGCCGGCGCCGATCCGGCGACCATCGCGAACACCCTGAACCAGGTCAGCATGATCGGCGGAGATCTGCCCATCGGATCGACGTCGGCCGCCGGCTCCGCGTCGAACGACTCGGCTAATGATGGATCCCACGCGAGCATCGCCCGGGAACTTGCCGAGATCGAGTCTCGCCGCAAGACGGCCCAGTTGTATCTGGAAAACTTCGCACGCGAATATCAAGGCTCGGGCGCGACCAAGCAGGTCTCGGAGCGCGACATCGAGCGGAAATTCCTCAACGATCCGGATGTGGCCGATCTCCGGTCGAGGATGGACGCGGCCTATCAACAATTGGCCGAGTCCAGGCGGATCGTGCGGTCCGCGTCCGATCCCTCCGTCGTCTTCAACCGCAAGCGTGCCGAAGACCTGAAGATGCAATATCAGCGGCTCTGGAAAGTCAGGAGGCCGTTGATCGCGGAGAGCCTGGCATCTAACTCCAACCCCGACGTGGGGGCTGGCTACCGTGCCGCCGAGGCCGAGCTGATCGCGCTCAAGGCCCGAGAGTCGGCGCTCCGCGAGCGGCTCGATCAGGCCGCCGAGGAAGAGCTCGAGAAACTCCAGCAGCAACTCGAAAGGCTTCATCGCGAGCATGGTGATTCGCATTCCCTGGTGGCGCAGCTCAAACGAAGGATCGCGGACATCGAGGACCGCCGGAGACAGGCTGCCGATTCGCCAGGCGGGGGTAACAACAGCGCTCTCGTCGACTACATGACTCGGAGTCTCGAATCCATCGAGGCCATTCGCGGCGATCTGCAGAAGAAATTCGACGAGGATCTGGCGCTGGCCAGGAAGGCAGACATCGCGTCCCTCGAAGAAGCGAACCTGCGGAGCAACCTCGAGCGACAACGCTCCCTCTTCCATTCCGTTGTCGACCAGCTCAAGCAGGCCCGGCTGGTCAGCGACTATGGCAGCGTGTCGACGCAAACCATCGCCCCGATAACGGTCGCCCCCGGGCGGACGAAGACGGTCTCGTTCTTATTCTTGGCGATGATCCTGGGCATCGGGCTCGGCTCGGGGATTGCGTTCCTCGCCGATCTCGTCGAGGCACGAGTCCGCACGCTGGCCGAGATCCGCACGCTTGTTGATGTGCCGCTGATGGGCATCATTCCGCTCATCCGAGATGATCAGATCATCGCCGCGGGGGCGGCCGGATTGCTCAGCCATCAGAAGCCTCGATCGGCGCTCGCCGAATCTTACAAGGCGACGCGGACCAATCTCGAGTTCCTTCGGCGTAGCCGCCAGGCTCGCGTTCTCCTGGTCGCCAGCGGGTTGCCGGGGGACGGCAAGACCACCACCGCCAGCAATCTGGCGATCACCCTGGCCAACGCGGGGCGCCGAGTGCTCCTCATCGACGGGGACCTTCGGAAACCCTCCCTGCATCGGTTGTTCGGCGTGGCACATGAAGGTGGGCTCTCCGACGCCCTAGTGTCGCGCGGATCGGTCGATCGGCTTGTTCGACCGACGCTGGTCAACAGCCTCGACTTGTTGACGGCCGGCCACGACGTAGCGAATCCGGCGGAGCTCCTGGCGTCTGAACGGCTGGGCGAGATCCTCAAGGAACTTGGATCGCTCTACGATATGGTCTTGATCGATTCTTCTCCGTTGCTCCACGTCACCGACGCTTCGATCATCTCCGCCGTGGCTGACGGGATCATCCTGGTCGTCAAGCTCACGTCCACGCGGCGGCACGACCTCGACGTGATGAGCGAAATGCTGAAGACCCTCGGCGTCCCCGTTTTCGGGATGGTGGTCAACGGCGTGACGCGTCAGGAACTCGGGTACGGTCACGGCTATGGGTACGGTTACGGTGCATATGGCCATGGCGGCTACGGCTACGAGGGCAAGAACGGAGGACCTTACGGGCCATCCGATGAGGCCCCGGAAACGGGCAATGGTTCGTTGCCCCGCACGCGGATGCCATCGGTTGGCACCAACGGGAAGCTCGGTCGCGATCACGGCCCTCCGGAACCGCTGAGGAACTGATCTTCTGCGATCTTCAGGGGACCGTTTATCAAGACCGGTTCGCATGTGATGTTTTTCGGACCTATGTTTGGCGTGGGTTCTCCTGCCCCCAAGGGGCCGGCCAGGGCGCGGGTCAATTCCGGCATGGTGCGAACGGGGCTCGATTGAAAGGGCGCGGGATGTCGCAGGCCCCGCCTTCCGCGAACATACTGATGCATCAGGAATGGCACTATGATGGGCATCCGGATCTTGATGATACCGCTCGCGGCATTCTTGATCGGCCTGTGCGCCGTCCCGACCGTCCGGCGGATGGCCGTGGCGTGCGGGTTCCTCGACAATCCCGACCGGTGCAGAAAACTCCATGCGGCACCGATCGCGCTGGGGGGAGGCATTGCGGTTTGGTTGGCGACCTGGTCGGGCTGGGGTATCGGCCTGCTTTGCCTCCCTTCGGAGACCCGGGGTGCGGGGCATGCTGGGTGGTTCCTCGCGGCCCTGATGCTGGCCTCGCTCCTGATCCTCGGCCTGGGAATCATCGACGACCGACGTAGCCTGCGAGGCCGCCATAAGCTTGCCGGTCAGGTGGTGGCCGCCGTGGTCCTGGTGGGGATGGGCCTGCGGATCGATGCCTGGAGTTGCTTCGGTGTCCGGCTCGAACCGGGGATACTCGCCTACCCCGCGTCCGTTTTCTGGATCGTGCTGGTCGCAAACGCATTCAACTTAATCGATGGAATGGATGGCTTCTGCGGCGGCCTGGGCCTGATCGCCTCGGTCGCGATCGCCCTGCTTGCGTACAACTCCGGCCGCTTCGAGGACGCGATGGTCGCGGCGGCGCTGGCGGGCGCGCTGGCCGCTTTCCTCGGATTCAACCTGCCGCCGGCCAGGATCTACCTGGGCGATGCGGGTAGCATGGTGATCGGGATGATGGTCTCCGCCCTTTCAGTCCGGTGCTGCACGGACCGGCCCGGGGATTCCGTCCGGCTCATGCCGGTGCTCGCGCTCCTGGCTTTGCCGATACTGGATGTCGTGATCGCGGCCGGGCGGCGATGGCTCAAGGGCCGGTCGATCTTCGAAGCCGACCGCGAACACATCCACCATTGCCTGCGGGATCGCCTCGGGAGCGTGGCCGCCTCGCTGTTCGCCGCGGGATCGCTGGCGATCCTAGGGGCCGGCGGGGCGGTGCTGGCGACGATGTATCGCATGGGCGACTCCGTGGCCTGCCTTGCCGTAGCCCTCTCCGTTAGCCTGCTGATCTGCACCGATACTTTTGGTGCGAATGAGTTGCGGCTCCTGCTCTTCCGGGTCAAGGTGGCCCTGTCGCCGCTCTCGACGGGCATGAACGTGCGTGGGAGGGGTATCGGACAGGAGTGCCACCTCCGAGGCAATAGAGATTGGGGCGGGGTCTGGGACGCCCTGGTTCGCGAGGGCGAGGGCGGCGGAGTCTGGCGGATCGAGCTTGCGATCGACATGACCGCCGCGGGCGAGGTTTATCAGGGCCACTGGAGTTCGCCGACGGCCGCCATGGACGAGCCACACTGGTCGATCATCCATAGCCTGTACGCCGGAGAGGTCCGGGCGGGGATAATCCGCGTGTCCGGGGCCGTCGATGCCTGCGGATCACCCTATCTCGACAGGGTGGAGAGACTGGTGCGGCTGGTGGAGGATTGCCTCGTGTCCGACGGCCATCCGCTTTCAGCCGCGGCACCCTCGTCGCTCCCCCACATGACGCTGCCTGTCAATCCCGCGGTCGCGTGATGAGGCACCGCCTCCTTCGGCTGTTCGCAGGTGCTGGTCTCGTTCCTACGCGGCGGATATGGGCTGCGATAGTCCGGGGTTGAAACATGAGAAACCTGCTGCTGGCTCCGACATCACCCGCACGGCATGGGGAGCGACCGCCGTCGGTTGCTCCGATCCTGCCGGCGGAGGGGGGGTGGCCCCCATCCACGGCGACCGCGGCAAGGCGCAGGCCGTCGTTACGGGTCACCCATCTCGGCAAATTCTACCACCCGGCCCACGGCGGCATCGAGCGGACGGTCCGGACGCTGGCGCACGCGCAGGCCCGGCTGGGCTGCTCGGTGCGAGTGATCTGCATGGACCACGAGCGGGGCCGGTCGAATCGGATCGAGCGGGATGGACCGGTGGAAGTCGTCCGCATCCGCCGCGCTCGAAGTCTTGCGAAGCTCGACCTCTGCCCTGACCTGCCGCGTCTGATCCGGGACGCCGAGGCCGACCTCCTGCACCTGCACACGCCGAACCCGACGATGATCC
>Ga0070738_10005630_pt1 | contig 13754 bp, 12 predicted proteins | sample Coa_R2_2_FD_66446 | JGI IMG/M metagenome (GOLD analysis project Ga0070738, IMG submission 66446) | Surface soil microbial communities from Centralia Pennsylvania, which are recovering from an underground coalmine fire - Coalmine... | ecosystem: Environmental > Terrestrial > Soil > Unclassified ... | reverse complement strand
GGCCGCAGCCGGCCGGCGTAGTAGTGCGACAGGAACTCGGCCTTGTAGGTGGCCATATCGACGTTGATAGGGCACTCGCCCTTGCAGCCCTTGCAGGCCAAGCACAGGTCCAGGGCCTCCTTGACGGCGCTGTTGCGCCAGCCCTGGATGACCTCGCCCTTGGTCAGCTCCCACAGCAGGTGCGCCCGGCCGCGCGTCGAATGCTTCTCCTCCTTGGTCACCTGGTAGCTGGGGCACATCGTGCCCTCTTCGTCCTTGCGGCACTTGCCCACGCCCACGCAGCGCAGGGCGGCCTTGGCGAAGCTGAAGCTGTCCTCCGGGAACTGGAAGTGCGTCTGCGGGTTCCAGGGGTTGTAGTTCACGCCGAGGCGGAGGTCTTCGTCGATGCGGTGCGGCTTCACCACCCGGCCGGGGTTCATCTTCCAGTCCGGGTCCCAGATGGCCTTGAACTCCTCGAAGGCGTGGACCAGGTCGGGGCCGAACATCTTGGGAAGCAGCTCGGCGCGAGACTGGCCGTCGCCGTGCTCGCCGGAAAGTGAGCCGCCGAAGCTGAGCACCAGGTCCGAAGCTTCCTCCATGAAGGCGCGGTACTTCTTGATGCCTTCGGAGCTGCGCAAGTCGAAGTCGATGCGCGTGTGGATGCAGCCGTCGCCGAAATGGCCGTACAGCGCGCCGAAGTAGTCGTACTTCTTGTACAGCTTGTTCAGCTCGCGGAGGTAGTTACCAACGTGCTCGGGGGGCACGGCGGAGTCTTCCCAGCCTTCCCACGTGTCCGGCTCGCCGGGGACCTGGGCAGTCGCGCCCAGGCCAGACTCGCGGACCTCCCAGATCAGCTTCTCCTCGTGAGGGTCGTCGAACAGCTTGAGCTGCTCGCAGCCCTTCTCCTTCTTGAGCCAGGCGATGAGCTCGTTGGCTTTGGCGTCGGATTCCTCCTTGGTGTCACCGCCGAACTCGATCATCAGCCAGCCATGCGAATCGGCTTCTGGGAGCAGCTGCAGGTCCTGCGGATGGAGATGCTTCTTCTTCATGCCGTCGATCAGCAGCCGGTCCACGCCTTCTAGCGCCAGAGGATGGAACTTGTAGCGGATCTCGCCCGCATGATCGCCGGCCTGAAAAATGTCGGGGAAGCCGGCGGCGACCAGCGATCGGGCGGGCGGGCTGGGGACAAGCCGCAGCTTGGCCTGCAGGACGGTGATGCACGTTCCTTCACTGCCAACCAGCGCCTTGGCCACGTTGAAACCGTTTTCAGGCAAAAGCTCGTCCAGGTTGTAGCCGGAGACGCGGCGCGGGATTTTCGGGAAGCGCGCCCGCACTTCGTCGCCGTAGCGATCGCGCAGCTCGCGCAGGCGGCGGTAGATCTCACCGCGCCGGCCGCCGGCGGCGATGATCTGCTCCAGCTCCTGGTCGCTGGTTGGGCCGACCCACATGCGAAGGCCGTCGTAGGTCAGGATTTCCAGCTCCTGCACGTTCTCGGCCGTCCGGCCGGCCATCACCGAGTGGACGCCGCAGGAGTTGTTGCCGATCATGCCGCCGAGCGTGCAGTACTGGTGCGTCGACGGGTCAGGGCCGAAGGTCAGGTGATGCTCTTCAGCTTTCTTGCGCAGGTGGTCCAGCACGACGCCCGGTTCGACGCGCGCGAACTCCCCCTGCGGATCGAGCTCCAGGATGTGGTTCATGTACTTCGAGAAATCGAAGACGACGGCCTTGTTGGTCGTCTCGCCCGAAAGGCTGGTGCCCCCGCCACGGCTGAGCATCGGCGCTTGGTGGCGCCGCACCACAGCCATGCCCTTGACCACGTCTTCCGCGGAGCGCGGGACGACCACGCCCACCGGCACGTGACGGTAGTTGGAGCCATCGGTCGCGTACAGCGCGCGGTCGCCGTCATTGAAGCGCACCTCGCCTTCGATGGCGCTACTCAGCTCGGCGGCCAGGGTGGCCGCGTCCAGCTTGTCTTTCACCGCTCGCTTGGAAGCGGTGGCTTCGACGACAGCTCCCGGGATGTCGGCAATTCGGACGCTTCCGGCTCGTTCCAGGACGTTCACGCCGCTGCCTCAGCAGGGTTCATGCCGCAATGCGATAGTCCTGGCCCAGGATTTGCAGGCAGGCGGATATGGAATATCAGGAGTTCGGCGGACGCTTTGTCGTGCGCCTCGAGAGCGGCGAGCCAGTCATCGAAACGCTGACGAAGTTCCTTGCCGACCAGCAGGTTGGCTTTGCCAACGTCAGCGCGGCGGGCGCCGTAAAGGCTGTGCGGCTGGGGTATTGGAACGCCCAGTCGAAGCAGTACCAGTACAAGGACTTTGACGAACAGCTCGAGACGGTGAGCTTCCAGGGCAATTCGTCGCTGAAGGAAGGCAAGCCCTTCCTCCACATCCACGGCGTGTTCGGCCGCTCCGACTACTCGGTGGTCGGCGGCCACGTGAAGGAGGCCTGGACTCATCCCACATTCGAGATATGGCTGCGCGTCGAAGACATGCCGGTGCGCCGAGCCCACGACGACGCGACGGGCCTCGACCTGCTCGATCTCGCCGGTATGGCCGGGGCTCGGCCCTAGGCGCCCGCCCGCGAGCTGGCGTCGGCGGTGGCGGCATCGGAGCGATAGCTCGTCAGAGCGAACAGGAGGATGAACCCGGCGACGGCTACCGGGATCAGCGCCAGGAGCAGCGCGTACTCCAGGCCACTGCCGGGCTGGCCATGGCCGAGGTAATCGGCAAGAAAGCCGACGACCAGCGGGGCGGCGCCCTGCAGGGACGAGCGGAGCACGGTGCGGACGCTCTCGGCGCGGCCCCACAGCCCGGCAGGCATGATGTCCAGCCGGGCCGCATCCATGGGCGGGTTGGTGGCGGAAAGGGCAGCAGCGCCGGCAATGAACAGCGGGATCGCGACCGACAGGGACGTGCTCCAGAGGCCAGGAGCGAAAGCGACGGCGCTCAGCAGGAAGGCCACTGAGGGCACGCTGATCCGGGCATTGCGCTTGCCTTTCCTGCCCAGCCAGTCCGAAAGACGGCCGCTGCCGACGACTCCGGCCAGAGCGCCGATGCCAAGCACGACCAGCAGCGACGTGGCCGTGTTCTGCCCGAGGTTGTAGTGGCCGCGCACGAACAGCAGGCCCAGCGTCCTGGTCGCTTCGAAGAAGAAGTAGCCCAGCGCCGAGGCCACGATAAGGATGACGTTGGTGCGGATGCTCAGCACGTAACGGACGGCATGCCAGACGCTCATGTCGCGCGGGTTCTGGCGCAGCACCAGGCGGTCGTTCACCGCCGCGCCGGCGTCCTGGCGCCTCGGGGGACGAGTTCGCTCGTGATGGCCCCGCTCCGGCTCCTCCAGCTTCGTCCACAGCGCCCAGCTCAGCGCCAAGCCAGGAACGATCAGCCACCAGAATGACCAGCGCCAGCTGGCGAAGCCGGCGATGTTGCCGGAGATGAAGTAGCCCACCCCGGCGCCGACAAGCTCGCCGCCAAGGATGTAGCCGTAGATCCGCGCCCGGTCCTTGCCGGGAAAGAAATCGCCAGTGAGCGACGCAATGGCAGGCAGCCCCGTAGCGGTAACGGCGCCCAACGCCAGCCGGGACAGCACCAGCATCAGGTAGTCGACCGAGGCGCCACCGGCCACGATAGCGGCGCACCACAGCAGGATGCTGCCGGCCAGCAGCTTGGTCCGGCTGATTCGGTCCACCAGGATGCCGCACGGCAGCGTTGCAATGGCGGCCATGAACAGGGTGACGGACACCAGCAGGCCGATCTCGAAGGTGCCGATGTGGAACGCGGGCTCGAGCTTCGCGGCCACGGCGCCGGTCGTCGCCAGGTCCGCCGCCTCCAGTCCCAGGACCGAGGCCAGCAGAAGGACAGCCTTGCGGCGCACGGGGCCGCCCACCTGTTCTTCGAGCCACTCTTCAGCGTCCTGCAGGCGATCGGCCGGCCACTCGGCAGCCTCCGACATGAGGTTTTCGCGACCGCGAGCCGCCACGCGCCGGGTGGGTGCAAATCAAGTGCCAGGTCCAGGCGGCAAGCGGCGCCGAGCGGCTGCTGGCACAGAGTATGCTCGCGCCTGGCGGCGCTTGAAATCCCCACGGCGGCCGCTGCTGATGGCGTGCGCCGGCAGCCTCCTGCTGCTGAGCGCCTGCGGCGCGCCGCAGTCGGCGCTGAACCCCCGAGGGCCTGCGTCGAGCGAGATCGCGCTGCTGTGGTGGGTCCTCTTTTGGATTTCCGTAGCGGTCACGGTGGTGGTCTTCGGCTCGCTGGGTTGGGCGCTGTTTCGGCCGAGGCACGCCCCGGACGCCACCCGAACGGAAAGCCCGCGGCTGTTCCTGGTGTTGGGCGTCGCCATCCCGAGCATCATCCTGATCGGCACGTTCGGCTTGAACATGCGGACCATCCTGGCGACGGCCACGCCCGGCAGCCCGCCCGCGGTCGACCTCCAGATCGTTGGCCGGCAATGGTGGTGGGAGGTGCGCTACGTACAGCCCGGGCCGAGCTTCACCACGGCCAACGAGCTGCACATTCCCGTGGGCCAGCCGGTGCACCTGGAGCTGCTGGCGCCGGACGTCATCCACAGCTTCTGGGTACCCGAGCTGCAGAAGAAGACCGACATGATCCCGGGCCAGACCAACTCGACCTGGATCCAAGCCGATGAGCCGGGCGACTACCGCGGCCAGTGCGCCGAATATTGCGGCGAGCAGCACGGCCACATGGCCTTCCACGTGGTGGCTCAACCGCCCGATCAATTCCAAGCCTGGCTGGCTGCCCAGCAGAAACCGGCTGCGCAGCCTGGTCCGGATCAATCACGCGGGGTGCAGGTCTTCTCGTCGGCGGGCTGCATCGGCTGCCATGCGATCCGCTACGGCAGCGGCGCGGTCGGCGGCGGCATCGGCCCCGACCTGACGCACCTTGCCAGCCGATCCACGATCGCCGCGGGCGAGCTGGCCAACAACCGCGGGAACCTGGGCGGCTGGATCGTGAACTCGCAGGCTATCAAGCCCGGCAACTATATGCCGCCCATCCCCATCAGCGGCGACGACCTCCAGGCGCTGCTCGATTACCTGGAGTCGCTGAAATGAAGGCACCCCTGCCCTACTGTGTGCTGCTCACCGCCTCCTGTCTGGTCCTGGCGTCGTGCGGCGCTCAACCCGCCTTCGCGATCGCCAATGCCAGTCCCGAGCGTGGCAAGCAAACCATCGAGAGCTACGGCTGCGGGTCGTGCCATGTGATTCCAGGAGTCACCGGCGCGCGCGGCATGGCCGGGCCGCCGCTGATCAGCTGGTCGCGGCGCGGCATTATCGCCGGCCACCTGCCGAACACTCCGGACAATCTCGTCGCCTGGATCGTCGATCCACCCAAATACTCCCCAGGCACGGCAATGCCGAAGCTCGGCGTCTCCGAAGCGGAGGCGCGAGACATCGCCGCGTACCTGTACACGCTGCGCTGATGGCCGTTCTCGTCGAAGACAAGCTCCTGCACCTGTGGGAGACCCCGAAGAACCTCAAAGGCCAGCTCGGCACGGTCGACCACAAAGAGATTGGCATCCGCTACCTGTTCACGGCCTTTGGGCTGTTCCTGGCGGGCGGCATCGAAGCGCTGCTGATGCGCACCCAGCTCATCCAGCCGGAGAACACCTTCCTCAGCCCAACCACCTTCAACCAGCTGTTCAGCATGCACGGCACAACCATGATTTTCCTCATGGCCACGCCGCTGCTGTTCGGCTTCGGCAACTACCTCATCCCGCTGATGATCGGCTCGCGGGACATGGCGTTCCCGCGGCTCAACGCCTTCGGCTACTGGATGTTCCTGATAGCCAGCATCTTCATGTACTCCAGCTTCGCCATCGGCCAGGCGCCCCAGGGCGGCTGGTTCGCCTACACGCCGCTCACCGAGACGAAGTACCTGCCGGACCTGGGCATCGACTTCTGGGTCCTGGGGGTGATGCTGCAGACGATCTCGACCACTGCCGGCGCGATCAACTTCATCGTCACCATCTTCAAGCTTCGCGCCCCCGGCATGTCGATTGACCGGATGCCGCTGTTCGTCTGGAACATCCTGGTGACGTCGTTTGCCGTGGTCTTCGGCTACCCGCCGCTGACCGCGGCCAACATCATGCTCGAGGCCGACCGGCTGTTCGGGACGGCGTTCTTCAACACGGCCAAGGGCGGCAGCACCCTGCTGTGGCAGCACCTGTTCTGGCTGTTCGGCCACCCCGACGTATACATCATCTTCCTGCCGGCCGTGGGCATCGTGTCGTCGGTCCTCCCGGTGTTCTCACGCCGGCCGATAGTCGGCTACAGCTGGGTGGTGTGGGCGACCGTGACCACCGGCATCCTGGCCTTCGGGGTATGGGTGCACCACATGTTTGCCACGGGGCTGCCGGTGCTGAGCCTCAGCTTCTTCGGCGCAGCCAGCACGCTCATCGCGGTCCCGGCCGCCGTCCAGTACGTGGCCTGGATCGCGACTGTCTGGCGCGGCAAGCCGTGGTTCAGCACGGCCTTTATGTTCTGCCTGGGTTTCCTGTCGCTGTTCGTTATCGGCGGGGTAACCGGCGTGATGTTCGCCATGGTGCCCTTCGACCAGCAGACGACCGACACCTACTTCGTGGTAGCTCACTTCCACTATGTGCTGTTCGGCGGCGCGATGTTCCCCATCTTCGCCGGGCTGTACTTCTGGATACCGAAGATGACAGGCCGGCTGATGAACGAGAAACTCGGGCACCTGAGCTTCTGGCTTATCTTCGCCGGGTTCAACATCACCTTCTTTCCCATGCACATCGTGGGCCTGCTGGGCATGCCCCGGCGCGTGTACACCTATCAGCCTGGGCTGGGCTGGGACACCCTCAACCTGGTCGAGACGCTCGGCTCCTACATCCTGGCGCTCGGTATCCTCGTGACGATCGTCAACTTCTTCTGGAGCAAGAGCCACGGGGAGGAGGCCGGGCCGGATCCGTGGCACGGCGAAAGCCTCGAATGGGCCACCGAATCCCCGCCGGAGCCGTACAACTTCCGGATCATCCCGGCGGTCCAGAGCCGCAACCCGCTGTGGGATCAGCCGGTCCTCGGCGGCATCTACAACGAGCGGCACGAGACGCTGGATACGAGCCTGCTCGACGCGGATGCTCAGCACCGGCTCAAGATGCCACATGACACGATGTGGCCGCTGGCGACAGCGCTGTGCATCGGCACCATCTTCATCGGCCTGCTGCTGCAGCACATCATCCTGTGCTGGTTCGGCGGCCTGCTGCTGGTAGTCAGCCTCAACGGCTGGCTGTGGCCCACGCCGGAGTTCTTCGAGGAATGAGCATGCCGGCGATGGGCATCAGCCCAACGATCCGCGGGCATGAGCTCAGCACCCGCGTCAGCGGCGAGAAGGCGCCCAGCTACTGGGGCGTCATCTCACTGATTGCGACTGAGGCCGCGCTGTTCGGCTCGCTCATCTTCGGCTACTACTACCTGGCCTCGAGCTCACCTCACTGGCCGCCTCTGGGCCTGCATCCGCCCGACATTTACCATGGCGCAATTGGCACCTGCCTGCTGTTCACCAGCAGCATTCCCATGTACTTCGCCGACGTGAGCATCCGCCGCGGCAAGACGCTGCAGATGATGATCGGCCTGTCCATCACCATGCTGCTGGCAGCCTTTTTCCTCGGCATCGAGCTGACGGACTACGCCGCATCCGACTTCGGCCCCCAGGAAAACGCCTACGCCTCGCTGTTCTTCACCATCACCGGCATCCACGCCCTGCACGTGTTCGTCGGCATCCTGCTGATGAGCGCGCTGATGCTGCGCGGCTGGCTCAACCACTTCAACGCTCACCGGCATCAGGCAGTTGAGAACGTGTCGCTGTACTGGCACTTCGTGGGCGCGGTGTGGGCCGTCATCTTCTCATCCTTCTGGATCTTTCCGCGAGTCATTTGATGGCCAGCACGCGACGCGAGATCGGCCTCATGAGCCTGTCCCTGGGCCTGTATCCGGGCGCAATCCTGTGGGGCTTTCAGCTGTGGGTGAGCTACGGCCTGGTGAACGTGATCTGCGGGGGCCACGGCTTCACCGGCGAGCTCCACCTCGTGTCACTCTTTTTCGGCGTGCTCACGGCCGGCTGCATCCTGCTGTCGCTGCGCTTATGGCGCGAGCTGCACGAGGGTCGAGCCGTAGCGAAAGGCTCGCAGCAGCGCGCGGAATTCATGGCGCTCTCAGGCGTCGCGGCCAACAGCATCTTCCTGCTGTTCATCCTGCTCGGCGCCGTGCCCAGCTTCTTCCTGGACCCATGCGTGGGTTGAAGCTGGCCGCGGTGGCGGTGCTGGTCCTGGCGGGGTGCGGTCCGGGCGAAGCCGGCAATGGCGTGCGGGAGAACCAGCTGCCGCCGCAGATCGCCGCCGAGAACTACGCGCGCTTCGCGCCCACGCCTTCGGCCCAGGCGGTCCCGCACCCGCTGCCGACACAGCTCACGCCTACACCCAATGTGCCGGGCGATCCCAATGCCGGCCGGACGCTGTTCATGGACAAGGGCTGCGGCGGCTGCCACACGCTCACACGGCTCCCGGGCGCGACGGGCGTGGCCGGCCCAAGGCTGGACAACACCGTCGTCCGCGGGACCATCGCCGGCGGCTCGATCCCGCTCTCGCCCAGCAACATGGCGCAGTGGATCTTCGATCCGAGCTCGCTCAAGCCGGGCACGACGATGCCCAAACCTGGCGTCACGCAGGCCGAGGCGCGGGACATCGCCGCGTTCCTCTACAGCCTGCCGGAGAACCCATGACGCCAAGCTCTGGAACGAAAAATGCGGCCTGGCAGCGCCGCTTGGACCCAGCTCTCATCTCAGCAAACGATTGGCGCCAGCTGGCCGGCATGTTGAATGACCTGTATGTGGCCACCGGCCTGGGCATTGCCTCGGCGATGGCCTTCCTGCTGGCCCACGCGGTCCTCCCTTCGCTGACCGCCACCAACGACGCAGCGGCCGGCCTACGCGTGATGCGGCCGCTGTTCTACGGCATCTTTGCGATAGCCCTCGGGCTGACGTGTTACGCGCTGGCGCGCGTCTTTGTGGAGGGAGTGAGCTTCCTCGACCTCTTCTATCCACGCTACGGCTACTAAATGCGATACGTCGCGCTGGTTGCGGTTCCCGCGGGGGCGCTGTTCGCTTTCGTGTTCTACATCAGCGTGCTCGCGCCCGGCATCCTGCGCCACCAGGGTCAGCCCGCGCCGGAGCAGCCCATCCGCTTCGACCACCGCGTCCACGTGCTGGACAACGGCATCCAGTGCGCGATGTGTCACCGCGACGCGGCGATCGCGCCGGACGCGGGCATGCCCAGTGTGCAGCAATGCATGGACTGCCACCAGGTCGTCGGCGCGACCGCGCACGATCCCGAAATCGACAAGGTGCGCCTGGCGGCGGCGGCCCAGCGGCCCATCGACTGGCAGCGCGTATACGCGCTGCCAGATCACGTGCAGTTCGACCATGCCGCCCACATCCAAGCGGGCGTGAGCTGCACCGAATGCCACGGCAACGTGGGCGAGATGCGCGAGGTCACCAAAAAGCGCGCCCTCAACATGAACGACTGCGTCGACTGCCACCGCGAGCACAACGCCCCCACGGAATGCGCCGAATGCCATTACTGAACCAGGGGCCGGGGCACCTCAGCCGGCGAGACTTCCTGAAAGCCGCCGCCGTAACTACCGGAGCCGTGGCGTTTTCCGGGTGCGCGGCGGGGCCGAATGCGTTTCGGGTGGAGAGCGAGCCACGGCTGGCGGAGGACAATGTCTCCGCGAAGGAGGCCTGGTACGCGACCGCCTGCGCCGAGTGCGAGGCCGGCTGCGGCATCGTGGTGCGCGTGGTGGAGGGCCGCGCCCGCAAGATCGAGGGCAATCCCGACCATCCGGTAAACCAGGGCAAGCTGTGCGCCCGCGGGCAAGCAGCGCTGCAGGCCGAGTACAACCCGGACCGCCTGCGCGGACCGCTGGGCCGCACCGGGGCGCGCGGGACCCTGCCGCAAAGCGGGCTCACCTGGGATGAGGCGCTCCAGACGCTCGCTCAACGCCTGGACACGGCGCGGGGTCGCGCAGCCATCATCAGCCGCCCGCTGGATGGCCACCAGGCCGTCCTGATGGAGCAGTTCGCCGGCGGGCTTGGCGCGACATGGCTGCGGATCGAGAGCATCGGCGAGGAGCCGTTCCGGGCCGCCGTCAAGCGCGTCTATGGGACGGACACCATGCCTGACTTCGACCTGGCGAACGCCGGCTACGTGCTGAGCTTCGGCGCCGATTTCCTTGGGAGCTGGCTGTCCCCGGTGCACTACAGCATCGCCTACGGTCGCTTCCGGCAGGGCAGCTACCGCGCCGGGGACTTCCACCCGCAGAGCCGGCCGCGCGGACACCTGGTGCAGATCGAGCCGCGTTTCTCCGGGGCCGCCGCAGCCGCCGACGAATGGCTGCCCGTCCGCCCTGGGACCGAAGGGCTGGTCGCGCTCAGCCTGGCCCAGGCGCTCGGCGGCAGCTCCTCGATCTACGGCTCGCTCGATCAGTACACGCCGGAGTCTGTGGCCCGCGCAACGGGTGTGTCCGCGGATCGCATCCACAGGCTGGCCGACGATTTCCGCAGCCGTGGACCAGCTCTGGCCATTGGGGGAGGGCCCGCAGGCGGCCATACCAACGGCGCCGACGCGCTGACGGCCATCCTTGGCCTGAATCTCATCGCCGGCAATACAGGCAAGCCGGGCGGCGTGCTGTTCAACGCCGGCTCGCCCTGGCCCAACGTTCCCAGCCGAACCGCGCCTTCGAACCTGGCGGACTGGACCAAGCTCGTCCAGCAGCTGGAGGGCGGCGCCATCGACACGGTGCTGGTGTACGACAGCAACCCGGTTTACGAGCTGCCCGCCGCGCTGGGCTTCGCCGGCGCGCTGGGCAAGGCGGGCTTTGTTGCCTCATTCACCAGCTTCCCGGATGAGACGGCCGAGCAGGCGGACCTCGTCTTGCCGCCGCGGCTGCCCCTGGAGGACTGGGGTGATTCGCTGGCAGAGTCGCTGCCGGCAGTGACCATACGACAGCCCATCGTCCAGCCGCTGTACGACAACCGGAGCTTCTGGGACACGCTGCTCGACCTGGGCCGGCGTCTGCAGCTGCCGAGCTGGCCCGCCGGGACGTTCCAGGAGGCGATCCGCAATGCCGCGCGCACGCTGCCGGGGATCAATAGCGGCGACTTCGAGAAATCCTGGACGGAGCTGCGAGCCAAGGGCTTCTGGTCCGGCCCGGCCGGCGCCTCCCGTCCGAGCTCCTCCGCCTCTGGAATGGCGCAATGGAGCGAGCCCCAGTTCGCGGGCGACGCCAGCTCGTTCCCCTACTACCTGCAGGTGTTCCCCCACAACAGCTTGGGCGATGGCCGCGCCGCCAACCTGCCGTGGATGCAGGCGCTCCCGGATCCGGTCACCAGCGTGGTTTGGGAGAGCTGGGTGGAGGTCAGTCCCAAGCTCGGCTTCAAGGAAGGCGACATGGCTCGGGTGGATACGACCCAGGGGTCAGTCGATCTTCCGGTTTATGTCAACCCGGCGGCGCCGCCTGACGTGCTGTCCATCCCGCTCGGCCAGGGGCATCGCGCCTATGGCCGCTATGCACAGGACCGCGGGGTGAACCCGCTGGACCTCCTGGCGCCGCTCGCGGACACCACTACTGGCGCACTGGCCTATTCGGCGACGCGGGCGCGGATCAGCCCCACTGGGCGCCGCATCCAGCTCTCCAAGTTCGAGGGCGACGTGCCGGCCTACCAGATCCCCGGCAAGGAAGTGCTCGAGGTGCGCTATGGCGCAAAGTAGCCCCTACCACTGGGCCATGGTGGTCGACATCGACCGCTGCACGGGCTGCCAGGCGTGCGTGGTCGCCTGCCAGGCGGAGAACAACATCGCGCTGAACGAGCAGCAGCGCTTCGTCGAGCGCCGGGCTAAGGAATGGATCCGCGTCGAGCGCTACTGGGAGGGCGAGTTCCCCAACGTCAAAGCCCGCTTTCTGCCGGTGCTGTGCCAGCAGTGCGAGAACGCCCCCTGCGAGCCCGTGTGCCCCGTCTTCGCCACCTACCACTCCGCCGACGGCCTGAACGTGCAGGTCTACAACCGCTGCGTCGGAACACGCTATTGCGGCAACGGCTGCCAGTGGAATGTGCGGTTCTTCAACTTCTGGGAGCCGGACTGGCCCGAGCCGCTGGACTCGCAGCTGAACCCTGACGTGACGGTGCGCAGCAAGGGAATCATGGAGAAGTGCACGTTCTGCGTGCAGCGCATCAACCGCGCGAAGCGGACCGCCGCCAAAGACGGCCGCACGGTCCAGGACGGCGAGCTCCAGCCGGCCTGCGCCCAGTCCTGCCCCACCGACGCGCTGGTGTTCGGCAACATGAACGACCCCAACAGCCGGGTGGCGCAGCTGGCCAAGAACGACCGCGCCTACCACCTGCTGGGCGAGCTCGGCACCAACCCCAGCGTGGTCTATCTCGCGGCTGTCGACGAAGGGCAGCCCATTCCGCCGCCCCCCGGAGCCATTCCGGGGTGATCGCCGAGCCGGTCGAGGTCTACCGCCATGACATGGCCGTCGTGCGCGACCACATGGTCGAGGCGCGAACCTCGCTGCTGCGCCAGCCGGCTGGGCTTCCCTACTGGGTGGTTCTCGCCATTACCGGCGCGCTGACCGTATGCGCGGCTGCCGCGCTGGCTTACCGGCTCACAACCTCCACCCAGCTGGTGGACTGGGGGTACGCCGCCGCGACGGCAGCCTTCCTGGTTTCGTCGGTCCAGGCCGCCCCGGCGCTGGCGGCGATTACCCGCCTGACGCGAGGCCATTGGGCGGTCTCCCTGCACCGCATCGCCGACTTGATGGCGCTGGGCGGATTGGTGACCGTGCCGCTGGTGCTCATCCTGCTGTACCAGCTGCCGCAGTGGAAGGGCCGGCCCAGCATCTGGTTCGACCTGGTCACGGCGCCGCAAGCGCCGGACGCCGGAGCCATCGTGCTGCTGGCGTTTGCGGGGCTGGCCATCCTCTGGCTCTCGGCTGCGCCCGTGAGGGCCGGCACGCCGAAAAGCTGGGAGGCGGTGCAGCTCGGATTGGTGCTGCTCGGCTCGTTGTACATCGCGCTGCTGGTGTACGTGGACATGCTGGTCATCAGCGACCTGGGCGTGAGCCTGGTGAATGGCTGGCACAGCTCGGACATGCCGGTGTACCAGGCGTTCACCGGGTTTGAGGGCGCGCTGGCGAGCGTCATCGTCGCTCTGGCCTGTCTGCGGCGGTTCGGCGGACTGCGGGCCTATATAAAGGAAGACGTCTTCAAAGCGCTGAGCAAGCTGCTGCTGGCCTTCGCGCTGCTGTTCATCTGGTTCTTCTGGGCCGAGTTCCTGACCTTCTGGTACGGCCGGCTGCCCGACGAGAAGGACCTGATGACGCTGTTCATGTTCGGCAGCTACCTGGTGCCGTTTTCCATCGCCATCTTCTGCAACTTCCTGCTCCCTGTCGCGCTGCTGATCTGGAACTCCGCGCGGGCGAGCATCGCCGGGACCACTGCCGTGGCGGTGGTGGTCCTGATCGGCAACTTCGCGGACCGCGTGCGGCTGTACGTGCCGAGCTGGTCGCTGGCCGGACCGATCGCCGACCATTTCGGCGCGCAGCCGCCCACTCGGCTGCCCGACGTGGCCGATCTGCTGATCGTGTTCGGCTGCCCCGCGGCGGTGCTGTTCCTCATCTTGCTGGCGCTGCGCTTCTTGCCGCCGATCGCGATCTGGGAGCACCAGCGCGACCTGCTGCT